>LAZR01000050.1_pt1 | contig 178329 bp, 147 predicted proteins | sample 329461 | NCBI WGS metagenome assembly LAZR01 (sample SAMN03002196, study PRJNA259156) | marine sediment metagenome | biome: sea floor; feature: Hydrothermal impacted sediments; material: marine sediment; isolation source: Loki non-amplified sample from Loki's castle hydrothermal vent sediment ...
GGCATCACGCCGCGACAGAAGTTGGCCATGGTGGCCTGACTCTACTTCTGAACCCCGCTAAAAATGGGGGGATTACCATATGACTTCTAACAAAAGAACGGCAGGCACGAAGACTGGATTGGGCTCGAGATTCGCCTGGCTTCATTCTGTGTGCCGGGTATTGATCGTCAGCGAAGTACTCATCACCCGCGTTTGATGTTGTGTCGTGCGCCATTAGCCGTGTGACAATTTCTTCTTCCGTGGCTGTTCCGCGCATGCCAGCAACGAGTTTGGCAAGTTCAAGCGACCGGCCCTTTGCGCCAATGCCCTTGTGTCCTATGCGGGTGCCAGGGGTCTTCTGGGCTATATGATCAAGACCGTATGTGGAGCCGCGCATTTTCAGATCATCAACATCAGCAAGATGGCCTGGGTGATACCAGGATGTCGCACCTTCCTGCCTGTCTGGGTGCACGGTGTAAGTGAAGTAGCAGCGCGATATCTCTTTCCAGCAACCGTCAACAACCTTCAATAGCCGACCGTCCAGGAAGTCATCAATATCCTCCAGTAGTCCTGCGGCGACTTGCTGGAACTCTTCCGGATAGACTGCCCTGGACAATGGCATTATCAGTCTGAACCTGGGTGTTTCTTTAGTGTTTGAGTAACTGGTATACAGCACGTGCTCGACAGACATATCAAGCATTACGTCTTCAATTTCCTCGAGCGTGATAATGTCGTCTTCAGGCTTTTGGTCAATATCAAATACTACCATTGACGTTTTTATCACGTTTGTGGCCAGGCGTGATGGCGCGCGGAATGTGGATGGTATGAACGTGATACCGTCTTTTTCCGGGCTTATGCGTGCTGATGACAAGTGCTCATCAAAGAAGTCTGCGAAGCTATCTGCCTGCTTGTTCGATAAATCTGATGTGCGGGCTGAACGTTGGGTTGCGAACTCGATTTTCATTTTATGTGGCCTTTTATTATATGTAGATAGAGTCTCTTCTCTGCCTACACTTTCTATTGTCAACATGAGATATCACTGGTGCAACACTTATTTACTTGGAGATTTCCGATAAACGGTTATATTGTAGATAATGGCTTTATCATATATAGATAATGCGTAGATCAAACGTAGATAATGCATAGATGATTATTTTTGGGCAGGTGTTTATTTGTGAGTTGGGCGGAGCCTGTGTGGCGGGAAGGGGTTGTCTTTGATGCGATCATGGTTATGCTAGTTTCTCAGAAGCAGTAGAAAAACAAGGCAAAGGCCACCTGACGTGGTGGTTGTATAACCGTTATTCAGCAGTCTGCCCACCGTCAATAGTAGCGTCTCTTTCTTTTAGAGAATAAGAGATAAAAGACCACCTGCGATAGCATGACAACAGGGCATGGTCTGTGTGGGCTTGTTCTTTTTTTTCTGCTTTATAAAACCTCATAACCTAAAAGACTGGGAGTATAATAAATGAACAGCTATCGACCTTTTCTTCACTCATATAGAATTATTTTCAATTCATAACTGAAACTAGCTCGGTGTCAATAGCAAATGCCGTTGCACTGACTGTTGCTCATCTTCATAATAAGAAGTGTGGAGGACAGAGACTCCACTCAACTATAAAAAAGGCCACAAAAAATGAACATCGCAAATCACTACTCAATAAACGCAGAAATCCCAGGCTTCATATATGAGGCGTCAAAAGACGTACTGAAAGATGCAAAGCGCTTAAAAGAACAATACCCGACTCAGAAGCGGTATATCAGCACAGATAAAGAAGCACTGGCCGCAATTGATGCTGCATACAAAACGGCATCAGGCCTATCAGTCCAGGGCAAAATCATCACTGACTCTATATACAAGATGTCAAAGCTTGATATCGCCCTGCTGATTGCTAGTGCGGATAAAACAGCCCATGGCATCAGTCGCGCAGCATACGAGCTCGCACGTGACGCGTACATCACTGGCAATGTCGAAGGCAAGGCAGAGGCCCTGGCGACCGCCACAAGCACTAGCAAAGAAGAGTGCTTGGCATTGATCGAAGAGAAGCTGAATCGTGTCAGAGCGAAGCTCAAGAAGCACATGTACAGCCTGCCAATGCTATATGAGGATCTCTGGAGTGAGACTGACCATAGCGCCGAAGAAATTTTAAAGCTAATCATTGCAAGGCCTGGCCGTTACTTGGCTAAAGCCCCCACTGGTTTCGGTAAAACCTCTCTGATCATTGAGCCGCTAATCCGCGATTCGTTCGCAAAAGGATTAAAGGTCCTGATCATCAGCCACAGGCGCTCAATCAACGCCACCATAGCGACTGGCATTGACGGTGTTGTCAGCTACAGCGACTGCACGCACCCATCTGTGATTAAAGAGGCTAAGGGCCTCAAGATTGTTGCAAACTCACTATCAGCTTCGAAGTTCGAGGACTTCATAAAAGAAGCAGATGTCGTGATCATTGACGAAGCGACGCAGGTCATCTCTCACGTGCTCGGCGGCGAAGTCAAGAATCGCGAGAAAGTATGGGACGTGCTTAACGGATTGTCGAAGTCAGCTAAAACAATGCTGCTTACTGACGCTGACATCAACCAAGCATGTGTTGACCTTGTCGGTGTTGACCACAGGTTCTTCAACGTGGACCGCGACCACTCCGACATCACCGTCAGCACCACAACAGCCGACACAGCCCGCGCCCTGGCCCTTGAGTCCATCTCACTGGGCAAGAAGACCCTGATTGCATGTGACATCGCTAAAGAAGCTCTGGCACTCGCTAAGCAAGCAGAGAAAGCCGGCGTCAAGGCACTGGTCATCACAGCAGAGAACGCACGTTGGAAAGAGCAGGCTGCATTCATCGCTAACCCGAACATGACTGACCATGACGTCGTGATCTACAGCCCCGTGATCACTTCATCCCTGTCGATCACATCCGGCCATTTCGAAGCCCACTTTGGAATATTCGCCGGCCAGGTTGTCCCAGGTGACGCAATCCAGATGCTCAGGCGCGACCGGAGAGCCAAAAGCTTCACTGTAGGCATCAAGCGCCCCGACTTCCAAAAATCAGAAATAGTCGAGGTTAGCTTCCACTCACACACCCTTGAACTGATCGAGGCCATCCGCGCATCAAGCATGACTCAACAGGAAAAGGACGAAGTGCTATCAAAGATCGATTTTGACAACAAAAAAACCGAATTCGAAGCCGCCCGATACAGGCACCTGAGCAGCGAAACGTGGCTGAAAGACAATATCATGAGCACGTTGCCGGCAACGATGCTAGAGCAGGGGTTTGCTATCAACGTTCTGGCCGATGATGCTGAGCTTGACAAAGTAGGATACGAGGCTAACAGGTTAGGCAGGAAAGCGGTCAAGCGCGAAGTTATCCAAGATCTGCTTGATGCTAAGGCTGCCTCGGAGGCCGTGGTTAAGGCTGTTGATGCTGCCGGGTCGGCTGACAACACCGAGTTGATGAGTGTTGTGCGTAAACAAGCCCAAGTGGGCATGAAGGCCGCTGAGTTATCCAAGGCCGACGCCCGGCTGTGGGGCATGGGTGGGGGCGCAGGGAAGATTAAGCTCTTCAGTGCAATGATGTGCTTGGCTGAAACTGCCCCGGAATCTGATCAGGTTGTGCTGGGGGCCTTAAAGACGGCAATTGAGAAGATGGCGTCTGTTATTGAAGATGTAAAGTGGACTAGCCAAGACAGCGTCAAGCTCTTTGACCTGCTTAATGCACGCCGCAGCACCGCAATTCGCCTGGGATTCATTATGACAAGCGCGGGCACGGACAAGGGCAAGCAATCGGCCATAACCCGGTTGCTGGGCCAAATGGGCTTGCGCACAAAAAGGAAAGATGGTGGGAAAGATGGTTACTACTACATTGTGCTACCGGCATCACTTGAGCGGATGGCTGGATACATCGCAATTGATAGTATAGGGGATTAATCAGGACAAGACCAAGAACGTCCTGCTTTTTGCAGGTTCCAATATTTAGGGTAGACAAATAGTTTTAATATACCGAAGTTAGCTTGAGCGCAAGTATACACAGCCACGACACCAGGAGATAATACAGCTATAGAGCTAAAACATAAAAGGAGTGAATGCCATGTCATTTATACATCCACACACCTTCCATATGTCTCAGCAACGCCACAAAAATGAGCTTTTGGAAACTAACTGGGGCTTTAAATAAATAGACCCTGAGCTCCTTTCCATACTCCCAAATTCCGGGGTTGAGCTGTCCCACACAGTCTCCTTGAATTAGTACAGCGATCAGCATTATTGCAGCGTAATCGGTGACGGCAACAATGTGATTAAGCTGCCGTCGATTCGAAGGCGCCTATGCCATTCAAATCCTGGGCCGACCTAAAGAACTTCCAGATGGGTGGCCGGAAGGACTTGAAGTATGAGCCGAAGGACGTATAAGCTCACGCATGTTGTGATGAGTGCTTACACTCGCGAGGCTGTAGATTGAGAGCGAAATTATCGGCTGCTAATTTGGAGAGGCTTATGTAGTCGATAGTTTTATAAGCCAGAGGAAAACAAGAAAGGGCTCATTCGGACTCATTTTGTTATTCGACCTTTAGGTCGTTGATTAGCAACAATAGCACGCCGGGGTTGTCGTTTGCCGGATCATAAAGACCCTTGTCTTCTGCGAATAAGTCAAACTCATCCCGGGGTATTGTAACTTCTGTCTTGAATCGCTGATTGCCTGGCGCTCGGCTTTGTATATTAGCGATTGCACCATCCGAAGTCACTCGGAAGCCGTGGCCGCCGTACAGGGACTTGTTTTGAAAGATTGTGTTGAATTTGGACATTTGTGCAGCCTCTTTATTTTTTGGGTTATCTCGCCAGGACCATTAAGTAAATTATCTCATTAACTCGTGCTCGTAACCACAAATATATTGATAAATCGTAAACATTTTATATATATTTTTGCCCTGGTAATTATGAATTATTTCAGGCAATGAATATGGATCGCAAGCCCTTGCTCGAATCACATGGCATTTTATCTTGAAGCTATTAGCTCTTCCGCCGCTTCGATAACTTTTGCCTTTGTTGATCTGGCCTTCATCTTAATCGTCCCTATCTTCCACCAAACCTCATTAATAAGCTCGCGTACTTCATATACTTCTTTTACACGCCCATTAATAGTCGCCTCTTGGTCCGGGACGATCTTGATTTTGTCTTCAAAAACTATCGTATTCTTTAACATCTGACACCTCTGGACTGATTGGAGTTATCTTCACTTAGTAATTATATTATCTCAATGATCCCCCAGATGTGCAATATACATATGCAGAAACTACAACCTTTTTGTATATGTAATATCCGGCTATCGTCAAGCGTGAAACCATCAAAGACAACACGCCAGCGCCTTTGCCCTCTTTCTCTCCCTCTGGTTCATAGAAACTACTAGCACGCAAACAAACGACTTTTTACTTGACGTAAAATTACTTTAACATATACCGCTATGTATAACCGAACTTAGCTAGTTGTCTACTGTTAATGACAGGAGATCATTGTAATAATGTCCTTAGAGGTTAATAAAAGAGGCAGCGACAATGTACACAATGAATCAGGAGTTGAATGGACTCATCAAAAGAGCAGACAATAATGGCTTTGTAGCGCTCAATAAATCATATCTGCATACCATGGCAGACATAATTGGTATGCGGCATCTCTGGAACGACAACGACTGCCTTGTAGACACTAATTTCTCCACTCACCCCTACTGGGTCTTAGAGGACTATCAGGCAACAGGCATCACTGGTGCAGATGACCCAGCACTCGAGCGCCACGTGCTCACTGAGATGATTGTAGCGGAGACAGCACAATGAGCAGGGATGAAATCACCCAGTCCCTTGCACACAAACAACACATATATATTAGTAGCGCCATCAAGTCTGTAATAGATCGTTTTCATTCTATTGATAGAACGTCTGGAACCGGCGTTTTTGGTATAAGAGTGACATTCAAGAATGGTTATGCGCTTAGCATTATTTCCGGCGAGTTAGCATATGTTTCTCCTAATACACCTTTTGAAATTGCAATACTGAACAGTGATATGCGCTTTTGCGGGGAATTGCTTGACGATGATGATGCAGGAAATGACGTTGTTGGCGAATGCGACGCGGAGAAGGTCTGTCATTACATAAGAAAAACAGCAGGTCTGGAGGCTGATCATGAACCGGCATGACCCCCAAACCCCTTTGTGCACAAACCCAATCCCATTTGACGGCAAACCTAACCCCTCAACGGCCAATTCATCCCCTCGTCATGCTTCAGCAGTACTAGATGGTAAGGGCCAGGCCCGTCAGGCTTCCGCATTTCGTCAGTTTTGAGGCCAAACAAGACCAGGACGGCAGATGGATAGTATAGGGCGGCTGGGTAGACCTTTTGTTTGTGTTCAAATGTAGGTTGGTTTGAGCGCAAACAGTGGGGATATTGGTCTGAAAAGGGCTCAGTGCATATTCCGGCCTATCGTGACCGTCCATTCCGTTTGAACGTGACCGCTTGTTCCGGGCTAACGTGACCGCTCATTCCGTTTTATCGTGACCGATTTTGGGTGATATCCCGGAATCGTCGGTCACGTTCCCCCGGAATCACTGCCAACACACTGGAATTCTTCAACTTAATCGCGCATACCGCTTCTTTTTTCCACGAGGAAGAGCGGATGCCGGCTGCGAGGATTTCCATGCGACAGATCACCGAGGTCTTGCGCCTCAAATACGAAGCCGGTCTCAGTCACGAGCGCATTGCTCGTGCCTGCGGACTTTCCAAGGGCGTGGTCGGCAAGTACGTCAGCCTGGCCCAGGTCCAGGGCGTTACCTGGCCACTACCGGAGGACCTGGACGAGGTTCGGCTGTACGCGCTGCTATTCCCGGCTAAAGCGCCCCCGTCACGCTTTGCCGAGCCCGACTACTTCGAGGTTCATCAAGAGCTCAAGACCAAAGGCGTCACCTTGCAACTGCTCTGGGCCGAGTACGTAGAACGCCACGGCGACAAGGCGTATCGCTACAGCAATACTGCCACCACTACCGCCTCTGGCGTGGCCGGCAGCGCCTCAGCATGCGATAGGTCCATCGGGTTGGCGAGAAGATCTTTATCGATTACTGCGGGCCTACTGTGCCGGTGGTGGACCGCTCTACCGGTGAGGTGCGCAAGGCCCAGGTCTTTGTGGCTGTGCTGGGCGCGTCCAGCTACACCTTCGCCGAGGCCACCTGGAGCCAGAGTCTTCCAGACTGGATCGCCTCCCACCAGAGGATGTTCAGGTTCTTTGGCGGGGTGCCGGAACTGCTGGTTCCGGATAACCTCAAGGCGGCAGTGACCAAGGCGGAGCGCTACAGTCCGACGATCAACGAGACCTATGCTGAGCTGGCCTGCCATTACCAGACGGCAGTGCTGCTAGCACGGCCCTACAAGCCCAAGGATAAGGCGAAGGCCGAGACGTCGGTGCTGTTGGTCGAGCGCTGGATCTTGGCGCGGTTACGGCACCAGACGTTCTTCTCCCTGACCGAACTTAATGCCGCTATTGCAGCGTTGCTACCGGCCCTGAACAGCGCCCGTTCCAGGGTCGAACTGAGAGCCGTCAAAGCTTGTTCGATGCTCTCGACCGACCGGCGTTGCGACCGCTGCCAGTAGCGCCCTATACCTACGCCGAATGGCGCAAGGCCAGGCGCTTTCCTTCGCCTCTTGCCCAATGCGGGGCATAGCCCCAGGCTACAGTGCTCATGCGCAGGCCATCCTCGTCCAGATGCAGCACGTTCACCTGCATGGTAGGCGCGATGTTGTAGCGGCCTATCGGCTTATCGCTGGGCTCAAAGGCGAGCGGAGCTTGATGGTTAAGCCGCTTGAGATAGCGCACCTTGGTTTGGTGCTGGGTGAAGCGTCCGCACATGATCAATCCGCCTGTGTGTCGTTTACACTTTTGTTTGACCCGTAATCGAGAATCTCGTCTACTGTGTATCCATACAGTATTTACCAAGGTCACTGACATGATCGCCGTTACCATCTTAGGCCCTGTGGGCAGCTCCGTTATCGAGCTGCCCTTTTTTTCCGCTCGTGTTCCTGCTGGTTTTCCTAGCCCGGCGCAAGACCACATGGAGCAAACCCTTTCGCTGGATGAGCTGCTGGATGTAGACGCGCCGCATACCTACTTGGTGCGTGCCGATGGTGACAGCATGACAGGCGCTGGGATTCTTGATGGAGATGTATTGGTGGTGAGCCGGGCGCTGACGGGACGTCATGGCGACGTGGTGATCGCTGCGATCAATGGCGAAACCTTTGTGAAGCGTCTAGCTGTGCTCGGCGATCAGGTAGTGCTGCATTCTGAAAATCCGAAGTATCCGCCACGCTACGTGCTCGAGGGCGATGACTTGGTGATATGGGGTGTCGTGACAAATAGCATTCGCAGGCACCGCTGCCATGGATGAGCCGGTTTTTGCGCTGATCGACTGCAACTCTTTCTATGCTTCGTGCGAAAGGGTCTTTCGACCAGACCTCCAACGGGTGCCTATCGTGGTGCTGAGCAACAATGATCTGAGGGGTGGAAATCGTTAGTATATCCGGTAGAGTCCGCCTCATCTTCCGAATTCCTCTGAAGCAGCCGTTTTCAAGCTTCAAAGATAATCCATTGATAGTGGCTTGAGGTGGCGGCATGAGGCTCGTATTTGCAACAAAAGACCTAACCCTAGAAGGGCGATCCTTCGAAGGCTTTCCGTTGCTGATCGGGCCAGAGGGGTGGCCAGTCGAACCAGCGCAATCCTTTCTCTGGCACGCACTCATCGAGTCAGGAGAGTCCCTCAGCGATCTGACCTGGGAAGCCTACGGGCGGCGCTTGTACGACTATTTCGCTTTCCTAGAAGCCAATGGGCTGGCCTGGGACGAGGAAAGCCCAGCCCACGGTCTGAGCAATCTATCCAGGTACAGAGATTGGTCTAGCGGCGAACTAGCACTCCATCCCGGCACGGTGAACAATCGCTTGTCGCTGATTGTAAGATTCTACCGCTGGGCTAAGCAGCGCAACCTGATAGCTATGATGCCTTTCGGTGAGAAGAAAGTCAGGGTTGCTCGTCATGCTGGTCTTCTAAGTCATGTCGCTCGGCCTGGAGCCGAGAGTAAGAAGGTTTCGGTGATGGTGCGCGACCGGAAGCGTCTGACCAAATTCTTGACCAAGGATCAAGCCAAGGAATGCCTCGCCCTGGATACCAGTCCAAGCCACCAGATATTGTTCCACCTCATGATGCGTACCGGCCTTCGCTCCTGTGAGGCCAGGTCTTTTCCTCTCAAATATGTGTTCAATCCTAAGTTAAAAAAGGGACTGCGCCCAGGGCAAATGATCAGCGTTGCTCTTGATCCTTCAGACATGCATATCAAGTACGACAGGCCCAGGACTATTGATGTGCCATGGTCGCTGATGGAGAGCATGTGGTCTTATTCCCTTCATCAGCGAGAGGTTCGTAAGTCTAATGGTGATGGAAGTGTTACCGCGCTGCTGCTGACTAATGAAGGCAGGCATTATTCAAAAGATTCCGTAGTCGACGTTATGAAGTCCTATGAACGAAAGTGCGGCTTCTATGTTCGGGCTCATATGCTACGCCATACCTATGGGACTTATACCTTGCTGGCTCTTCGGAAAAGCAAAGAATTTGAAGGTGAGCCGCTGTTGTATGTGAGAGACAGGTTGGGGCATTCAGATGTTCAAACAACGATGATTTACTTGCATCTAATCAATCAGCTTGAGGCTCAATCCGTCCTTGCGTATGAGGACGAAATTGACATGATGTTCATGGCTGACTCCACTAAGCGCACCTGAGGTAGTCACATTGGCTCGGCAAAAGAACTATAAAGCGGCCCTGGAATCCGTCACGAAAGGATTTGAGACTGTCGAAGACAGCATCAAGATTGATTTGCCTAGAAACCCGAGAAATCACAGGCAGATAGATCATACTCAATACCTAGGTTTGGGTTTCGACGCCTGGGCAATTCAAAGTATGTATGTTATCAGGGCGTTGCTGCAAGGAGGGAACTTCTCTGTGGCCACCTTAATTGGCTACTCTGTGAACGGATTGAGGTTCTTTCTGAGTTTCTTAGGTGGAGGTTCCGTCGAGTCGCCACCCGCAACGCCGAACGGCCTGACCAAACGACATTTGGAACGTTATGTCTCTTGGCTACAGCTAAAGTACCCCAACGGCTCGACGGCCAAGAACTACTACACCAGCTTTAAGTCATTGCTCATTGTTCTGGCTGATTATGGGTTTGTAGAAACCGATACTGATGATCTCTTGCCGGCAAATCCGTTCCCCAACAATGCGCAGAATACAAAAGATTCAGATCCGCTTACCATGGGGGAAATGCAGAGGCTACTCGGGGCATTAAAGTCAGAGCTTATTGCTATTCATAAGGGCACGTTCCTTGGCAATGGAGCAGAAGCAATGGCAGTGATGCTGTTAATCACGGCGGCGAGGTCAGGTATTAATACCACGCCACTATTAGAAATGACGAGAGATGCCCTAACGACTCACCCGTTTGTACCAAATCTCAGACTGATAACTACTATCAAGCGTCGGGGCAAAGGTGCACAGAGTAAAACGATACGTCAGACTAAGCTGCAAGATGAGTACAGCGCCATACCCCTCGATGGGGTTGCGGTCTTGAATAAGGCCCTTGAAATAAGCGAGCCACTTGTCCAAATGGCATCCGAGGAAATTTGTTCATATGTATGGTTGTATCGTTCAGGGCAGCGGGGTGCCGCGAATAACATTGTTACACTTACGCCCGGCGCTTTATATGTGTCTACTAAAAGTATTTGTGAACGTCACGTACTCCAGGATGATCTAGGTAATCGGCTACATGTAACACTTAGTCGGTTACGGAAGACTATGGCAAGCCGTTTGTGGAAGCTGAGTGGTGGCGACATTATAGAAGTTTCCTCCGTTATGGGTCATACCCCTGGTGTTGCCGATAATCACTATTTGAAAATTAACGATGAGATCAAAGTCGAAGGGGCGACATTTGTTGGGGAGGCTTTCCCGGACAAGCTACGTGGCATCAACGTTACACCAACTCCCCCAGGAAGCTGCAAAGATACCCTATACGGTAGTCGGGCGCCTAAGGATGGTGTAAATCACTGTGCTGAGTTTATCCACTGCCTAGGTTGTCCTAGCTATGCGATTGTGGGAACGGTGGAGGATTTATATCGGTTGTTCAGCTACCAGAAATTCTTGTATGCCGAGATCGAGTACTTTCTCACTGACGAGTGGGAGGCATGGCGTAAGCGACAGCTTGATTATATTAATCTGATAAATCAGTTCACGTCGCGAGAATTTGATGCCGCATTGGTAAGTCGGGCGAAGGCCAAAGCTGAATTATCTCCGCATCTTTTCTGGGCGAAAAAGATCGAGTTTATGGAAAGAAGACGAGGCGGTGCGATTTGAATATAAGAAGCACTAATGCGGTGCTGAAAGCATATGATATCCTGCTAGCACAGCCAGTTACTGCGAATGGACTGAGCCGCGCAGAGCGGGACGCTATTGTAATCAGTGCTATCGTCAGTGAGCGTGGTGAGACATTGATACTTAGCAGTTTTGGTGATGCTCAGTGGGATTTTCGTCCGTTTTTTGACCAGGCCAATGTTGTCGAATCCTGCAAGCTCATCAGCTGGGATATGAGTATGCCTCCGGCGCTAATTGATGATTGCAAAGCGGTTGCGTACGCATGGTTTAAGAGAGGTCTTCCCGGTTCCAAACCTCCAATCGCGAGGGGGATCACTACTTTCGCTGTTGCAAGCGCTATGCCATTTATTCGCTGGCTGAGCAATCTGAGTGTTTCGAGGTTCGCGGATGTCCGTCCTATTCATATCAGCAACTATATTCATTATTGCAAAGAGGAATTGAATTTAAGACCGCTCCCGCTTTATGGAAGATTACGAGTTATTGATTTACTTTGGGTGTTTTCTGCCGATACGATGTTTCCCCTCCAGCGTTATCCATGGGGTGACGCAACGTTGTGGCGCATTTGCGGGATTGGCAAAATAAAAGGTGCTGATTCTGTTGGTAGAAACGTTGGACGGACGGATATTATTCCTCCCGACGAACAATCCAAGATTTTCAATTATTGCGAAAACATTGTTTGTGAGGGGAGAGCCGAGTTAGCGGCCAACGGTATAGGCTACCACCCCAGCGATCATCGAATGTCTATTCGCGTCCGGGATGCTGTGCTGTATATAGTCTCAATCACTAGCGGTATGCGTAATGACGAGGCCATTGGAATTGAGGTTGGCGCCTGGCGCAGAGAATTCAAGAGTGGGGTCGCATTTTGCTGGGTATCGACGGTCGAACATAAAACTGGAAAGGGGCGCGTAGAATATCTGGTGCCAGAGTTGACATTAGGTGCGCTGGATCTTTTGGCTCGGTACTCGATTTCTATAAGAAAGGAGCTTGAGCTAGAGATCCGAACTCTAGAAAGAACCGCCAATCCCAATAATCCAGCTGAGCACTTTCTGAGGCTGGAAAAAGCCCGGAAGGACGCAAAGAAAATATTTCTGGGTCGGCACGCGCAGAACGGTAAACTTCAGAAAAGACATGTTGAGGCAGTTAGTGGTCACGCATGTAACCTTGCGCTTGAGCGCGTTGCAAAAGCCGCTGGAAGCGACTGGCCATTGAGGGCACACCAGTGCAGGCGTACATACGCAAGGTGCTTTGTAGAGTCTCGTATGGGGCGAACTTCACTGATCTGGCTTAAATGGCAGTTCAAGCACAGCAGTATGAGCATGACCCAGCTTTATGCGTCCAATCCGCAGCAAGACCTGACGCTTTTCGACGAGATCTTGCAGCAGATGACGGAGTTTAAAATTGACCTAATCGAATCATGGCTTGATGACCAGCCATTGGCAGGCGGAGCAGGTGAAAAGATTGTAGAGTTGCGGGCGATTCCGATTAAGGATAGGGCCGCTCTGCTTGCCCAGACTGCCCCACATGCCAACATTCGTGCGACCGGACACGGCTGGTGCATCGCAACGGAGCGGGGCTGCGGAGGCGCTGGCCTGTACGAAGCCACACGGTGTCCCGGTTGCAAATACTCCGTGATCGACGAGGCTTTCGCTGGCACCTGGCAGGATATTTACGCCCAACAGCAAGAGTTGATCAAAATCGAAGACGCTGGCCCAGCCGTAAGGCAGCGGGCATCGCGTGATTTGCAGGTCGCTCTCGATGTCATTACGAGCTTAGGTCTTTCTCCTATAAACGCCGTTACGGACGAGGTTGGCGATGGCAGTTAAACCCACTGAGGGTCAGGCCCTAGGTCGTTCAAGGTCGAAGACCCTTGACGCACTTGATAAGGCCATCGTTAGGCTTGGCGCGGGCAACGAAAAGCTTTCTATCGCCTCGGTCGCCCGAGCAGCAGGCGTTACGCCGGGTCTCATTCATAACACCTACCCAGCGGTGGCGGAGAGAATCCGCATCCTCATGGGCAAGTCGGTGCGCGCCCAACGTGACTCGAAGCATCAGGCGCTGATGGATGAGAAAGAAAAAAACAGAGCGCTTCGTGCGGAAAATGAGCAGCTTTTGGAAGAACTTGCTCGATTGGCTTCGGTAAACCAGCGCCTGATGTTTGAAGTGGCTCAGTTGAACAGCGTCTCAGAAAACAAGGTCGTCTCGTTCACCCCAAAGAAGTAAGCGCGGTAGCCTTTAGCCGCTCTTGCAGTTTCAGATGGTCTCATTATCCATTCTTCATTGACATGCTAGCCTCCGGGCTGAAGCGGCGGTCAGATCGATTGGATTCGGCATTCTAGATAGCGCGATGCTTCAAACCCCTGTGCTGAAGATGTACTGTTGGTTTCTTTTCAGCAGGGAAGCAGAGCAATATGACGAGACTTACTCTAAGCATGTTCAGTTTGCGAGCGTGTCCAGATAGTTCTTCAGTCGCGTTGGCCTGGCAAGAGTTTTGTTTTTGAACTCGACAAAGTCTCTAACACCTGCATGTTGGCCTTCTTGGAATTCATCGCTATTATTTAAAGATGAAAGCGCCGATCTAAAAAAAATAGGGCTGCAATTATCGAAAAGCACATCGTAGCCATTCTCTATATGTTTTAGCTTTTTTCGTTGATTGTCTTTTTTCTCGGTAGTTTCATAGGATGCTTGGAGTAGCCCGAATATATAGCCGTTGGTGAATTCAGTATTAAAATGGCTATCATAAAAATCTATCGGTAACCCTATAAGTATTTGAGTTTGTGCGATGGTTGTCGCTATGGCAAGGCTCTCTGTTAGAGCTTTGTTTTTTTTGAATATCCCAAACATTATTACATCCTTTTAATTGCGCTTGATTTAGAGGCTAATGATCTTTGTGATGAAGCATGCATTCTACACTAGCAGATTGCTAGACTAATTTTGGGGTTGCCACTTGTCATGAGTCGCATAGGCGTGGCCAAAAACCGGCTCAGACCCACGCGTTTCTTTTACCTCGCTTCGCAGGCTAGCTCAAGGTGAAAATTTGATGAAATGGTTAGATTAATAATAGTGTTATAAATCAATGGCATATACCAATATAACTGTTAGTATCATTCAGATACAATGATGGTTGCGTAATTGCGCGGTCAGCTGATGCCAAGCCCTTTGTGAAAATGGGAGAACCATTTCACCAAATCCGGGGCACATTGCAGCGTAACGGCGTGCTGGCATTCAGTTCGAACTATGCGCTCTATGGCGATATCAGTGAGCGGGTAATGACGGTGATCGAGAGTCTGGTGCCGGCGCTGGAGGTGTACTCAATCGATGAGGCATTTGCAGATATGACGGGCATCACGGATAAAGAAACACTAGGCCGAAAGATCCGGGCGCAGGTGCTGCAACTGACCGGCATTCCGACCTGTGTGGGGATCGCCCAAACAAAGACTTTGGCAAAGCTGGCGAATGCAGCCGGAAAACGCTGGCAGAAGCATAATGGCGGCGTGCTGGACGTATGCGAACCCAGCCGTCGCGACAGATTACTGAAGGCGATGCCGGTAGATGTCGTATGGGGCGTTGGCCGGCGGATGAATGAACATCTAACCGCCATGGGTATTAAAACGGCTTGGGATCTAGCCCATGCTGACGCGTGGACCCTACGTAAACAGTTTAGCGTGGTGATAGAGAAGACAGCACGAGAGCTCGGGGGTACGCCCTGCCTGGCCTTGGAAGAGGCCGCGCCTGCGAAGCGGGAAATATGCAGCAGCCGGGCCTTTGGCCAGCGGCTAAATGAGATAGAGCCGATCCGCGAGGCAGTGGCTACCTACGCCGCGCGTGCGTGCGAGAAGCTGAGGGCACAAGGATCACTTTGCAAACGGATCCGCGTTGCGATTCGCACAGGCATGTTCAATCCGGATGAAGCGAAGTTTGCCAAGGGCATTGTGTGTGAGCTGCCTTATCCCTCCGACGACACCCGTTTGATTATTCGCGCTGCGCTGCAAGGACTGGAAGCCATATTTCGGCCAGGCCATGCTTACGCAAAAGCCGAGATCATGCTCCTGGATTTACGGCTGCAAGGTGAATTCACGGATGATTTGTTTGCAGAAGTGCAGCCTGCTGCGGCTGAGAAAGTGATGAGCGTGCTAGACGATATAAACGGACGTTGGGGCAAAGGTACACTAAGACCTGCGAGGGTCCCTGTTGCGCCCGACTGGGGGATGAAGCGGGAGCTGAAAAGTCCGAGCTATACGACGAACTGGAATCAGCTCTGGAGAGCTAGGTGTGGCTAAGGGCCGGGCCTATGAGTGATCTAGGGATAAGTTGAAAGACTGCTTTCGGGCCAAAAGCAGTCTTTCAGCGCACCTACGAAACTAGGTGGGATTCAGCCATCGAGCTGGCGCTGACCTTTGCTACTTTCTCCAACGCTCGATAACCTGCGCGAAGACAACATCGCGCCATGGCGTTTTCCACTCACTATGAACCTTGACGCTCTGGGAATGAGGCTCTGGGACTGGTAGCGGCATCTTGATCACAGCTGGCAGCAACACGGCGTCACCAACCACCACGCATTCGCCAGGAGCCAAGTTAGGCAGGATCTCTGTGATCGCATTGGCGTTGTCTGGAAATAGCCGTCGCACGTAGGTCTGATCGGCATCGTTCGTCAGGCGCAAGGAAATGAAGTTGTTACACTGGGCGAATATTGTTTCCGACACTTCCGAGGGTCGTTGGCTCACAACCATCAGGCTTAAACCATATTTTCGACCTTCCTTTGCGATGCGTTCGATAGACTTTCGGGAAGCTCGATAGGCTGCGTGACTGTCTCTCGGTACATAATTGTGCGCCTCTTCGCACACGAGCATAACCGGAATGTCATTGAGCTTACCTTCAGCATGCTGCAATTTAGAATAATGAAAGCAGAAGTCAAAGATGAGACGAGAAATCAGGCTTACCGTAACGCTAAGAACTTCGAATGGAACCCCGCTCAGGTCCACAATAGTGACGTTCGCTTTGTGGAGATAGCCGATGAACTGCTTCATCAATGTCTCGAAGTCCTCAGTAGCATGTGCCTGTCCGTCAGCTTTCTCCGAGTTCGAAAGGAACCTGAGGCGTTTATCAGCCAATTTCGCCTCTAACCGCGAAACGAACCTATTAAACTCACCATTGAACGGCCCATTGGTCGCCTTAGCTGCTGCCGCAGATGAATTGGAAACAAAGTCGTGGATTTTTTCGAAATAAATTTTCCGATCAAGCACCAAATCGCCATTGGCTAGCTTAGGCTTATCCTCACCAGGCAAGCGGCCAATGACCTCACGGTTTAGGTTTTCAATGAAATTGAAAACCTCCTTAATTGAGAAATAAACAGGAGTGTCGTAAGTTACTTCTGGAACGCCTGGATTATGCATCTCCTTGTTCAAAACAACAGCATGCTTAAACTGACTCACCTGATTGTGAGAGTTCGATTCGTTGCTTTCAATAAACATGCTTTCGAGTTCTTCAGAATTCATCAGCCAGTATGGGAGCTGGAGGGAGTCGATATCTAGTCGACTTAGCGTGAAAGATTCTTCCACACGCAACGTAAATGCAGCGGTATATTCATCATGAATGTCAAATATCACCACGTGCGAGTTATTTTGCATGTCTTTATTGCTATTTTTATGCTGAGATATCCCAACGATACCCTGTAAAATACTAGCGACAGTGCACGACTTACCAGAACCTGTGGAGCCTACAACTCCAATATGCTTGCTGAAGAACCTATTGCCGTTGATCATAAGGTCAATGGCTTTGTTCATGGAGAGTTTGCCGAGAGGAAAATCGTGTTCGCCATCTGCCGAGAATATCTTGTCTAAGGTGTCGTTTTCCACAAGAAATGCATGTTCAGTTGGTACTGGCAAGAGGAGGCTACCACGGTCAAAGATTTTGTTATCTATTAGAGTTCCTATCGCTTGGCACTCAATCTGGAAGCTCCAGGTCGGCGTTCCTTCTGGAGTAGTCGTGTTTATACCTTTGATGTTTCGTATGGTGGCAATAGTGAAATCATGGTTGCCTTGTGCAATCTTCAGAAAGCGGCCAATCTGAAGACCTTCCTTGTTTTTCTCGAATGCTTCAAGACTATCGACTGCAACGATGACAGCTTCTGGCGCACACGAAAGTACTGCTCCAATTTTAATAGGCATTGCTCATCCCCATTATATATTTTATTTCATCAAAGTTTTCTGCACCCAGTGTTTCAAGGTTTACATCCTGAAGATCAAGATTCGTTGTATCGCCATCTCCGATTACAAAAAAGTCATCCGCCTTAATTTTGAGCTGAAGTTTTTTATAATCGCTCCAGCGAATAAGTCGCAGAACAAACTCCTTTTTATCCTTTAGAACCATCGGCTCACGGTAAAAGCTAATCTCGGAAAAGGTCTTTACTGGTCGGCCGAGGTTTGGCACTACATCCTTCCCAATTAATCGTTCCGCAATCTCATCAAATAGATCTTGAGGAACATCCAGCGCCATGATTGGGGTATGCGTATGTACCTGCTTGAAGTGGTATTTATCAACGAATGACTTGATAAAGAGGACAATCTGGTCATCAAACTGCTCTAGGCACGCCGGAAATATAGCCAGAAAGCGCAAGCGAACGTTTGCACTCAGATTTTCTTTTAGCTGCTTACGTCGGGCCTCCAAAATCTTTCGCCGCGTCTTTAACGCAAGGGTCCATTGGGAGACTGCGGTAGATCTAATCCGGCGCAATGCTTCCAAGAAACTCCTCTTGGTGATTTTTCTAAGCTTTTCCTCATGCTTGATACTAAGATCGCCGATGATTTGGATGGCATTTGGATAAAAGAGTGTTTCCACTTCGCCCTTATTGAAACCTAGAGCCACCAGCAACGTTGCATTTTCCTCCATTAAGTCGTCGTACTTTGGTGTTACTGTAACTGAAAACACTTTCAGGAATTCATCAGCGTCAACGCCAGCAACCTCCGCAATCAATTTTTGTAAGTCTTGGTTTTTAGAGTTGAGGGCGCTCTTCAACTCTGCGGCGGAGATGACAACTGCTGGCTTATTCGGAAAATGCACGAACAGATGATATTCTATTTTTGCGGTGGGATTAGACTTAAAGTGCTTCATCATCTGAAGCAAAGGATCATACAGAATGCTCGGCGTATATTTACCCTGCGTCTCGTGGTATTTACACTGAATCGCCTTGGTACCCGTAAATGTTGCTACCTCAATATCTTCGACGATACCTTCGATAGTAATTTCCGCATCGTCCTCCGCCTTGAGCAGTTCAGCGAGCGTCTGATTGAACTGGTACAAGAACCCTTGAATTGTGTAGTCGGCTGAACGTCCCATTTTGACCTCTGCAAGTCCTTTAGGTCCGAAAGCTAGCAGCATTTACATGTCAAGTCACTCGATAGGTTCACCGTTTGGATCCCGCAAGCTTGACGAGGTAGTAATGGCCGCGGTTGGACGAAACCCACCTGCACGGACTGGCAGGTAACGACCAATTGCAGACCTTGGTTGTAATTGGAAACTCGAGTGCGATTCACCTGGGATGCCATGGCATCATCAGTATGTGAGACGTGCATGTGAAGGTTAGCTCGAAGGCGACTGTTTTGGTTTCGTAAGATCGAAAAATGCGTCTGGACAGAGTTGTCCGGCCATTACTCTACCAAGAATTACGTTACCCTAGCAAAACTCTCGATGACACCCGAGACCTCCGGGCGACATCCAATTTCAACCAGCAATCTATTCCTAGTAGCCTCGCAAACCCTCTAGGATACTGGAATCCAACAGCTGAGCCAGCTCGCAGTGTACATCCAAGGCAAGCTCGTTTAATCACGCGAAAAAAGATCGTCAATTGGATCGATAGCATTAAAGGATCGTTCGGACCAGCTCATGCGTTGTTCTCGGTAAGGTTCATAAGCTGGCTCATTCTCTATCTCATAAAAATATTTATCGTAAAATCCATCCACGTCAACATAGTCTACAACACTATCAGCCACACTGGATGAATCATTAGCGCCCAACTCAAGAGCCTTTTCATCCATTAGCCCCATAAGGTTCCTGCGCGCTTCTGATGGCGAACTACAATCAGAAAAAACCTCTGCCTCCGGAAATTCATCTTCAACTGACGCGATCAGGTGATCTGTAATGACTTGGTCATATGCATTGTAAAGCGATTGATGCTGCTTAATATCAAAGCATTTAACTAGCTCGCCTAAAGTCACTAACTCGTCATAACTTGGGTCATTGGCAAAAGCTCCTTCTAAGAATGCTTCCACAGCAATTTTATCAACCTTGCCATTACGCAGCGCCCACAAAAGTACTCCTGCTGACGCCAAGAAGGATTCACCACATTTCTCACCAGCAATAAAATTGATAGCTTTTGCGAGGCTTTGATCTGATAAGTCAAATTCTTTACCAAGCTCAGAACTTATGATACATAATTGTGCTACAAATTCGGAATTAGTTCCAAGAAAATTTATATCTAAAACGGATGCATAAACATGACTTATCAATTCGATTGCCACGCCAGCATGAATTATCTTGTTATTCAACATGTCCTTTAGCGTCCTCAACGAAGACTGTGTCTTCAGGCTACCAAAACACTGCCGCAAAACAGGAGTGTTACTAGCATATCTGTTAAGTACGAAGTCACCTAAAGACGGGTTAAATAGCCGAACAAAAGGCTGACTTTCTCCTACTACAAATCTCGTGAGCATCGAACCAGATAGGTGACGGAGGTTTAGTAGAAAATCTTTTTTCCCAGTAAGACTGGCGGCTCCTGGGTTCGCTAGATATAGCGCAAACGCCTCTGAAAGCTCATGCTCAGTAATAACGCGTCCGTTCATTGCGACCAACAAAACCAAGGCACGGCCACAGTCATCCAGTTGCGCTTGGAATGGATGTTCCCAGACCTGGGACGGGTCATCTAACAAACCAGTTATATGAGACCAGTAAAGCTCTGACGGGACATCCTCCAATCGCTGAGCGTCGGTAATAAATCGAATTAGCCGAGGATTAAAGTTTCTATGGTCAATAATGGTTCGATAACGCCTATGCGAATATAGTTGCTCAACATATTCTCCATCCATTTCAGAATGCCAGATATGGTTGTACAGGATTTGGGCTTTATCTATCTTCGCCAAAGACTCGAGTGTAATTTCAAACTCATTTCGATTTACATTTGAATTATGAAAAACATCATTTAAAATCTTTCCTTGATTTAGGATGGTGGTTCTAGATGTCAATACAAAGCGCTTTTTAGGATTTTTGACTATACGCTTAATAAAACCTACGATTTTGGCACCCTCATGGCCAGAGAGCGCTTCTAGGTAATTGCGACCCAAAAAGTCATCGAAATAGAAAATTTGCTTTGAGTCAGGCTCAAAGACACCCTCAGCTTCTCTAATATCTTCAGAAATCACCGAAAGCTCAAAGCCGTCTGCGACATACTGCAAAATTAGCTGCCCAGCCAACGTTGTCTTGCCAATGCCAGCTGGACCCGTGATGATCACAACACTTGTCGATTCCAGTTTATCAATCGCTTGATTATGATTCGCTGTAACCACGTATAGCTTAGACGCCTCAACGATTTCACCAAGCTCAAACTGGCTCCTGTCATATATGGGCTTATTAAACATATACGCTAGGACATTAGAGCTAGCAATCCAGAGCTTATAATGCCGTCTTTCAACATCTGGATGTTTCGCCAATATGTCACTCAAGTCTTCTCGTCCTAGTATATCTGCCGGAGATGCAACAAATGGCGAAAGCTGCTGCATTAAAATGGTTTTATCATTACGTGACAGAGAGTGAGACAAGGCTAAAATATATCGACTCGGTGACAATTTATGGACTTTAAGAATTTCATAATCCGCAATAGATTTAACGAGTTTTACTAACGGCGTCGAAATCCAATGCTTACACTGGAGAATCCACTCATCACCCTCGGACCTAAAGAAGCGACCATCCACTCCGGCGTCACGTCCGGGCTTGAATCTTTCAAATCTGACCCCTTCCCTTGAGCTCAGCAGGTCAGTGCAAAAGACTTCGAATTCTTTGTCGTTTAGCCTGGAAAAATCATAATCGTTCACAAAAGTCTCGCTCGGTGGAGGGCCACATGTCAGTAAACAGCTCAGCATAGAAGTATAGTTGTTAAAGGCCATCCATGAGCCAGCACAGTGATGGTTCATGGATGTTTGCTGTCATGGCCTGGTCAGCCAGCTCGATGTGAATGAAAAACGCGGAGCTCAGGATCCGGAGGCGAGGGGCCAAACATGGCGAAGCATGGGCAAGGAAGGTATAGGGTAATAACGCAATTGGCCTGCGAGCACGACTACCCGTCGGCGTCATCTGTCTCGGTTCGAGTGAACAGGCATAATCGATTTATCGCCGCGGCTCCATGCGGGATTCTCAAAGAGAAACCTACATGGGTAAATTATGCTTCGCTACCTTGCTCCAATACAGCTAGCCGACGTCGAAGCCTGGATGATCTGACTGGCAGCTTTTGGCCGATAGCCGTCAGTTGCGTCGGCCAAGTGTTGGCCAGAGCTAGGTGCCCCGTGGCGTCTAGGAAGCTGGAAGCTATTCAGTCAGCCTTTCCCTAGTAAGGTTGAGACGGGCTTCTCGCATTCTAAGCCGCGCTCGCGGAGGGCTTGCAGATACGGCTTGCGGGCAACCCCTCCGTCTCGCGTGAAAGTCGACATCGCTCTGATGAGCGTCTCGTCGCTCCATTTCCTGTAGGTTTCAAGCAAAACCTTTTCCGTATCCATGCCAATCCTTAGCTGGTTTCTCCGTATCAGGTTATACCAATCCGGGCCGCCCATCACTGCCGGATATGCATTTACGTTCCGACACGTGAAGCAGTTAACAGCGCCCAACGTAGGGTTTGGCCGGTAGCCGCCGTTGGTAAGAGGCTACTTTCGGCCAAAAGTAGACCTTTAAAGTGGTCACCAAACGAGACCCGCTGCGGGTCAGTTCCCCAAAACTACCGCAGGTTATCCGTGCCCACAGAGATTCCACCGGGCACACGTGAACGGCTATAGCCGCTGAAGGGTCAGCTCAAGCCAAGGCTTGCAAATTGACCTAGAAGGCCCACCGTTGTGCTTTTCCACAGTCAGGGGCACTATTGCTCTTCAGTAACAGTTCATAGCGAGTCGCACCGCTTAACCAGCATCGATGATCTAGCAATAGTCGGTGCTTGGGAGCTTTGGGGCTGCCATGGCCTCGGTATAAGGACGCACCATGTTCGGAAACATCGACAAGAGCAAAGGCTACCTCTTCAGCAGCTTCTCTCTCCAAGACATCCTTACGCAGCAGACCCAAAAACTCCGCCAGGAGGTCGAAGCTTTGGAAGCAAATCGGCTACTTAACACTGCCCCCGAAGACTTGAAGCAATACCTTGTTCAGAAGTACTACGTTGAACCCCTCATCCTCCGTCGTGAGGACTGGTACGCAGATACCGCGGAAGTTCAAGTCGATGTTAGGTACGACAGCAGACGCTTCATCAGAGACACGGGGAGACCGGTCTATGCCCCTGGGGAGCGCGTAGATGTCTACGTCCCCTTCGAAGGTGACCCAGAGCTTTTCTATGCTCATGCCAATCAGTTCAGTTCAAATCCTCCCCGTGCTGTGGTTAACAAAACGGACTTGCTGTTTCGATACGACTCCCCTTCCGATGCCCCTCTTGTTGATGTGCGAAGTAGTGTTGAGCGCGTCCTCAACGAGATTGAGCAGTATCTGGCGTTACAGCGAGCAATGATTCAGGCATACAACCAGGGGCTGGCCAACCAATCCGCGCAGTGTATTGAGCAGAGACGGACGCGCCTCCTGGCCCAGTCGGAGCGAGTAGCAGCGTTGGGTATCCCCGTGAGGCGACGGGAGGACGCGCCGAAGACTTACGCCGTTCCTACTGTCCAGAAGAAGGCCGCACCCAAGCTGCCCCCAGCGAGCGCTATGCCATTCAAACCGGAGCCTACCTGGGCCATGGAACAGTACGAGCAAGCACTACGCATTATGCAAGACATGGCCATAGTCATGGAGCGTAGCCCTGAGGCATTCAAGTCCATGAACGAAGAGGCGCTTCGGCAACACTTCCTCGTTCAGCTCAACGGCCAGTTCGAAGGCAAAGCCACTGGCGAAACCTTCAACATGTCGGGCAAGACGGACATTCTGCTGCGAGAGGCAGATCGCAACGTGTTTATTGCTGAGTGCAAATTCTGGAAGGGGCCCAAAGCCTTTAAGGAAGCGATTGACCAACTCCTCGGCTATACCACTTGGCGGGATGGGAAGACCGCAATTCTAGTCTTCAATCGCGGCATCGATACCACGACAGTCATGAACGGCATTGACGCCCGGGTAAAGGAACATCCCAATTTCAAGCGTGCCGTGACCTGGTCTCATGAAAGCGGTTTTCGCTATGTGCTACGCGCGAACGATGACGCTGGCCGCGAGCTGATCCTGACAGTATTGATTTTCCATGTTCCAGCCTAAGCCATCCCGAATAGATCAGCCGCGTTCCACAGCAGGAAAATGGGCAGACTTATTTAGGCCGTTTCTAGTCGGTACAGGCACAAAATGGCCAATTGCTGCCGCATCAATGGGCGCCTGCCCGAGTCACACAATTTGACTGGGGCAGACCATACTGGGTCTCTGGCCGAGGCCAAGTATAGAGATCTGAATCCTCAAAGGAGCTTCAATGCATCTGGTAATGCTTGATACATGCGTATGGCTTGATATTTCATCCCAGAAGTCAGAGCTGCCAATGCTCACGGCGATAGAGCACCTAGTTGAGGATGGCGTTATCAAGATCCTGCTGCCCGAATTGGTACGGACCGAGTACGAGCAAAATAAAGACAGGGTGATCGAGGCCACACGCAAACGCCTCGCGAACGAGTTCAGAGTGGTTAAAGGTGTCATTGAGTCGTTTGGCGGCGACGGAAAGGACGCAGCGCTTGAGACGTTGGAGGACGTGAATCACCGTCTGCCAATACTTTCAGAAGCCACCGAGGGCACGGTTAAGCGTGTCCTGAGGTTATTCGACACAGCTTTGGTTGTAGCAATAACTGATAAGGCAAAAATTAAAGCAGCTGAGCGCGCAATCGCGAAGAAGGCTCCGTTCCACAAGCAAAAAAACAGTGTTGCCGACGCGGTACTTATTGAGGCGTTCCAAGAGTATCGGATAGAACACGCAGATGAGTACAACTCCTTTCGGTTCGTCACCCATAATGTCAATGATTTTTCAGCCAAAGACCACCGCTTACCTCACGAAGATTTTGCAGAAATCTTTGATGACCAAACCCATTTCTACAATGCCACAAGCCAGGCCGTAGAGGATCTGCTCGACCTCGAAGAGCTCCACTATGAGTACGACTGGACTTGGGAGGATCAGACGCGCGGCTTGCAAGAGATCTTGGGGGCAATGGACGAGCTGGTCGATAAAGTTTGGTACAACAGGCATATGAACCGCGCTCACCACATTGAGCAAGGAACTATAAAGCTCATCCCAGAGGGAGCTGAGCGTAATTCCAATGGTGAGATTCACCAACACATCTGGAAAGGTGCGTTGGCCGCTGCTGAGAGGGTGAGAAATCAGTACGAGGACACCGGCCCTTGGGACGATTTTGAGTGGGGCATGCTCAACGGCAAGCTATCCGCGCTCCGCTGGGTACTAGGAGATGAATGGGACATGCTCGATACCTGAAGCAATAGAGGCCCCCTCTGGATCGACATCAAGCCAGCTCTGTAAATGACCAATCAGCTTGTCTGTAACTCTCTGGATAGCTCCCTCTTCACCGTCCTATAAAGGGTTGACTGCTACCGGTCGTGACAGGCCGGTGTCGGCCCAGGGTGTGTAAAAACGTCCTGACAAATCCTTGCTATGATTTCCGACACTTCCATCGCAAGGATTCCCATGAAACGGTTTATCCAGGGTGAACACCGAGGTCAAAGCACCTTGCTTCCCGAAAGCCTCGACGACTACGTCAGCGATACCAATCCAGTGCGCGTGGTCGATGTCTTCGTTGATGAGCTCGACCTAGCCACACTGGGTTTCGGTGGCGTCATTCCAGCCGAAACCGGCAGACCTGCTTATCACCCTGCGATCCTGCTGAAGATCTATATCTACGGCTACCTGAACCGCATTCAATCCAGCCGACGTCTTGAGCGAGAAGCCCAGCGCAACGTCGAGCTGATGTGGTTAACCGGGCGCTTGATGCCCGACTTCAAGACCATCGCTAACTTCCGAAAAGACAACAGCAAAGCCATTCGCGGCGTCTGCCGTCAGTTCGTTTTGCTCTGCCAGCAGTTGGGGCTGTTTAGCGAAAACCTGGTTGCCATCGACGGCAGCAAATTCAAGGCAGTGAACAACCGTGACCGCAATTTCACCAGCGCCAAACTGAAGCGGCGTATGGAAGAAATCGAGGCGAGCATCAGTCGTTATTTGGCTGCACTCGATGCGGCTGATCGACAGACTCCTAGCGCCTCCGCGCCAGACACTGGCAGCCTGGAAGATAAAATCGCCAAGCTCAAAGCGCAGATGAAAGAGCTTCAAAAGATCGAAACTCAGCTCAACGATTCCCCTGATAAACAGGTTTCGCTGACCGACCCAGATGCCCGTTCGATGATGACGCGCGGCAGCGGTATCGTCGGCTACAACGTTCAGACAGCGGTCGATACCAAACACCATTTAATCGTCGCGCATGAGGTGACCAACGTCGGATCCGACCGAGACCAGCTCAGCCCAATGGCCAAGCAAGCCCGCGAGGCGATGGGGACAGAAACGCTGTCCGTGGTGGCTGACCGAGGCTACTTCAAGGGTGAAGAGATCCTTGCCTGTCACGACGCAAACATCACGGCCTATGTGCCTAAGCCAATGACTTCAAGCGCCAAGGCTGATGGCCGATTCAACAAAGATGCCTTCGTGTATGACTCGACAAAAAACGAATACACATGCCCGGCGGGAGAGGCTCTGATTTGGCGGTTCTCCAGCGTTGAGAAAGGCATGAATATGCACTGTTACTGGAGTTCAAAATGCCAGAGTTGCACCCTGAAAACCCAGTGCACGCCAAGCACAAATCGTCGGGTAAGGCGCTGGGAACATGAAGCTGTGAATCGCCCCTGATTTCGTATACACAGCCATGCATTTCTGGTCGATGGGGTGGTTGGCATGGCCTAGGGTTGGCTTACATGTTGAATGATGACTCAAGGAATCTTCTAGAATAATGCTTAAGCTCGGCCAGCGACCCATCACTCCTATATTTAGTCGATAGCATTTCATAAAGGACTGGTAATAATTCCTTTTTAACAACTATGTGGCGCCTTCCGTTTCTTGCCTGAACACCTCCTTTCAGGGCGGGACCGATCAATAATGTGCTACCATCTTCAATGACGTCTGAAATCGAGCATGGAACATTATTCCATCGGCCATCAACTTCTTCTGATGCATAAGCTTTAAGCCCCGCATTTTCTAGTTTACTAGTTGTAATGTGCACCAAAGAATGTAAAAGACAATCAAAATCCTTTTTCATTTCTACTACATATGGATTGGAAAAATTTATATTGTAATAGTCAGAGTGCGCGCACTTAATGTTTTTTTCTGGTGTCGCCGCTAGGTTTGTGATGGTGGCCTCTGTTTGTTTATATACTATGTTCTTATTATCTCAGTACCGCATCAACTTATACAATAACTATTTGAATGCCTGATAATAGCACTACGTCAGCTATCAAGGCATAAGCCATTTGACGACAAGCCCCCCCATCTTTGTCATCAAACCAGAGCAGGGCAGGTGAGCGCATGGGGGGTGGTGGGTGGTATGTTTGTGCGTAAATGGGGTGATGGGGGTGTAGTGGGGCTGTGAGGTGGTGATGCCTGTATGGTGTTGGTCGAAGCTGACCGGAGTTGCTAGCTTCTATATGTCGAAGGCAGTCTCTAGGGCATCGCGTGCGTATACTGCTAGATGCTTTCTGCTAGTGTCTTGCTGATATAGCTTGTATAGCTCGAGACACGCTAGCTTCTCAACGCGATCACACGTCAGCGCGACAAGATATACTTTCTCATTATCAGTATAGCCAGACAGGCGCACCAGCATTTCAATTGCGGCCTGTAAATCTGTCCCGGTTTCTTGCGCGAGTATGTTATATGTCAAATAGCGAGCCAAGATGACCTTACCGGCATGTCCACGCTCCCACTCCGTCTCTTCGTCCTGCAAACCCCTCAAATCTTCTCTAAGAATGGCCATGGCAAGCTCTTTTGAAGAGAGCATTTCAATAACTTCTTTCGGGATGTAGTCGAGATTTGATTTGCCTTTGATCACTTCCAGTTCCTTTTTAAAATACCAGTGCTGCCTTTGCGCGCAATTACAGATCAAAAGCAGCATCAATGGCATGGCGTGCGTACTTTGCCAAGTGCGTCTTCGCCGGGTCTTCTTTGTATATTTTGTATAACTCAAGACCTGCCGCTCTCTCTACAGATAGTGATGTGTACGCGACAGAGTATGAGTCAGCTTGATCACGTCCGGTAATTTTACACAGATAGATTAATGCATCGTTAAGCGACAATTCCATCTCACTTGCTAGCAGCTTATATGTAGCATCACGAATGCTATGGCCTGGCTCACGAAGAAAAGAAGCAACGTCTGAATCGTCAATATTTTTTTTGAAATTAGTCAATTCCAAGACCTTTTTAAATTCCAGTGGTGTGCTTACGGAAAATCACAGATTAAAAGCCGTCTCAATAGCATCTCTTGCGTACACGGCCAGGTACTTTTTTGATGGGTCTTGCTGATAAATCTTGAACAGCTCGAGCCCTGCCAGTTTCTCCATCGCTGGTAGTGTGTAGGCGTAAATTGTCGCATTTGCTGGATTCAAGCCCGACTTTTCGCAAAGATAAATAATAGTTTCAGCTACTGACCAGTCTTTTTCTTTTGCGAGTAGCCTGTATGTACAATCGCGGCGGCTTGGTCCCTTATTTCCGTATTCACGCTCAAAATCAAGGCTGCCACCATCCATTTTAGACACTCATACCAATTTCAAGGGCTTTGCGCGCAAACTTTTCAAGGTGTTTCCGGTCAGGATGCTGCTTATATAGTGTCATCAAGGCAATATACTGTCTTGTTTCAGCCTCGTTTGAAGTCAAAATCCCCAGAACCTTATCATTGTCTGATGTTGCAGTGCCGCCGATGAGAGCGATATAGGCATCATCCAGACTGCAATCCATTTCATCGAGATACACTGAAATGAGTTCATGGCGCCGATCAAAAATTGACTGAATATGGTCTATTTCCTGGCTCTCGATTTCAGGCTGCCTAGATAAAGGGATGTGCTTGTTATTATCAAGAATCATCATAAACAGCATGTCTTCTTCTTCGATTTCAGGTAGTTTTCCTGTAATTTTGTGGCTCCTTTTGAGTTTTCAGTGGTCAGTCCTATTACGACTCAGATATCCATTCCCACTGCCAGGGCTTTGCGCGCAAAAACTGCAAGGTGCTTTCGATCCGGGTTCTTCTTGTACAGATCGATCAGCGCCAGATACTGACGTTTTTCCGCTTCGTCTGAAGTCAGGATAGCAATCAGCTGGTCTTCTTCTGAATCATGAATATGCCCGGTCAAGGCAATGCAGGCATGACGGGTAGTGCATGACATTTCGTCAAGATACAGGGCAAGCAATGCCTGGCGCTGCTCAAACATGGCCCGAACATCTTCGGGGTTTGTAATGACTCCGCTTAGAGCATAATCAAGCTGGACAATCGGCTCAAATCTTAGAGAAATTAGGAATTCGGCTTCGTATTGATCGATGTCTGATAGCTTTTTGAGCATGCTTTTGACTCCAAAGTGTGTTTGGTTTGCCGTCAAATGGGTTTTATTGCGCGCAAAACTAGAGGTGCATTGATGCCGTGAGCTTCTTTCTCAAGTACTTTTCTAGATGGGCGTTTCCGTTTCTGTCGCTCAGGTAGATTCGGACGAGGTCATTGGTCATGATTGCCAAGAGCTCACAAGCAACAGGCAGGAAGATTTCGATATACGTGCTACCGGCGGGGGTGGAGCAGGTCTCTACCCAAAGTCTTACAATGTCCCCATCTGGCTGAGAGACAGCGACAAACTTGAAGATTTTTGGGAAGTTGTCGATGTCTACATGGTCGGCTTTAGAGAAAATATCAAGAACATGGCTGCATCCCTGTGTTTTTACGAGCTCATAAAATGCTTGGGCAAATTCTAGACTGTCAAAGTATAGAGGGGTACTGAACTCATAATCCATAGATTCAATCTCTTTTGAGTTGCAACCGACAGGAGAGATGCTTATATTATATCGATCTGACCAATTGAGATCCACATGCAATGTCGAAAATAAATGAATTTCGCGCTATTGAAGCCAGGATTGCGCAAGAAATGGAACGACTTGAAAATCTTAAGCAAGATAAAGGCTTTCAAAAAGATATGGAATTTGGAGAAAAGCTCCAGTCTCTGATGTCAAGTTACGGAAAGAGTGTTCGCGATGTGATTTCTATCTTAAGCCCCGATGCCGGAGGCCCTGCACATCAAGAAAAGACGAAGAGGAAAGCCAGAGTATTGAAAGTGTATGTGCACCCTGATACTGATGAAATAATTGAGACAAAAGGTGGAAACCACAAATTGCTAAAGTCATGGAAGCAGAAGTTTGGCGAAGAAACAGTCGAGTCTTGGCGGCAGGATTAATAGGAACAATCTCCTTCGAGTGGCATTTTATAGTTCATTAGATTTTCAGTAAAAGCAGAAAAAAGCGCTTATTGTTTATATTTGCAGAAGTTTTTACCATTACCTGATTATTGGCGAACCAGTCTGTCAGTCCGCTTTTGACCGATCTCTACCCGGTCGATCTTCAGCTAATACTGGCTCTAAGTGCATCCTCAGCAGGTGCTTTTTCTAAGTGGCTAGTCCAGCAGCCAATAGCATGAATCACACCGGGTTTCGTGGAGACCTCAACTCTTGAGAGAATGAGGCATGAAGAAATCTAACAGCTACTCCCCTGAAATCCGTGAACGTGCTGTCCGCATGGTTCTGGAGAGCCTGAAAGACTATCCATCTGAATGGGCAGCCATCGAATCCATCGCACCCAAGATTGGTTGTGTCCCGCGGACGCTGCATGGCTGGGTGCGCAAACACCAGACCAACAACGGCCAGCGACCCGGTCAGACAGCAGAGGAGCGGGACCTTATCAAGGCCCTGGAGCGCGAGAATCGTGAGGTGCGTAAAGCGAGCGAGATCCTCCGCCTGGCCATTGCTTATTTGCCCAGGCGGAGCTCGACCGCCGCAACAAACCCTCAACGCCTTCGTTGAGGAGTACCGTGACCGTTACGGCGTCGAGCCGATCTGCCGCGTGGTGCAGATCGCTCCGTCCGGTTACTACCGGCATGCAGCACGTGCCCGACAGCCTGGAAGGCGAAGCACTCGCGCCCAACAGGATGAGTTGCTGTGTGAGGACATCAAGCGTGTATGTGAGGACAACATGCGCTGCTATGGCGTCGTGAAGGTCTGGAAGCAACTCAGGCGCGACAAGGTGCACGTTGCCCGTTGTACCGTTGCGCGACTGATGCGCCACTTGGGGTTACAGGGTGTTCGGCGCGGCCAGGTAGTTCGTACCACGGTGGCTGATGGCAACGCCGCTTGTCCTCTCGACAAGGTTCAGCGCCAGTTCAATGCTGACCGTCCCAATCAGCTTTGGGTTTCAGACTTTACATACGTTTCAACGTGGCAGGGATGGTTCTACGTAGCTTTCGTTATCGATGTCTTCGCACGACGCATCGTCGGCTGGCGTGTGAGCAACAGCATGAAGACGGACTTCGTGCTCGATGCCCTGGAGCAAGCACTCTACGCCCGGCAGCCAGGCCAAACGGACGGTCTGAACCACCATAGCGATAGGGGTAGTCAGCTTACGTCTCTATTCGTTATACGGAGCGTCTCGCTGAGGCTGGAATAGAGCCCTCTGTTGGTAGCAAAGGAGACAGCTACGACAACGCCTTGGCGGAAACCATCAATGGCTTGTACAAAGCGGAACTGATTTACCGGCAGTCCTGGCGGAGCCGCGAAGCCGTCGAAATCGCCACCTTGAAGTGGGTTCACTGGTACAACGACCAGCGGCTACTGAGCTCGATAGGATATATACCGCCGGCAGAAGCTGAGGCAAACTTCTACCAGCAATACACCGGTCAGGCCGTGGCGGCCTGACTTAAATGAAATGGCCTCCATAAAACCCGGTGTGATTCACCTGGGCGCTTTCGTAGGACCTTTATCGCCATCCAATCGGTATAGTCTTTACTATGTGCTTAAAAGCCACTCACCCCGCTGCCCCATCTGAAAAGGGAAAGTCGTTAAGGAGTAGACGTGCCCAACTGGATTATAGACAACCGCACAGCCAAGCTGGTGTCGGTGCTGAAGGAGCAGTTGCAGTCCGGTACGGACGTGTCGCTGATGCTCAAAAACCTGAGCTTGTCTGGATTTGCATCGCTCTACGATCAACTCAAGAGCAACAAGGCTCGGCTGCTGCTAGGTATGGACGACGCTCCTCTGCCCAAGCGGCTGGCCTGTGAGCCAGGTGAGGAAAAACTGCTGCACCAGCTTAACCAGAAAGAGTTGGCGGCAGCTCTGCGCAAATGGTTGCAGAGCAACGTCAGTGCCAAAGGGGTTCCCAGTAGTCGCTTAGCGCAGAACCTGTATCACTTGAACAAAGCCAATGGCGAGCAAGCTTTTATCCAGGGTTCATCCGATTTGACCGCAGCGGGTTTGGGTCTGATATTCAGCGACCGCATGGATATGAGTATGGGCAGTACGGATGCGGCTCAAGCTGGAGCTATGCGACAGTGGTTCGACCAGCACTGGCAGGATGCAAGCGCCCGGAAGATCGAGCATGAGCTGCATCAGGCGGTAGAATTTTTGGCAGCAGACCAGTCGCCAGAGCTGATTTATTTTCTGGTCTTATACAGACTCTTCCAAGAACTCCTCAGCGAGATTGACGAAGATGCCATTGTTAAAAGCAAAACAGGCATCAAAGAGAAGGATATCTGGAAAAAACTGTATCCGTTCCAGAAGGATGGTGTGCTGGGCGTGATCGACAAGCTGGAACGCTACAACGGCTGCATCCTCGCCGACTCAGTGGGTTTGGGAAAAACCTTTGAGGCGTTGGCGGTCATAAAGTATTACGAGCTGCGCAACGCCAGGGTGTTGGTATTGGCGCCAAAAAAGCTGCGCGAAAACTGGACGCTGTATACCCAGAACGACAAGCGTAACATCCTCAGCAGAGACAAGTTCAGCTACAACGTCCTCAATCATACTGACCTGACTCGCAGCACCGGCATGTCAGGGGATATCAATTTGGCCAGCATCAACTGGGGCAACTACGACTTAGTTGTGATTGACGAATCACACAACTTTCGTAACGCCAGTATCGCCGGAGAGCGCCATACTCGTTACTCGCGCATGATGGATGACATCATCCGCTCCGGGGTCAAAACCAAAGTGCTGATGCTCTCGGCCACACCGGTCAACAACCGCCTGAACGACCTGAAGAACCAGATTTCTTTTGTTACCGAGGGGGATGACCACGCCTTGGAGCAGCATGGCATTGCTGACATTTCCAATACCCTTAAGCAAGCCCAGACTCGTTTTAACGAATGGCTCAAACGCCCAGTTGAAACCCGCACCACGGAACAGCTGATCAACAGCCTGAATTTTGGCTACTTCAAGATTCTGGATCTGCTGACTATTGCCCGTTCCCGAAAACACATCGAGAAATACTACAATCTTGAAGATATTGGTCAGTTTCCGAAACGGCTCAAACCCATCAATATCAAAGCGGATTTTGATACCCAAGACGAGTTTCCCTCGCTCAAGGAAATCAACAACATCATTGAGCGCCTGAACATGAGCACCTTTGCTCCGCTCAAGTATGTGCTGATGGAAAAGCGCGCCGATTACGAGGCCAAATATGATACTAAGCTCAAAGATGGTCAGTCGGTATTTAGTCAGCTGGATCGTGAAAAAAGCCTGATTGGTCTGATCAAGGTTAACCTTCTCAAGCGGCTGGAAAGCTCGGTGCATTCTTTCCGGCTGACCGCTGAGCGTCTGCTGGCTAATATCGAAGCCCTTATCAGCAAGCTGGAAGATCACAGCAGTAGCGAGCTGGAAAGCCTGGATATTCTAGAAGCGGATATCGACTCCCCGGAGCTGGAAGCGTTGCTGGTTGGCAGCAAGGTGAAGGTCCTGATACAGGATATGGATCAGGCTCGCTGGTTGTATGACCTGCAAGAAGACCGCCGGTACCTAATCCAGTTGGTCAATGCCGCCAGGAATGTAACCCCTCAACGCGACCAGAAACTGGCCCTGCTCAAGAAGCAAATCGAAGGCAAGCTGAACATCCCGCTCAACCCCGGTAACCGCAAGGTCATTGTCTTCACGGCTTTTGCCGATACAGCCCAGTACCTCTATCACCAGTTGGCAGACTGGGGTGTACAGAAACACGGGGTCTACAGTGCCCTTATAGAGGGGAGTGGCAGAAACAGGGCCAATAACCCTCAGGTGCGCACGGAGTTCAACGAATTGCTGACTGCTTTTTCACCCACCTCCAAGGAACGCGCCAAAACCGGCCTGTCAGACGACGCCAATATTGACCTGCTGTTTGCCACTGACTGCATCAGTGAAGGTCAGAACCTGCAAGATGCCGACTACCTGATCAATTATGATATCCACTGGAACCCGGTACGCATCATCCAGCGTTTTGGCCGCATTGATCGCCTTGGCTCCGTTAACAGCCAGATTCAGCTGGTCAATTTCTGGCCCAATATCGAACTGGACGAATACATTGATCTGGAGGCCCGTGTCAGTGGCCGTATGGTGCTGTTGGATGTGTCGGCTACCGGTGAGGAAAATCTGATTGATGCCGACAACGAAGGCCGTATGCGCGACCTGGAATACCGCCGTAAGCAGATGACAGAGCTACAGGACAATGTACTGGACCTAGAAGATATATCCGGGGGGCTATCCATCACTGACCTCACTCTCAGCGATTTTAAAATGGATCTGGGCAATTACATGAAAGAGCACCAGGATGTGCTTGAGACTTGCCCAAGTGGTTTATATAGCGTGGTTAAGCTCGATAGCGCGCTTCAGCAGAACGGCATCCAGCCGGGAGTGATCTTCTGTCTGAAAAGTCTGGAAAGCGCCCAAAACAGCTTGCAGGAGCCCCACGCACTCTTTCCCTTTTACCTGGTACAGGTAGGTGAAGACGGCAGCGTGACCTTGCCATACAACCAGGCAAAAAAAGTGTTGGATGTATTCAAGCGCCAGTCTCTTGGTCGGAGGCAGCCGGATCCAGCACTGTTCGCTCAAGTAGGCAGTAGCCAGCAACACCGCAATCAGCTGCAAGCCGCTATTGCTCACCTCCAAGGCCAGCAGCAGGAGCAAGGCATCAACAGCCTGTTTAGCCGTGGTGGCACCAGTCTCGCCCAGAGTGGAACCAGTGGTGAGTTCGAAGTGATCGCCTATCTGATCATCCAGGATGAACCATGATGTTACTGGAAGCCTTACAGCTGCCTGATGCCTGCCTGGTCCAGCAGAAAATACCTAAAAAGGCCATTGCCGCCAACTCCAAAAGCAGCGCGGCAGCGGCCCGCCTGCTCCAAGATAGCGTGGATAGCATCCAGCTGCTTGGCCATATCACGCCCAACAACAGCAATATCGCCGCCTATAAAGACGCCGAGCACGAATATCTAGAAATCCTGTACATCAGCCTACAGCTAAAAAAGATGGTGCTGGTCAGCGCAGCTCAACTCAAAAGCTTGCATCAACTACTGCACCAGAGCATTGCCTACCCGCTTATCCTGGAAATCAGCGGCCAAGAGGGCTCACAATGGTCGCTGGCGGAAAAAACCATCAACCAGGCACGTCCGGAACATGAGCAGCTGGTTATCCAGGAGCTGCTAGTCAGTGACTGGCAAAGTGACGATAGCAGCCCATTACAACATCAGTTCCATCAGTCACTTAGCTTTGTACAGCAGGATTACAGCCACCTGATGGCCCTCTACCAGAGCTTCCTGGGTTGTTTCTTCGGTTACCTCACCGCAGCCAGTCTCGGGCGAGCAACACTCCGGATAGCCGAAGGCGGGGAAACAGTGGATGGGCTTGGCCTGCAACAGCAGCGTGAGCAGCTACGTAAAATTCAGGACTTGCAGGGAAAAATCATTGCATTAAAAAGCAGGCGCGATGCCTGTAGCCAGTTTAATGAAAAAGTCGAGCTGAACGTGCAGTTGCAAAGATTGCAAGTACAGCTCAAAAGGATCTGTTCTGAAGCAAACGTAGGGATGCACAATGAAAGCCAATGAAACTCGCGTAGAAGATTTTCTCTCAAACAACAAGACGCAGTTTGTTATTCCAGTCTATCAAAGGAATTATGATTGGAACGAGGCTCAATGCCGACAGCTGATGGAAGATGTTTTTACAGCAGGTGCTGACAAAGATACTCAGGCGCATTTCATTGGTAGCATTGTGTACATACACGACGATGTGTATACCTCGTCCCGAATGAAGGAGTTAGTGATCATTGATGGGCAACAAAGACTAACCACTTTGACGTTAATTTATCTAGCCATGTACAAGCTTGCTCAGGAAATGGAAGACGCAGGCTTGGAGCAAGAGATAAACGAAACCTACCTAATCAATAAATTTGCCAGTGAAGATGAAAAACTCAAGCTGAAGCCAACCGAAAATAACGCAGCCGCTTTTAGGTTTCTGATTCGCAGTTATGGAAACGAGCAGTTTCCTGGCTATTCGAGAGTCATAGCCAATTACGAATTCTTTAAATGCCGGATAACACCTGACAATTATGAATATGTTTTGAATGGTCTTTCAAAGCTTATGTTCGTTGAAATATCTCTAGATAGGGGCAAAGATGATCCGCAAAGGATTTTTGAAAGCCTTAACTCTACTGGGCTGGAACTTTCACAGGCTGACCTGATTCGAAACTACATTTTGATGGGACTGAAGCCCAAGGATCAGGAACGAATCTATCAGGACTACTGGTCTGTTATTGAGGCCCACGCTAAGCATGAAGAAAGCAACGTAATACTGGTATCGGAATTTATACGCGACTACCTTACGCTGAAAAACAAGAAAATCCCCAATAAGGGAAAAGTTTACGAAGCCTTCAAGGAAAAATATCCAACATCCGATGTGGCAACACTTGGTCAGTCCTTGGCGGACATAAAAAAAATGGTCGTCCATTATCATAAGCTGAACAACCCTGCCAGAGAGCGCGACGTGGGTATCAGGCTACAGCTTGAATACATTAAGCGGCTTGAAATAAATGTCGCTTACCCGTTTCTAATGCAGGTTTATGACGATTACAGTCAAAAGGTAATCGACAAAGATACCTTTGTGGCTGTGCTTGAGCTGGTACAAAATTTTGCTTGGCGCAGATTCATTCTAGGTCTGCCGACCAATGCTTTGAATAAGATCTTCATGAGCTTATACGAAAAGTTGGAGCCTGACTTTTATTTGTATTCGTTACAGAAATGGCTGGTACAACGGCAGGGAGCACAAAGGTTTCCTTCGGACTATGAAGTATTCGATGCTTTGCGCATCAAAGATTTGTACAACATAAAAACCAAGAACAGGGTGTACTTACTGGAAAGGTTGGAGAATCACAATAACAATGAATATGTTCAAATCGAACACAATGAAAAAATAACGACGGAACATATCTTCCCGCAAAACCCCGATCCTAAGTGGAAGCTTGAGCTGGGCGAGGAGCAATACAAGCAAATTCGTGATAACTATCTGAACACGTTGGCTAACCTGACGCTGTCTGGCAATAATGGGAAGTTGGGAAATAAGAGCTTTATTGCGAAACGAGACCTGTCTGGCGGTGGCTATAAAGACAGCCGGCTATGGCTAAACAAGTTTTTAGGCGATCAGAATGGGTGGGATGTTGCCCTACTGGAAAAGCGATTTGAGTTGCTGGCAGAGAGGTTCTTTGAGGTCTGGACTTATCCCGACATCGGAGACGCTATCTCAGCGGAACCTGCCACGGAAGTAAGCATATTCGAGGCGGAAGACCCAAGGCATAAGAAGCTTGAGTACGCAATATTCCTTGAGAGCAAAATGGAAGTTTCCCAAGTATCCAAGCTGTACATTAATGTCATCAGCGAGCTTTTTAATCTTACCCCTGAGCTGTTTTATAGTACCGATTTGGGTGATCGTGTCGGTCTGACGCACGGTGAAGAGGAAGCAAAGCAATTGAGGCAGCCTTCTAAAATTAACGAGAACTATTTTATCGAAACGAATTTGGATAATGTTGGTAAGTTTGAACGCATCAAGCATGCTCTTTCAATTTTTGACTTGGAAGACGAGCTCACAATAAAATATGCCGCCGACTGAATTGAATACACATAATGAGCTATTATCATGAGTGACAAGCAACCGATTTCCGTACCTGCCTCTAGCATGAATCTGACTGAGCACAGCCTGGAGCATTTGAAAGCACTTTTCCCTAATGTATTTGCCGAGGGTAAAGTGGATTTTGAAGCGCTGAAAGCGGAGCTAGGCGAGCACGTTGAGACACAGGGCGAACGTTTTCAGTTTACCTGGGCGGGCAAGGAGCAGGCCAAACGTATTGCCACTACACCAAGTCTTGGCACTCTGCGACCTGCAAAAGAGGAGTCAGTCAACTGGGATGAAACTGAAAACCTGTATATCGAAGGCGATAACCTAGAGGTGCTCAAGCTGTTGCAGAAGAGCTACTTCAATAAAACCAAAATGATTTACATCGATCCACCCTACAATACTGGTAAAGACTTTGTTTACAAAGATGATTTCAAAGATAACCTTGCTAATTATCAACGCCTGACCGGCCAGCGGGATGAAGAGGGAAACCCCCTAACTACCAATACTGATAGCGCTGGGCGCTACCATTCAAACTGGCTAAGCATGATGTATCCCCGCTTGAAGTTGGCTCGTAATTTGCTGCGGGATGATGGGGTTATTTTTATTTCTATTGATGACAATGAAGTGCACAACTTGCGCAAGCTTAGCGATGATATTTTTGGCGAGGGAAATTTTCTTGCGGCTCTTGTTTGGGACAGGAATAGGAAAAATGACGCTAAATACTTCTCGGTTGGCCACGAATATATGCTTGTATACGCAAAAAGTATATCAGCTCTGAAAGATAACGAAGTTATATTTCGAGGGGAAAAAGACGGAGTTGACGAAGTCCGAAGCTTGTTTGATGAGCTTTGTTCTGAATATAAAGGAAGCTGGAATGAGGTAAGAGAAGGGCTTTTGGAATTTTACAGAAAAATTCCGGATGATAGTGATATGGCTCCGTTAAAACGCTATACGCGAGTGGATGAAAAGGGACCTTATCGTGATGATGGTAATATTAACTGGCCGGGTGGTGGTGGTCCGATGTACGAAGTTCTTCATCCGATAACTAATAAGCCCTGTAAGTTACCAGTTAGTGGTTGGCGATATCCTTCATCGTATCGCTTTTGGGAGGAGGTTGGTAACGGAAGAATTGTCTTTGGCGAAGACGAAACGACTGTGCCGCGCGTCAGAACGAATCTTTTTGATAATTTCGACCAAGTACTAAAAAGTGTGCATTATAGTTATGCGCAGACAGCTTCTAATGAGTTTAACAAGATTTTTGATGGTGTCCGGGTTTTTGATAATCCAAAGCCTGTTAAAGATTTGTACCGCTTGGTCTCATATATAACTAACGGCGATGGTATTATTCTTGACTTTTTCTCTGGCTCTGCCACCACCGCCCACGCAGTAATGCAATTGAACGCTGAGGACGGTGGTCAGCGCCAATTTATCATGGTGCAAATACCAGAGCCCACTCCCGAAGGGTCGGAAGCCCGCAATGCTGGCTACGCAACCATTACCGAAATCGGCAAGGAGCGCATTCGCCGTGCCGCTAAAATAATCCAGAAAGAACACCCTGATGTCGAAGCCGATTTTGGTTTCAAGGTGCTGAAACTCGACAGCTCCAATATCAAGAGATGGCAGCCGGATTATGAGAATCTGGAGCAGGATCTGCTGGGTGCGGTAAACAATATTGTCGATGGACGTAGTAGCGAAGACTTGTTGTACGAAGTGCTGATCAAATACGGCCTGCCGTTAACCCTGCCGGTGGAAACGCTGCAAGTAGCTGGTCACACCATCTACAACGTTGCTGGTGGCTCTCTAGTCGCTTGCTTTGACGAGGGTATTGCCCTGGATGCGGTGCAAGCCATTATTGGCTTGGCCACCGCCGATATGCCCATTTTGAGGATCGTCTTCCGAGACACCAGTTTTGCTGATGACATCGTCAAAACCAACGCTATCCAGCGCTTCAAACAAGCCGGTATCAATGATGTGCTGAGCATTTAAGGGGCGGATGATGAAACTAAAATTCGACCAGAACCTTCCGCACCAGAGAGCGGCATGGGAAGCAGTGGTGGCACTGTTTAACGGTCAGGAAAGTTGCTTCACCCCCTTTACCATGCCGCAGGCAGCTGATTGGGGCCAAAGCGGACAGGGTGCGCTGGGCTTGACGGCAACACCTCAGGGTACTGCCAACCGGCTGGTGTTGACCGAAGACGAGCTGCTTCACAACCTTAGACAGGTGCAGCTTCGGCATGGCCTGAAGCCCACCGCGAGCTTAGACAAGCACGATCTGCATTACACCGTGGAGATGGAAACCGGTACCGGCAAGACTTATGTCTATCTGCGTTCCATTTATGAGCTTTACCAAGCCTATGGCATGACCAAGTTCATCATCGTAGTGCCGGGCGTGGCGATCAAGGAAGGGGTAAAAAAATCCATCCAGATTACCCGTGAGCACTTATCGGATATTTACAAGGAAACCAAGATCGATGACTTTATTTACGACTCTGGCAACCTAGAGCAGGTGAGGAGCTTTGCCGAGTCCAGTCATATTCAGATCATGGTGATCAATATTGATGCCTTTCGCCGCAGCTTCACTAACCCGGACCAGGAAACCAAGGCCAATATTATTCACCGCTATAACGACCGCCTGGAAGGGCAAAAGCCCATCGAGCTGATTGCCCAAACTAACCCGGTGGTGATCATTGACGAGCCGCAGACGGTGGACACTACCGCCAAGTCAGCTGAGGCCATAAATTCACTCAATCCCTTGTTTACCCTGCGCTTTTCAGCCACCCACAAAGACAAACACCTGCCCATCTACCGGCTGGATGCCGTAGATGCCTACAACCAGAAACTGGTGAAAGAAATCGCTGTGCTGGAGGTGTTACCGGAAGATGACCACAACACCGCCTACATAGCCTTTCTCCAGACGCGCAATAATAAGGGTGTGGTGGAAGCGCGGTTGGAGTTTGACGCTTTGAAGGCGGACGGCAGCATCAAGCGTGATCGCAGATGGGTGAAGCAGAATGCTGACTTGCATGAGATAACCAAGCGCGATTTGTACGAAGGCTACATCGTCAACAATATCAGCGCCGTGCCGGGCAATGAGTGGTTAGATTTTACGTCCAAACCCGATGTGGTCGAGCAGGGTCAGAGCATCGGAGGCGTAGATTTACTGGCACTCAAGCGCCTGCAAATCCGCAAAACCATTGAAACACACCTCAAACGTGAGCTGGCGTTGAACCCCTTGGGCATCAAGGTGCTATCGTTGTTCTTTCTCGACAAGGTTGCTAACTACCGAGTTTACGATGAGGACGGCAACCAGGGTCTGGGCATTTATGGCGAGATGTTCGAAGAGGAATACCTGAAGCTGGCCCGCCATCCTCAGTATCAGAGCCTGTTTGGTGAGCTGGACTGGGACAGCCATGTGACAGCAGTTCACCATGGCTACTTTGCCGCTGACCGCAAAGGCATAGTCAAGGACACCAGCGGTAAAACCGCTGATGATGAGTCTGCCTACGACCTCATCATGAAAGACAAAGAACGCCTGCTGAGCATGCAAACGCCACTGCGTTTTATTTTTTCTCACTCAGCCTTACGGGAAGGCTGGGATAACCCCAACGTCTTCCAGATATGCACCCTGAACGAGACTGCCTCGAGCATCAAGAAGCGTCAGGAAATCGGTCGTGGCCTGCGCCTGGCGGTTGATCAGAGTGGCGAACGGGTTGCTGACAGCGGTTATACCATCAACACCCTGACGGTTGTCGCTAATGAGACTTACGCTGCATTCAGCAGCGCCCTCCAGAAGGAAATCGAAGAAGATGATGGCATCCGTTTTGGTGTCGTCGAACAGCACAGTTTTGCCAGCATCACGGTCAGCGATGATCAGGGTGAGCTTCAGTATCTGGGCGTGGAGCAGTCGGAGCAGTTGTTTAGCTTCCTGAAGCAGGAAGGCTTTATCGACAAGGGCGGCAAGGTGCAGGATACGCTCAAGGCTGCGCTCAAGCATGATCTACTCAAACTGCCGGAACAGTTTGCTACGGTCAAACCAGCGGTAGAGCAGGTGCTGAAGAAGATCGCTGGTGGGCTGGATATCAAAAAAGCCAATAACGAACATACGGCCACGCCGCGCAAGGAAGTCATTCTGGGCGCAGACTTCAAGGATCTGTGGGACAGGATCAAGTACAAGACACTCTACCAGGTGGATTTTAGCCTGGATAAACTGATTACAAGCTGCATTGCTGACATGCAGCTCATGCTCATACCTAAGCCCCGGTTCACCACGACCACGGCAACCCTCACCATGGATAAGAGCGGGGTAGGGACCAAGGATGTGCAGGAAGTGAGTGAGCTGTACGACTCAAGCTATGACCATCTGCCTGATGTGCTCAGTTACCTTCAAAACAAAACCCAACTGACCCGCAGGACCTTGGCGCGCATCTTGATCGAAAGCAAGCGCCTGAACGACCTCAAGAAAAACCCGCAGAAATTTATCGAAAACACGCTGAAGATCATCCAGCGCAAAAAGATGCACGCATTGGTCGACGGCATTAAATACGAAAAAATCGGTGAGCAGGAAGTTTATGCCCAAGAGCTCTTTTTAGAGCATGAGCTACAGGGCTATCTGGAGCAGAACATGATGGAAGTTCGCAAGAGCCTTTACAGCCACATTGTTTATGACTCACAGACCGAAAGCGAGTTTGCCAAGGGGCTGGAGCGCAATGAGGCTGTGAAGCTCTACAGCAAGCTTCCAGGCTGGTTCAAGATCGACACTCCGCTCGGTAGCTACAACCCCGACTGGGCAATTTTGATCGAGAAGGAGGGTGTAGACCGCCTGTACTTCGTAGTCGAAACCAAAAGCAGCCTATTTGACGAAGACCTGCGTTTGGCCGAGCAAGACAAAATCAAATGCGGGAAGGCTCATTTCGCGGCGCTAGAGGGCGGGGTGGATTTTCGGCTGGCTAATTCAATAGATATGCTGGAGCAGTGGGTTGGGGGTTAACGGCTAGGTGGTATACAGGATCGGAAGCTCAACGCCGTTTTATAACCGTCCGTGGAAACGGGGTAGAACCCCTGATTAAAGAGCACAACATCAGAAGGTGAAAAGCGTAGCAAATATATTTATGCCGCTGGCGTAACCGGGGGGGGGGGGGGGGGGGGGGGGGGTGAGGGACACAAAAACTGCCGGTTCTCTCTGGTTTTCATAACCCTGCTAGAGGCGTTAGGCAAAAAACTAAAAAGCAGGAGTTAGTATGAATCAATTGAAAAAATTAGCCACTTGGTATAATTCGAAAACTGGTAGACAACGGAACGTCTTGCGAATTACCGCCTTTCTTCTCTCCGCATTCCCGGTTTTTGGCTGGCTCGGAGTTGCACCTTGGATGATACCTCTGATGCTGTATTTAGAATTTAATCTTGGCCAGGAAATAGAAACCTAATTTTTAGGTTAGTCATGGTACGGTATTCATCCAAGGCGTACGGTCCGACCACGCTGATGCTGCCTAATAACCGGCTCAAACCGTTCGCTTCGCTCACTGGGTCGGGCTAAAGCCCGAGCCTTAATCAAAAGTTAGACGTTTGGAAAGCCCTCCCATGCTGCCACGTCCAACTACATTAATAATTCGCTAATTAACTATTTCTGAGAAAAGAATGCACACCCAGCCGAAGCATACAATGCATATTTTACACGCTTTCCTTGCTCTTATGTCAGGTGGCCTATGGTTGCCAATCTGGGTTTGGCGAAGCATTAGCAACGGAAGATATAATTCACGAGCGGGCTTCAGCTCGGACCAATCGAAATCGTCCTCTCTATTTAATCTATTACGCATAATTCGTTGTTTTTGTGGGCTGATAGTTGTATTACAGTTAATACAACTATTTCCCGTACTTACCTGGGTTACACAGCCTCAAGCTGTAACTGGAAACATGATGGCCATCCTAACTATTAAAGTAACAGCAATGATCGTTTTTTGTGGGTTGTTCTTCGGGCTGCGATGGCTAATAAATCATTTACACGTGCGTCGTTACGGGGTACCACACCCCACCCTAGCCTTAAGGAAATGGGCGCTTTAGGCGCCATTAAGCTTTCTCGGAAAGCGACAAGCATTGTATGGGCCTAACTGAGTGTTGCACTTCGACCCTGAGACCGCCCACCTAAGAACAACGCAGAATTGTCTACTAAACCAGGAACGATTCAGCCGGGTTACTTCGCGCTTAGTTTGAGTGCAAAACCGGACTTAGCTTTGATGGAAAATGGTTTTAAGGGAAACCTCCGCGAGCATCGGGTTTTATTCTAGCCCAGTGATAATTCCTTCCCCGCAAGGGGATTGAAAGGCTCGCCTGGCTTGTATTCTTGATACCAAGATGCTGGCTGGCCTGGCACTGTCTGAAACTTGACGCCAAAGATTGATAGCAATAAGGATATTATGCTCATTAATACTTCCGCTATGGTCTCCTCGTTTGATTTGAACTTGATAAATAACTTTTTACGTCTGTATGAGAAGACGTAATAGCGGTATCTGACGACAACTGCTTCTGTATCGCCCTCATCTCGTCTTGAAATTTCTGTCTCAAGATCTGAAATGGTTTCTGGGTCATAATTTATACCTTCTTGGGTTATTAGTTTTTGCCATGTCAGGCGTGACCTTTTGAGTTGCCTACCACTTATTTTCTTGCCGTCGAGCTCATAAACAATCCCTTTTGGCTGCCCCTTATCATCCATCGTCAGTTGAAGGTGAACTCCTTGGCGCCTTAGCAACTTCACAAACATGAACATGTCGCCATCCATACTGCGCGTTTTTTCAATGGCGCCAGCGACCTTGGCGATCATCTTGTGCTTGAAAGGGATGTCGCCTGTCTTTGATGCCGCCGTCATTTCAGCATGGCTGACCTCAATTCCCCAAGTTTCCTTAGGCTTTGGAGATTTAACCAGGCCGAAAAAGTCTTCAATTCCTGAGACCGAATCGACGGTTTTTGTCCGCTCTTCAGAGTCCTTGACCATTTTGAACCCTTCTTCCAGCTTGATCCTGTTCGCGACGATATGGACATGCTGATGGTCAGTGTCTTCATGCAGCACGGCTACATATTTGCATGACTCGACAAAGCTCAAATCAGACATATACATCCTGACGGCCTGCTGCCATTGGTCGTTTGTCAGCGATTCGCCAGGGCGTAAAGAAAGCATGGCGTGAAAGACGGGCTTGATCTTCTTATCAGAGTCGATTGTCATTGCCCGCATTTTTTCGACGCTATCGAACTCATCAATCATTGCTTCAACTACAGACTTGTCGCCGGCCTGAATTGGGGGCAGTGGGTTGGGGGTGACGGAGTTAGAGTTAACCAGGACGATTTTACTTATCGCATGGTCATGCTTTGATAGTCCAAAAATATATTTAATTCGTCCTTCAAAACTACCAGCGCTCTTTGGGAATATCTTGCCTATCATGGTTAGACTCCCATCGCCAGTTTGTAGAGTGCTGCAACTTTGCTCATCATTATTGAGCGATCCGCTTTTGAGTTTAAAAGCGAGGATAGGGCCATTAACTCGCGCTGCATCTCCAAGGTCTTTGGGCTGATTTCGGTCTTGAGCTTTGGTTTTTCGCGTGCGATATAATCCCGGACATATGCACTCGTCGACTTGTATCCTGCTGCTGCGACTTTGTCATCGATGACCTGGCGCTCCTCATCATTAACACGGATGATGATTGCTCCTGTTTTCCTTTGTTTTTTTTCTCCTTTTCCGTGGACTTCTTCTTTAGACTCGTTCATGGCCGCTAGTTTTACCTTTATTCTTATTTTTATATTAGCGCAACCCCCGCAGGGGAGTGAGCAATGCCTTTACGTATATATGTCTATCAAAGACACAGCTGGCTAACTGCTTTAACCACGAATTCATTATCTCATTGGAGCAAACCCTATATCTACAATATTTATCATATATAACCGAAACTATTTTGATGGCAAGTAAAGTAAGGGCAATATTAAGACATCCGCATAACGATTGTGTAGAAAGTAACCAATCCGCATAACTCGAGTGCGGTAAATGGGTATGTCACATGATTAGAGTGCGGTATTGAGTGCATGTCGCAGTATGAGAGAGCGACATTAGGGGTATGTCGTAGTAGGGAAGAGTGACGTATGGGTAATGTCGCACTCAGTGAGAGCGACATTGGGATATTTCACATTGACAGTGTGTGACATGCCTTTTATATAAGATTAATTAGTTCGCATTGGCATAGTGCGGAATAAGTCGCATATCTTTTACTCTGCGTGTTCGGATTTTATTTGCACCACACGTTTTTGGAATTCTTTCTGCTTATCTGGTTTCATGCCGAGTTCTAGCGCGGTTATGTAGTCGCTATACCATTGCATCATCTTTATGCGTGGTACGAGGTAAGCAGCTTTATCATAAACACCTTTTAGGCCAGGCTTTTTATGTGCAAGTTGCGCTTCGGACCAATCGTTTGGCCAGCCATGCTCAGATAGTAGCGTCTTACATGTATGCCTTGAACCATGGCCTGTCATTTTCCCTTCGTATCCAACTAGCTTAAAAACCTTGTTGATTGTGCCATCAGAAATAACTGGGCACTTGTCGCCTGCTGAGGGAAATATGTAGCGGCTACGTCCAGTTAGTTTTCGAAGCTCTATTAAGTCTTCAATAACTTTATCAGGAAGTGGTACTAAATGATCTCGGCCCATCTTCATGATATCGTTTGGAACTGACCAGAGCTTTGCCTCAAAGTCTATCTGGGTCCATTCCGCAAATCTCACCATCCCCGGCCTTGATGCGGTTCTAACAACCATCCAGCTAGCAGTTAGTGCAATCATACGGCTCGGGCTTTTTCTTAAAGCGTTTAGGAAATCAGGAAGCTCAGCTTCAAGTAAGTGGGGGTACTGCTTTTCTTCCGGAGCCTTTGCAGCGATGTCGGCGAGGTTTGATGCCGGGTTATTTTCGGTTAGACCTTTGGCGATAGCCCATCCGAAAATTTGGTTGAGCCAGGTACGGGCCTTTTCAGACGTGTTATGTGCGCCTCTCTTTTCGATCTTTTCCTGTATCGCTGCGCAGTCTGCCCTCGTGATAGTCGTCATTTCCTTATCACCGATGGCAGGCATAATGTCATTTTTGAGGCATATACGTATCCCAGCAAGGGTCTTCTCAGCGCGTCCATCATCCACCTTTTTCTGGTACCAGCCTTCAGCCGCAGATCGAAACGAGTTGATAACTGGAGCAGGCTCAAGCGTCTTGGATTTGTCTTTTTCTTTCACTGGATCAATGCCGGCGTCGAGCAGAGCGATGATCTTGGTAACTTCCTCTTTGGCTTGTTTGGCTGAAACCTTGGGATATGAACCAAGACCAAGCCACGACCACGTTTGTGAGCCAGGCTTTTTGTAGCGCAGATCCCACCGCTTGCGTCCAGAGGGGTTGATCGTGAAGTAAAGCCTGTCGTCGTTGTATTTCTCTCGGTACTCCTTGTCCTCGGGCTCCAGGGCAGCCAGAACGGTGTCGGCCATGGGTCGGCGTTTGATCTCAGAGCGCTTCATAGGGGTCTCCTGTACAGCAAGCTTGTATAGCGAGAGGGGGCTTGAAGGCACTATACACAGGACTATACAAAAACTGGAAGGATGACGTGCGGGCAGATCGTGCAACTTGCGGAGACTTTTTTGCTGTATGCCTTGATTTTACTGGTCTTGGCGGGCTACTTCGGAGTGCTTCAGGAAAGGGGGTGGAGCGGGTGAAGGGAATCGAACCCTCGTCGTAAGCTTGGGAAGCTTCTGCTCTACCATTGAGCTACACCCGCGTGCTGCGCATTCTAAGCAGTTGCCGTTTTTTCAGCAAACAACTTCAACAGTTATTTTTCAACAGCTATTTTTACCGCTCGCGGACCTTCGTGATTACGAAGCGACTGGCCGGAATCGCGGGTAATCTGGACAGGTCAATGGACAGATTTTGGGCTGGCACCTCGTATTCCATGCCGGATACCAGCATGGTGAGGGCTCTTTTAATCAGCTCGATGGTTATCCATTCGCCGGGGCATCGGTGACCATTGTCGAACTCGCCGGCGCCCTGTGGAATAAGACTGAACGCGTTGCCTTCCCAGTTCTGGAAACGCTCGGGCCTGAATTCATAGGGCTGCTCCCAGAGACGAGAATCATGGTTGGTGCCATACATATCAAGCATCACCCAGTCACCTTTTCCGAACTGATGCCCCTTCCATTCGAAGGGGTTTTTCACGATGCCCGCGATCAGTGGAAAAAAAGGATAGAAACGCCGCACTTCCAGCGTGAACATTTTCCGCCATGCATCGCCGTCGCGCAGTTTCTCACGGTACTGCGGATGGTTGTGCAAGGCGAGCGCCGCGAAGGTGATAAAACGCGCAACGGCGACGGTAGGTCTGAGAATGTTTAACAGCTCAACTGCGGCTACCTCCGCGGGCAATGCGTTGCCGTTCTCGTCGCGGTGCAGGGCGATGCTCTCGAGCGGACTGCGTCGCGGCCTCGATAACGGGGCGTGACGGGTGTCTTCTATCAGTTTCCGAGCCCAGCGTTCGGTGCGGACTCGCAAGACGAGGCCTTTCCAGTTGCGTGGGCCAATGGCGCCGGCCCCGTCGATCATCGCTGCAAGCTCCCGGGTGCGCTGCACCGCAGCGTCCTCGCTCAGCTTGATACCCGTCCAGCGGCATACGGCGCGGCAGAGCAGCTCTTCCATTTCGTAATGCAGGGTAACGCTTTCCTGACGTTGCCATTGCTGCATGCGCCTGCACCATTCTTCCTCGAACAGGTTGCCCAGCTGCTTGATGCTGTCAGGTGACATCAGCGCCATGAACATCTGTTTGCGATGCCGGTGGGACTGTCCGTCCAGCTGCTGCACGCTGCCTCGATCCTGCAGCGACATCAGGGTTGAGGGCGGCATTGAGCCTTTACGGGTAAAGCGGTGCGGATGGTAGAACATGCGCGCCGCATCCTCGCCCGTGGCGCAGATAACAGGGCGCATCATCACGCGGGTCTGGAACAGGTCGGAGCCATAGCGCTCACAGCGCTCGGAGATGAACCGGTAGCCATTGTTGAGCACGGCCAGTGAGCAATCGAAGGTCTCATCACGGGGTATGTGGGCCATGGCTCCTCCGGGTATGAAATGTAGGGAGTTTGAAAGGAGCATTCGATGAAAGTTCGCAGAAACTGGGCAGGCGGGGTAAAAGGCCTGGCGGCGCGTGCCAGACCCCTGCCGCGTCAGAGCCGGTTGGTTACAGCCATCATCCGCTGGTAACTTTCCTGGCGCAGTGTCTGATCATAGATGGAGCTGTTGATGATCAGTTCGTTGGCGCCGGTGCGCTCCAGCAGCTCACTCAACTGCTGCGACACGGTTTGTTCGTCGCCGACCAGCGTCCCGGCCAGGGTCGACAGAACGCTGTGTTTCTCATGCGGCTGCCAGATGGCTTCCATGTCTTCCACCGCTGGCGGTAAAGGCCCGGGGCGACCCCGAATAAGATTCAGAAACGCTTGTTGATGGGACGTGGCCAGCACGTTCGCCTGTTCCTTGCTGGCAGCAACATAGGCGTTGATACCCAGCATTACATGCGGTTGTTCCAGCGTTTCGGAGGGCTGGAAGTGCTCCCGGTAGGTTTTGAACGCCCCAAACATGTAATCCGGTGAAAATTGCCCCGCGAAGGCAAACGGCAAGCCCAGTTGCGCAGCCAGCTGGGCGCTGAAAGTGCTGGAACCGAGTAACCAGATCGGCACCTTGAGCCCTGCTCCGGGTACGGCACGCAACCGCTGCCCAGGCTGGGGCTCGGCAAACAGGCGGCGTAGTTCGTCAAGCATCTCCGGGAAATCGCTGCCGTCACCGCGGCCATGCCGCAGCGCCTGTGCGGTAGCAGGATCGGTGCCAGGAGCACGGCCTAAACCGAGGTCGATGCGACCGGGATATAACGACTCCAAGGTGCCGAATTGTTCAGCAATTTGTAACGGCGCGTGATTGGGTAACATGATCCCGCCAGAGCCTATGCGGATTCGATCGGTGCCGGCGGCCAGATAGCCCATGACAACTGATGTCGCGGCACTGGCAATGCCGCTCATATTGTGATGTTCTGCTACCCAGAAGCGTTTGTAACCGAGCTGTTCGGTATGTCTGGCTAGTACGAGGCTGTTTTCCAGCGCCTGCTTTGGTCCTGAGCCCTGCGGAACTGGACAAAGATCCAGAACAGACAGCGATATGGCAAGTGAAGTCATACAAGTGCTCCTGCGAAAAAAGACTGGTGGCGTTATGCTATCGTCACAAGGTGACGAGGGCCCGCATGGCACCCAAATCGTTGCGCCTTTAAAACCCTATGATGAGCGAGATCCCCATGCAGTACCACAGGTCGCTGAGTTCCGTTTGTCTGCTGTTGAGCAGTATGCTGATAGCCGGTAGCGCCCATGCTTTCGAGATCCTGGTAGAAGACGAACAGGGCGCAGCACTCGGTAACGTCGTGTTGTTGGTCGACGGCGTGCCGCCCGCAATGTCCCAGCCTCCCGTTATGGACCAGATCGACATGCGTTTTGTGCCCGAGGTGCTGGTGGTGCCCGTGGGCACCGAGGTCGATTTCCCCAATAGTGATGAAGTCAGGCACCACGTCTATTCTTTTTCCGATCCCAAAAAATTCGAACTTCGCCTGTTCAAAGGATCCGACGCGCCTCCCGTTCTGTTCGATCAGCCCGGATTGGTGGTGCTGGGATGCAATATCCATGATCAGATGGTGGGCTATATCCTGGTTACGGGGAGTCCCCAATTTGCGGTCAGCAATGCGCAGGGCAAGGTTGTGCTGAACGATATGCCTGCTGGTCGGTGGTTGGTCTCCTGGTGGCATCCATCGCTCGGCGAACAGCCCCCTCGTAGTCTGGGCGAAATGGATCTGCGCAGATCCGGTCTCGAACTGGCTTTGCCGGTAAAGGCTGCTGCGTCGGTTGAAGAAGAAAAAAAGCTTTCTCCATTGCAGCTTCGTTTCCGCAAGGCAACGAGTCATGTTGCGCATTAAACACCTGCAAACCCGCCTGATCCTTCTGCTGGTGGGGCTGTTGGTGCTGGTGCTGGCAGCGGTATTCACCGCCGTTTATACCTCGACGACCATTTCGGCCGAGCGTCAGGCACGGCAGCGCCTTGAAGTGGGCGCAAACGTGTTCCAGCGGCTGTTGGAACTGCGCGTCAGGGAACTGACGAACGCCACCCAGGTTCTGGTCGCGGATTTCGGTTTTCGGGAAGCGGTGGCTACCGGCGACCTGCCGACCATCAGTTCGGCCTTGCTCAACCAGGCGAACCGAATCGGCGCCGATCAAGCGCTGTTTCTGAGCCCGGACGGTCAGATCAAGATTTCCTCCAAGGCCGCCCAGAGCGGGGCGCGCGTTGACCTGCAAGCCGCTGGAACACTGTATGCGGATGCATTACTGGCGGTTATTGACGATCAACCCCATCTGCTTGTGGAAGCGGAAGTGAAGGCGCCGGTCACCATTGGCCAGGTGGCCATGGCTTTCGAGCTGAATAGCGAGCTGGCTACCGAGATGAAACAGCTCACCGGGCTGGACGTGAGTTTTCTGACAATTCGGTCTCCGGTCAGGCTTGCCGTCACCTCTACGCTGGAGAACTATCTCGGGCTGGCTGAAATCCAGACTGACATCATCAGCAAGACTATTATGGGCGCCGAGTTTCTTTCGGTGCAGATTCCGCTCCTGCAGCAGGACGAATACCTGGTTACCGCGGAATTGCTCAGCCCTCTGGACGAAGCGCTGGCTATGTTCGATATGCTCAAGCGTGAGCTGATCCTGATCACTCTCGTTGCTCTGATTATGTCCTCTGTCGTCGCGATCATGCTGGCCGGCAATCTGTCGCGCCCCGTCAGTCGTCTGGCCGATGCTGCCAGACGCATTGGCCTTGGCGATTATTCCAGGCCTGTACTGCTGGCCCGCGACGACGAGCTGGGAGGCCTGGCGTCGAGCCTCGACCGCATGAGACAAGAGATATCCAGTCGTGAGCAGCAGCTGTTACACAACGCCTATCACGATCCGCTTACCGGGCTGGCCAATCTCAGCAAGGTTCGAGACCGTCTTGGTACGGCCTTGGCAGCAGGAAGCCAGGGCACGCTGACGCTGCTGTACCTGGTGGGCGTCGAGCATCTGGTGAACGCCACCGGTCAGACCCGGGTTGAGGAGTTGATCAAAGACGTGGCAAGCCGGCTGGATGGCGCACTGCCAGCCAATTCCATGCTTGGCTTTCAGCCGGGCATGGGGTTTCTGGTAGTAACCGAAAATCTGGATCTTGACCGCTCGGTGGTAACCGCGGACGCCATGCTTACATTACTGTCGAAGCGGGTGTCGTTTGCCGGCGCGAAGGTCTCGCTGCAATGGTTGGCTGGTGTAGTGGAATGGCCACGACACAGCCGTGACCCGGATGAACTGCTGCGTCAGGTGGGCATTGCACAATCCGATGCGGAGTTAGGCAAGGATCGTATTGCGGTTTACCAGGCCAACCTGGATCAGGCCTACCTGCGCAGAATGCGGATTATTCGGGATCTGCCCTACGCCCCCCAGCTCAAGGAGCTGTCCGTGGTATTCCAGCCCAAGCTGGACTTGAAAACAGGGCAGGTGGGGCAGGTCGAGGCACTGATGCGCTGGACTCATCCCGAGCTTGGTGCCGTCCGGCCGGACGAGTTCATTCCGCTGGCCGAACAGACCGGGAGTATCCGCATGTTGACGCAGTGGATGCTGCTCGCGGTTGTCTCCCAATTGCGAACCTGGCTCGACAAGGGTATTCATCTTCAGGTGGCGATGAATATTTCAGCCCGCGACCTTGAAGACCCCCAGTTTCCGGAGCGTGTCGCCATGGTGCTTCAGGCTCAGCAAATCAGCGCCAGATGGCTATCGCTTGAGGTGACCGAGAGCGCTCTAATGAAAGAGCCGGAGCTGAGCCTCATGTGTCTGGCCAAGCTGCGTGACCAAGGGACCGAGTTGGCTGTGGACGATTACGGTACCGGGTATTCTTCGCTGGCGACGTTAAAGAGCTTGCCGGTGCAGAATCTGAAGATAGACAAATCCTTTGTCATGCAACTGGCTGACGGAACTGACGATGCGATCATCGTCAAATCGACCATAGAGCTGGCTCACAATATGGGCTTGAAGGTGGTAGCGGAAGGAATTGAAAGCGCAGGCAGCCTTGCGTGGCTGCGGCTGCGGGGGTGCGATGTCGGGCAGGGGTATTTCATCAGCCGCCCGGTTCCCGCGCTTCAGTTGGAGTCCTGGCTGGAAACCGTTCCCCAACGATTTGAGCAAAACGGAATTTGAAATTCATGAATAACAAGATCGCTGTGTTTTTACTATTCCTGGGCACCTCGGCTGCCGTGGTTGCCGAGCCGGGCGGGCGCCTGCTGGCGACTGGTGGGGCGAGCATGGTCGAGGGCGCTGCCGGGGGCGGCATTGTCCCATGGGCAGTGCTGTCAGGGTATGGAACACGTGATGAGTGGGGCGGGGCTGCGTTCGCCACCCGCGTGGACACTGGCGATTATCAGCTGAATACGGCGGGGGTGAGTTTCAGCTACGCCAACCGTGTCGAATTGTCCTTTGCGCGGCAACGGCTGGACATCAGCACCCTGGCCCAGACCGCCGGTCTGCCGCAAAGCAGCCTTGGCCAGGATGTCTTCGGTATGAAGGTGCGTCTGTTCGGAGACCTGGTTTACGATCGCCTGCCCCAGGTGGCGCTGGGCATCCAGCACAAACGTCAGGATGACTTTCTTATTCCGTCAGCCGTAGGCGCCAACCGCGAGACGGACACCGAAGCGTATCTCGCCGCCAGCCGGCTGTTTCTCGGCGCAGCCATGGGTTACAACTTGTTGCTCAACGGCACCCTGCGTTACAGCCGCGCCAACGAGACCGGCTTACTCGGGTTCGGTGGAGACCGGCGGGATCGGCGGAGTGTGTTGAAGGAGGGCAGTGCAGCCATACTGATCAACCCGCGCTGGATCGTGGGAATGGAGTATCGTGAGAAGCCCGACAACCTGAATTTTGCAGGAGAAAGCGACTGGAAGGATCTGTTCGTGGGTTATTTCCCCAGCAAGCGCCTCGCGCTTGTGGCCGCCTGGGCTGACCTGGGCGACATCGCCACGCTGGAAGACCAGAGCGGTCTGTACCTGTCAATGCAACTCAGTTATTGAGGCACTAGCAATGCGAAATATGGTTATCCTGACCTTGGCCATTGGGCTGACAGCCTGCACCACAGCGTCCCAGCCCTCAGCACCGTCGACCAAGGCAGATCTGTATCAGGAGCTCGGCGGCATGCCGGGGATCGCCAGGATAGTAGAGGGGATGCTGATCAACATCAGTGAAGACTCCCGGATTGCCCATCATTTTGGCGACACCGACATAGACCGCCTGAATGAAAAGCTGATCGAGCAGATCTGCGTTGAAAGCGGTGGCCCGTGTGAATATACCGGCGACAGTATGGTCGACAGCCACACGGGCCTTGATATTACCGAAGGCGATTTCAACGCACTGGTGGAAAACCTGACCGACGCCATGGAGGTGCAGGGTGTGCCGACGCCGGCGCAAAACCGGCTTTTGAACCGGCTTGCCCCAATGCGCGGGGATATTATCTACCGCTGAATGTCAGAATCTGAGCGGGCGCGCTGGCGGCCTCGAGCTCTTCACCGGGCTCCCTTTCCGTGACCAGCGTCGCGGAGGGGTGTCCGATGTGATAGCCCTGTGCGTAGTCGATCCCCAAGGCCTTCACCTTCTCCAGGATGCCAGGGCTATGGACGAATTCGGCTACGGTGCGCATGCACAGACCATGGGCAAACTGATTGATGCCCCGGGTTACCGTCAGTGCCGTAGGGTCGGTATCCAGTTGTTTGACCAGGCTGCCGTCGATCTTGATGATATCGACGTTCAGCCGCAGCAGGTGCTCGAAGTTCGAATACCCGGTTCCGAAATCATCTATCGCAATGCGGCAGCCCAGCGCTTTAACCCGATCAATAAAGGTACGTACGGCCGCGTAATTCTCGATGCCTTCCGATTCGAGAATCTCGAATATCACCCTTGAGGCGAGGTCACTTTGCCCCAGACTGTTGACGATAAAAGTCGTCAGCTCGGGATCGAGAAGATCCTCACACGACAGATTAAGGGAGAACTCATACTGGTTATCGGCGAAGCGACTGAAGCATTGTTGCACCATTGTCCGGGTGATATGCCGGTATAGACGAATCTTCTTGGCTACCTCAAGAAACTCGGTCGGGCTGATCGGCTCGCCTTGTTCATCGATCATCCGCGCCAGGCATTCGAATTTGTCGATCCGGCCGGTGTTCAGGTCCATGATCGGTTGAAAATACGGCACTATCCGGCCTTCATCCAGAGCCTTCCGTAGCCGATTTGCCCAGATCAGGTTGTGCTCGTAGGATTCCCGGGCCTTTTGCGCCGGATCGTAAATCAGACTGCTCAGTTTGTTCTGGCGCGCCGACTTAAGGGCAATGCTGGCGGAGGTTAGCAGTTGCTCATCGGTCAGCTGACCACCGTCCCGCTGTACGCTGGTAGCAACACCAAGGGTCACTTGCAGAGGGATGGTCTGCATTTCCCAGGTCACCTTCAGAGTGCTGGCGAACGCAACCAGTTCCTTGGTACGGTCGCTCAAGCTGTCCAGGGCGCTGTCCTTTGGCAGCCATATTGCCAGCTCATCTGCAGGCATCCGGTACAGGCGGCTACCCACCCACTCCGACTGTCGGGTCAGGAACCGTTGCAGCGAGTTGGCCAGTTCGCTGATGACATGGTCCCCGCACTGATGTCCGTAGAAATCGTTGATTTCCTTGAACGCGTCGATGTTGATGAGAATAAGCGAGGCGGAATCGGCTTTCTGCAGATCGACCAGCAGTTTTTCCCGGTTGGGCAAATCGGTCAGGTTATCGGTGTAAAGGGTATGAACCCGCCTGAGGATACTGGCGACGATAAACAGGATCAGACCCGCCAGCCAAAGCACCAGGGTGCTGATCAGACCGACTATCTTGAAATTGCTCTCTCGCATTGGCACCAGTACCGCGTCGATCTCGGCTTGCGGTACGCCGACGCCAAAGATCAGTCCGGCCTGGGTGCGGCTGAAGAACAGCGCATGGTTCACGTCGTCCATGCGCAATGACATGGTTTGCATCGGGGCAACCAGAATGCGGCCGGAAACGATGGCTGACTGGGGCAGGGGGCCTACGATGCGATTTTGCAGCTTGCTGTCTATGATGGCATCGATCTTTTCCTGGGCTCCCAGCAGGTCGCCGGAGGTCGCCAGGCTCGACAGGTTGCGATTCTCGCTGTCGAGAAGGAAGGCGAAGGTCCCCGGCGTTACCTCTACACGGCTGACCAGGCGGATGATTTCGTCCGCGCGCCAATCCGTAGACGCCAGCCCAATGACATTTCCATCAAGATCGCGCATGACGGTGGTCAAACTGATCACCACATTGCTGATAAGCTCCTTGTAGTAGGCGGGGGTCCAGAAGAAATCGGGCACCCGCTCACTGTTGCTGCCCATCGCCTCGGGGAGAATTCGGCGATACCAGTCCTGCGTATGGTAAAGATTCTCGTCGTTCTGAATCTGGATTGAACTACCGTCCCGGTAACCGTACGCGGAAAGGCTTTTTCGGGAATCGGTGGCGGCGCCGTTGAACCAGATCTCCGCTCCGTGGGCATCGTGCATCTGTTCCAGGGCGGTCTGTAAGGTGTAGCCCAGCTCCGCGGCATTGACGTTGCCGTTACGCTGGTTGGTCCGGTACAGCAGTTCGCCAGCCCGGGCGAGGTTTGCGGTGTTCTGCTCCATCAGTTGATGGTGGGCGTTGATGCGGTTCAGGTTGGCATAAAAGGTATCGCTGATCTGCTTCTGTCTGAGTTCGGCCATGGCGCTCTGGGCGAAGTTTAGATTCAGCGAAGACATGACGACCATGCCGACGATAAACACGCCGATCAGCAGGAGCAGGATCAGCATGATGGAACGCTGGATTCGGAAGTTACGAAATCGTCTTAGCGCCATCTGCCATTTATTCCATCCTGGATACGGGATTGAGCAGCGGTCAGTTGATCGCCCGTCAAAAGTTTTTCCTGGCGATCAATTTCCGCCTTGGCCTGATGCTTGCCATTGAGCAACGCCAGGCTGTACCAGACGTAAGCCTCCTGGCTATCGGTGGCACCGTTTATACCCTTTGCATAGCTGTCAGCCAGCAGATACTGCGCGTCGGCCGAGCCCTTGCGTGCAGCCTGGTTGAGCCAGTAGCGAGCCTGATCCGGCTGTTTGTCCTGGTAAAGGGATGCCAGTGCCATGTGGGAGGGCATGTGTCCCTTGTTGGCAGCGCTTTGTAGATAGTCACTGGCGCGGCGGCTGTTGGGCGCGGTCCCGACGCCGTTCTGGTAGGCGAGCCCGACGTGGTAACACGCCTCGGCCAAACCCTGGTCCGCTGCTCCGCGCATCAAGGTCAGTGCCCGGGATGGATCCCGTTCCAGTCCCTGGCCTTCTTGGTAAAGCTGGCCAAGTATCAACTGACCGGGCGGGTAGTCCTGGGCGGCGGACAATTCAGCCCAGCCAGCAGCGGTGGTGTAGTCCTTTCTGGTTTTTGCCAGACTGGCCATGTGATGCTGAGCCTTGGCATCGCCGCGCTCGGCTATCGGCCGGCAGGCGTCAAATGCCTGGGTATTGTTCTTGATGGTATAGAGCAGGTAGCAATCACTGCTTTGCTTGCGATCAAGTGCCTCATTCAGCGCCACGGCGCTGATTTCAGGAGAAGGCGCAGCAAGGATCTTGTCGGATGGAGCCGTTTCTGATTGTGATGCAGTCTGCTGAGTAGTGGCTGCTTTCACCCTTGCGGCAAAGGCTTGTACCTCTTCCGGACAGGAGTAGAGATAACCGCGCTGCATGCGATTCAGGTTGTCGCGGCTCGGGTCACGGGTTGAGTAGGTATTGGCAATATTGCCGCAACGTTGATCCCGTTCGTAGGCCACTTTGGCGAGATTGCTCGCATGCGTGGCTTCGTCGGAATGCGCTTCGAGATAGTCGGTGAGCGGGTCGATATAGGGCTGGGCAAAAAGTTCGTCGAGCTCCTGCTGGCGGAGCTGTCGATCCTTGCTTCCCACCATGCTGCCGGCAAATTCAGCCAGACGCTGGCGTTGGGCAGCCAGCATCTCGGCGGATTGGGCAAAAAAAGCGCTTGATCGGGACCAGATCTGATCCTTGCTTGGCAAACTGGTGCAGCCGCTCATCACTGAGCTGATGGCTATCAACATCAAGGGTAAAGCGCGCATGGACTCTCCTGATCCAGTCACCCGAAGGCTTAGCCTGATTAAATATTCCTGGCCTATCTGCGTGCAGACGTACCTTTACTTGATAGAAGCTAGCAAACCCTGGTGAAGATGAAAAGAAAACATATTGCATTTGGCCATTATGGCTCGGAAAGTCATGCCGCTCATAACAGCTCGACTTCGGTTATCAAGGCGCTTGCCGGCATGCCGACACAGGCCCCCTGGGCAAAGTCGATACCCAGTTCCCTCACCTGCTTCAACACCTCTGGGCTGTGTACGAACTCGGCCACCGTATGAATACCCAGTTCAGCGGCGAAACGGACGATACCTCGGGTGAGGGTCAGGGCATCCTCGTTGTGATCGAGGTTGCGGATCAGACTGCCGTCTATCTTGATCAGATCGATGTTGAGCCGTAGCAAGTGTTCGAAATTCGAATAGCCCGTACCAAAATCATCGATCGCAATCCGGCAACCCAGCGCCTTGGCCTTGTCGATGAAGTCACGGACCTGGGCATAATTCTCGATACCTTCGGTTTCAAGAATTTCGAAAATGACTCGGTTTGCCAGCTCGCTGCCTTGCAGTTTTTCGATGATGAAGTCGGTCAGCTCGGTATCGAGCAGATCTTCGCAGGACAGGTTGAGCGAAAATTCGTACCGGCTACTGGCAAATCGTTTGAAACACTGCTCGACCATCGTCCGGGTGATGTAGCGATACAGGCGGATCTTTTTGGCAATCGAAAGGAAGCGTTCAGGGCTAACCGGCTGGCCATTCGCATCAAGCATGCGGGCCAGACACTCGAATTTGCCGATCCTGCCGGTCTTGACATCCATGATCGGCTGAAAGAAGGGAACAATGCGCCCCTCCTCGAGGGCCAACTTCAGAGAGTTGGCCCAGATCAGATTCTGTTCATAGGCCTCACGCACGCGGTTGGCGGGATCGTAGATGAAATAGTTGCTCTGATTCAGGCGAGCCAGCTTCAATGCCATGCTGGCCGAAGGCAGTAATTGTTCGCCGTTCAGCCGGGTGTTGTCCGGCTGCACAGTAGTGGCAGCGCCGAGACTCGCATGCAGAGGAATATCCTGATCGTGCCAGCTGATATTCAACAGGCTGACGTAATTGAGTAGTTCGTCCAGCCTGGAAGGTAGCGACGCGGGAGTATGGTGGCCTGGTACGACGATAGCCATTTCATCGCCTGGCATGCTGTAAAGGTTACAGGTGCGCCAGGCGGGCTGGGTATAAAGAAATTGCTGCATGCGCTCTGCCAGTTGAATGATGACATGATCGCCACATTCATGGCCGTAGAAGTCGTTGATCTGCTTGAACGCGTCTATGTTGAGCAGGATAAGCGCTGCGGAGTCGGTTTTGCGCAGATCTACCAGCAGCTTTTCGCGGTTGGGCATCCGCGTCAGTGAGTCAGTATAGAGGTTGCTCAATTGCCGCAGCGTTCCGGCGATGATGTAAAGGATCAGCCCGGCGAGCAACAGAAACACGCTGCCGATCAGCAATACGATACGCAGATTGCTCGCGCGCATGGGTGCCAGCACCGCGTCGATTTCGGTTTGCGGCACACCGATGCCGAAAACCATATCGGCTGCGGTGCGGGAAAAAAACAATGCATAGGTTTCGCCGTCTACCGTCAACGCCATGGTCTGCATTGGCGACACGAGCTGACGGGCAGAAACGATATCCAGCGATAGGGTCTGACTCGGTCGGTCATGCAAGTGGCTGTTGGTGACGGCCTCCATCAGCCGTTTGGCACGCTCCACATCTTCTGTCTGAGCAAGGCTGGACAGGGTGCGATTTTCACTGTCTATCAGAAATGAAAAGGCCCCTGGGGTGACCTCAGCCCGGCTTACCAGTTTGATGACATCTTCCGCTGCCCAGTCAGTCGAGGCGAGACCGATGACATTCTGCTGGTTATCCATGATCGGAGTGCTCAGGCTGATCACCACCTGTTCGATGTTGGATTTGAAGTAAGCTGGCGTCCAGTGGAATCGAGCGTCCTGGGTACCGCTCTGCTGATCAGCCGGAGGTACGATCTGTTGGTACCAGTCACGGGTGAGGTAGTCGGACCTGTCACTTACTATCTGCATAGCCCCGCCTTGCAGATAGCCGTAAACCGCAAAGGGGCCTGCTACATAACCGTCGGGCTCGAACCAGATACCGCCACCATAGGTGCCGTTCAGATCATCCAGCACGCGACCCAGCGCCTGCTCGAACTCCGCTATGTTCTGACCCCCGGTAATCTCCATCTGGCGCTTGTACAACTGACCGAGCCGAGCCAGCTCACCAGTGTTCTGCTCCATCAGATAATGATGACCGTTGATACGCTCCAGGTTTGCATAAAAAGTGTCTGCAATTTGCCGTTGGCGCTGTTCTGCCATGGCTTTTTCCGCGAACTCCAGATTCAGACTGGACATCAGCCACATGCCCAGGATGAACAGACAAACCAGTAGACCGAGCACCAGCATTATTGATCGTTTTACCGGAATCCTGGCTTCCATTTTCACGAACGTCTTCCTGTCATTCCCGTTTGTACCCTTTTCTGGGCCATTTCCAGCTGCTCGGCGGTTAGGTTGGATGCGATGCGTTTAAGCTCTGCCCTGGCGCGACTGTCGCCGTTAAGCATAGCTTTGCTTAGCCAAACGTAGGCTTCCATATTGTCTACGCGGCCTGCATTGCCATTCGAGTAGCTCAGCCCGAGTTCGTACTGCGCCTGGGCCGAATCCTGCTTGGCGGCGCGAAGCAACCACTTGCGAGCCCGCGCAGGATTGGCCTCGTTTCCCGAGCTGTAATATTGCGCCAGGGCCAACTGAGCTGGTATGTGGTTCTGCCCGGCCGCCAGGACGAAGTGTTCCACCGCCTTGTTTGGGGCTACCGTCGTCCCGTTCCCTTCCAGATAGGCCTGGCCGGTGGCAAACTGAGCTTCGGCAAGACCCTGTCCGGCTGCAAGACGCAGCAGTTCGAACGAGCGGGAGGCATCTCGAGCCGTACCTTCCCCATCCTGATACAGGTCCGCCAGCAGCATCTGACCCGCTGGATGCTTCTGTTCGGCGGACCGGGTTGCCCAGTGGAAGGCGGCCTCCGGCTCACCGCTCTGTCTGGCCAGCGAGGCAATGTGGTGCTGAGCCTTTGCGTCCCCTTCCCGCGCCGCGGCGAGACAGGAATGGTGGGCTTGCTGAAAATTCTTGATGGCAAAAAGCAGGTAACAGTCGCTCGCCTGTTTAGAGCTCTCGGCCTGGTCCGATACCACAGCGCGAGCGCTACGGGCGGGTTCGCTCGGTGGCTTGGCAACCGGACGCGGCGGGGGAGTCGGAGCCGGAGCCGGAGCCGGAGCGGGCTCGGGAACCTCGGGTGCGGCAGCCTGCACTATGGCCTCCGAGCTCTGCTCGACACGTAGCGCGAAGGCCTGAACTTGGGACGGACATGAGCGACTGTAATCTCCGCGCATTTCCTCCAGCGCTTCCGGCGTAGGTGTCTTTTCAGCGAACTGCCGACCTATGACGGCGCAACGCCTGTCACGTTCACGAGATACCTGCTGGCGGTGCGGCATGTAACGGGCATCATTCGGAGTGCTCTGCAGATAATCAGTCAGAGGATCGATGAAAGGCTGACGAAACAGCGCATTGACCTCCTCCTCCCGAGCCGCTTGCGGCGCTTTCAGCCGTTCTGCAAAGTCGGCAAAGCGATCTTTTTGCGCGGCTATTATTTCGTTGGTTACTGTCAGCACGCGCTGACGATCAGGCAGGCTCTCACATCCTGCGAGACTGACTGATAAACAGACTAATAGCGTTTTAGACGTTAAGCGCATTTGCGTTCTCTGTTCCAGCCAGTCGAACTGGCCGCCTACCATGGCTGACTACCCGGAAGGTGACGATTAAATTTGGTCACCTAGCTTAACATCCGTAGACGGTCAAGGAACCGGTTGGTTCATATTCCAAGCGACGAATAATCACCAGAACTGGAACGGATTTTGCGTAGGCTTTGCCAGGCAGACGTATTACGTCAATTTTTAGACAGGGAATTACTTGGGCATGGCCGTAGAAAGCTCTGAAATGATGCGCAATGTTCGGTCCAATCTGGCCGGCTTGAGACATGGCAGCCTTGGGGTGCCCCTTCTCCTGCTGGTAATGCTGGGCATGATGATGCTGCCCGTGCCGCCGTTTCTTCTGGACGTGCTGTTCACCTTCAATATTGCGCTGTCGTTGGTGGTGTTGCTGGTTTGCGCCTATGCATTGCGACCCCTCGACTTCGCCGTGTTCCCTACCATCCTGCTGTTATCGACGCTGTTGAGGCTGGCGCTGAACGTCGCCTCCACCCGGGTAGTTCTGTTGCACGGTCACGAAGGAGGAGATGCCGCGGGTAAGGTGATCCAGGCATTCGGCGAGGTGGTGATCGGCGGCAATTACGTGGTTGGTCTGGTGGTGTTCGCCATTTTGATGATCATCAATTTCGTCGTGGTTACCAAGGGCGCGGGGCGTATTTCCGAAGTCAGCGCACGTTTCACCCTGGATGCCATGCCGGGTAAGCAGATGGCTATCGATGCGGATCTGAATGCGGGCCTGATCGACCAGGAACAAGCCAAGTTGCGCCGAACCGAGGTTGCCCAGGAAGCGGACTTCTATGGCTCGATGGATGGTGCGAGCAAGTTCGTGCGTGGCGACGCGGTGGCCGGCCTGATGATTCTGTTCATCAACATCATCGGTGGTCTGGCCATCGGCATGGCTCAGCACGGACTGAGCTTCGGCGATGCGGGGCGTATCTACGTGCTGCTGACCATCGGCGACGGACTGGTGGCGCAGATTCCTTCGCTGCTGCTGTCCACTGCTGCCGCCATCATGGTCACCAGGGTGTCTACCTCAGAAGACATGGGCGACCAGGTGACGCGTCAAATGTTTGCCTCGCCCAAGGCGCTGGCCATTGCCGCTGCGATCATGGTGGTGATGGGTCTGATTCCCGGTATGCCGCATTTTTCGTTCCTCAGCCTTGGCGCTGCGGCGGCCGGTGGTGCCTACTGGATCGCCCAGAAGCAACGCGTAAAAGCCGAGGAGCAGGCTGCGGTCGAGCAGCAGGAAGCGCAGTTACCTGCCGTGCAGCGTCCGGAAATGCGCGAGCTCGGCTGGGACGACGTAACGCCGGTGGACATGGTCGGCCTGGAAGTCGGGTATCGGCTGATTCCGTTGGTGGACCGTAATCAGGGTGGTCAACTTCTGGCGCGTATCAAGGGCGTGCGGAAAAAACTGTCGCAGGACATGGGCTTTCTGATGCCTTCGGTGCATATCCGCGACAACCTGGATCTGGCTCCGAATGCCTACCGTGTGACCTTGATGGGCGTGGGCGTGGCCGAAGCCGAAGTCTATCCGGACCGCGAACTGGCGATCAATCCCGGCCAGGTTTTCGGCGAGATCAAAGGTATCGCGGGCAAGGACCCAGCCTTTGGTCTGGATGCCGTGTGGATCGAGGCGATGCAGAAGGATCAGGCGCAGTCGCTGGGTTATACGGTGGTAGACGCGAGCACCGTGGTCGCTACGCATCTCAACCAGATATTGCATAAGCATGCCCATGAAATGATTGGCCACGAAGAAGTGCAGCAGTTGCTTCAGGTTCTGGCCAAGGCGTCCCCCAAGCTTGCTGAAGAGCTGGTGCCAGGCATGATTTCCCTGTCCGGCCTGCTGAAGGTGCTTCAGGGTTTGTTGCAGGAGCAGGTGCCAGTGCGGGACATACGGACCATCGCTGAGGCCATCGCGAACAACGCCGGCAAGAGTCAAGATACTGGCGGCCTGATCAGCGCCGTGCGGGTGTCGTTGTCACGCTCGATCGTGCAAAGCATTGTGGGGCTTGACTCCGAGCTGCCTGTGATCACCTTGGAGCCAAGGTTGGAACAGATATTGCTACAGAGTCTTCAGAAGGCCGGGCAGGGCGCAGATGATGGCGTCATGCTGGAACCGGGAATGGCTGAGAAGCTTCAGCGCTCCCTGGCAGAAGCAGTACAGCGGCAGGAGCTCCAGGGCAAGCCAGCGATTCTACTGGTTGCTGGACCCATTCGCGGCATGATGGCCAAGTTTGTCCGCTACGCGGCGCCCGGGGCCCATGTACTGTCCTACCAGGAAATCCCGGACAGCAAGCAGGTAACAATCGTCGCGACTGTGGGTCAGCAATAGAAAGCTCAGCAGTAAAAGGCTCAGCAGAGAAAGCTCAGCAATAATTCAAGATGAGGTCAGCCATGAAAGTTAAACGTTTCTTTGCCGCCGATATGCGTCAGGCGATGAAGCTGGTCCGCGAAGAAATGGGTGCCGATGCATCCATCATCGCCAACCGCCGGGTTGTGGGCGGCGTGGAGCTGACCGCTGCCCTGGATTACGAGGCGCCCAGGCTGACCCCTCCCACTCCCGGTCTTGGCCAGGAGCTGAAAAAGACCCAGGAACGCATCCTCAATGCGCGGGCTCAACTCGATTCCGGCGAATCACCCGCCGGCAGCCCGCAGGTCAATCGCCAGTTGTTTGGCGATGTCATGCGCCAGGCTGTAGAGGAGGGCTCCCCGGTTGCCCAGGAATTAATGGTCAGGTTGCAGAGCGAACGTTCCACACCGCCGCCGGTGGCAGCGCCAAAGCCTGCTGCGCAGCACTCCGAAGCCCCCGAATCGGGCCTTGGCGCAATGCGCGCCGAGCTTGCCGGCCTGCGTGAGATGCTGGAAACCCAGCTGGGCAACCTTGCCTGGGGTCAGATCAACCAGCACCAGCCACGTCAAGCCAGTCTCTGGCGCCGTCTGACGCAGCTTGGGCTGCCGCCTGAGCTATGCAAGCAGCTTCTGCTCAAGGTCGCTGATGTGGCCGATGTCAAACAGGCCTGGCGCTTGTTGCTGGCCCATCTGGCGCACAGCATCCCGGTTCTGCGGGAAGAACTGATCGACCAGGGTGGGGTGATAGCGCTGGTAGGCCCGACGGGTGCAGGCAAAACCACTACGCTGGGCAAGCTGGCGGCGCGTTATGTGCTCAAGCACGGCAGCCAGCATGTCGCCCTGGTGACCATGGATACCTACCGCATCGGTGCGCATGAGCAACTGCGTACCCTGGGTCGGATTCTCAACGTGCCGGTGCGGGTGGTCGACGAGCAGAATTCGCTGACCGACGTGCTCGATGAGTTTGCCGGCAAGCGCCTGGTATTGGTTGATACAGCGGGCATGCAGGCTCAGGATCCACAATTGCGCGGACAGCTCAACGAGCTGACGGCGCAGGGTTCGCGTATCAAGACGTTGCTGGTGCTGGCTGCAACCAGCCAGCATCGGGTGCTCAAGTCGGCGTACCACACCTATAAATCCTGTGGCTTGTCGGGCTGCGTTCTGACCAAGGTTGATGAGGCTGCCACGCTGGGTGAGTCATTGGGTCTGGCTATGGAACAGGGTTTGCCGGTAGCCTATCTGGCAGATGGCCAGCGCATACCGGACGATATCAACCGGGCGGTAGGGCACCAACTGGTTAGTCGGACCGTCAGTATGGCGGGTAACGAGGCTCCCGCCGATCAGGCCATGGCTGACGTGTTTGCCGGTATACTGCATACACAGCGGGCAAGTTAAACGATTTATTGAACAGGTGATCCAAACAGATGGCCAGCTTACATCCGGTCCAGGTTATCGCAGTCACCGGCGGCAAAGGCGGAATCGGTAAAACCAACGTCTCGGTCAACCTCAGTCTGGCGCTGGCCGCCCTGGGGCGCCGTGTCGTATTGCTCGATGCCGACCTTGGTCTGGCCAATGTCGACGTGTTGCTTGGCATTCGTCCCAAGGCCACGCTGGCAGACGTGCTGGATGGCAAGTGCGACCTGCGCGACGTGCTGATCGACGGACCGGGCGGCATTCGCATCGTCCCCGCTGCGTCGGGAGCGGCGCGCATGGTGAATCTCAATCCCCAGCAGCACGCCGGGCTGATTCAGGCATTCAGTGACATAGGCGACAACATCGACGTGCTGATTGTCGATACCGCTGCTGGTATCGGTGATTCGGTGGTCAGTTTCGTCCGGGCAGCGCAGGAAGTGCTGGTCGTGGTCTGTGACGAGCCGACATCGATTACTGACGCTTACGCCTTGATCAAGCTGCTTAACCGTGACCACGGCATGACGCGTTTTCGCATATTGGCCAATATGGTCAGTACGCCGCAGGACGGGCGCACGGTCTTTGCTAAACTCACCAAGGTAACCGACCGTTTTCTGGACGTTGCCCTGCAGTACGTGGGCGCCATTCCCTACGATGAGGCCGTTCGCAAGGCGGTGCAGAAACAGCGGGCTGTATTTGATGCATTCCCGCGGAGCAAAGCGTCTCTGGCCATTCGAGGCGTTGCACAGAAAATTGACTCCTGGCCTTTGCCCGTTAATCCTCGCGGGCACCTTGAATTTTTTGTTGAGCGTTTGGTTCAGCAAACCGGGTCAGGCTTATGAATGCATCGGCCAGTGGAGCGAGCATGTATAACCGCGCACAAAATGCTGCCGAATATCAGGATCGCCTGGTGGAGCAGTTCGCCCCCCTCGTCAAACGTATTGCCTATCATCTGCTCGGACGTCTGCCCTCCAGTGTCCAGGTAGAAGATCTTATGCAGGCCGGGATGATCGGCCTGCTCGAAGCCTCGCGTAAGTTTGATCACGGCAAGGGGGCCAGTTTCGAAACCTACGCAGGAATTCGTATCCGCGGCTCGATGCTCGATGAGGTTCGCAAGGGTGACTGGGCACCACGTTCGGTCCATCGCAATACCCGTATGGTCAGCGATGCCATGCGTGCCGTTGAGGCAAGAGTAGGCCGTGACGCTAAAGATCACGAGGTTGCGGCCGAACTGGATATGAGTCTGGAAGAATATTATTCGATTCTCGGCGATACCGCCGGGAGCAAGCTGTTCAGCTTTGAAGATTTACTTGAATCCGGCGCTGCGGCCGATGTTCATGGCGACGAGGAGCCTCTGGGTGGGTTGCAGGATTCGCGCTTTCGCGCCGCGCTGGTAGAGGCCATTGAAGGCCTCCCGGAACGCGAACGGCTGGTCCTGTCGCTGTATTACGATGAAGAACTGAACCTGAAGGAGATAGGTGCCGTACTTGGCGTCAGTGAATCCAGGGTCAGCCAGTTACATAGTCAATGCGCAGCCAGACTGAGGGCGCGCCTGGCTGATTGGCGAAATGATTGATTTTATCGCCAGCATCCGGAGAATACCGCGGGACTGTCCGACTGAGCCAGAAGGCTCCGGCAGACTGGCGAGAACTAAATAAAAGGCTGAACTGGCCGATAGCGATGTGATTAGCAGAGTGCGAACCTGCACTTTCCCTGGTTTGTACGGAGGTGGACTTGGACAAGAACATGAAAATTCTCATCGTTGACGATTTTTCGACGATGAGGCGCATCATCAAGAACTTGCTGCGCGACCTGGGGTTCACCAATACCGCTGAGGCTGACGATGGCAATACCGCGTTGCCAATGCTGCAAAGCGGAAGTTTCGATTTTCTGGTTACCGACTGGAACATGCCCGGCATGAGCGGTATCGATCTGCTGCGCGCTGTTCGTGCTGACGAGCGGTTGAAGCATCTCCCTGTACTGATGGTTACCGCCGAAGCGAAGCGTGACCAAATCATCGAGGCAGCGCAGGCCGGGGTAAACGGCTACGTCGTCAAGCCTTTCACGGCTCAGGCACTGAAGGAAAAAATCGAAAAGATTTTCGAGCGGGTCCAGGCAAAATAATAAGCAACCGGGGTAAAGGACATGGCGTTAAGTAAGGATCCCGGCCAGGCAACTGCTCAGGAATTTGAACTCTCCCTCAAAGAGCATGCGCAGCAACTGGTAGAACTTCTTGAAAAAGGCCAGTTCGGCGAAGCGATCCTGGTTATTCATTCAATCAATCAGGCACGCGACCGCGGTCTCTACTACGAAGTAGGTCAGCTCACCCGCGCTCTGCATAACTCCATCGTCAACTTTCAGATCGATACCAGCCAGGTGTTGGGCGAAGGCAGCGAAGTCTCGAAGATTTCCGATGCCTCTGACCGCCTGGACTATGTGGTGAAACTGACCGACAAGGCAGCCAATCGGACCATGGATCTGGTCGAGAGCAGCGCTCCTATCGTTTCCGAGCTCGGCCAGGAAGCCTATGCGCTGAGAGCCGAATGGGAGCGTCTGCAGCGCCGGGAGATGGCCGCTGGCGAGTTTCGTGATCTGTACAAGCGAATTGGCGAGTTCCTTGAAAAAACCGAGCAGTCGAGCGCGACGGTTTCCGCCCATTTGAACGACATCCTGATTGCCCAGGATTACCAGGATCTGACCGGGCAGGTCATCAAGCGTGTCACCACGCTGGTTCACGATGTTGAAGAAAGTCTGGTCAACCTGGTGCGCATGGCGGGGCAGGTTGACCGCATCGCTGGCATCGACCATGCCAAATCCAGTCAGGATACGAAAAAAACCTCCGATAGGGGTGAAGGTCCGCAGATTCATGCCGATACAAGAGAAGACGTAGTTTCTGGACAAGACGAAGTTGATGATCTTCTGTCCAGCCTTGGCTTCTAGGGGAGTGGTTGCATGAGTTTCGACGCGGATGAAGAGATTCTTCAGGACTTTCTAGTAGAAGCCGGAGAGATCCTCGAACTGTTATCCGAACAACTGGTCGAGCTGGAAAACCGTCCTGACGACACGGATCTGCTGAACGCCATTTTTCGTGGATTTCACACGGTCAAGGGCGGCGCTGGCTTTCTGCAGTTGGATGCCCTGGTTGGCTGCTGCCACATCGCTGAAAATGTTTTCGACATTCTGCGCAAGGGCGAACGTCCGGTCACCTCCGATTTGATGGACGTGGTACTCCAGGCGCTGGATTCAGTCAACGAAATGTTTGCTCAGGTTCGTGAAGGCCAGGAACCCACCCCCGCCGATCCCGCCCTGCTCGCAGCCCTGTCCGCCCTGGCGCAGCCAGCCACTTCGCCCGCATCTGTTCCGGCAGCGCCAGCCAAGGTTACTCAAGTGGCCGCTTTGGCAACCCAGCCGGTGGAGGCTGATGGCGATATCACCGATGATGAATTCGAGCAACTGCTCGATGCCTTGCATGGCGGGGCCCCCGAACCTGCCCCCGCGGCGCCCGTCGTGGCTCCGTCCAGTGATGATGAAATAACCGATGACGAATTCGACGCATTGCTTGATCAGTTGCATGGCAGCGGTCGCGGACCACAGGCAGTAAGCGCTGAGCCGCCAGTTGCGCCGGTCTCTCCGGGCCCTGAGGACAATATCAGCGATGATGAATTCGAAGCGTTGCTGGACCAGCTGCATGGCCGTGGTCAGGCTCCGGGCCTTATTGAGCAGGACGAGCCGATTACGGCCAGTTCGGCCGAGGTAGCGATAGCCAAGCCTGACGACGAGATCAGTGACGACGAGTTTGAAGCCCTGCTGGATGAATTGCATGGCAACGGCAAGGCGCCTGGCAAGCCGGGCGAGTCGGTGACTGTTGCGCCAGTAGCATCTGCCGCTGTACCCAAGGCTGTGCCGCCTCCCAAGAAAGCCGCACCGCAAGCTGTGCCCGCCGTTCCTGCCGCCTCCACCGCTGCGGCTGCTGGGGTAAAGGAAAAACTGGTCTCTGCTCCCGATGCCAATGCTGCCGAAACCACCGTCCGGGTTGATACGGCTCGCCTCGATGAAATCATGAATATGGTTGGCGAGCTGGTACTGGTGCGTAATCGCCTGGTCAGACTGGGCCTGAGTAGCGGTGACGAGGAGTTGAACAAGGCCGTCGGCAATCTCGATGTGGTCACCGCCGATTTGCAAATGTCAGTCATGAAGACCCGCATGCAGCCGATCAAGAAGGTTTTCGGTCGTTTCCCCCGCGTGGTACGCGATCTGGCTCGCAATCTCAGAAAGGAAATCAATCTCGAACTGGTCGGCGAAGAGACCGATCTGGACAAGAATCTGGTTGAAGCACTGGCCGATCCGCTGGTTCACCTGGTGCGCAATTCGGTCGACCATGGCGTCGAAATGCCGGACGAGCGTGAAGCCGCAGGCAAGCCCCGCACCGGCAAGGTGATTCTGGCTGCCGAGCAGGAAGGCGATCATATTCTGCTGACGATTACCGATGATGGTCGTGGGATGGATCCGGAAGTGCTGCGTGCCAAGGCGGTAGAGAAGGGCATGATGGACAAGGACGTGGCGGATCGGTTGAGCATCAGCGAATGCTTCGACCTGATCCTGCAACCGGGCTTTTCCACCAAAACGGAAATTTCCGACGTGTCGGGCCGTGGCGTGGGCATGGACGTGGTCAAGACCAAGATTGCCCAGCTCAACGGGACCATTTCCATTGAATCGACCAAGGGCAAAGGTACGCGCATCGCCATCAAGGTTCCGCTGACCCTGGCGATTATGCCAACCCTGATGGTGATGCTGGCCAATCAGGCGTTTGCCCTGCCACTGGTCAGTGTCAATGAGATTTACAGTCTTGACCTGTCGCGCACCAATATCGTCGACGGGCAGGAAGTCATCATCGTGCGTGACAAGGCCTTGCCGTTGTTCTACCTCAAGCGCTGGCTGATGAAGGGCGCAGAAGACAATACTGATCGATCCGCCGCCAGTGTGGTGATCGTCTCGGTGGGTACTCAACGGGTCGGTTTTGTAGTAGATCAGTTGGTTGGGCAAGAGGAAGTGGTCATCAAGCCGCTTGGTCGCATGCTACAGGGAACCGCCGGCATGTCCGGTGCTACTATCACCGGTGATGGTCGTATAGCGCTCATCCTGGATATACCCAGCCTGCTCAAGCGTTACGCACGCCGCGGTTAAGATCGCACGCAGTCAGGTTTTCAGGAGATCGTATGGTGGTCAAGGTACTGGTGGTGGACGATTCGGGTTTCTTTCGCCGCCGGGTAACGGAAATCCTCGGCGGTGATTCGCAGATCCAGGTCGTTGGGGTGGCATCGAACGGGCAGGAGGCCATCGAGAAAACCCTCTCCCTGCGGCCTGACGTGATTACCATGGACTACGAAATGCCGGTCATGGACGGCATCACGGCGGTCCGGGAAATCATGAAGCGATGCCCGACGGCGGTACTGATGTTCTCCTCGCTGACATACGAGGGGGCTCGGGTCAGTCTGGACGCTCTGGATGCCGGCGCAGCGGACTACCTGCCGAAGAATTTCGAGGACATCTCGCGTAATCCGGATAAGGTCCGCGAGCTGTTGTGCGAGCGGGTGCATGCGCTGGCGCGGACCAACCGCCGGTCCCTGGGGCTCAATACAGCGCCTGCACTGGCTCCTGCTCCGGCCAAAACTGCGTTCGGCACGGCCAGGTCGACTGAGCCCAGCCGGTCGGTAACTGATCGCCAGGCTGGCCCCCCAAAAGCCAATAGCGCACCGCCGCGCAAGCGCCAGTACCGACTCGTCGCCATCGGCACCTCTACCGGAGGGCCGGTCGCCCTGCAAAAAGTCCTCACACAGCTTCCGGCTTCTTTTCCGGCGCCGCTGCTGCTGATTCAGCACATGCCGGCAGCGTTTACCAAGGCTTTTGCGGAACGCCTGGACAAGCTTTGCAAAATTTCAGTCAAGGAAGCCGAGGACGGGGATACCTTGCGGCCTGGTGTGGCTCTGCTCGCGCCGGGCGGCAAGCAGATGATGCTCGATGGGCGCGGTATCGTCCGAATTCTGCCGGGGGATGAGCGGCTCAATTACCGCCCCTGCGTTGACGTGACCTTCGGCTCCGCTGCCAAGGCATTCCAGGACAAGGTGTTGGCCGTGGTGTTGACCGGCATGGGTGCCGACGGCAGGGAAGGGGCACGCATGCTCAAACAGGCCGGCAGCTCCATCTGGGCTCAGGATGAAGCAAGCTGCGTCATCTACGGCATGCCGATGGCGGTGGCCAAGGCCAATCTCGCCGACGGCGTCTACAGCCTGGATGACATCGGTCGTTACCTGGCTGAGCTCAGCTGATGGATATCCTCAGCATCATCGGCGTGATTCTGGCTTTTGTTGCCATTCTTGGCGGCAACTATCTGGAAGGCGGTCACGCGGCGGCGTTGCTGAACGGACCGGCGGCGGTGATTGTGATTGGCGGTACCCTTGGCGCGGCCTTTATCCAGACGCCCCTTCCGGTATTCAAGCGTTCCTTGGTAATTCTGCGCTGGATATTCATACCGCCTGCCAACCGGTTGCAAGAGGGTATTGCCCAGGTCATCAACTGGAGCACCATCGCCCGCAAGGAAGGTCTGCTGGGTCTGGAAGCCATCGCTGAAGGCGAGCCGGACGGATTCGCCCGCAAGGGGCTGCAATTGCTGGTGGATGGCAGCGAACCCGAAGCGTTGCGCAGCATCATGGAAGTCGACATGATCACCCGCGAAAATCACGATCTGATGGCCGCAAAAGTCTATGAAAGCATGGGTGGCTACTCGCCTACCATTGGCATTATCGGGGCCGTAATGGGCCTTATTCACGTCATGGGTAACCTGGCAGACCCCTCTTTGCTCGGCCAGGGCATAGCCGTGGCGTTCGTCGCCACGATCTACGGCGTCGCGCTGGCTAACCTGCTGTTGCTACCGGTAGCCAACAAGCTCAAGGCGGTCGTGTTGCAGCAGTCGTGCTACCGCGAAATGCTGCTGGAAGGCCTGATGTCGATTGCCGAAGGCGAAAACCCGCGCTCCATCGAAATGAAGCTTGAGGGCTTCCTGGAGTAACCCATGCGTCGACGTTCGCGTCAGGAACATGAAAATCACGAACGCTGGCTGGTTTCCTACGCGGACTTTATCACGCTGTTGTTCGCCTTCTTTGTGGTGATGTATTCCATCTCTTCGGTCAACGAGGGCAAGTACAAGGTCTTGTCCGATACGCTGGTCGGCGCCTTCAATCAACCCCAGCGCACTGTGGACCCCATCCAGATCGGTGAAGAAGTTCCACGCGGGCTGGTCGCCAGCGAGGCTCAGACCGGTACCGAGGAGAGCGATGTATCCGGCCACGGGGCGGACGCGCTGGTTGATATCGCCGCAGCAATGCAGGCTGCGTTTGGCGAGCTGATCCAGGCTGGGGATCTCGAGGTGCGCGGTAATGAGCTGTGGATCGAAATCGAGCTCAGTTCCGGTTTGCTGTTCCCTAGTGGCGATGCCCTGCCACTGGACGCGGCGTTCGGCTTGATTGACAGGATCGCCGGTATTCTGGCGCCCTATGACAATCCGATCCATGTTGAAGGGTTCACTGACAACGTCCCCATGAAAACGGGCGCGTATCCCACCAACTGGGAGCTCTCTGCCGCTCGCGCTGCCAGCGTGGTCCGGATGCTCAGCAGCGGAGGGGTGGATGCCGACAGGCTGGCGGCAGTCGGCTATGGAGAATTCCGGCCGGTGGCCGATAACACTACGATGGCAGGGCGCCGCGCCAACCGCAGAGTGGTATTGCTGGTCTCGCGGTTTACCGACAAGCGTCATGAAGCCTTCACCGGCAAAGGCGAGAATGTCGAAACGATGCGCCAGGCTCGTAGCCAGACTGGCACGAGTTCTGCAGAAGATTTTGACAGATAGACGCAAGGCGCACTTTTACGTGCGCAACCGCCGGAAAACCGGCACCGCATGGGTGGTGCCAGCAACGTTGTCCCTGGGAGGAAGTGAATGAGAGTCTGGGCAGTAGCCAATCAGAAAGGCGGGGTGGGTAAAACCACGACCGCAGTGGCATTGGCTGGCCTGTTGGCGGATCAGGGGCAGCGCGTGCTGGTGGTGGATCTTGACCCCCACGGCTCGATGACCAGCTACTTCGGACATGATCCTGACCAGTTGACGAGTAGCGTGTTCAACCTGTTCCAGCACAAGGGTCAGGTACCTGACGGCCTGGCCGAGGCGCTGCTGCTTCCCACTTCCCATGAGAACATTCAGCTGTTGCCGTCCAGCACGTCGCTGGCCACGCTGGAACGCCAGTCTGCTGCCCAGGGCGGCTTCGGTCTGGTGTTATCCCGGGCGCTGGCTCAGTTGTGGGACAGGTATCAATTCGTGGTTATCGACAGCCCGCCGCTGCTGGGCGTTTCGATGATCAACGCGCTCGCGGCCTGTGAGCAACTGGTGATTCCCGTGCAGACCGAGTTCCTTGCCCTCAAAGGGCTTGAACGGATGGTGCATACCCTGGACATGATCAACCGCTCGCGCAAACAGGCATTGCCTTTCACAATCGTGCCCACTCTGTTCGACCGACGCACCCAGGCATCGCTCAGTACGCTGCGCGTGTTGCGGCGCGATTATCAGGATCATCTGTGGCAGGCATTCATACCCATTGATACCAAGCTTCGCGATTCGAGCGTTGCAGGACTCGTGCCGTCGCGCCACGACGCCAGCGCCCGTGGCGTGCTGGCCTATCGGGCGTTGCTGCGCTATCTGCTTGCTCAGTCGCTCCCCCGCCGGGAGCAGGTCGCCTAATGCTTGCGCTGCGTTGGCCGATACAGCGGTTATGGCCTGCTCGTTCGACCGGGCGCGAATGCACTTGTGATATGACAGTGAAAACATGAACAAACCCTTAGCGCTGCAACAGTTCATTCCAGAGCAAACCATCCAGTCTTACCTGGATGCGTTGTTGCAGGATGCGGCTGTCGAGCTGGCGATGGCCGAGGCCGAGATCGCAGCACCGGTTGAGGCGAAGGTCGTGCCGCCGGTTGTCAAGGCGCCTCCTCCACTGCCTGCGCCCGTCATACGCAAGGAGACTCCGGTGGTGGCCGAGCCGGAGGCAGAGGCAGAGGCACCACCAGTAACGACTCAGCCCGAGGCCGCCTGGCGAGAGCAGCCCTTCGAAGCGCTGCTGTTCGATGTGGGCGGGCTGACCCTGGCCGTTCCCTTGATCTCCCTCGGAACCATTCATACGCTGGAAAGCGAGATCACCCCGCTGTTTGGGCAGCCAGACTGGTTCCTCGGCATACTGCCCAGCCAGACCGGCAACCTGAAGGTGCTGGAGACGGCGCGCTGGGTCATGCCGGAACGCTATACTGACGAGCTCAAGAACAACCTCAAATTCGTGATTTCAGTGCAGGGCTACGACTGGGGCATGGCCGTGCATGGCGTCAGTCGGTCGATCAAGCTGAGTCCGGACCAGGTCAAATGGCGCTCGCAGCAGGGTAAGCGTCCCTGGCTGGCCGGCACGGTAATTGATCACATGTGTGCGCTGCTGGATGTCTCGGCCCTGGCCGCGCTGCTGGTCAGTGGGGCAGCGGCCAACAGTGCCGGCAAAACAGGCGCCGCGCACGCGGCGGGTAAACCGGTGGCAAAGGCTCGGCGCGGGCATTAGGATGAACAAACTTTTCCCGGCGTGCCAGACGACCGGGTCGCTTTAACCATGATCGGGAAACGACATAATGAATAACAACTCTGCACAAGGCGCTGAAGATCCGATCCTGCAATGGGTTACCTTCCGTCTGGACAATGAAACCTATGGCATCAATGTCATGCAGGTTCAGGAAGTGTTGCGTCACAGCGAAATCGCTCCGGTTCCGGGTGCGCCGGCCTATGTGCTCGGCATCATCAATCTGCGCGGTAACGTGGTAACAGTGATCGATACGCGCCAGCGTTTCGGCCTGGGTCCGGCGCCAATCAGCGACAACACTCGTATCGTCATCATCGAAGCCGACAAGCAGGTCGTGGGTATCATGGTCGACAGTGTGGCTGAAGTGGTTTACCTGCGTCAGTCCGAGATCGAAACCGCGCCCAACGTGGGCACGGACGAGTCCGCCAAGTTCATTCAAGGCGTGTGCAACAAGAACGACGAGTTGCTGATCCTGGTCGATCTGGAAAAGATGATGACCGAGGATGAGTGGGCCGAGCTGCAGGGCTTCTGATCACCATGGATGAGCCATGGTTGTTGCTGGTGACAGGGCTTGCGCTGGGTCTTCTGGTGGCCGCTCTGGCCGGACTGATGCTGGCGTGTCGTCGACTGTCCCGCAACTTGCTGGAGCAGGGCGTCGAGCAGAGCAAGCACGTTGAGCGTCTGAATCAGGACCTCGCTGCCTGTCAGCAAGGCATAATCCGCATGGGTGAAGATCTCACCGCACTGCGCGATCAGTTCAAACGGCTGGAAGACAAGCAGCAACGCATGGATCAGCACGATCCGCTGTCGATGCCCTACAACCAGGCTGCGCGCCTCGTGGGGCTGGGTGCGAGCATAGAGGATCTGACCCAGTCGTGCGGCCTGTCAAAGGCCGAGGCCGAGTTGGTCGTCAAGCTGCACTCGGCGAAAAAGCCCTGATCGGCCCGTTAATCACTCTGCATCGTCTTCCGTAGGCGGCACGAAGCCTGCGGGCGCCTTGCCCTTCAGATACCAGGCAAAGGCGATGATCTCTGCAATGGTGCGATACAGTTCTTCGGGAATCTGGTCGCCAAGTTCCATACGCGTGAGCATTTTTGCCAGGTCGGCGTTTTCATAGATGGGCACTTCATATTCCATGGCCAACTGAATAATCTGATCAGCCAGGTCGCCTTCGCCCTTGGCTGTCAGCGTTGGCGCCTGGTCGCCATCGTAGACTAGTGCAATCGCTTCACGGTGCTGCTTCTGCTTCATCAGGTGACCTCGTCAATCCAGCGTTGCTGCACAGCGTGGCGTGGAGGCGGCGGCGTGCCCTGGTGGCAACTGAGCTCCCCTACCGCCAGTCCCTTGGCCAGCAGACGATCTCGCAGCTGGGTCAATTCCCTGTCGAGCAACCTCAGGGTAACCGGCTGATCGGCCCAGAACTCGCTACTGACGCGACCCTTGAAAAGGCGGGCGATTGCCTGCATCGAACCCAGGGGCCCGAGGTTGAAGGCCAGGCGTACCTCCCATTGCGGGACCGGCTCTGCGGTTCTGGCAGTGGGGGCCGGGTCGTCCCGCTGGATACGTACCTGTACATGGTTGAACTGCTGGGCATCGCGCAGGGGAATCTCCAGCTGCCAGACGGTCTGGCTGCTGCCGTCGGCAAAGCTCTGTGTCTGGCCCAGGCTCTGAAACTGATGGTGCTGGATGCGTGACAGCAGGGCGGCAGTCAGGCGAAGCAGGCTGCCCAGATCGCTGGTTTCGCCCATTGTCTGCAGTACTCGGCCGGGCAAAGGGAAGGCGCCGGGTTTGATGCCCATCGCCTGTTGCCAGGGGCCGGGCGGCATGGCCAGCATTTTCAGGCTGTCGGGAGGCAACTGAGCCTGCACATTGAGTAGCAGGTTGATCAGGGTGGCTTTGAGGTCGGCGCCGGGCAGGGGTTCGATCCCGGGCGGTGTCGCCAGCCCCGCCAGCAGCGGCATCAGCTTGCTCAACGGAGGCAGTTGAACATTGGCTGGCGTCTCGTTCCCCGCCTGGGTAGCTGCCGCGGCCCCCCCAGGGTTAGTCTTCAGCGCATTGGCGAGCATGGCCAGGTTGTTCTCCAGAAAGAGGCCGCTCTGCTTTATTGCCTGTGCGACGCCCGCCTCGGTACTGAGCTGGGCGATATTGGTCACATGCATCAACACCTGCCGAACGGCAAACTGCAAGCGCTCAGGCGCGCTGGTGCTGAGCCGGTCGAGAACAGTCAGCAGCGGCTCGGACGATGCCTGGCGTTGCAGGCTGTCGCGCAGCCCCATGGACAAGGCCAGTTGGCGCTGCTGTTCTGCGGGCATCGCGATGCGCAGCTCACCCAGATTGCCCACCCGTGCGTTCAGCAAAGTGCCGGGTTCTACTGGCTGGCTGCTGACCACACTGAGGTTAGTACCGATGCCAGGCCCCTGAATAATCTTGGCCAACAGAGCGAAACGAGCCTGTTCGCCTGCCGCGGTCAGTACCTGTTGGGTTAGCACACGGGCCTGCAACAGACTATCGGCCGGAAACTGGGCCGGATCCAGCCTGGTGAGCGGCGTGCCGGCTACGGTACTGGCTGCGGCCTGCAGCACTGCCAGCAGCCGGGTCTGATTGACCGCCTGGACCACCAGTTGGGTACCTTCGGCAACAGGCTGTCGGCTGGTGACCTTTACCTCGGCAGGTACGGCACCGTCAGCCCGAGCGATACGAAGCAGCAATTCGAACTGCCCGGCCTGGGCCGTGCTCCTGACCACTTCCGCCCGCGCCGTCTCGCCGGGTGGCAAAACCTGTGCGTCAATCGGCCGCAGCAGCTGCAATGCCAGTGCGGCAGCGTCAGCTGAACGGCTTGCGGGCCCTGAGCCAGGCGGGCTGGCTACGGGAGGTAAACGGAAATCAGATGTCATGACGCCACATGTTGATATAAATCAAGGCCCCCGATACAGGGGCGGTATGTATAATGGCCTGCCGAGCGAAGTGGCCCCATAGAAGGCCGCCAAACCGGGCGTCAGGAGAGTATAGCGGCTGAATGCCTGCAAATATCAATCCTGCCTTTGCTGCCCTTGCCGCACCCATGTGGAGAGATGGTGAAACCACTGCCTATTGAAGTCCGGAGCCTTGCCTGCGAACGCGATCAGCGGGAGCTGTTTACCGCCATGTCCTTTGACTTGCAGGCCGGTGAAGTATTGCAGGTGGCGGGGCCGAACGGTTCCGGCAAGACCAGCCTCTTGCGGATTCTGGCAGGCTTGCTTCCAGCCGTGGCGGGGGATGTCCATTATGGAGGCGCAACGGTATTCAGCGGCAGGGGCAGGGAAAGGTGGCGCCAGAACCGGCTTTTCATCGGCCATGCGCCAGCGGTCAAGGCCAATCTGACCGCGGAAGAAAACCTGTCCTGGTTGTGTGCGCTTAGCCAGCCGGTAGCGGCTCAACAGATAGCCGCTGCGCTGGAACAGGTAGGGCTGCGAGGGTTTGAGGATGTGCCGTGCCACACCTTGTCCGCGGGTCAGCAGCGTCGGGTGGCATTGGCCAGGCTGTATCTGGAAGCGCATCCCGTGTGGATCCTCGACGAGCCGTTTACGGCCATAGACAAGGCTGGCGTCGCTGCGTTGGAACAACACATCCAGGCCCATGCAGCTGACGGCGGAACAGTGATTCTAACCACCCATCACAGCCTCGAGCACCTCGAAGGGGTGCGTTGTCTGGATCTGGGGCAGGTGGCCTGATGCGCCGTATCGTCTGGTTGCTGTTTTGTCGCGAATGGAGGCTGGCATGGCGCCGGCCGGGCGACCTGCTCAATCCGCTGGTGTTCTTTGCCATTGTGATCAGCCTGTTCCCGTTAGCCGTCGGGCCTGAACCAGGTATGTTGCGCACCATGGCGCCGGGGGTCATCTGGGTAGCCGCCTTGCTGGCGACGCTGCTTTCGCTCGACGGCCTGTTTCGAAGTGACTATGAGGACGGCTCGCTGGAGCAATGGGTGCTGTCCCCCCATCCGCTGGCACTGATGGTGCTGGTCAAGGTCTTGCACCACTGGTTGATATGCGGTCTGGCCATGGTCGTTCTGGCTCCGCTGTTCGGTTTGATGCTGGCGCTGCCAGCGTCTGTTCTGCCGGTGTTGTGCCTGAGCTTGCTGCTGGGCACGCCGGTATTGAGTCTTCTCGGTGCGGTAGGCGCAGCGCTGACCGTTGGCCTAAAGGGCGGCGGGGTATTGCTCGCGCTTTTGATCCTGCCCCTGTACATTCCGGTGCTGATTCTCGGTACCGGTGCGATAGACGCCTCGTTGCAGGGCATGCCGGTGACCGGTTACGCATTATGGCTGGGCTGTCTGGCCGTGCTGTCATTGAGTCTCGCGCCCATTGCCATAGCCGCCGGACTGCGCATCGGGGTGAGTGAATGAATGCTGAAGCAGGTAGATCATGAACTGGAGCTTTTTTCACAAACTGGGTTCGCCCAAGTGGTTCTTTGAGATCAGCGGGCGCTGGCTGCCCTGGTTTGCGGTAGCCAGCGCGCTGTTGTTGCTGGTGGGCGCGGTCTGGGGACTGGTCTTTGCGCCCCAGGATTATCAGCAGGGCAATAGCTTCCGGATCATCTATATCCATGTGCCGGCGGCCTTCGTCGCGCAATCCTGTTACATCATGCTCGCGGTGGCCGGAGTCGTGGGTCTGGTCTGGCGCATGAAGCTGGCCGACGTGGCGCTCAAGTGCGCTGCGCCAATTGGTGCCTGGATGACCTTTGTCGCATTGGTGACTGGCGCGATCTGGGGCAAGCCTACCTGGGGTACCTATTGGGTATGGGATGCGCGTCTGACGTCAATGCTGATCCTGCTGTTTCTGTACTTTGGCATCATTGCGCTGGGACAGGCGATCAGCAATCGTGAGACCTCTGCCAAGGCCACGGCGGTGTTGGCCATTGTCGGCGTTATCAATATTCCGATCATCAAATATTCCGTGGAGTGGTGGAACACCCTGCATCAGCCGGCCACCTTCAAGATTACCGAGAAACCCGCAATGCCGGTGGAGATGTGGTTGCCACTGTTGCTGATGGTGCTGGGTTTCTACGCGCTGTTCGCCGTCAGCCTGCTGATGCGCATGCGGGTTGAGGTACTGCAGCGTGAAGGCCGGACGCGCTGGGCTCGGGAAGCGCTGGAGAAGATGTCATGAATGAATTTTTCGCCATGGGTGGGCACGGTCCGTATGTCTGGTCGGCCTACGCCATTACCTTGATCGTATTGTCGTTGAACGTGCTTCAGCCGTGGCTGGCACGGCGGCGGCTGGTGAATGAAGAGGCGCGCCGTCGGCGCCGGGAGGTGGTGTAGATGCATCCGCAGCGCAAGAAACGTCTGGGTCTCATTCTGTTGGTCATCGCTGGCGTAGGCGTTGCGGTGGCGCTGGCCCTCAGCGCCCTGCAGCAGAATATCAATCTGTTCTACACCCCAACCGACATCGCCTCTGGGGTCGCACCGGTGGATACCCGAATCCGCGCTGGTGGAATGGTCGTGGACGGAAGCCTGGAGCGCTCGCAGGACAGTCTGGACGTGCGTTTTGCCGTGAGTGACGGCAACCAGCAGATCATGATTGCCTACAGTGGCATCCTGCCCGATCTGTTCCGTGAAGGGCAGGGCATCGTCGCGCTCGGTCGGCTCAACGAAGATCGGATGCTGGTAGCCGACGAGGTACTGGCCAAGCACGATGAAGAATACATGCCGCCAGAGGTAGCTCAGGCGATGGAGAAAGTTAACCAGATGAAACAGGATGCCAATGCGGCGTCCGGCTACTGAGGTGCGGGCCAGATGATTCCTGAACTTGGACAGATTGCGCTGATCATCGCGCTGGTGCTGGCGGTATTGCAGGCCACGGTGCCGCTATATGGTGCCTGGCGTGGCGATACACTGGCGATGAGTTTCGCCCAGCCCGTAGCCATGGCCCAGGCTCTGTTCGTCCTGTTTGCCTTCCTGTGCCTGGTTCAATCATTCCTGAGCAACGACTTCAGCGTTACCTACGTAGCGATGAACTCGAACTCGGCTCTGCCCTGGTACTACCAGATCAGCGCCGTGTGGGGCGGCCATGAAGGCTCTCTGTTGCTATGGGCGCTGATCCTGTCGGGCTGGACCTTTGCCGTAGCGATATTCTCCCGGGACCTGCCGGAGGAAATGCTCAGCCGGGTGCTCTCGGTAATGGGCATGATCAGCGTCGGGTTCATGCTGTTCATGCTGATGACGTCCAATCCCTTTGACCGGCAGTTGCCGTTCCATCCGGCAGACGGCAATGATCTCAACCCGCTCCTGCAGGATATTGGTCTGATCGTGCATCCGCCGATGCTCTACATGGGCTATGTCGGCTTCTCTGTGGCGTTTTCCTTTGCCATCGCAGCACTGCTCGGCGGACGCCTGGATGCTGCCTGGGCGCGCTGGTCGCGGCCCTGGACCATTGTCGCCTGGGCTTTCCTCGGGCTGGGCATAGTGCTCGGCTCCTGGTGGGCCTATTACGAGCTCGGCTGGGGTGGCTGGTGGTTCTGGGACCCGGTGGAAAATGCCTCCTTCATGCCGTGGCTGGTGGGAACGGCGCTGATTCATTCACTGGCGGTGACGGAAAAACGCGGCGTATTCAAAAGCTGGACCGTGCTGCTGGCCATCGCCGCCTTCTCGCTGAGCCTGTTGGGAACCTTCCTGGTGCGCTCGGGTGTGCTCACCTCGGTGCATGCCTTTGCCACCGATCCGGAGCGCGGGGTGTTCATTCTCGGATTCCTGCTGGTGGTGGTGGGTGGCTCGTTGCTGCTCTATGCCATCAGAGCGCCCGTGGTCAAAAGCCAGGTGGGATTTGCGCTGTGGTCCCGCGAGACCTTCCTGCTGGTGAATAACGTGATTCTGGTGGTCACCGCGCTGATGGTGCTGCTCGGCACTTTGTATCCGCTGGCGCTCGATGCCATGACCGGCACGCTGGTCTCCGTCGGCCCGCCCTATTTCAATGCCCTGTTCCTGCCGCTGATGGGCCTGCTGATGGCCGCGATGGGTGTAGGCATGCTCAGCCGCTGGAAAGACACACCGGTCAGATGGCTGTTTGGTCAGCTGAAATGGGTGTTGCTGTTTGCGGCGGTTGGCACGGTGGGGCTGGCGGTGTGGATTGGCGATCACCACCTGGCTGTCGGCAGCATGCTGCTGCTGGTGTTCTGGGTCGTCGGCGTGAGCATCAAGGATATTCTCAACAAGACCCGACACAAGGGGTTCGCCAGCGGCCTGCGCACGTTACCGCGCAGCTTCTGGGGCATGACCCTGGCGCATATCGGTATGGGTGTGTGTGCGGTCGGCATCGTTGGGGCGAGTCTGTTCGACAGTCAGCGTGACCTGCGCATGGCCCCTGGCGACGAGCTGGCGCTTGGCGGTTATCGTTTCGTCTACCAGGGCGTGAGTCATCTGGAGGGATCGAACTGGGAATCCGACCGGGCGACGGTGGAGGTTTTTCGTGGCGACAAGCCGATCACCATACTGCGTCCGGAAAAGCGACTTTACACCGTTCAGAACCAGCTGATGACCGAGGCGGCCATCCATGCCGGCATTACCCGCGATCTGTTCGTGGCGATGGGTGAACCCCTGGGTGGCAATGCCTGGGCGATGCGCGTGCATATCAAGCCCTTCGTCCGCTGGATATGGTTTGGTGGATTGATGATGACCTTCGGTGGACTGCTCGCGGCTACCGATAAACGCTATCGTCTGCGGGCCCGTCAGCGTCAGGACGTGCCCCAGGCTCTGGTCAGGGAGACTGTCTGATGCGCCGTGGATTGCTGCTGTTGCCGCTGGCTATTTTTTTACTGATGTTGGTGTTTCTGTTCAAGGGCCTGTTTCTGGACAATGAAGACTTGCCCTCCGCGCTGATTGGCAGCCCGTTTCCGGCCTTCAGTCTGCCCAGCGTGGAGGAGGGCGAGGGGATGATTACCGCAGCTGATCTCAAGGGGCGGCCGGCCTTGGTCAATGTCTGGGGCACCTGGTGCGTGGCCTGCCGGGTAGAACACCCGGTACTCAACCAGCTCGCCGAGCAGGGAGTGATAATCCATGGCGTCAATTACAAGGACGATACGGCTGAGGCGCGTCAGTGGCTGGAAGATTTCCATGATCCCTATCAGCTGAATATCAGCGATACCGAAGGCCGGCTTGGCCTTGACCTGGGCGTATACGGCGCCCCGGAAACCTTTCTGATCGATGCCGAGGGCATCATTCGCTACAAGTTTATTGGCGTGGTCGACGAGAGGGTCTGGGCATCCGAGCTGGCGCCGCGTTACCAGGCCCTGCTTGACGGAGCTGACCAATGATCCGCGCTATGTTCTTGATGCTGTCACTGCTGCTGATTGGCGCGGCCCACGCGGCAATCGACACCTATGATTTTCAGACCGAGGAACAGCGCCAGCGTTTCTACGAGCTGAGTGGCGAATTGCGTTGCCCCAAATGCCAGAACCAGAACATAGCCGACTCCAACTCGCCCATAGCCACTGACCTGCGGCGGGAAATTCACCGGATGCTCAACGAAGGGCAGAGCAACGATGAAATTGTCGACTTCATGGTCATGCGCTATGGAGATTTTGTCCGCTATAAGCCCGCTCTGACCGCTCAGACCGCTGTGTTGTGGTTCGCTCCCGCGTTCTTCTTGCTCGCCGGGCTGCTGGTATTGGTGATCATGTTGCGCCGACGTCAGCGGGCGCAGCACGCCTCCCGCGAAAACCACCTGAGTGTGGACGAACAACAACGTCTGCGCACCCTTCTGGAGAAGAAGAACACCGATGACTGATTTCTGGCTACTCAGCGTTCTGTTGCTGGCGCTTGGCGTGCTGGCTGTGATCTGGCCGTTGTGGACACATCGCCAGCAGATAGCTGTTGACCGCACCGCTCTGAACGTCGCGCTCTATGAAGAGCGCCTGGCTGAGCTGGATACGCAGCTGGCCGCTGGCGATTTGACCGCAGCGCAGCGGGAGGCGGCCAGTGAAGAAGCCAGTCGCTTGCTGCTGGAAGATACGGCGCAGGCCGATGGCCGCCAGGATCAGAAGAAACGTGGCGGGCCCTGGATGCTCATTCTATCGGCGGGCCTGCTGCCGGTGGTCGTCGTTGCACTGTATATGAGCTGGGGTAATCCGGAGGGCCTGGCGCTCTACCGGGAGCTGCAGGAGAACCCGGAGCCTGAGAGTCTCGAGGCGCTGATAGACCGTATGGAACGCATTACCCAGGTGCAGCCAGAAAACGGAGAGGCCTGGTATATGCTCGGCCGCGGCTACATGTCCGCACAACAGCCGGACAAAGCAGTGCAGGCCTATGGAAACAGTCTGGAAAGGCTTGGCGAACGTCCGGAAGTGCTCGCCCAGCTAGCCCAGGCCCGATTCTTTGCCGCCGGTAATCAGCTCGATGCGGAATCGGTCGCCGCCCTGAACAAGGCCCTGGAGCTGGATCCAAACGAACCGACCGCCCTGGGCTTGCTGGGCGTTGCCGCATTTGAAGCAGGAGAGTATTCCGGCGCAATACGTTATTGGGAACGTCTGATGGCCGACATGTCTCCCGACAGCGTCGGCGCTCGGGCAATCCAGGGCGGCATCGATCGCGCCCGCCAGCGCATGGGAATTTCAACCGTGACGGCAGAACAGGATGCTGCAACCGGGGCACCAGCAGAGCAGACCGAGCAGGAGGTCGCCGCCGGGGGACCGGCAGTTATTCGTGTGCGTCTCGAGCTCAGCGAAGAAGTCCGCGCTGAAGTGGATGAAAACGCCATCATCTTCCTCTTCGCCCGTGACCCAGCGGGTCCACCCATGCCATTGGTAGCCAGACGCTTCAGCCTGTCTGACCTGCCGGCGGAGGTTGTTCTCAGTTCCTCCGACGCCATGCTTCCCAACGTCACCCTGAAAACAGGCCAGGCCGTGCAGCTGACCGCCCGCGTTTCCCCCACCGGCGATGCCATGCAAGGCAGCCATCAGGAAGTGATCGACGACGTGGAAGTCGGAGCTGAAGAGCCGGTATTACTGAGAGTAGAGAGCAGGATTAACTGATCTGGCGAGGTTTGGTGGGCTGGGCATGCCGTTTGGCTGAGAACTTGCTCAGCTCATGACTCAGCCAAACGTCATCCCCGGAGGCGCTAGTGCCATCCTTGAAGGCGCTAAATGTCATCGTTGCGCAGGAGCTAAAACGTCATCCTTGCGCAGGAGCTAAACGTCATCCCCGCGAAGGCGGGGATCCAGCTTTTCCATGCCGCGCACACCCGCCAGACCCCATGGATTCCCGCCTTCGCGGGAATGACGGGGATTAACGTGGCGTAGCGTCATTCCACGCGTCATGCTCACCCCAGGCGTCAGGAATAATTTTACGCCCTCTTTAACATGTCATGCCTACCCCCAAGCGCTACGCCCTCTCCAACGCTACGCCCTCTTCAAACGTAACGCCCACTCCAACGCTACGCCCTCCTCAAACGTAGCGCCCACTCCAAAAGCTACGGCCATCCCAAACGCGATGTCGTTTTTTAACTAAACGTCCTCACTCTAACGTCATCCCCGCGAAGGCGGGGATCCAGCTTTTCCATGCAGTGCTCAGTCTTACACACCAGCCAGACGCGTGGATCCCGCCTTCGGGAAATGATAGTAACTAGCCCGGTGGGGCAGCGGGTCCGGTCATGGCTTTTTCCCCGGCGAAAAACCAAGCAGCTATGCAACCTCCACTACGCGCTTTTTGAGAAGTGTGTCGCCAAAAACACAGCTCTGTATTGAGGCTTATGGCGGGTGATATAGGCTGATGGTTTCAGGCAGACAAAGGATTGCGCATGAAGCAGCCGGCGGTTTATCTGCTGGCGTCGAAACGTAGCGGGACATTGTACGTTGGCGTCACCTCGAATCTTGTTCAACGTGTCTGGCAACACCGCGAGGGGGAGGTTGAAGGATTCACCTACCGCTATGGTGTCAAGACGTTGGTCTGGTATGAGCTTCACGACTCGATGGCAGGTGCTATTGCTCGGGAAAAGGCACTCAAGCGGTGGAACCGTGACTGGAAACTACGGATGATAGAGGAGGCCAATCCGCAGTGGCGCGACCTCTGGTTCGATATAGTCGGCCACGCTTGATTCTCTTTGAGTCAGCTCCTGATCAGGCAATCTGCTGGTAGCCGGCGCCTCGCCCAGAACCATCCCGGCAGCAGGAGAGTGGGACGTTCTGCTGGTCCTATCAATACTCGCGCCGCTAGATCAACTAGCAGTTCGCAGCCGTAATTATGCCAGAACGTCATCCCCGCGAAGGCGGGGATCCAGATTTTACGCCGTGCTCAGTTTTGCGCGCTCGGTTGAGTATTCGAGAAAGATGGATTCCCGCCTTCGCGGGAATGACGTTGGGGGTAGTCTGGCGAGATGCCGTTCCGTATGTCGCTCACCCTGCATCGCGGCTACTCTACCCAAACGCCGACTCCAGGCGTCGCCCAGCCGAAACGTATTGCAACTCTCTAAGCGTCATCCCCGCGAAGGCGGGGATCCAGATCTTACGCCGTGCTCAGTTTTGCGCGCTCGGTTGGGTATTCGAGAAAGATGGATTCCCGCCTTCGCGGGAATGACGTTGGGGGTAGTCTGGCGAGATGCCGTTCCGTATGTCGCTCACCCTGCATCGCAGCTACTCTACCCAAACGCCGACTCCAGACGGCGCCTAGCCGAACACCACTCTCTAAACGTCATCCCCGCGAAGGCGGGGATCCAGATTTTACGCCGTGCTCAGTCTTGCGCGCTCGGTTGGGTATTCGAGAAAGATGGATTCCCGCCTTCGTGGGAATGACGTTGGGGGTGGTATTAACCGGGCACATGGGTTACCTATGCGCCCGGATCAACACTGCTGCTTGATCAGATCCCGAATACCCAGCCCATCAAGACGTACCCGATCAGCGTTACCACCACAATGCCGATCAGGTTCAACGCAAAACCGGCCTTGATCATGTCGCCGATACGCATGTGCCCACTGCCGAATACGATGGCATTTGGCGGCGTCGCCACTGGCATCATGAAAGCGCAACTGGCGGCAATCGCAGCCGGTACGGTAAACAGAATAGGCGATACGTCCTGGGCCATTGCCAGTGCGCCGAGCAGGGGTAGAAATGCCGCGGCCGTCGCGGTATTGCTGGTTACTTCTGTGAGGAAAATAATCACTGTTACCACTACGGCCACCATTGCCAGGGCCGGCAGCATACCCATGATCGACAGACTTTCGGCAATCCAGGCGGCGAGACCCGAACTACTGATGACGCCAGCGAGCGCCAGGCCACCACCGAACAGCAACAGGACGCCCCAGGGCATGCCCTGGGCGGTGTCCCAGTCCATGACGAACTGGCGGTCACGCAGACTGACCGGAATCAGGAACAACACGATCGCTGCGGCAATGGCGATCACCGTATCGTTCAGCCAGGGCAGCAGGTCGGCCGAAAGCAGTGGCTGAAATATCCAGGCCATCGCGGTCAGTACAAACACCACTGCCACCAGCTTCTCGCCGCGACTCATGGGGCCAAGATCGGCCAGTTGCTGGCGGAGTAGGGCAGAGCTGTCTTCGGCCTGCTCGCGCAGGCCAAAGTCCTGGCGGGTTAACCACCACCAGACAGCGGCCAGCATGGTAAATGCCACTGGCACGCCGATCAGCATCCACTGGGCGAATCCCACGGTAATGTCCTGCGTTTCTGCCAGATAGGCTGCCAGCAGCGCATTGGGTGGCGTGCCGATGAGGGTGGCGATGCCGCCGACGCTGGCGGCATAGGCTATGGCTAACAGCAGAGCGGTGGCAAAGCGCCGCACGGCCTCCGGGTTATCGTTATCAAACATGCTGATGACCGACAAGCCTATGGGCAGCATCATGACAGTAGTGGCGGTATTGCTTACCCACATGCTCAGAAAGCCGGTCGCGATCATGAATCCGGCTATCTGGCGCCGCGGCTTGCTACCCACCGCGAGCAGCGTCATCAGGGCGATACGCTTGTGCAGGTTCCAGCGTTGCATGGCCAGGCCCAGCACAAAGCCACCCATGAACAGGAAGATGATCGGGTTGGCATAGGGCGTGGTGGCGTCGCCTACGCTGCCAAGGCCAAGGGCCGGTATCAGGCAGATGGGCAATAGCGCGGTGGCCGGAATGGCGATGGCTTCGGTGGACCACCAGGTGGCCATCAACAGCATCAGCCCGCTGGCATACCAGGCTTCAATGCTCATGCCTGCCGGGGCGGGCAGCAGTAACGTTATCAGCAGAAACAGCGGGCCGAGGATCAGTCCGATCCGGCGGCTGGTTGGCAGGCCCTGCTTTTGATGGTCGGCGTACGATTCAGACATTCCGGGTATCCAAGGTAAATGATTTGTCAGACGTCAGGGAGACTATAGGCCAGAAAGGCGCCGCACAGCCCTATCAGTGAAAGAAGCAGCAACATTCCGGCTGCACCGATCCAGATGCCCAGTACCCCTAGAAGGCCAGTTGTCAGCAGGATCGCGCCTATAACGCTGTTGCCAACGGCTACATAGTCGGTGCGTCTGTTGCCATCTGCCATGTCCAGCACATAGGTTTTCCGTCCGACACGAACGCCACTATGAGCTACACCCAGCACGAAGAACGCAACGGGGAACAACCAGGCGTGGAGGTTCTCGGGCAGTCCCGCCCAGAAATGGATGGCGATCACCACAGGCCCCAGAAGGCTGGCGATGAATGCCGCGCGTATCATGACCCGTTTGCTCGACTGATCCGCCATGCGGCCCCAGACTGTTGCGCTGAGGCTGTTTGCCAGCCCATTGGCGACCAGAAAAGCGCCCAGCATGCCCAAACCGCTTTGTAGGTCCTGAGCCAGCAAGACATAGTAAGGGGCGGACAGCGCGGAGCAGAGCAGCAATGCGCGGGTGATCACAAAGCGGCGAAAGGGTGCGTCGTCACGTAACAGGTTGATACTCGATAACGCCTCCCGGTAGGCATTTCTGCCGCCTTCGGTCGCCCCTGGTGCCTCTTCGATCAGACGATAAACCCAGGCGGCGACGATCCACAGCAGTGCTGCGGCGATCAATAGGCCGACGTAAAAGCGCATGTCGTCGTCGCGCGGCGGCAGCATCAGACAGTAGATGCCAAATGCCAGGGCGAGCCAGCCTGAGAGGCTCGCCGCCAGGCCGTTCAGCCGGCCGCGTCGGGTTTTGGGTACTGTCTTGCCGATCACATCCTTACTAGCGACCGAGCTCAAGCCTCGCGCCAGACTGAAGATCACCAGGCAGGCGATGATAAGGCCACCGGCGAGCGCCCCGTCGGTGAGCCACGCGGCCAGACCCATGGCTGCCAGAGCGGCGGCCTGGAGCAGACTGCCCAGAATCCAGACGCCCCGTCGACGCGCGTAGTGGCGAATCTGCGCAGCGATAAATAACTGCGGCAGCATCGAACCGGACTCGCGAATAGGGACCAACCAGGCCACCAGAAAGATGGGTGCTCCGACCGCGCCCAGCAGCCAGGCCAGCGTTGTCTTGGGGTTGATGAGCGTATCGCCCAGACTGGTAAGGGTGGTAGCCGTTACCTGCAGGAAAAAATTCCTGGGAACATCGCTGCACGCGCTGTCCGGAATGTCCTTGCAAACTCGAACGTCCTCTTCGTTCATCAGCTTGCCATATAAGCCGTCGAAATCCGGTTCCAGCGCCATCCGTTTGCTCCGCGACAGAAAAAAGAGACGAAATTGTGCCGCTTTCACTATCTGAAAACCATATGGCCGCTGGGCCTTTGCCGGCAAAACGCAGAGTTTTCGGAGGCGGGGCTTCTCTTTACGCAGCTTAGCGGGTAAAAATGCAGGTTTATTGCCAGGTAGCCGTCAACGCTGCCGTACACAGTGGCAGCGCAAGGACAGGCTACTCAATGCGACTCAAATGCATCAAGCTGGCGGGCTTCAAGTCGTTCGTCGACCCCACCACCGTTTATTTTCCGACCAACATGGGTGCGGTGGTGGGCCCGAACGGCTGTGGCAAGTCCAACATCATCGACGCCGTGCGCTGGGTCATGGGCGAAAGCTCGGCCAAGAACCTGCGGGGCGAGTCGATGACTGATGTCATCTTCAATGGATCCAACAGTCGCAAGCCCGTCGGCCAGGCGTCCATCGAACTGATATTTGACAACAGCGCCGGCACGCTGAAGGGCGAGTACGCCGGTTATAACGAAATTTCCATCCGCCGCAAGGTCACCCGCGAAGCACAGAATCAGTACTATCTGAACGGCACCAAGTGCCGTCGCCGCGATATTACCGACATTTTTCTCGGCACCGGACTCGGGCCGCGTAGTTACTCAATCATCGAACAGGGCATGATTTCCAAGTTGATCGAGGCCAAGCCCGATGAACTGCGGCTGTTCATAGAAGAAGCCGCTGGCATCTCCAAGTACAAGGAGCGTCGTCGGGAAACGGAAAATCGAATTCGTCGTACCCATGACAACCTGGCCCGTCTTACCGACCTGCGGGAGGAGTTGGAACGGCAGCTGGCGCACCTGCACCGCCAGGCCCAGTCGGCCGAAAAATACAAGGAATACAAAGCCGAAGAACGGCACCTCAAGGCGCAGTTGCAAGCGCTGCGCTGGCAGACGCTGGACGGCCAGACGGGGGAGCGCGAGCATCGGGTAAGGGAGCTGGAGATAGCGCTGGAAGCACTGATTGCCGAGCAGCGCAACGCCGATAGCGAGGTGGAAAAGCACCGCGACCAGCATGCCGACCTGACTGAAACCTTCAATCAGGTTCAGGCCCGCTATTACAGCGTTGGTGCCGACATTAGCCGGATCGAGCAGATCCTCGACTTCAACCGTGATCGCCAGCGCCAGTTGCACGACGATATCGAACAGACCGAGCAGGCCTGGCAGGAGGCCCAGAGTCACCTCGGTCAGGATCAGGCGTTGCTTGCCGATCTGCAGAACGAGCTGGCCGAGATTGAACCGGAGCTGGAAATGGCAGGGGCTGCGGATGAGGACACCGCCGAGCACCTGCAGACCGCCGAGGACGCCATGCAAGGTTGGCAGTCGGCCTGGGATCAGTTCAACCAGCAGGCCGCTGCGCCCCGGCAGCAGGCGGAAGTCGAGCAGTCACGCATTCGTCACCTTGAGCAGGCCGTTGAACGTTTCAGCGAACGCATTCAGCGTCTTGAGGAAGAGCGCAACACCCTGACGGCGGGACCGCTGGACAATGAGCTGGCCGAGCTTGGCGAGCAGATCGCCGAGCTGGACCTGCGCAGTGAAACCGACCAGCAGCAATTGGCGGACCTGGCCGACCGGCTGCAGCAGGAGCGGGAAACGCTGACTGCGCTAACCCAGGAGCTGAATATCCGTCGGGGCGAGATCCAGCGGCAAAACGGGCGCATGGCCTCGCTGGAAGCCTTGCAACAGGCGGCATTGGACCACGGGACCGGTGTGCGTGACTGGTTGCAGCAGCATGGTCTGGAGGATCTGCCGCAACTGGCGTCGCAGCTGCAGGTGGAACCAGGCTGGGAACTTGCCGTGGAAACCGTGCTGGCGGAGGACTTGCACGCGATCAGCCTCGAAGACCTCGATCTGGTGACGGAGAACGTCGCGCGTTTCGAGCAGGGCAGCCTGCGCCTGCTGGATCATGCCCGTCCGGTAGATACCCATGTTGCGATTGAGGGTGCCTTGCTCGAAAAGGTCGGCTCGCCTATCGACCTGAGCCCCTGGCTCGGCGCGATCCGCACCGCAGCGTCCCTTGAACAGGCTCTTGCCCTGCGCGCTACGTTGGCTAGCCACGAATCGGTCATCACCCTCGAAGGCCACTGGCTCGGGCCCAACTGGCTCCGCCTCAAACGCGGCGAAGCCAGCGAGTCGGGCGTGCTGGCTCGTCAGCAGGAAATGGACACCTTACAGGCGGATCTCGAACAGCAGGAGGCGCTGCTTGCCGAGGGTGATGAGCGGACAGCGCAGCTGCGCGAAGCGGTTCGGCTGCTGGAACAGCAGCGCGACGCCTTGCAACAGGGATTGGCGCGCCTGGGTCGGGAACAAGGCGACCTCAAGGCTCAGTGGTCGGCACGTCAGGTTCGCCTGGAACAGGTCACTGCCCGTCGCCAGCGCATCACTGAGGATCTCGACGATATTAACGCCCAGCGCGCCGACGAGCTGGAGCAGATCGGCGAGGCGCGCCTGACATTGCAGGGCGCGCTGGACCGTATGGCGGACGACTCGGGCCGGCGAGAAGATTTGCTGCGCCGGCGCGATCAGGTCCGCGAAGCACTCGACCATGCGCGTCAATCGGCCCGTCAGCAAAAGGACAAGGCCCATCAGCTGGCGCTACGCACCCAGTCTCTGCGTGCTCAGCAGGACTCTACTGCGCAGGGGCTGGAGCGGCTCGAAATACAGGTCGAGCGTCTGGCCGAGCGCCGGGAACAGCTACGTATGACGCTGGAGGAAAATCAGGCTCCCGAAGATGATCAGCGCATGGAGCTGGAGGGGCTGCTTGAACAACGGATCGACGTCGAGCGGGAACTGGGCGCCGCCCGGCAGGCGCTGGAAACTGTCGATCAACAGATGCGTGACCAGGACCGTCGGCGCAGTCAGGCCGAGCAGCAGGCGCAGCTTCTGCGCAGCCAACTCGATGAGCAGCGCCTGCTCGCCCGTGACTTGCAAACCCGGCGGCAGGGACTACAGGAGCAGCTGCTGGAAGCGGGTTACGATCTTGCCGGCGTGTTGGCGACCCTGCCGGAAGACGCGAGCGAAGCCGATTGGGAGCAACTGCTGGCACAGATGGACGCACGCATTCAGCGACTAGGGGCGATTAACCTGGCAGCCATTGACGAGTACCAGCAGCAGTCGGAGCGCAAGCGCTATCTGGATGCCCAGAACGCTGATCTTGCGGAAGCACTGGATACGCTGGAACAGGTCATCCGCAAGATCGACAAGGAAACCCGCAGCCGATTCAAGGAAACCTTCGACAAGATCAATCACGGCCTGCAGACCCTGTTTCCCAAAGTATTCGGGGGTGGGCACGCCTATCTTGAACTGACCGGCGACGATTTGCTGGAAACCGGCGTTACCATCATGGCGCGCCCGCCGGGCAAGAAGAACAGCACCATCCACTTGCTCTCGGGAGGCGAAAAGGCCCTTACCGCCATCGCCCTGGTATTCTCCATTTTTCAGCTCAACCCGGCCCCCTTTTGCATGCTCGACGAGGTCGACGCGCCATTGGACGATGCCAACGTTGGCCGCTATGCGCGCATCGTCAAGGAGATGTCTGCACGAGTGCAGTTCATTTACATTACGCACAACAAAATTGCCATGGAAATGGCCGATCAGCTGTTAGGCGTCACAATGCATGAACCAGGCTGTTCAAGGCTGGTCACAGTGAATGTCGAAGAGGCGGCTGCGCTGGCGGCAGTGTAAAACTTCGCGTGGTCATGCTAGTGTCCACGGTTATATTTCCGCTTTGGCCCAGAGGGTTGAAGCACACGACAGAATTGGCATAACAGGAACAGCATATTCATGGATTTCGGTTTGCGTGAGTGGCTTATTATCATCGGCCTTCTGGTGATCGCCGGTATTCTGTTTGACGGTTGGCGGCGCATGGGCGGCCGCTCGAAAATTCGTTTCAAACTGGAACGCAATCTCAAGGATCAGGTCGATGGTGAACCCAAGGACGATCTCCTCGGGCCGCCGAGGGTTATCGGTCGTCCCGATCGTTCCGAACCGTCCTTTGGCGATGAGTTCGAGACGCCGCCAGCTTCCCGCGGCGAAGCGGCGCGGCGAGAGCCAGAACAGGTAGGGCTTGATCTGGGCAGCGGGGCCGAACCGCTGGGTGAAACGCGAGCACCGAAACCAAGAAAACCGCCGCCAAAGCCCCTGGAGCCACGGGAGCGTGCAATGCCCAAGCAGTCCGGTTCGCCCAAGGAGTCTGGCGAATCCGCACCTCTGGTCGCCTCTGAGCCCTCGGGCCGCACCGAACCTGGTTTCAAGGAAGAGCCAGCAGCTCCTCGTGAAGCGGCGCCAGTGGAAGAGGTGTTCATCATCAACGTAGTGGCCCGGGATGAGTTGGGCTTTCAGGGCTCGGCCCTGGTGCAGAACATATTGGAAAGTGGCTTGCGCTTTGGAGAGATGAATATCTTTCATCGCCACGAAAGCATGAGCGGCAATGGCGATGTGCTGTTTTCGATGGCCAATGCATTGAAGCCGGGCGTCTTCGATCTGGACGAAATGGACAGCAGTCACGTACGTGCGGTCAGTTTTTTCATGGGACTGCCTGGCCCTCGCCATCCCAAACAGGCTCTGGATCTGATGATCGCCGCTGCCAGAAAGCTGGCGCATGAGCTCGGGGGTGATCTCAAGGATGAGCAGCGCAGTGTGCTGACCGCGCAAACCATCGAGCATTACCGCCAGCGCATCGCCGAATTCGAGCGCAAGCACTACAACCTCAGGCGCTGATTTCAGCGCCCACAGACAGACATGACCCAGACATCCAGCCCGGCTGCTCGCGTGCAAAGCCTGCGTGAGCAGATTCATGATCATAACCACCGGTATTACGTGCTCGATGAGCCAGCTATACCGGATGCCGAGTACGATCGGCTATTCAACGAACTACGAACCCTCGAAGCCGACAACCCCGACCTGATCATTCCGGACTCGCCGACCCAGCGCGTCGGCGGGTCGCCGTCTTCCGCCTTTGGTACCGTGCAGCACGACGTTCCGATGTTGAGCCTGGGTAACGCGTTCAAGGAAAGCGACATGTTCGACTTCGACCGCAGCGTGCGGCGGGGGCTTGATCTGCCGGCTGGCGATCTCTTCGCTGAGGAGGCTCCGGTCGAATATTGCTGTGAGCCGAAGCTGGATGGTCTGGCCGTGAGCCTGTTGTATGAGGATGGCTACCTGACCCGGGGCGCGACGCGGGGCGACGGCAGCAAGGGCGAAGACATCACCACCAACGTACGCACCATCCGCAATATTCCACTGAAGCTGCGCGGCGAGGGCTGGCCCCGGGTGCTCGAGGTGCGCGGTGAGGTTTACATGAGCAAGGCCGGATTCGAGGCGCTCAACGAACGGGCCCGTGAAGCCGGCTCGAAAACCTTCGCCAATCCGCGAAACGCTGCGGCAGGGTCATTGCGGCAACTTGACTCCAGTATCACCGCGAGCCGTCCGCTGGAATTCTGCTGTTATGGCATTGGCCGGTTCGAAGGTGAGCTACCCCGTACCCAGACTGGCGTTCTGCAAGCCCTCAAGCAATGGGGGCTGGCCATCAGCCGCGAGTTGAAGCTGGTTCAGGGGCTGGAAGGCTGCCTGGAATATTACCGGGACATCGGTGAGCGCCGCGCCAGCTTGAGCTTCGAGATTGACGGGGTGGTGTTCAAGGTCAATGATCTGGGCTACCAGCGAGAGCTGGGCTTTCGCGCACGCGAGCCGCGCTGGGCCATCGCCCATAAATTTCCCGCCAGCGAAGAGCTGACCGAGCTGCTGGATGTAGAGTTCCAGGTTGGCCGCACTGGCGCCATCACGCCGGTGGCGAGGCTGAGACCGGTGCAGGTCGCTGGCGTTACGGTGTCCAACGCTACCCTGCACAACATGGACGAAGTGGCGCGTCTCGGAGTAATGATCGGCGACACGGTCATTATCCGGCGTGCTGGTGACGTAATCCCGCAGATCATGCAGGTGGTGACCGAGCGCAGACCTGACGATGCCCGCCTGGTGCATATTCCGGAAAGCTGCCCGGTGTGCGGCTCGCTTGTCGAGCGTACGCAACTGGTCAAACGCAGCAGGGGCCGGGAATCCTATACCGAAGGCTCAGTGTACCGGTGCGTTGGTCGGCTCGCGTGTCAGGCGCAACTCAAGCAAGCCATCACCCATTTTGTCTCGCGCCGGGCGATGGATATCGACGGGCTTGGCGAGAAAATCATTGAGCAACTGGTCGATATCGGCCTGGTCAGCTCGCCTGCAGACTTGTTCACCCTTACCTATGAGCAGGTCGTTCAGCTCGAGGGGTTCGCCGAGGTATCCAGCAAGAATCTGCTGATGGCGATTCAGGACAGCAAAAAACCCGCGCTGGCCCGTTTCATTTATTCCCTGGGCATTCCTGACGTCGGAGAGGAAACCGCCAAGCTGCTTGCCAGAGCCCTTGGCAGCCTGGACCGGATCACCCGAGCGCTACCCGAAGTGCTGGTCTACCTGCCCGATATCGGGGCCGAAGTCGCCCACGAAATTCATTCATTTTTTATCGACGATCACAATCGTACGGTTATCAGTCAATTGCTGGGTCGAGGGGTCGAATTGCAGGACGAAGGCGACATCTCTCCCGAATTTGCTGCCTATGTGAGTCTTGCTGATTTTCTCGCCCGCCTGGAAATACCCTTCGTAGCCAGGACGGGAGCGGAACGGCTGGCGTCACGCTTCGACAGTCTGGAGGCGATCATTGAGGCCGACTGGCTGGATCTCAAGCAGGTCGAGCGCTTCACCGACAAGGCAGTCAAAAGCCTGCGCGACTATTTCCAGTCCGCAGCTGCGCGTGAACGGGTGCTGGCAATTGAAGCGCAACTGCGCGATTTCGGCATGCACTGGAACAGCCCGCGGGCGCAGCTAGACAATCTCCCGCTGGCAGGGCAGACCTGGGTGCTTACCGGGAGTCTGGAAACCTTTTCCCGCGATGTGGCCAAAGACTATCTCGAAGGTTTGGGCGCCAAGGTAGCGGGTAGCGTTTCTGCCAAGACCCACTGCGTGGTGGCTGGGCCTGGCGCTGGCAGCAAACTGGCCAAAGCCGAGCAACTGGGTGTAAAGGTACTCGACGAACAGGGATTGTTGAAACTGCTGGAAGAGCAGGGCATCCAACCTTGATCCCACGCATTGTGCTGGCCCCTATGGAGGGGTTGGTGGACCCGCCCATGCGCGACATCCTGACCCGAATTGGCGGCATTGACTGGTGCGTCAGTGAGTTTATTCGAGTAACTGAAGGGCCGCTGAACCAGAGCACTATTCTACGTATCGTCCCCGAGGCAGTGAATGGCTGGAAAACCCCCGCTGGCGTCGCGGTTCATCCACAGTTATTGGGCTCCGATCCGCATTGGCTGGGCGTAAACGCCGCGCTGCTCGCAGAAATGGGCGCTCCGGCAGTGGATTTGAATTTCGGTTGCCCTGCCAAGACCGTCAATCGACACGGTGGCGGGGCCGGGTTGTTGCGTGACCCCGAAATACTTGCCCGCATTGTCTCAGAAGTGCGCGCTGCGACCCCGGCGAGGGTGCCCGTGACTGCCAAGATGCGTCTGGGCTACAGCGATACCAGTCTGACGCTGGAATGTGCGCAGGCGTTGGCGGATTCTGGAGCGGCTGAAATTGTTGTCCATGCACGCACCAAGATGGATGGCTACAAGCCTCCGGCCCATTGGGAGTGGCTATCCAGGATTCGCCAGGCGGTCGATGTGCCGGTCATCGCCAACGGCGAGGTATGGACGGTGGAGGACTATCGGGACATAAGACGGATAAGTGGATGCGATACGGTAATGATCGGTCGCGGGCTGGTGGTACGCCCTGACCTGGCGCGGCAGATTGCTGGGGATCTGAAGGGAGAAAGCCACGTACCGATCAGTTGGCAAGCCTTGATCCCCTGGTTTGAGGACTTTTACAGTCAAACCAGGGAACGTGTAGCGCCCCGGCATGCACCCGGGCGATTCAAGCAATGGCTTGCGTTACTGACACGCAGTTACCCTGAAGCACAAGGTCTGTTCGATCAGTTGCGGCGGGAGACCGACTCGGACTCCATGGCCGCTACGATCAGGAACCTTGCAGCTGTTGAACTATCCGATCTTTGACCTGCAGACGCTGCTCTTTGAGATTGCGCGTGTCGTCGTCTTCCGCATTACCGGCCGAGATTGACTCAGCAGCCAGCACCTGATTATCGATATCAGCGTACTGGTCCAGCAGTTGGTCAAGCTGGGAATCCTGGCTTCGCCGCTGCTGCACCTCTTCTCTGCTGAGCGACAGGTCTTGATATAAGTCGTGGGATGCAACCATGAAATTCTCCAGGTATCGAGAAAGCGTAAAAAGCTGAGGAGTAGAAGGCATTGCCTCCCACACCTCAGCTTGCCATTAGCTAGTATCGAATCTTAGCTATTCCGACCGCCGCCGTGGCTGTTCTGGCCGCCTTTCTTGCCGGCTTCAGATGCCTTTTCGCGATCATTTGCGAAATTGCCGCCTGAGTTTTCACCGCCTTTCTTGCCGGCTTCAGACGCTTTTTCACGGTCGTTTGAAAAATTTCCTGGGTTTGAGTTTCCTGAATTAGCCATATCATTATCCTCACTTGTGGTTCTCGATTTATGAGCACGATGCCCATATCTGTAGGAGAGGGGTAATGGCTAAAAGTTGAACGGAAAGTTCATAAACACGACGAGCGGTAGATATAATTATTATGTAGTTCAATTAGTTAGCCATCAAACTCATGTCAATAAGATGGCCCGGCGATGTCAGGAGCGTGGCTTGTAGCCCAGCCTGATTCCGCCCCAGTGACGACCCTGCACAAAGATGGGTACCGACAGGTCATGCATGATCTCCCCGGTGTCCCGCTTGTAGGTCTGCAACAAGAGGGTCTGCTCATGACTCCCGCAGCGGGCGCCGGTGCGGTCATTGAAGAGCCGCTTGGTGCGACAGTAACGAGTGTCATGCTCCAGCTCACCCTTGGGCTTGCGGCAGAACGCATTGTTGTGTGTGGGCACGTAGCCTTCGGGTGTCGTTGCGATGGCATAAATCAGCGAAGAATGGGCTTTCAACAAAGGCTCCTGGATTGCAGGCAGGAAGCCGTCGGTATAGGTGTCGAAGCGACTGTTGTACTGCCGGGGCGCCGTATTGGCTATCGGTTCAAGATTGCGATCAAACAGGTCCTGAATGCTGATGTTGCCCTGCGCAACGTCGTTTTCGAACTGCGCTGTGATAGCGGCTGCTGCTGTCCGCGCAGCATCGAAGAACTGCTGGTGGTAGGGGTCCAGTGCGACCTCGGCGAGCATTTCGCTTACCTGTTCAGCAATCTGGACCAGATTATCGGCTTCGTTGGTAAGAAACAGTGTTTGCTGGTCGCTGCTGGACAGATCGGCGCGGACCTGTTCCACGGCGGTGGAGAGGCTGCTCAACTGATCGCGGTTTGCGGTGATGCTGTCGGAAATCTGGCTGGTTTCCTGTTTGACTTGTGTTCCCTGGATATTTATTTCCAGCAGCCTGCCGCTAGCCTGGTCGATAAGCGCAACGCTGCACTGAACCTGTTTTACCAGTTCTTTTATGCTGCCCGTGACCCGCTGCGCCTCCTTGTTCATTTCATTGATGATGTCGGACACTTCCGATGTGGATAGCGCAGTGCGCGCCGCCAGGCCGCGTACTTCGTCTGCCACCACCGCAAAGCCGCGACCCATGGTGCCCGCGCGAGCTGCTTCGATGGCGGCATTGAGCGCCAGGAGATTGGTCTGGCTGGCAATGTTCTCGATAACCTGTGTCACCTTGACGATTCGACTGGCTCGGTCGTTGAGTTGGCCGAGCATAACCAGGCTCTCATCGGCCTGGATCGCCAGGCGGTGCATCACCTCAACCGCCTGATCCAGCGCCTGCTTGCCGGCCTGGCTGCCGCACAGCGCCGCCTCTGCCGCCTGGTCTGCCTTGTCGGCATAGCGAGAGGTATTTTCTACCTGCTGGCTGATATGCTCGGCGTTCTGCGCTACCTGGGTGATGGCCGTCAGCTGGGATGTCAGTCGATGGGCCAGTTGATCGACAGAAAAAGACACTTCGGCCGCAGCAATGGCGTTGCGACTGGTTGACTGGGATAAACGGGTGGTGAGTTGCTGCACGGAAGTCTGTTCGGCAGCAACGCCCGGTAAAGCAGCCGGGTCCTGCCGTTTCAGCACCCAGGGCACAATTGATAGCAGAATCGCGAAGGGCAGGACTGCCAGTCCATAGTCTATGGTCAGCCAGGTGACTACTCCCGCCTGGACCATATAGCCGGCCAGGTGCTTTGCGCCAATCCGTTCCATGGGATGCCTCCATTGATACCTGACTAACCAATTTAGCTACGTATTTCCCAGTAAGCCATCACTCAATCACCCTAACAATGCGCCTTTGGTCGCAGGATACCAAGGGTTTGGGTTACGAAGTCAGCCGGTGTCGCTGCATGAACCCGACGTCCAGATGGTCTTTCCATTTACCTATTAGTTTTCCTCCCGCACTCAAAGGCCCATAGCTCATCAACGCCCGGCCGTCCGCGGTCGATAACAGGGCCAGCGCATTGCTCTGGGGTCGATAGGGTTGCAGCGCCGCGCCCTGGATGAGGGCCGGAATATTGGCGGCGAGTATGCTGCCTTGCCGCACGGCGTAAACGCCAGAGCGTTGGGCCCCCGCCAGACTTGAGCAGTCACCGCTGGCCAGTACGTTGGGAAAGTTCTCGCTTTGCAGCGTGTTGCCGATGGTAACGAAACCCTGCTGGTCGCAGCTCAGTCCGGATTGGGCGAGCCAGGCCGGCGCACTGGCTCCGGTGGCAAGTACCAGTGCGTCGGCTGCCTGGACGGGCTCTTCGCCACATAACAAGACCTTTTCCTTTATAGCACTGACCCTCATGCCCTCAATGAGTGAAATGTCCCGCTGCTGCAACAGACCCCTCGCACGTTTGATCAGGCCCTGGGGTTGGCCGTGCAGCAGAGTCGAGCCGGTGATCAGAGTAATGGCGCTGTCCGGCAGGCTGTTCCGGAAGGCCAAGGCCAGCTCAAAGGCGGCCGGGCCGGCACCCAATATCGTCAGCTCGCGGGGAGGGGCATGTTGCTGCCAGTGCTGCCACTGCTCGATAAAACCGGCAAATGGCTTGGCTGGTACGACCTTGACGCTATGGTCGGTGATCCGGGGTCCGGGGGGCACAGAACCTACATTAAGGGACAACAAGTCATAGTGCAGTGCCTGACCACTTCCGAGCGTCAGATAGCGCTCACTAGCCCGCAGGCCGACCGCCTCGTCGGTCACCAAGCGCAGGCCAGCAGCCCGGCACAAAGGCTCAAGCTCAACGGCGCATTCGGCTGGGGTGAATCGCTCCGCTATCAGGCCAGGCATCATGCCTGAATACCAGGCACTGGCATCAGGGCTGACCAATACACTCCCGACCGGAACCCGATAGCCGTTGTAAATCCAGTTGCGTAGCGCCACCAGATGACTGTGCCCCGCACCGATCAGAAGCAGAGGGCACGGCATGGTGTCGTCAAACGAGGAAATGCGTGTCACGGAACCTTTACTCTGGCGAATGTTGGTTGGATAGCCCCCATTGATAAGCGCGCATTGGAACCAATGATGTGCTGTTTTCGAAATCGACTTCCGCTGTGCGAACCTGCTAATCTCTGGCTCTGGTCGTTTTCCAGTCGTTCCGGAGAGTAACGTGCCCCACAATAACAGTCTTTACCCATCCAGCGGTCGTGCCTGGTTCACCGTGTCAATCCTGCTGGTAGCTTATGTTCTGTCCTTCATCGATCGGCAAATTCTCAACCTGCTGGTTGAACCTATCCGCCGTGATTTGATGATCAGCGATACCCAGATGAGTCTTCTGATGGGGCTGTCGTTTGCGGTTTTTTATACCATCGCCGGTATCCCACTTGGCCGCATTGCGGATAGCAAAAGCCGCCGCGGTCTGATTGCCGGGGGCGTGTTTGTCTGGAGTCTGATGACCGCTGCCTGCGGTCTGGCGCAGCAGTATTGGCACTTTATTCTTTGCCGGATCGGTGTGGGCGCTGGCGAAGCGGCCCTGTCACCTGCAGCTTATTCACTGCTCGCGGACAGTTTTCCTGCCGACAAGCGGGCCACCGCAATCAGCGTCTATGCGATGGGCATCTATCTGGGCGCCGGACTGGCTTTTCTGCTGGGCGGCATGGTCGTCACCTTCGCCTCGGCGCAGGGTGAGGTAGTAGTGCCGATCCTGGGCCTGGTCCGCCCCTGGCAGATGATCTTTCTTATTCTGGGTGCTGTAGGGGTGGGTTTCTGTTTTGTCCTGTTCGCTATCAAGGAGCCTACCCGCAAGGGTATCGGCGCAGGCGTTGCGGTGCCGTTGAAGGATGTAGGCGTTTATCTGCTGAGCATCCGCAAGACCGTTCTGTGTCATAACTTCGGGTTCGCTTGCCTGTCATTCGCGTCCTATGGCGCGTCGGCATGGATCCCCACCTTCTTCATTCGTAACCATGGTTTGACTCCCGGCGAAGTAGGGGTTTATTACGGCTCCATCGTCATGGTCGCCGGCTCGCTGGGCATCGTATTTGGTGGCCGCCTGGCTGATTATCTGGCCAGACGCGGCTACACTGATTCCAACATGCGCGTCGGACTGTTGTCGGCAATAGTGACACTGCCATTCAACGTAGTGTTCCTGCTGAGCGACTTGAACCTGATATGGTTCCTGATGTTCTTCAACGTATTCACCGTGGCCATGCCTTTCGGTGTTGCGCCAGCGGCCATTCAGGAAGTGATGCCGAACTCGATGCGCGGCCAGGCATCTGCCATTTACCTGTTCACCATCACCCTGATTGGCCTGGGCATTGGTCCGACCGCAGTAGCCATGGTGACGGATTTTGTATTCATGGACGACATGGCCGTACGTTATTCGATCTTCATCGTGTCCAGTATCATTACCCTTGGTGCGGTTGTGCTGCTCTGGATGGGCTTGAAGCCTTACCGTGAAGCACGCGAAACCCTGCAGCGATGGGGTGACAAGCACGAAGCTGACGCTTTAAATCGCTGATTGCCGCCCGGCTAGCCGGGCGCACCTTATTTTCAAGAGGAGCTTAATCATGAGTGACGCAGTAATCGTATCCACAGCCCGCACCGCACTGGGCAAGTCCTATCGCGGCGCCCTGAACAACACCCACAGTGTCGACATGGCCGGCTATGTCATCGAACACGCCGTCAAGCGTGCTGGCATCGACCCGTCCATCGTTGAAGACGTGATCCTTGGCGCTACCTTCCATGAAGGCGCGCAGGGCAAGAACATGGCCCGCCTGGCCGCCATCCGCGGTGGTCTGCCGATCACTACCGCCGGTATGTCGATCAACCGTTTCTGCAGCTCGGGTCTTCAGTCCATCGCTATCGCTGCGCAGCGTGTTGTCAGCGAAAAGATCCCTGCCATCGTGGCCGGTGGTGTCGAGTCCATCTCCCTGTGCCAGAACGAAAAGCTCAATATGTTCCATGGCACCAATGAGTGGATCAAGCAGAACAAGCCCGAGCTGTACATGTCCATGATTGAGACTGCGGATATCGTCGGTGCGCGTTACAACGTCAGCCGTGCAGCGCAGGATGAGTACGCCCTGATCAGTCAGCAGCGCACTGCGGCCGGCCAGGAAAGTGGCAAGTTCGACGACGAGATCGTGCCTTACCTGGTCAAAATGCTGGTCAAAGACAAGGAAACCGGCGAAGTCAGCGAGCAGGAAGTGAACCTGAAGAAAGACGAATGCAACCGTCCGAGCACTACCTTGGAAGGCCTTGCAGGTCTGCAGCCAGTGCGCGGACCTGAGCACTTCGTTACAGCCGGCAACGCCAGCCAGTTGTCAGACGGCGCCTCGGTCTGCGTGGTCATGAACAGCACCGCCGCCGAGCAGCAGAACATCGAGCCGATGGGTATCTTCCGCGGTTTCGCCGTTGCTGGCTGCGAGCCTGACGAAATGGGCATCGGCCCGGTTTTCGCCATTCCGCGTCTGCTCCAGCGCAACGGTCTTACCATGGACGATATCGGTCTGTGGGAACTCAACGAAGCCTTTGCTTCACAAGTGGTTTACTGCCGCGACAAGCTGGGCATCCCGATGGAAAACCTCAACGTCAACGGCGGCTCCATCGCCATCGGCCACCCCTACGGTGTGACCGGCTCGCGTCTGACCGGACATGCGCTGATCGAAGGCAAGCGTCGCGGCGCCAAGTTCGTGGTAGTCACCATGTGTATCGGTGGCGGTCAAGGTGCTGCGGGTCTGTTCGAGGTTCTCTAAGGGCCTGTCCCGTTCGGTTCAGGCTTGATTCATCATGCCTGCCCCGTTCGGCATCCGGAGCGAATTTTTCGTCCCAGGCCCTGTTGGCATCCCAGGCCCTCATGTGTCATCCCCGGCCCTCATTTGTCATCCCCGCGAAGGCGGGGAGCCACGGGCTGCGGGATTGATTCAAAATGCTGGATTCCCGCCTGCGCGGGAATGACGTAAGTGTGTGTATGCCGGCCCCGTATTGGTCATTCCCGGTCTCGTGCTCCGTCATCCCCGCGAAGGCGGGGATCCATGGGCTGCGGGATTGATTCAAAATGCTGGATTCCCGCTTTCGCGGGAATGACGTAAGTGTGTGTATGCCGGCCCCGTATTGGTCATTCCCGGTCTCGTAATCCGTCGTCTTCGCGAAGGCGGGATGCAGGCAGACTGTGGGGCAAGCACCACCCTTGTCATCCCCGCGAAGGCGGGGATCCATGGGTTGCTGGGATTGATTCAAAATGCTGGATTCCCGCCTGCGCAAGAATGACGTAAGTGTGTGTATGCCGGCCCCGTATTGGTCGTTCCCGGTCTCGTGCTCCGTCATCCCCGCGAAGGCGGGATGCAGGCAGACTGTGGGGCAAGCACCACCCTTGTCATCCCCGCGAAGGCGGGGATCCATGGTTTGCTGGGATTGATTCAAAATGCTGGATTCCCGCCTGCGCAGGAATGACGTAGATAAGCTTTTACACGGTGGCACCTTCTGATCATCCCGAGCCCTTGTCGCCCAGGAATGACGTAAATAATTTTCACTTTTATGCGGGTCCACCTGCGACACCGCAGGAGCAATCCCCCCATGTCACAGAAGATCATCAACACCGACGATCTGGCTTTTCTGCTTTATGAAATGCTGGATATCGAACGTTTCACTCAATTCCCCCGTTACGCCGATCACAGCCGTGATACCTTCGATGCCGCCATCGAGCTGGCCTTGAAAGTCGGCGCTGAAACCTTCGCACCGCACAACCATCTTTGCGATGCCGACGAGCCACGCTTCGAAAACGGCAAGGTTGTCATTCGCAAGGAGGTCAGCGAGGCCCTGGCGGTGCTGCGCGAGACCGGTTTGATGGCTGCGTCCCAGGATTACGAGCGCGGCGGCATGCAACTGCCTGCAGCTGTAGCGCAGACCTGTATTGGTCTGATCAAGGGCGCCAATGTCAGCACCCAGGCCTATGCCGGACTGACCATTGCCGCCTGCAACCTGATCATGGCGCATGGCAGCGACGAGTATAAACAGCGCTTCGCCGAACCGATGATGGCCGGGCGATTCTTCGGCACCATGTGTCTGACCGAGCCGCATGCCGGTTCATCTCTGGCTGATATCAAGAGCCGCGCGGTTCCGGCCGGCGATGGCAGCTATCGGATCTCAGGCAACAAGATTTTCATCTCCGCTGGTGATCACGAACTGAGCGAAAACATCGTGCATTTGGTACTGGCCAAGCTGCCCGACGCGCCGCCCGGCGTAAAAGGCATTTCGCTGTTCATCGTGCCCAAGTTTCTGGTCAATGAAGATGGCTCGCTGGGCGAGCGCAACGACGTGCAGCTGGCAGGCCTGATTCACAAGATGGGTTATCGCGGGACCACCTCGACCATGCTCAACTTTGGGGAAAAAGGCGGGGCCGTGGGCTATCTGGTGGGCGAAGCTCACCAGGGGCTGGCGCAGATGTTCCATATGATGAACGAAGCGCGTATTGGCGTTGGTCTGGGTTCAGTGATGCTGGGTTATACCGGCTATCTACATGCGCTGGAATACGCCCGTGAGCGTCGTCAGGGCCGGCCGCTGAAGGAGCGCAATCCCGAAAGCCCGATGATTCCGCTGATCGAGCACGCCGATGTTCGCCGCATGCTCTTGACGCAAAAGGCCTTCGTCGAGGGCGGACTGTCGCTGTGCCTGTTTGCCTCGACTCTGGTTGACGAGAAAAAACACGCGCAAAGTGCACAGGAGCGTGATGACGCAGCCGGACTGCTGGACCTGCTGACACCCATAGTCAAGTCCTGGCCGTCGCAGTTCTGCCTGGAGGCTAACAGCCTGGCGATTCAGGTTCACGGTGGCTATGGGTATACCCGCGAGTATCCGGTCGAGCAGTTCTACCGCGATAACCGTCTGAATCCGATTCATGAAGGCGCCCACGGTATTCAGGGGCAGGATCTGCTTGGCCGCAAGGTCAGCATGAAGGACGGCCAGTATTACCAAGGCCTGCTCAAGCGTATCCGCCAGACATTGGCTGATTGTGCGGGCGAGGCGGAGCTTAAGACATCCTGTGGGTTGCTGGGCGCCGCATTGGAGACGCTGACTGGTGTGACCGACGCGCTGCAGTCAATGCGCAAGGAGGATCCAGAGCGCGCGCTGGCCAATGCCTACCTGTATATGGAATGCTTCGGCCACGTTGTGGTGGGCTGGATGTGGCTGCGTCAGGCCCAGGCGGCATTACGGGGGTTGAAGCAAGGCGGCGAGCGTCCTCAGGCGTTTTATCAGGGTAAGCTCAATACCTGCGAATACTTCCTGCGCTACGAGCTGCCCAAGCCGCTGGCTCTCGCCGAGGTGCTGCGCAACGCCGACCGCACCACGCTGGACATGCCAGAAGAGTGTTTTTAAGTGGACGCCGCTGATCAAGCTGGTGCTTGACCGTCCCAGGTAAGCCCCATCCTTGCGGAGGGTCATCGGCTGTTGTGCGCCGGCACGGGTTTTCCTGGGACTGTTGAGCACCAGCTCGATACCTAGTTTCGCAGCAGCCTCGGCATTCCAGGCCCGACGCCAGCTGATCAAGCTGGTGCTTGACCGTCCCAGGTAAAACCCATCCTTTCGGAGGATTATCGGCTGTTGCGCGCAGACTTGGGTCTTCCCGGGACTGTTGAGCACCAGCTCGATACCCAGTTTCGCAGCAGCCCCGGCAGTTTGCCCCAACCTCGTAAGATCAACTCGGCCCCTTCCAGGAACTGTTCAATACACCTTTCTGAACGTCAGGTTATACCGCGCCGCGCCAGTAAGCGGGTGATCCGCCTTTTTGCCCAGCGGCGCGACGCCGTGATAGAACAAGCGGCTCGCTCCACCCCATACCACCACATCCCCATGCTCCAGCTTCCAGCGGTCGGGTTTGTCGGCGCGCTTGGGCCCGCCGAACATGAAGCTAATTGGCGCCCCAAGGGATACCGAGACAATAGGCGCGCGCAAATCCTGTTCATCCCTATCCTGGTGCAGAGACATGCGTGCGCCGGTTTCATAGCGGTTTATAAGGCAACTCTGGGGCAGGAACCCGTGATACTCGGCGGCCTGCGCGGCGCGCTGGGCCAACTGCAGGAAAGTCTCCGGCATCTCTGGCCAGGAATGCTCTGTCAACGGATCCGCCACACTATAACGATACCCCTGCAGATCGGTTACCCAGCCAAGCCCACCGCAGTTGGTCATCGCCGCCGACATGCTATGCCCACCTGGCGTGACCTGGTGGCGGAAGGGGGAAGAATTGGCGATCCGATGGATTTCGTCGATCAGCATAGCCGCGTCGCACAGGGCGAAACCGCGCAACAGCCAGGCCCCCTCAGCAAGGCGCTCTGGCTCCTGGGGCAAATCGTCGAACAGATCGAGCGTGCCGGCCATGGTTACTGGCCGTTCGGGAGCTGCGGTTCCAGGTCGAGCAGCCGGCGCTTGCGAGGACGATAAGTGGTATGTTCATCACCCACGCGATAATTCGGACGGCCGAAGCTGTACCGCCCTATGGCGTAGTCGATGGGTGAAGATTGGCTGGTCATTGCCCGGCTCCTGATGGTGACCAGTAAATAATAGTCGACCTTCAGGCTTCCGGCTGCAGCCCGTTACACTTTCATGCCGGGCAGGTTCAGCGAGGCGGTATTGCCACCATCTACCGCGAGCGCCTGCCCGGTCATATAGCTGGCATCATCGCTGGCAAGAAAAGCGATGGCCGAGGCGATCTCTTCCGGGCGACCGTAACGGCGCAATTCGCAGCGGGCACCCAGTTTGGCTTCCTTGTTGTTGGCGCGGGCGTAATCGAACACGGGTTGGGTCATGCCAGTCTCTACCAGTCCGGGACAAACGGCGTTGACACGAACATTATGGCCGCCCAGATCACAGGCGCTGGTCATTGTAAAGTTGATCACCGCTGCCTTCGAGGCGCTGTAGGCATTGCCGCCGGCGCCCGAACGAATACCCGCGACCGAAGCGGTATTGACGATCGCTCCCTTGCCTTGCTTTTCCATCTGGCGTGAGGCGTACTTGGTGAACAGCATCACGCCATACAGATTCACGCTGACAATCTTCTGCCAGGTTTCCAGGCTTTGTTCCTGGACGGTGTTGTAATCGCCCCCAGCGATCCCTGCGTTGTTGCACAGCACATCCAGCTGGCCGAAGTGGGCGATGGTCTCGCTGACGCACTGCTCGACAGCCGCCTCGTCAGACACGTCCACAATGCGTGTCAGTACCTCTGCGCCTGCGGCTATTTCCTCGGCTGTTTGTTTGAGTCCTTCCTCGTTGCGGTCGACCAGCATCAGGCGCGCGCCCTCGACCGCCATTCGCTTGGCCGTCGCGCGGCCGATGCCGCTACCGGCACCAGTGATCAGTACTACCCGGTTCTCGAATCGTTGCATGAGGTCCTCCTCTAGCGGCAAGCCACAAGCGTGGCAAGCGGCAGAATTAAGATATTTAACCAGCGCAAAACGTCAGGATGCGCGCCGGGTGAATTTGTCGAAGTGTAACGGCTCCGGTCTCAATTGCTTGAAACCTCAGGCTTCCAGCTGGGGCTAATGATCAATACTCGGCTCGTTGCCTTCGGTATCCAGCGCGTTATCGCCGCGTGGCTTGATACCCAGTTTGTCGGACATCGCCTCGGTGTCGATCTGCCAACTGGCGATCTCTCGCTCAAAGCGCAGCGGCGAGATGCTGATGCGGTTCGCGCGCAACGCTCCGACATCGGTGTCCAGCCCGGTAATACGTTCGGTCTGGCGCTGAAAGCCGAGCCAAAAATAAGGCACATCCCGGGTATCGCGGCGACATTCGATATTAATCCCGCCAATGCTGCCGGCTCGCGCCCGGCAGGTCGCCACGCCAGTCACCTGGTCGGGAAGGCAGGCGGGAAAGTTGACATTCATCGCGCAATCGGTGGGCCAGCCCTTTTCGAGTAGCTGACGTACCACGCCAGGTCCGAACTGCCGGGCAGTGTCCCAATGGATATCGCTGCCCTTGTGGTACGCCAGAGACAGTGCAATCGACGGGATGCCCATCAGCGTGGCGGTCAGCGCGCCGCCGATGGTGCCGGAATAGGCCACCGAGTCGCTGATGTTGGCGCCGGCATTGACCCCGGACAGAACCAGATCAGGCGCCTCCGGCATCAGCTCGCCGACCGCCAGCAACACGCAGTCGCTTGGGGTGCCGCTGACGCTCAGACGCCGCTCGCCCATATGGTGCACGCGCAAAGGCGAATGCAGGGTGATCGACATTGACACGCCGCTCTGATCCAGATCGGGCGAAACGATCCAGACTTCCTCGGCAATCTCGGCGGCGATCTCCTCCATAACCTTCAGGCCCGGCTCGCGCCAGCCATCGTCGTTGGTCAGTAGTACACGCTTGATCGGTTTGGTCATGAAGTTCAACCTGTTGTCGGAGCACGTCAAAAGATGTGCCCCGGTGAGTTACGGACGTTCGAGATATTGAAGGCCGGCTTACTTCTGCTGCGCAATCTCCCAGCCACGCTGCGCCAACAAGCCCGCACGTTTGCCGACATCCAGCGCATCGGCATTGCTCGCATTACCCTGTAATGCCCGGTGATAGACGCCCTGCAAAATGGCCGCCAGACGGAACAGCGAAAACGCCAGAAAGAAGTTCCAGTCTGGCACTTCACTGCGGCCGGTGTACTGGCAATACCAGTCGAGCACCTGTTGCTCCTCCGGTAGACCCAGTGACTTGAGATCGCCGCCCTGCATGCCTTTCACGCCGCTGACACCTGAGGGCAGATGGTAGGGCAGGCAGCAGTACGCCAGATCGGACAGCGGGTGGCCGAGGGTAGCCAATTCCCAATCCAGAATGGACACTACCTTGGGTTCGGTCGGATGCAAAATCAGGTTGCCGACGCGGAAATCGCCGTGGGCAATGGTGGTGTGATCATCGCTGGGGCAGTTCTCGGGCAGCCAGGCCATTAGCGCGTCCATGGCTGGCATGTCATCGGTACGGCTGGCTTCAAACTGACCGCTCCAGCGTTTGATCTGCCGGGGTACATAGCCATCGGGTTTGCCGTAACTTTCCAGGCCGACAGCCTTCCAGTCGACATTGTGCAGCCTGGCCATGGTCTCGATCATCGAATGATAGATGGGCGAGCGCTGCTCGTGGTCCACCGCGGACAGCAACGGCTGCGTATGAACGCGGCCTTCAACATAATCCATCACGTAGAACGCAGTACCGATGACGTCAGGATCTTCACACAACAAGCGCGCGGTGGGCACCGGAACGTCAGTGGCGCCTAGCGCGTTGATCACCTGATACTCACGCTCGACCATGTGCGCTGAAGGGAGCAGCTTGCCCGGCGGTTTCTTGCGCAACACGTAACGCTTTTCGGCAATTTCCATCAGGTAGGTCGGGTTGGACTGGCCTCCCTGGAACTGCTGAAGCTTGAGACCGTTTTCCGCGCCGGGAAGATACTGCTGCAAATAGGAAGCGAGCTTCCTTTCGTCAATCCGGTGCGCGGGTAATACGTCGATCAGGGTTGCTTCGCTCATGTAGAAGGTCCTGTATACAGTGGAGGCGTTAACGTAACACGCCAGGCAGAAACCTGGCGCGAGTTAGCAGAATGGTGAATCAGCGGCCATCAGGTGATGGTATCGCCACCGTCCGCGACAATGGTCTGGCCGGTAACATATGCACTGGCGGAAGAGGCCAGAAACAGCGCCACGCCCGCGATGTCGATGGGCTCGCCGACCCGCCGCAAGGGCAGTTTTTCTTCGACGCGCTTGAGGCGGTCCGGATCTTCCAGCAGAGCCTGGGCAAAATCGGTACGGACCAGACCCGGCGCGATGGAGTTGACGCGGATGTTCTTCGGCCCCCATTCCAGCGACAGGTTACGCGCCAGGCCAGCTTCGGCCGCCTTGGACATGCCGTAAACGCCGATGTTAGCGCTGGCCCGCAACCCCGCAATGCTCGACAGCAGCACGATGGAGCCACCACCCAGTTCGACCATCTGCGGAATGACCATGTTGCACAGCCAGAAAGTGCCCTTGACGTTGGTGCCCATGATCTTGTCAAAGGCCTCGTCGCTGACCTTGGAGGTCGGGCCATACACCGGGTTGGTGGCGGCATTGCACACTAGAATATCGATCTTGCCCCAGGTGCCAATGGTGGTGTCGACCAGGTTCTGCAGTTGCGCCTTGTCACCTACGTGGCAGGCCACGGGCAGGGCCTCAAAGCCTTTCTCACGGAGTTCATTGGCGACCTGCTCACAGGCGTCCGCCTTGCGACTGGAAATCACCACCTTGGCACCGGCTTTGGCGTATTCCTCGGCAATAGCGCGGCCAATCCCCTTGGTAGAACCAGTGATGACCGCGACCTTGCCGGTAAGATCAAATAATGTACTCATTGCTTATCTTGTCCGTTGTGATTGTCAATATTATGCAGCTTATTGTTTAGACCCTCTGGATCCCCGCCTGCGCGGGGATGACGACTCCAGGGGACGTTGACGAGCGGCGCGCAGCTTGGGATCCCCGCCTTTGCGGGGATGACGGAGTAGGGCTGAGTTTGTCGGGCAACGGCCATTACACTCTTCCCCGCCTTTTGGCTCTCACCTCCACCTTGTCATTCCCGCGAAAGCGGGAATCCAAGCGGAGCCAGTCCACACGTCGTCTCTTTCTTCTGGCGCTTGGATCCCCGCCTGCGCGGGGATGACGGAGAGGGGGCTGGGTTTGTTGCGAAACGGCAATTACATGTTTCCCCGCCATTTGCTCTCACCTCGTCATTCCCGCGAAAGCGGGAATCCAAGCGGAGCCGCCTCGCACACCGTTCTCCCTCACCTCGTCAGAATCCAGGCAAAGCCAATCCACACGTCGTCTTTTTTTCCAGCACCTGGATCGCCGCCTTTGCGGGGGCCCAGGTAAGTCCAAAGACGCCAATTGCGCCCCCCAGAATGGATCCCCGCCTGCGCGGGGATGACGGAGAGGGGGCTGAGTTTGTTGCGAAACGGCAATTACATGTTTCCCCGCCATTTGCTCTTACCTCGTCATTCCCGCGAAAGCGGGAATCCATGCGGAGCCGCCTCGCACACCGTTCTCCCTCACCTCGTCATTCCCGCGAAAGCGGGAATCCAAGCAGAGCCGCGTCACACACCGTTCTCCCTCACCTCGTCATTCCCGCGAAAGCGGGAATCCAGGCGGAGTCGCTTCCGATGCAATGCTCTCGACCACCTTTACAAATACCGACCCATTTCAATTTTGGCAATGGTGCCCAGATGCACTTCATCCGGGCCGTCGGCCAGGCGTAGGGTGCGGGCCTTGGCGTAGGCGGAGGCGAGGAAGGTGTCCTGGCATACCCCTTTGGCGCCATGTACCTGAATGGCGCGATCCAGCACGTTGCACAGCATGGTCGGGGCGACAGCCTTGATCATGGCGATCTGCTGACGGGCTACCTTGTTACCGAACTGGTCCATGCTGCGCGCGGCCATCAGCGTCAGCAGGCGAGCCTGATCGATTTCGCAGCGGGACTTGGCGATGGCTTCTGCGGTGCTGCCGTGCTTGTACAGCGGCTTGCCGAAGGCGACACGTTCGGCCGCGCGGCGGCACATGGCTTCCAGCGCACGCTCGGCTACACCGATGGCGCGCATGCAGTGGTGGATGCGGCCTGGCCCGAGACGACCCTGGGATATCTCGAATCCGCGACCTTCACCCAATAGCAGGTTAGAAACCGGCACACGCACGTTTTCATAACGGATTTCGGCATGGCCGTGGGGTGCATGGTCGTAACCGAATACGTGCAAATCACGCACGATGGTCACGCCGGGGCTGTCGAGCGGGACCAGGATCATGCTCTGCTGCAGATGCTTGGGTGCATTCGGATCGGTTTTACCCATCACAATGGCGATTTTGCAGCTTTCTGCCATGGCTCCGGAAGACCACCACTTGGTGCCGTTGATAACGTATTCGTCACCGTCGCGGCGGATTTCGCATTCGATATTGGTCGCGTCGGACGAGGCAACGTCGGGTTCGGTCATGGAGAAGCACGAGCGGATTTCGCCGGCCAGCAATGGCTTCAACCAGCGCTCCTTGTGTTCTTCATTACCGTAGCGCTCGATCACTTCCATATTGCCGGTGTCTGGCGCGTTGCAGTTAAAGACTTCCGGCGCCATGGAAGAACGGCCCATGATTTCACACAGGTGGCCGTATTCTTCGTTGCTCAGGCCAGCGCCGCGCTCGCTGTGGGGTAGAAACAGATTCCACAATCCCTGGCTTTTTGCCTTGGCCTTCAGCTCTTCCTGAATGGGCGGCGCGCCCCACTTGTTCTGCTTGACCTGCTCATAGAACAGGCCTTCGTTCGGATAGATGTGCTCATCCATGAACGCTTCAAGTTGCTGTTTAAGGTCCTTCACGCGGGGGCTGAGTTCGAACATGGGAATTCCTTTGAGTTTTGTGGGCCGGGAGCCGCAACGAGCGGCTTCATTGCAGCTGACCATATAGTCACGCGGGCGCAACGTGAACTATGTCCCGCGCCTGGAATGGGGGTTCATAAACAAATCTGATAAAAGACGTAGCCTACTATTGGTACGAATAGGGGGCCGCAAGGTCGCTGGGCAGGCGGTCCAGGTCCGCAGGCTCATCCAGATCCCATAGTGTCGGCCCCAACCAGAGAGTCAACCCGGCGGCATGCAGTCGTTGTTGCGTATCGGTTAGAACCCGCGCATGGCTCCAGGTCATCCCAGCAAACGGGGCTGGATTGGGTTGACGCTGCCCGATCAGAACGTACCCGCCGTCCTCACTGGGTATTACTGCGGTGTCGTGGTTTTGCAGCGCCTGCGCAGCGGCATGCAGGTGGGTGCAATCCAGTACCGGGCAATCGGTGCCGATCAACAGGGCGCCCTGGGGAAACTCGGCGAGCGCAGCAGCCATGCGTTGACCAAGATCGCCGTCGGACTGCACCCGCAAGCTCAGGCAATGTTTGTGGGCTAGATCGGCAAACTGTGGATGGCTCGCATCCGGAGCGCAGTACAGATAACGTCGCCCGACCCACCCACGGGTCTGTTCCAACGTATGGTTGAGCAGGCGTGTATAGAGCTCACAAGCTCCCTGTTCACCCAGGGTCGGGATCAGCCGAGTCTTGACTGTGCCTGGTTCTGGAGCCTTGGCAAATATAAGAAGCGGCAAGGCGTTATTGACGGCGGTCGTCATCGGCGATTGGGGGAATACAGGTTGGCCAGGCGCTCAGCGGGAACGCCAAGCCAGTAGAGCAATCGCAACCGCCACATCAGCATCACGGTGCGCAACGTGCCCTTTTCGATCCAGCGCCGGCTGGATGTTACAGCCCTGGTTTCGATACAGGCGGGGGGAGTGAGGTAGCGCAACCGGCTGGTCAGTTCGATATCTTCCATCAACGGGATCTCGGTAAACCGTCCAAAGTCACGGAAGATCGAGCTGCGCACGAATATGGCCTGATCGCCGGTGCAGATGCGCGTCAGACGCGAGCGTTTGTTGATCATCCAGGCTATGAGGTTGAGCGTAGGCGTGGAAGGGCTGAACTGGATATCGAACCGCCCCCACAGGCTACCGGTCTGGCTTAGCGCGTTGCCGATCAACTGGTGGAAATCCTTTGGCAACAGGGTGTCCGCATGCAGAAAGAGCAGCGTCTTGCCGGTTGCCAGTGATGCGCCAGCGTTCATCTGTCTGGCCCGCCCCGGTTCATTGGTAATGATCCGGTCAGCCAGCCCCCTGGCGACCAGCAGGGTGTCATCAAGGCTTCCGCCATCCACCACGATTATCTCGATCCGGTCGCGGCATGCTTGCAAAGCAGCAAGGGTTTCGCCGAGTACAGCGGCTTCATTCAGAGTCGGAATGACTACCGAAAGCTTCAACCCCGTTTCCAATGGTGATATTTGGCTACCCACTTCAACAATCCTTGTGGCGCGTGAGCTTTTTTCCATTCCCCGGCTGCATATTTGTTCGCTTCTGCCATGGTCGGGTAAGTATGCACCGTACCAAGAATCTTGTTCAATCCTAGATTATGTTTCATTGCTAGCACATATTCTGCAATGAGCTCGCCAGCATGCTGGCCGACGATAGTCACTCCGAGTATCCGATCGCGGTTAGGTTCCGTAAGCACCTTCACATAACCTTCTGCAGCTTCTTCGGCAATCGCCCGGTCCAGGTCTTCCAATGCGTAGCGGGTGACCTCAAACGGGGTGTCAGCGGCTTTGGCTTCGCTTTCCGACAAACCGACGCGGGCTACTTCGGGGTCGGTAAAGGTGCAGTGCGGCATCACGCGGTAGTCGGCCTTGAAGCGCTTGAAGGTGCCGAACAAAGCGTTCACCGCCGCGTACCATGCCTGATGAGCCGCTGCGTGGGTTAGCTGGAACGGGCCGGTTACATCGCCCACGGCATAGATGTTCGGAAAGCGGGTGGCAAGAAATTCATCGGTCTCGAGGGTGCCGCTTTCTCGCAGGACCAGGCCCAACTCTTCCACGCCATAGCCTTTGGTATTGGCTGCCCGACCCACCGCGACCATCACCGCGTCGAAGGGAACCGTGGTGGTCTCATCATCGATAGTGCGTCGAGCGATCAACTGCTGCTGGCCATCAACCGTCTCGAACCGCTCGGCGTCATGCTTGAGCAACAACTGAACGCCGTCGCGCTCGAGCGCGGTAGCCACCAGCGCGCTGGCGTCCGGGTCTTCATGGGGCAGCAGGCGTTCGCCGCGTTGCACGACCGTTACCTTGCAGCCCAGTCGCTGGAAAGCCTGGGCCAGTTCGCAGCCAATCGGTCCGCCGCCCAGCACCAGCAGTCGCCTCGGTTGCTGACGCAGGCTCCAGATGGTCTCCGAGGTGAAGGCGTTCATCTCGTCCAGCCCCGGAATAGGCGGCATTTTCGGGCTGCCGCCTGCTGCAATAATGATGTTACGGGTAGTCAGCGTGGTGCCGTTGACCTCAACCGTCCAGGGCGAGCTGATTCGCGCCTCGCCCTTGATGACCTGAACACCCAGGCTGTTGTAACGCTCGATCGAGTCGTGTGGTTCGATGTCCCGGATCACCCGCTGTATCCGCTCCATGACCAGGGCGAAATCGACCGTAGCGCTGGCACTGGTATAGCCAAGATGGTGGGCTCTGTGCATGTCCGCCGCCAGCCTGGCCGAACGGATCAGCGCCTTGGACGGCACGCAGCCGGTATTCAGGCAATCCCCGCCCATTGCATGTTTTTCGATCAAAGTAACATCGGCCTTAACCGCTGCAGCGATATAAGCACTCACAAGTCCGCCGCTACCGGCGCCAATCACCACCAGGTTGCGCTCGAACTGCTTTGGTTTTTGCCAGCCTTGATACACCCGGCGGGCCTTGATCAGATCGAGCAACTTGCGGGCGATCAGCGGAAACACGCCCAGCAGCACGAAAGCGCCTATCAAGCCGGGGGAGAGGATGCCTCCGAGCGAGTCGAGCTGCCCGAGTTCACGCCCCGCGTTCACGTAGACCAGCGTGCCGGGCAACATGCCAAGCTGGCTTACCCACCAGAAAGTACGCGCCGGCAGGCGCGTCAAACCCATTGCCAGATTAATCAGGAAGAACGGAAAAATCGGCACCAGGCGCAGGGCGAAGAGGTAAAAGGCACCTTCCCGTTCGACACCCCTGTTGATGGCCTTGAAGCGCCGTCCGAATCGGCGCATGACCCAGTCACGTAGCAAAAAGCGACTGATCAACATGGCGAGGGTAGCGCCGAGCGTTGAGGCAAAGGACACCAGCAGCAGGCCCCAGCCCAGCCCGAACAGGGCGCCGCCTATCAGCGTCAGTAACGCAGCGCCCGGCAATGACAACGCGGTGGCGACCACGTAAGCCGCGAAAAACACCGCTGCGGCAAATAGCGGTTGCGCACTCACCTGGGCCTCAAGTGCGGTCTGCTGCGCTTTAAGCGCCTCAAGATTGAGGTACTGGTTCAGATCGAAAACAAAAAATGCGACCACCAGTGCTGCGATGACCAGCACAACTGCCAGCTTTGCGGATTTCATTAATCAATGCCCTCCAGGGCACACAAGGTTTGGCTCAGGCTGAAACCGGCCAGCAGAGCGGAATGGGGCGAGTGGAGCGTGCCATCAAGCAGGCGAGGGCGGTAGGACAAGGCAGCGGGGGAATCGGCGGGCCACTGCCGGTCGAACTCCTGCACGAACGCCTGATGATCATAGCCCAGGGGGAGCGCTTCGATGATCAACCCCGCCAGCTTGGCCCGATACAACGCGGCGGGATGCGGTTTCAGCGCGATGCGACTGACTAATCCATAACGGCCGTTGTCGAAGTTGGGCATGCCCGCTGCGCCATTGTTGATGACGGCGCAGCGATCCAGCGCCAGCGCTGCCGGCGCGCAGGTGTGACTGGTTGCCAGCACGGCAATGTCGCGTGTGGCGCACCACTGCGCCAGCGCCTGCTGCCGGGATGCTTGGGCCAGGGCCGTTCGTGCACAACCCCAACCGGCCAGCGACTGCTCGTCGCCATGGGTAATCGCGATGTGCTTGCCGCCTACACTGACCAACGCGGTGGGAGGGCGAGCCGCCAGACTGGCCGCCATCCCCTCCAGCCCGTGGACTGTTTTCAGCAACTGAGCATGAATACTGTTTGACCACTCAACGGTCTGTTCGTCAACCTCATCAGGATAGCCGCAGCCGCAACCTGCACTCGCGTCGGCACGGCCCAGCTCGGTTTCCACATTGCCGCGCAACACCAGGTGTGCTGATAGACGCTTTTCGATATCGGCAAACACTTCAGGGCTACGATCGAACCAATGGGCATCGCCGTTGAATACAGCCTTGGCACCTGGCTCGGCCGCCAAACGCTTTTCCAGCGCCCCCAGGGCCTGGCGGTTGCCATACAGGCCACCCACCACGTAGAGCGCCTCGCAGTCGAATAACGGCTCGCCGAGAAAGCTGTCTTCAGGCAACCGGTAGTCCAGCGGACAATCGCGGCCGGCCCTCATTCGCGGCTGCTCCTGAGCAAGCCGGGCGCCAGGTAGCCCGCTGTGCATAACAGCAGCCCGTAAAGATTGGTCCCGAGCAGCAGCGCATATTTGCCATCACCGATGGCCCAGGCAGCTGGAATCCAGTCGAAGATCAATGCAATGCCCAGTAGCAGACCGGTCCAGAAGCTCAGATGAAAACCCAACGCGGTGGGCCGGACCAGCCCATGCAGAATGAAAACCGGCGCCATGCCAATCACCATGGTGCCGCTGATCGTGGTGGCCTTGAGGATGTCAGTGCCTGCCAGCATCGGCAGATTGCCGAACAGGGCGAAGAGCACCATGGTCGCCATGCCTATACCGATGGCTTTGCTGCCCAGGTCGCGTCCGGCAAGGGCTGGCAGCTCCTTGCCGGCCAGGCGTGCCAGGCTGGAAAAAGTAGAATCCAGGGTCGAGCCAGCAGCGGAAATCATCACTACGGTCATCACCAGCAGGGCGCCGATCCCCAGCGTCTTGGCCAATGCGGCGGGCACGTTGCCCGACGCGCCAATGCCTACCAGATCGGCATGCACCCCGATCAGGCTGAACGCTAGAATGGCAATAAAGCCGAGCACCCCTGCCAGGATGAAGGCGCGCAGCATGCTGCGTTCCTCGCTGATGAAGCCGCGGTCGGTCAGCACCGGATCATGAAAGGGATAGCTGACCAATTGCAGGCAGGCAACCAACAGCAGGTCTACACCGGCGTTCATGGCCCAGCTACTGGTGCTCGTAAGCTCGGCGGCCGAGTGTTGGGGCAGCACCAACCCAAGTACCCAGATCAGCGCAACGACGAAAATGGCGGCCTGGGCCGCATCGGTCAGGATGGAACTGCGCAGGCCGCCGCGCAGGCTGTAGGCCAGCGTAACGGCGGTAAACAGCAGCGCCGAACCGATGAACTGAAGGCTGCCGGTATCGCCGTAATATCCGCCGACCACAGCGGTATTGCTCCAGACTTCATTGAACAGGCGTATCAGAATCGCGGCGGAAAAGGCCAGCGCGGCGGCCCGTCCGTAATTGGATGTCAGAAAGCTGACCAGACTGGTGGCGCCGAACCGGCGGCGCAACCGATAGATGACAAAGCCACACAAGGGTATGGAAAGCCAGTAGGTTGCGTAGGCCAGCCCGCCGATCAGGCCGAACTCGGCACCGAGATTGGCCGCATTGGTAACCGATTTGGCAAATATCCAGCTGATGAAAATGCTAGTGGTGAGGAGGAAAGGGGAGGCCTTGCGTCCCAGGCTGTCTTCGCCGTTGAAGAAGCCGCCCAGGGTCACACTGCGCGGGGAAAGCCAGAACATCAGCGCGCCATACGCCAACAGGAATCCCCAGAAAAACACGCCAACCAATCCCGACAGTGCCATGTTGCTTCCTTGTTAAATGACCTTTTAATGTTCCAGCGCACCGCCACAACTGGAACCCTGTCCGGCAGTGCAGGCGAAGCAGTGGTCGCGGGTGGCTATCCGGCGGCCCGCCAAAGCGCTGCCCAGTAAATCCCTCAAGTGGCTACGCTCGCGCGCGACTAGCGGCATGGGCAAGTCCAGCATCTGGTTGAAATCGCAGTCGTACAGATAGCCCTGCCAATCGACGCTCACCTGCGAACGGCACATCAGTCCGGGCAGGTTCGCTTCGCTGAAATTGTCGCGCAACAGCTGCATATAGCCATTGAACTGCCCCTTGCTTACCAGCGTACTGCCAAAGCGCGCGATAGGCTGATTGGTGATGGTATGCAACTGGTTGAACACAATGCCGAAATCTTCAAACAAGTGCTCCTTGTAATCGTTCTCCAATGCGGCCTGCGGTGGTGGGAGGCTGGCTCCCTGGGGATTGTAGACGAGATTCAACACCAGGCCGCTGCCGGGCTGACCGTAACCCAGCTGATTGAGTTCTTGCAGGCCAGTAATACTGCGCTCGAACACGCCGTCACCACGCTGTTTGTCGACGTTGTCGCGCGAATAGCAGGGCAGGGAGGCAGAGACTGTGACCTGCTGGTCGGCCAGAAACTCAGCGGTGCCTTCGTAACCTGGCTCGGAAAGGATGGTCAGATTACAGCGGTCTATCACATCCAGCCCTTCACTCCGGGCGTGCGTCACGATTTCACGGAAGCGTGGGTGCATTTCCGGCGCGCCACCGGTCAGATCCAGAGTCCCCACCGAGTGGGCATCGATCACCGCATACAGCACCTGGATCATCTCATCAGACATGGCCTCGGTACGGGTCGGCCCTGCGTTGACATGGCAGTGCAGGCAACGTTGATTGCACAGGTACGTGAGATTGACCTGCAATACCTCGAGCTCGCCGCGATGGATGGCAGGGAAGTCGAGCTGGTTGAGTAGCGGTAAAGTGTCGCGCAAAACTGAGTCCTCCCGGATCGTGTATATAAAGTAGAGGTCTTCCTTAGCTCGATGTTACAGGCATGAATGAACTAAACCGGCACAAAATGTGACTCAAATGTGTCCAACTGTTAGGGTAAAAAAAATTGACGATCTGGAGTGCATAAATGCTGAAGGTAATTGTAGCTGCCGTGGCGCTGACGGTGGTAGGGCTGGTGCAGGCTCAGCAGCCTACGACCATAGAGGCGTCGCCGCCTTTATTGAGCATGGACGAACGTCAGAAAATTAGCGAGGCAGTGGGCAACGCCAAGCGGTCGATCACCAATGTGATGCGTGATGCCCACCGTAACCCGGAAGGTACGCTCGAGTTTTTTGCGGTCAAAGCGGATCACACTGTTGTTGAGGTCTGGCCGGGAGCTGGGTGGTACACCGAAATTCTCGCTTCCCTGGTCAGGGAAGACGGACGTCTGATCGCTGCTCACTTTGATCCGGACAGCCCCAACGAATATCTCAGAAAATCCCGGGCTGAATTTGAAACCAAGATGGACGAAGGGCGCGGCGACTTTGACAAGGTCGAGATGGCCGTACTCAATTACGAACCGGGCCAGCCTATCGCCGAGCCGGGTACTGCGGATCGGGTGCTGACCTTTCGCAACGTGCATAACTGGCTGGCTGCGGGCCGGGAGGAAACCGAGGTGGTCTTCTCGAAGCTCTATGAGGTGCTCAAGCCCGGCGGAATGCTCGGCTTGGTCGAGCACCGCGCAAGACCGGGCCTGAGCCTGGAGAATATGGTCAAGACCGGTTACGTTAGTGAAGACTTGGTCGTGGAACTGGCCCAGGGCGCTGGTTTTGAGCTGCTGTCACGCAGCCCAATCAATCAGAATCCGCAGGATTCGACTGATCACCCTGAAGGCGTATGGTCGTTGCCGCCGACATTGCGTAACGCCGGTGAAAATCGTGCGCATAATCTGGCTATTGGTGAAAGCGATCGCATGACCCTGCTGTTCATCAAGCAGTAGTATCAGTTCTGAAGTATGACCTGGCGGCGGAACGCCGTCGGGCTCATATCGGTCCAGCGGCGAAAGGCGCGGGTAAAGCTGCTCGGATCAAGAAAACCCAGTTCATAGGCGATGCTGGTCAGGGATAAGCTGCCTTCACCAATCATGCGGATGGCGGCTTCCTTGCGCACTTCATCAACCAGTTGCTCGTAGGATGTGCCTTCCTGGTTCAACTTGCGGCGCAGGTGCCGCGGACTGATGTTCAGCGGTCCGGCTATGCGCTCCTCGGAAATGTCCCCCGAGCCCAGCAGTAGCTGTATGCGGTGTTTCACCTGATCTACAAGGAAATTGCTGGGCAGGCTGGCCAACAAATCCTGCATCGTGTCCACCAGGCGGGGTAACAGAAAAGGATCGGCGGTTATCTGGGGAGTTTCCAGCAACTCGCCCCGGAGGGTCAGGGAGTAGGCATCACCGCTTATTACGGTCTGGCATCCCAGCAGCCGTGCGCAATCATTCAATTCAGTAGCGGGCCGGTTGAGCCGCACAGCGGTCACCAATTCCTCTATTCCCTGCTCCAGATGCTTGAACAGTCGGGTCAGGTAACCCATCACTGCTTCCATGTGCTGAAAATGCACCTCGCCCTGTGGATGCAGGTGCAGCTCCACATGGGATTCGTGGGCTCGAATCTCAAGCTTGACCTGGGAGCTGACCACCGGAAAAAACCGCGTTAGATGATTCAATGCAGCACCAACCGTGGGGCTGGCCTGTGCAGTCAGGGCAAGTGCATTAAAGGGAGTAGGACAGAACAGACGATTCAAGCGCAATCCCAGAAAGGTGTCATCTGAGAGGCGTGCTGCCTCGGTCCAGATCAGGGAGCATGACGCTTGTTCCAGAAATCCGCTAGTTCCCTCAGCATCCTTGATAAGCGTTTGCGCCAGCCCGGAGTGCTGCAAAGATACGCCGTAGTGCTGCAATGCCTGACCGATGAGTGGCACCCAGAATGAACGTTCACGAATTCTTGCAAAGGACGCGTCCTTGCGGGTGTCGAGCATTTCACAGATCCTGAAAAGGAAGGACGTAATTTGTTTTTGTCTCGTTGCGGCAGCATATCGTTGACCTGATTGGCGGTCAATTACGAAATAGTATTCCGCGATGTGAAACGCTAAGCGCTCTCATACCTCATGGCCTTGTCGGTCTCCTGCCGGCACATCTTTAGTGCCAATAGTAACCGGCAAATCGCTTCGAAGTAATAGGCTAAACGTCTGATATGTTCTATATAGAGAGCTCCTATTATCGACCATAGCCACTGGCCGCTGCGGCTGATGCTCGGCAGATGGAGCCGCCTTATAGGATGAATTCATCACGTGAATGGCCGTTTAAGTCAAATAAGTTGGCCTACTGGGGCAAGTCTTTTGACTTGTGCTCATGACAGACTGCGTGCGTCCTGAACGTGTCTCTGGATACACAGGTTCATGTCATCCCAAACGGAGCAGCACAATGACAAAAAAAATGCATGCTTGGTCGCTCGCGACCTTGCCCCTGGCAATCGGCCTGGCCAGCATCACTGGATTGGCGAGTGCCGCCAGTTTCAATATCGGACCTGTTGACGCTCAGTTCGATTCCGAACTGTCCATCGGTGCGAGCGTGTCTACTACCGATGCGGACAGTCGCTTTATCCATACATTGAGCGGTGGCGAAGCGGCAGCACGCACGTCGGACGACGGCCGCCTGAACTACGAGAGCGGCGATATTTTCTCCAAGATTTTCAAAGGTTCCCACGATCTTGAACTGCGCTACGGTGATTCCGGCGCGTTCTTCCGTGGCAAATACTGGTACGACTTTGAAACCAAAGACGGTAGCCAGCGGTTCTATGATATCGACGATTCAAGCCGCAACCCGCTGCAGAAAGGCTCTGGTGTAGCACTGCTGGATGCTTTCGTTTATCACAACTATGCCATTGGCAATAACCCAGGCAACGTGCGTCTGGGTCGCCAGGTTGTCAGCTGGGGCGAAAGCACCTTCATCGGCAACTCCATCAATTCCATCAACCCGATTGACGTAGCGGCTTTCCGCCGTCCGGGTGCCGAGGTCAAAGAAGCTCTGCTTCCGGTTGAGATGCTGTATCTCTCCCAGGGCCTGACTGAAAACCTGAGCATGGAAGCCTTCTACCAGCTCAAGTGGGCTCCGACTGTTCTGGATAACTGCGGTACTTTCTTTGGTTCTGACACGCTGGCTAAAGGGTGTACTGATCGTCTCGTGGTGACTGGGCAGGACTTTCCGCAGGGCGCTGCTCCAACGGGTCAGTACATCGTTCGCCAACGTAAAGACGTAGAAGCTGATGATGACGGACAGTTTGGTGTGGCCTTCCGCTGGTTCGTGCCAGAGCTGAACGATTCCGAGTTTGGTTTTTATGCAATGAACTACCACAGCCGTACGCCGTTCTACTCTAACGTTGCGGGCAACGTTTTGCTTCCAGGCGGCACCATCGCCGCTTATCAAGCGTTGATAGACAATCCCACAACTCCGGCCGCAACAGCGGCGTTCCTGGAAAGTCAAATCCCAGGCTTGGCCGCGCAAGCCGCCGACGGGGTTATTACTGGCTATGAAGGAAGCACAGGACCAGCGGGCTATTTCTTCGAATACCCAGAGGATATTCGCCTGTACGGCGTCAGCTTCCAAACCAGTTTGGGCGGCACATCTGTTGGGGGTGAGATCAGCTATCGTCCTAATATGCCGATGCAGATAAACACTGGTGATATGAGCCGTACTGCTCTCAACCTTGGTCAAGACAACACTCATCGAGATTACGCACTGGTAGAACCGGGCACCGAAATCCGTGGCTATGAGCGCAAGGAGTTTTGGCAGGCCCAAGTTACTGCTATTCACTTTATCGACCGCGTTTTCGGTGCGAGCCGTCTGGCGATCGCGGGTGAAGCAGGCGTTAACTATATAAGTGGTTTGGGTACCGGTGACGGCACAACCAAGTTCGGCCGCGATTCGCTGTTTGGTCAGAGTCCCTATGGCGCAGAAGTGGCCGAGGAACAAGAATTGAGCTGCGAGTCCCAGGTTACAGGCAGAGGCGCCAGCTGGTGTGAAAACGACGGTTACTACACCGACTGGTCCTATGGCTACCGTGTCCGTGCCTCGCTGGATTACGCCAACGTCATCGCAGGTATCAACCTCACGCCTAACGTTGCCTGGTCGCATGACGTAGAAGGTTACGGCCCTAACTTCACCGAAGATGCCAAGTCGATCAGCGTTGGTTTGAATGCCGATTACGCCAACAAGTACCAGGCGTCTATCAGCTACACCGACTTTTTCGACGGCAAATACAACACCGCTGTTGACCGCGACTTTGCTGCTGTCAGCGTCGGCGTAAGCTTTTAAGCCTAATCAGAGAGAGATAATAATATGCGTATAGCAACAACTCTTATAGGTGCTGGTGGTCTGGCACTCAGTCTACTGGCAACCAGCGTCCTGGCCCAGAATCTGACGCAGGAAGAAATCAACAAGCTGGGTAACGAGCTGACCCCGATCGGTGCAGAAAAGGCGGGTAACGCGGCAGGTACCATTCCCGAGTGGACTGGTGGTTTGAGCCCCGAGGCGGGTGCCGAGCTGGAGCGCGGCTTCCGGGAAAACCCGATGGACGTGCAGCAGCCCGAGTTTGTCATCACTGCGCAGAACTATCAGGAGCACAAAGAGCATCTTACTCCCGGTCAGATTGCGCTGTTCGAGCGTTATCCCGAGACCTTCAACATGCCGGTCTACCCGACCAAGCGCACCGTAGCCTTCCCGCAAGAAGTCTACGACCAGGTCAAGCGCACAGCTGGCCAGGCGACCTTGGTAAACGGTGGCGACGGCATCGAGAATTTCTCCCATGGCTCGTTCGCGTTTCCTGTTCCCAAGGTCGGTGGCGAGGTGGTGTGGAACCACAACACGCGCTATCGCAGGAACATCAAGCGTTCCTACGTCCAGGCTATGCCGCAGACCAATGGTTCCTACACGTTGATCGAGTTCGAGGAAGAGGCTGCCTATCCGCAGTACATGCCCGACGTGGATCTGGAAGAAGCGGCCAATACGCTGCTGTATTTCAAGCAGCGCGTAAACGCTCCTTCACGTCTGGCAGGTAACGTACTGCTGGTGCACGACACCCTGGATCAGCTGAAAGAGCCACGCATGGCGTGGGTTTATAATGCCGGTCAGCGTCGTGTGCGTCGTGCTCCTCAGGTCGCCTATGACGGCCCAGGTACTGCCTCCGACGGCATGCGTACGTCCGACAACTTCTCCATGTATAACGGCGCACCTGACCGTTACGACTGGAAACTGATCGGCAAGAAGGAAATTTACGTTCCTTATAATAGTTATAAGTTGATCGATCCTGACCTCAAGTACGAAGATATTCTGCAGGCGGGCCACATCAACCCCGAGCACACTCGTTTCGAGTTGCACCGGGTGTGGGAAGTGCAGGGTAACGTCAAACAGGGTCAGCGCCATATTTACGCGCAGCGTAACTTCTTTATGGACGAGGATTCCTGGCTGATCAACCTGGCTGACCATTACGATGCCCGTGGCACGCTGTGGCGCGTAGGTGAAGGCCACATCGTTCACGCTTATCACGAGCAGTTGCCGGGTTATGCTGCCGAGACCCTGTATGACTTGCTGGCGGGTCGTTACATCGCCCTGGGTATGTACAACGAAGAGGATTCCGCTCCTCAGTTCGGTACCAGCCCATCGTATAACGAGTTCACTCCGGCGGCCCTGCGGGCTTCCGGCGTTCGTTAAACGAAGCGCGTACAGCTATATAAGGAAGGGGAGCCTCGATCTCCCCTTTTTTTATGCGTGGAATTCCCCTGGGACCGTCGAGCACCAGCTCGATGAAAGAATTATTAGAGAGCCAAAGTGTTCCGATCGAATCTGCTGATCGAGCTGGTGCTCGACCCTCCCAGGAAGCTCAGAAGCCTGGCCCTGGCCCCTGGGACCGTCGAGCACCAGCTCGATGAAAAGTTATCAGGCAGCCAAAGTGTTCCGTCGAATCCGCTGATCGAGCTGGTGCTCGACCCTCCCAGGAAACTCAGAAGCCTGGCCCTGGCCCCTGGGACCGTCGAGCACCAGCTCGATGAAAAGTTATCAGAGAGCCAAAGTGTTCCGATCGAATCCGCCGATCGAGCTGGTGCTCGACCCTCCCAGGAAACTCAAAAGCCTGGCCCTGGCCCCTGGGACCGTCGAGCACCAGCTCGATGAAAAGTTATCAGGCAGCCAAAGTGTTCCGTCGAATCCGCCGATCAAGCTGGTGCTCGACCCTCCCAGGAGAATTCCCGACAAAACCCCAGGCCTGACGTTCTCTGAGACGTCCGGTGTAGAAGCTGGCCTTCAGGTCGCTACGGCAAGCGCCGGGGAGGATTTGCCGCTGGCTTTGTCTTTGAACGCGGTCGGGCTCATGCCGGTCCAGCGGCGAAACGCGCGGGTAAAGCTGCTGGGGTCGAGAAACCCCAGTTCAAATGCAATCCGTCCCAGATTCAGGCGGCCTTCCTGAATCAGCCGCATGGCCAGTTCCATCCGCACCTCGTCCAGCAACTTCTCATAGGTAGTGTGCGTTTCGCTGAGTTTGCGCCGTAAATGCCTGGGGCTCATGTTGAAGGGGGTCGCAACGAGTTCTTCCGATACTTCCCGCTCGGATACCAGCGCGCGTATGCGTTGTTTTACCTGCTCGGCGAATTCAACATTGGGCAGGTCTCCGAGCATGTCCTCCAGCGATGCATCCAGGCGCTTTCTCAGGAAGGCATCGGCGCTGGGCAGGGGATTTTTCATCAACTGACGGTTCATTCGCACGGCGATGCGCTTTACCCCGAGCCTGACGCGGCCTGGCAGTATGGATTCGCAGGTCTCGCGCGTTTTTTCGTGCTCTCCGATCAGGCGCGTTTCAAGCACCAACGGTGTCTGTCCATTTTCGAGCGCTTCCCAAATCTTGCTGCACTGGGCCACCACCGCTTCCATCTGAAAAGGATGAGGCGTGCCACGGGGCTCGAAATAGACTGTCACGTATTGTTCATCTTCCACCGAATACAGCTGCACCTGAGTGCTGAATACCGGCATATAGCGCAACACACGTTGCAGCGCGGCCCCAACTGTCTCGCTGGAAACGGCTGCGAGTCCAAGTACCTTGAGTGTATTCGAGCAATAGGAATGCCCCATGGCCAGTCCAAAGCAGTCGTCAGACGCGAGCTTGGAAGCGGCATCCCACAGACGGTTCATTTCAGTCTGGCTGATCTGGGCAAGGCTAAGATCGGTGGAAACACAATGGTGGCGAAGATCGGCTGGCAGGTCTTTCACTGATTTTCCGATTTTTTCCAGCGCCTGGGCAATTCCCTGTGCCCAGAAAGCGCGTTCCTGAAGCCGCTGACAGGGCAAAGGATGAAGGATCTGGTTCATGCCATGTCCTCTGGGTTTTATTTTTGTTCTTGGAGTAGCAATGTGCCTTGCTTTACAGCAAACATAATTCATCAGGGTTGATTATGCAAAACAATGCAACAGATTATTGCGCCAGTAGATTGCTGGCATTCAGCGAATGAATGTCCACCTGGGGCAATAAATCCGTCCTAATCAGACAAATCATTTTCCAAAGCCGTGACAGACTTAACCCCGACGCAAAGGCCCACCCCAAGCCCTGCGTCCATGATTCAACCTAACGGAGCAGCACAATGACAAAAAAAATGCATGCTTGGTCTCTTGCCGCATTGCCCCTGGCGATCGGTCTGGCCAGCTTTTCCGGTTCAGCTAACGCAGTAACCTTCAACTTTGGTGACCTCCGCGGCCAGTTCGATTCCCAGCTTTCGCTTGGCATCAGCGCCTCAACCACCGATGCAGATGAGCGTTTCATTCACGTTGACACCTTTCGTGACGGCGAAGACCAAGGCGGTCAGGCTCTTGCTCGTACCTCCGACGACGGTCGTCTGAACTACGACAAGGGCGATGTCTTTTCCAAGATCTTTCGCGGCGTTCATGACCTGGAGCTGAGCTACAACAACTCCGGTGCGTTTTTCCGTGGCAAATACTGGTACGACTTTGAAACCAAAGACGGCAGCCAGCGTTTCTATGATATCGATGATTCCAGCCGCGACCCGCTTATCCAGGGTTCCGGTGTTGCTCTGTTAGACGCCTTCGTTTACCACAACTATTCGATCGGCAATAATCCCGGCAACGTTCGCTTGGGTCGCCAGGTCGTTAGCTGGGGTGAAAGTACCTTTATTCAAAACTCAATCAACTCAATCAATCCAATTGACGTTGCCGCCCTGCGCCGCCCTGGTGCCGAGCTCAAGGAAGGTCTGCTGCCGGTTGAGATGCTGTATCTCTCCCAGGGCCTGACCCAAAACCTCAGCATGGAAGCGTTTTACCAGCTGAAATGGGCACCTACCGTTCTTGATAACTGCGGTACTTTCTTCGGTTCCGATACACTTGCTGAAGGCTGTAATGATCGTCTGATCGTTGCCGGTCCTGACGTTCCTCAGGGCGAATCTGTTGAGGGACGTTATATTGTTCGCGCCCAGAAAGACGAGGAAGCTAGCGACAGTGGTCAATTCGGGGTGGCTTTCCGCTATTTCGTGCCTGCTCTGAATGATTCTGAGTTTGGCGTTTACGCGATGAACTACCATAGCCGTACTCCTATTTATTCGAACATTTCGGGTAATGGTCTCCTCACTGGTGGGGCGGCAGGAAATGTTACAGGCTACGAAGGTGATACAGGTCCTGCTGGTTATTTCTTCGAATATCCCGAAGACATCCGCTTGTACGGCGTTAGCGTCCAGACCAACATTGCCGGCGTTTCGCTTGGCGGTGAAGTCAGTTACAGACCTAACATGCCGATGCAGATCAATACTGGTGACATGAGCCGTACCGCTCTGGTTAACGGTCTTGCCGGTCAAGATAACACGCATCGCGGCATCGCCGGTCTGGCTCCTGGTTCGTACATTCCTGGTTATGAGCGTAAAGAGTTTTACCAGGCTCAGATGACGGCCATCCACTTTATCGACCGCATCATGGGCGCAAGCCGCATGGCGATTGTTGGTGAAGTAGGCTACAACCACATCAGCGGCATTAGTGATGACCCAGGCGAAACCAAGTATGGTCGTGATTCACTGTTTGGTCAGAGCCCATTCGAGAATGGTACCTGTTCCTCACAAACTACTGTCGGCTCTGATTTTAGCGACAGCTGGTGCGAGACCGACGGTTTCTATACGAGCAACTCCTGGGGCTACCGCGTTCGTGCTTCCCTTGATTACAGCAACGTATTCGCCGGCATCAACCTGTCACCAAGCTTAGCCTGGACTCATGACGTTGAAGGTTATGGTCCTAACTTCACCGAGGATGCCAAGTCTGTCAGCGTTGGTCTGAACGCCGACTATGCCAACCGCTACAGCGCCAATATTAGCTACACGAACTTCTTCGACGGCAAGTACAACACCGCAGTTGATCGTGACTTCGCTTCTGCTAGCGTCAGCGTAACGTTCTAAACCCGGCAAACTGGAGAAAAAAATAATGATGCGTATGCAAAAAACTCTGTTAGGTGCCGGTGGTCTGGCGTTGAGTCTTCTCGCTTCGAGCGTAATGGCTCAGACACTGACGCAGGCTGAGATTGATCAGCTAGGTAATACCTTGACGCCAATTGGCGCCGAGAAAGCCGGTAACGCGGCAGGCACTATTCCCGAGTGGACTGGTGGCCTTCCGGTTGATGCGGGTGCGGAGCTGGAAAGAAACTTCAGCGAAAACCCCATGACTGCTGATCAGCCTGAGTTCGTGATTACGGCTCAGAACTATCAGGAACACCGGGAAAATCTGACCCCTGGTCAGGTCGCCATGTTCGAGCGTTATCCTGAGACGTTCCAAATGCCGGTCTATCCGACCAAGCGGACCGTTGGCTACCCTGAGTCCGTTTACGAGCAAGTCAAGCGCACTGCTGGCGAGGCTAAGCTGGTTAACGGCGGCGACGGTATCGACAACTTCTCGCACGGCACATTTGCCTTCCCGATTCCCAAGACGGGTGGGGAAGTGGTCTGGAACCACTTGACGCGCTACCGTATAAACGCCAAGCGCTGGTACATGCAGGCGATGCCTCAGACCAACGGTTCCTACACCCTCATCAAGCTCGAAGAGGAAGTAGGTTATCCGCAGTTGATGGATGATGTTGACGAGTCAACCATTCCTAACACGCTGCTGTTCTTCAAGCAGCGCGTGAATGCGCCATCTCGTTTGGCCGGTAACGTACTGCTGGTACACGACACCCTGGATCAGTTGAAAGAGCCACGCATGGCGTGGGTTTACAACGCCGGTCAGCGTCGTGTGCGTCGTGCTCCGCAGGTAGCCTATGACGGTCCAGGTACTGCCTCCGACGGTATGCGTACTTCTGACAACTTCGCCATGTACAACGGCGCACCTGACCGTTATGACTGGAAGCTGGTTGGCAAGAAGGAAGTCTACGTACCGTACAACAGCTACAAGATGGCTCAGCCAGACATGATGTACGAAGATGTACTGAAAGCTGGCCACATCAACCCCGAGCACACTCGTTTCGAGTTGCACCGGGTGTGGGAAGTGCAGGGTAACGTCAAACAGGGTCAGCGCCATATTTACGCACAGCGTAATTTCTTCATGGACGAGGATTCCTGGATGATCAACCTGAGCGATCATTACGATGGCCGCGGTACCTTGTGGCGCGTAGGTGAAGGTCATATCGCCTTCAACTATCGCAACAAGATTCCTGGCTATACAATCGAAACCTTGTATGACCTGCTGGCCGGTCGTTACATCGCACTGGGTATGTATTCAGAAGAAGAGTCTGCACCCCAGTTCGATTTCGAACCGAGCTATAACCAGTTCACCCCAGCCGCTCTTCGGTCGTCGGGTATTCGCTAAGATTTAGTGTTGCTCTAGTCGTTTGGGTTTTAAGGGACATCTTCGGATGTCCCTTTTTTTGTTTCCGGCAAAGCCGGCAAATCTGACCAGTTGAAAGAAGGCGATGTCGCTCTGACCGGGGGAAGGCAATGCCTCTCCCAAACGTCATCCCCGCGAAGGCGGGGATCCAGTTTTATACCGTGGTCAGGCTCGCTCCTGAACCAATAGATTCCCGCCTTCGCGGGAATGACGGAAGTGGGTCGTGGAGTGTCGTTCCAAGGCCCCATAAGCTCCCGTTTTCGCGGGAATGACGGAAGTGGGGTCGTGGAGTATCGTTCCAAGGCCCCATAGGCTCCCGCCTTCGCGGGAATGACGGAAGTGGGGTCGTGGAGTGTCGTTCCAAGGCCCCATAGGCTCCCGTTTTCGCGGGAATGACGGAATGACGGAATGACGGGAAATGGTGTCGTGGAGTGTTGCTCAGGCATACTCCAAAGATAACGCACTCTCAACGTCATCCCCGCGAAGGCGGGGATCCAGCTTTTTTGCCCTGGTCAGGCTCGCTCCTGAACCAATAGATTCCCGCCTTTGCGGGGATGACGGGGCAGGGCGGTGTGGATAAAGCGATATCAAAGCGCTATGCGGGAGGACGTCTTTCTGCTAGCTTTTGAGGGAGTTTCAAGCTTAATCGGATCAAATACAGGGATGGTAATGATTACCTATTTTGCGGCAGTGTCTTTTCTGGTTCTCTCAAGCGAGGCTTACGTTAAATCCAATTGCGTAACCAGACGTCCTCCGAGAGATACCATCGCCGAATTTGCTTATAACTTCATCGGGGCGTTCATTGCCCCGGTCATTGTCGTTGCGCTATTTTTCTGGGGATTTTTCGCTTTTTCGTGGTGGGTTCCGCTTCTGGCAGTGGCTGGGTGCTCCTTTGCCATCAGCAAAATATTCTCCCAATTGATGTCTGATTACTCTACGGCGTTTGTGTTGGCCGCATTCCCAGCTGGTGTTTTATGCGCCACGTACTCCGTATTTTTAACTCTCTAGTCGCCATCAACTATTCTCGGAATCCACGTGGGTTCTGAGACTGCCAACGCCAGCTGTCCGCACACATCGCCTCAATCCCTAGCGTAGCCTTCCAATCCAGTTCCTGGGCGGCGATGGCCGGGTCTGCATAGCAGCATGCAACATCGCCAGGGCGGCGGGGCACAACAGCGTATGGCAGGGCCGTGCCGCAGGCTTTTTCAAAGGCATTAAGCATATCCAACACCGAGTAGCCAATACCGGTCCCCAAATTGAACGCTTTGATTCCCTGCTGACGACCCAGCCATTCCAGGGCCTTGACGTGCCCGTCAGCCAGATCCATCACATGTATATAGTCGCGTACACCGGTGCCATCGTGGGTAGGGTAGTCATCGCCATAGACGCTGAGCTTGTCACGACGACCCACAGCTACTTGAGCGATATAAGGCATCAGGTTATTAGGGATATCAGCAGGATCTTCACCGATCCGCCCGCTGGGGTGAGCGCCCACCGGGTTGAAATAGCGCAGCAATGCGATGTTCCAGCTGTGATCCGATGAATACAGGTCACCTAGCAGTTCCTCGACCATCAGCTTCGAGCGGCCATAGGGGTTGGTTGCGCTGGTCGGGAAATCCTCACGGATCGGCACGCTTGCAGGATCACCATAAACGGTAGCGGATGAGCTGAATACGATATTCTTCACACCCGCACGTTGCATCGCCTCGCACAGCACCAGCGTACCCGCTACGTTGTTCTGGTAGTAGCGCAGGGGCTGCGTTACGGATTCACCCACCGCCTTTAACCCAGCAAAGTGAATCACAGCGTCAATAGCATGCGCAGCGAATACTTTGTCCAACAGCACTGGATCGTTAATATCGCCTTCAACCAGCGTGACGGGCCGGCCGGTTAGTTCTTCTACCCGACGTAGCGCAACAGGTGAGCTATTGCTGAAGTTATCCAGCACAATCACCGCATAACCTGCTTCAAGCAGCTTGGTGCAGGTGTGGGTGCCTATGTAGCCGGCGCCGCCGGTTACCAGAATGCAGTTGTGCATAGTTGAGCCTTTAATTCAATCGAGATGCGCACCTTGACGCTTATAACAGGCGTTCTGTCTCGGATCATACCGTTGAGGTTTCCGTTAAGAAAGGCCGGAGGTTTGTTACACTGCGCAGCTATCGCAGTCTTATCAAGTTCAGCCCAGAGGCAAAGACCCTTGTTTACCGAATTCAATCTGCACGAGCGTCTGCTCAAGGGTCTTGAAGCCCTGGAATATCAAAAGCCTACCGAAGTTCAGAAAGCAGCCATTCCTCCTGCCATGGCTGGCGACGATCTGTATGTGATCGCCCAAACGGGTAGCGGCAAGACCGCTGCGTTCGTGTTGCCTATTCTCAATCGCCTGCTGCAGGAAGAAACCCAGCCGCAGGCGCCGCGTGCCTTGATCCTATCGCCAACGCGGGAGCTGGCCAGGCAGATCCAGAGCGATATCCAGAATTTGGCGCGCTTTACTTTTCTCAAGGCTGAGCTGGTTATTGGCGGGGAAGACTTTAAAGTGCAAGCAGCAAAGCTGCGCAAGAATCCGGACATCATCGTGGCAACGCCGGGCCGTGCGCTCGAGCATCTGGGGGCAGGGGTTAATCTGGATTTGTCGCTGATTCAGACGCTGGTGATCGATGAAGCCGACCGTATGCTGGACATGGGCTTCAGCGAAGATGTGATCAAGATTGCCTCGGCTTGTCCCGAGGCGCGACAGACGCTGTTGTTCTCTGCCACCAAGGGCAGCGCCGGCTTGCAGCGCGTGGCCGAGAACGCACTACGTGATCCGAGGTGGCTGGAGCTGGACAGCGTGCGAGATGACACCCCGGCTATCAAGCAACAGGTGATTGCCTCGGATGACAATGCGCATAAGGAAGCGCAACTCAAGTGGCTGCTGACGAACGAGAGCCCCGGTAAGGCGATTGTGTTTACCAATACTCGGGTAATGGCCGACAGGTTGAATGGCGTGCTGCGTGCCAACGAGGCGCTGCGGGTCTATGTGCTGCATGGCGAGAAGGACCAGAAGGACCGCAAGCTGGCAATCGAGCGCTTCAAGCAGGGCGCATCCGGCGTGCTGGTGGCGACAGATGTGGCGGCGCGTGGGCTGGATATCAGCGAGCTGGACCTGGTGATCAATTTCGATATGCCGCGCAGTGGCGATGACTATCTGCACCGCGTTGGTCGGACCGGACGCGCAGGAGCCGAAGGCGTGGCAATCTCGTTGGTTGCGCCGCATGAATGGAATTTGATGACCAGCATCGAGCGTTATCTGCGTCGGCAGTTCGAGCGGCGCGTCATCAAGGATCTTGAGGGCAGCTATAAAGGTCCGAAGAAGGTGAAGGCGTCGGGCAAGGCGGTGGGTAGTAAAAATAAGAACGACAAGAAGGATCCAAAGGCCAAAAAAGCCAGGGCGAAGAAGCTGGCCGCACGTAAAAAGCCTAGCGTGCCCAAGGGCGCGGTGGTGGCGAGCTCGGACGGGTTGGCGCCGCCTAAACGGCGTAGCTGATTCAGCGGCGCTTCTGGATCCTACCAGGAGCGCACAGGTAGGCCGTGGCGCCGGTAACTGCTCCAACTCTTCCAAGCCGCTATGAGAATCAGACCCAGCGCCACACCAGCGCTGTTGGCGAGTATGTCTTCCATATCAGTCACGCGGTTGGGATGGAATGACTGCACCAGTTCCACCATCACGCCCACGCCGAACATGGCCACCCCGCGACACCACCACTTCCACCGCGGGAACGCCAGATAGCTGAGCACGGTACAACCAAACAGCCCGCCCAGATGATAAAAGCTCATCATCCAGCTATAAGCAGCGGGTGGCGGAGTAGGGCGCATGCCCAGAAACATTCCGGCGGCAACCACCACAAAGAACAGAATTTGGAATGCCCGGCGATATTTCACCCAGCGACGCATGACACTAACCCACATAATTGCTCCAGGTGCGGCTCGTGCCGTTACCCCAATAATGATCGTTGGATTGGGGTGATGATTATTTCTTAAGGTAGGGCAACCAGGCGTTGGCGGACTTATCCAGGATGCTGTAGACGTGCACGAAGGCGGGCTGAGACTGACGATATGGATCAGGCGCTTCGCATCCATTCAACCAGCGACCAAAGAGAAAGGTCTTGCCCCGGGCTTCCGGTGCCAGCGAGTGGATCGACTGCAGGTGCCTGTTCTCCATCGCCAGGATCAAGTCGGCTTCGCGGATCATCTCTGGCGTGATCTGCCGCGCCTTGTGTTCCGGCAGAGACAGGCCCGCTTCGGCCATCACCTTTACCGCGGTAGGGTCAACCGGTTTGCCAACCAGCGCTCCCAATCCTGCGGAGCTGATGTCAATATTCATGCCCTCAAGCTTGTTCTTCAGGATGGCTTCAGCCGTCGGACTGCGACAAATATTACCGACGCACACAATCAATATCGATTTGAACATTTAGTTGCGACGCCATCCTTTAGCAGCTCTGTAAGGAAGCAACTTTATGGAGTTAGGGGGGCGGGGTCAAGGTGGGTCCGGACGTGCGGAAGCGTTGAAAGCTGCGTTTGTGCGCAGCTTCACTGTAACTCAGGCGCAAAATCGTTAGGCTGCGAGGCGGGTTACAAGCAAAGGAGTGCTGGCATGACTACAACCTATCCCTATATACAACACCATGGCGCGGTGAGAGGCGTTACTGGCTCATGCCACCAGCTCTGGCTGGGCCCGCAGGACAGCGTGCTGATTGATTGCGGTATGTTTCAGGGCGCTGAAACGTCGGGCAACGGAGCGGGTGCAAACCACCTGGCTATCGAGTTCAGCCTGACTAGCGTGCGAGCGCTGATCGCTACGCACGTGCATATCGATCATATCGGTCGTTTGCCCTGGCTGATCGCGGCCGGGTTCACCGGGCCTGTGCATTGCACAGAGCCTTCCGCGCTGCTGATGCCGACGGTGCTTGAAGATGCATTTATGGTGGGCATCAAGCGCGATGCTCAGTTGGCCGAGCGCTTCATTGAGAAAGTGCAGCCAATGCTGCGCGGGCATCCTTACAAAACCTGGATCACCCTGCTGCACCGTGACGACTTGATATGCAAGGTTCGCTTTCAGCGCGCCGGGCATATTCTGGGTTCGGCCTATGTGGAATTTGATGTGGAGTATGTGGAGACCGGCTTGCGCCGACGCATACTCTTTTCAGGCGACCTGGGCGCACCCCATGCGCCTTTGCTGCCTCCGCCTGAACCGGCATGGCGGGCTGACGTAGTGGTGCTGGAAAGCACCTACGGTGATCGTAATCATGAAGACCGGCGCAACAGGCGGGACCGTTTTCAAGCAGTACTCGAAGAGGCGCTGGCAGATGGCGGTACGGTATTGATACCCGCGTTCAGCATTGGTCGAACGCAAGAACTGCTCTACGAAATTGAAGATATTCTTACTCGGGTCCGATCGCGCATAGGCGTCGATTGGTCTGAACTGCCGATCATCCTTGATGCACCATTGGCGACTCGATTCACCGCGCTCTATCGTCAGCTCAAGCCTTGGTGGGATGTCGAGGCCTTGAAGCGGGTCAGTAGTGGACGAAAACCGCTGGGGTTTGAGCAACTGTTGACGGTTGAGACGCACAGTCAGCACCTGAGCATGGTCAACCGACTGGCGCACACGCGACAACCCGCCGTGGTGATCACCGGTAGCGGAATGTGCAACGCCGGCCGGATCATCAACTATCTGAAGGCCATGCTGGGCGACCCACGGCACAACGTCGTCTTTGTCGGATACCAGGCGCAAGGCACACCAGGCCGCGCGATCCAGGAGTTCGGACCGCGCGGCGGCTATGTTGATCTGGACGGTGAGCGCTTCGATATCAAAGCGCGCGTGCATACGCTCGGAGGTTACTCTGCGCATGCCGATCAGAAAGGGCTGGTTAATTTTGTGACGCGAATGCGGCATTGGCCGGAGGAGGTGAGATTGGTGCACGGGGAAGAGGGGGCGAAGCAAACCCTTGCTCGTGAGCTGCAGAAGCGGGCACGGCAGCTGGATAAACCGCTCCGGGTGGTAATTCCGACGGGGTGAGGTCTGCGGCTAAGCAAAGCCGCCGTTTCAGTGACCATGGCAACGGCAATATGCCGAACAACAGATCGCAGTGGGTCACCCCCCACTTGTCAAAAATCCCGGCATTAAGGTTGAACCGCCTCTATCAGAGGTTTAGCATGCGCACCTCGAAAGCGGAACTGGATGTCAGCCGAAATGAACGGGTCTCCTCATTGGTATGTCGTTCAGTGCAAATCCAGGCAGGATGCGCGTGCAGAAGCGAATCTGCGCAATCAGCATATTCCCTGTTACCGCCCGGTGCGTACTGTCCAGGCGATCCGCCAGGGTAAAAGGACACACGTCGAAGAATCCCTGTTCCCTGGTTATCTGTTTGCTTATCTTTGTCGCCTCACCGATAGCTGGCATACCATCCGTTCCACGCGTGGCGTTTTACGCTTGGTGACCTTCGCCAATACGCCCGTTGCGGTAGAGCCGGGCCTGATCAAGGACATAAAACGTCGCCTCGAGCAGCATGACGAACGATCCCTGTTTAAACCGGGCAGTATCGTCCGGCTTGCCGAAGGACCCTTCAAGGATTTGGATGCAATCTTCAGTAAAGCCGATGGCGCCGAGCGCGCGATAGTTCTATTGCAGATTCTGCAGCGTCAGCAGCAGCTGAACGTCCCGCTGCGAATAATCAGATCGCCAGACTAATAACTGACACTTGGGGTAGAGACCGTTTATGATCCTCAATCCCTTGGCCGCACCGTGCTTGGATGATTGAACTGGACGGCTTACACAATTTAATAATCTGTTCTCAAGAAATAGACAGTAAATCTTGGGGCGGTAGCGTGTTTTGACTTTGATAATGAGGTTACTGTGTACGAAGAAAGCAGAAGGCACGAGCCACGCGAACATATGGGTGAAATCGACCTGATTGAGCTTGCCAGAGGGCTATGGCAGGAAAAATGGGTGATTATAGGTGTGACAGCCGTAGTTACTCTCTGCGCACTCGTCTATTCCTTAATGCTCTCTCCAGTTTATGAAACCAGCGCACGAACCATTCCTCCCCGGGCTGCGGATGTGGCGCCGTTGAACCTCGGGCGCGCACAAGCTGGACTCTCCGAATTGGATCCCAGTGGAGTGTATGCAATTTTCATCCGAAACCTTACAGCAGAGACCACCCGGCGAAACTTTTTCGTGCAGCATTACAGGCCATTTCTCATCGAACAAGGCTCAGCGGCCACCAGGGATGAGCTCACAAGGCGTATGCGCGAAGATATAGTGGTTCGACGTCCAGACGAGAGAAATAACCCCCATATAACGGAGATCCTCGTCCAGGCGAGTGACCCTGAGATCGCAGCTGAATGGAACAACATTTTTCTCCAAATGGCTGCCGACGAAGCATTCGGTGACCTCACGGCTAATACCGTATTGGAGATAAAAAATAAAAAGACAGTACTTGAGCGCAGAATCGAGGTGCTCCGTGAGTTTGCCACTACGCAGCGCGAAGACCGTATAGCACGGCTTAAAGATGCGCTGAATGTCGCTGAGGCCGTGGGAGTGGACGCGCCTCAAGTAACAGCGGGGCGGACAGCCGCAGAGGATGAACTGTCCCAGATGATTGATGGAAATCTAGCTTACATGCGGGGGTCTAAAGCTATCCAAGCCGAACTTGAGCTCCTTCAGGCGCGTGAAAACGAAGACCCCTATATTGGTGAACTTCGTAATTTACAGCAGCAAATCAACCTATTGAGTTTGGTTAATCCAGCACCGAAGGGAGCGGCATTGTTTACGCTTGATAGCGCTGCTGAGATACCCGACGGACCGATTGAGCCGAGGAAGAAGATAATAGTCGGGGCGGGCATCGTGCTTGGGGGAATGTTGGGAAGCGTGATCGCTTTGGTCCGTATAGCTATCAGAAAACGCAAAGTATCAAGCGCGATTTGAACGCAGTGATATTCATGAACCGAGGTGCGGAATGTGATGTTAGTAGGCCGAAGAGGGCATTTTGAGAATGCTCCGGTCGTTTAAATTAGTCTCTTATCTATGGGTCGGAGCAGTCTTGGGTGCAGGATGTGCTTTCCTGGGCCAAGTGGTCCTGGCGCGCCAGTTTGACCCAGCGACTTTCGGTGTTTTTGCTGCAGCCTTGGGGACGGTCATGTTGGTAACACCCCTAGCAAGTTTCGGAATAGGAGCGTTTTGGCTCAAAGTGTATGGTGAAGAGGGATGGCAAGCAGAGCGATGGTTGGCACCATCCTTACGCCTTGTCTTGATAACCACATCATCAACGTTTGCTCTGATCATAATATGGGCTTTCGTAGGCCCCCATGACGAAGCCTTTACCCATGTTTTGTTGTTGTTATCTATAATTGTTTTCGGTCAGGTCTCTTTGGAATTGGCGAGCGCCAAGTTCCAGTTGGAGGAGCGTTACGGTGAATTGGCTATATGGCAATTCACCCCCCATCTTCTCCGTCTAGGTGCCGTTCTAGCGATTGTATATCTTATCGATGAATTGACGACGTTGACCGTAGTGTCAATCTCCTACGCGATCATTGCTCTTGGAATAGTTCTTGTGGGTGGGTTATCGATCTGGAGAATGTCCAATGGTCAACTAAAGTTAAGGGGGTATGGGCTGAAAAGCTCGTATTATAACTCTGGACTGGCAGTCGCTGAAGTAACCAAGCATAGTTGGCCTTTCGGTTTGTCCGGTGTTTTGTATTTGATTTACTTCCAAAGCGATATTCTCATTCTAAAGTACATGGATGGGAACGAAGCAGCAGGGATCTACAATGCTGCATTTTTGATAATGTCGGCTGTGTATTTATTGCCAGCTGTGCTTTACCAAAAGTTTCTTCTGCCAAAAATACATCGCTGGGCTAGTCACGATAGAGTAAGGTTTAGAAACGTATACCGGCAAGGCAACTTAGTCATGTTCGCCTTGGGCTGTATGTCCATGATATGTATTTGGATTTTGGCACCCGTGGGATTACCGCTGCTCTTCAACGAGAGCTATAGCGGAGCTCTAACGCCTCTTATTATTTTGGCGGCAGCTGCACCCGTGCGATTTATGGCGACTAGCGTCGGGTCAGTCTTGGTAACCAAAGATAATATGAAACGCAAGGTTCAATTGATGGGGTTCACAGCATTAGTAAATATTCTAATGAATATAGCCCTGATACCGGTTTTTGGTGTAGTGGGTGCGGCAGTTTCAACGGTCGTCACTGAAGTGCTATTGTTGTTGCTGTACACCAGATCCGTAAAACGAAATGTTTTCATAGAAGAGAAATTCATATGACTGCCTTTAATGGGAGCGAAAGCTCACTGCAAAAAGTGGTCGATGGCGGTTACTGCATAGGATGCGGCGCGTGTGCTGTCGATGATACAAATAATCAGCTCATTGACAGCCCAATCGGTATTCCGCAGGCAAAACTAGATGCTAGGACCGCTTCTGCTGAGGTGTGTCCTTTTTCTACTACTAGTTCGGAAGACGATATTGGCACGGATTTGTACTCCGGGTTCAGTAAGTACGATAAGCGCGTCGGCTATCATCTGGGTAATTACGTTGGTCACGTTATTGAAGGTGAGTATCGTGCCAAGGCAAGTTCAGGTGGGATGGTAACTTGGGTTCTGGCAGAGCTACTGCGCAACGGACACATTGACGGGGTAATACACGTTGCGGAAGGTATGGATTCAATATTTGAATATCAGATATCTGAATCAGTCGAGCAAATAACCAGTAGGGCTAAGTCCAGATACTATCCTACTCATTACGACGATGCGCTTAAAAGTATTTTGGGGAATGGTAAGCGTTATGCTTTTGTTGGTGTTCCATGTTTTGTAAAGTCGATCAGGCTTTTAGCAAAGCATAATGAGAGTGTTAATAAAAGTATAAAATTTTGCATCGCCATTTTCTGCGGACACATGAAGACAAAGGCGTTTGCTGAAATGATTGCGCTTCAGCAAGGGATTGAGCCACGTCAAATACACTCAGTTGATTTTCGTGTTAAGAACGCAAATCTCCCCGCCAATCGATATAGCAGTCAAGTCATATGCAGTGACCGCTTTGGCGAAAGAAACGCATTGCCGCCAGTTGCCACTAGCCAGCTTTATGGGCTTGATTGGGGGCTAGGGTATTTCAAACCTAAAGCCTGCGATTGGTGCGATGACATAGCCGGTGAAACGGCTGATCTGTCCTGTGGAGATGCATGGTTGCCTGAGACAGTAGGTGATTCTGCAGGAACGAATATCATGATCGTCCGAGATCGATTGATCAATGACGTCATAGCGCAAGGCGTCACTAACAGAGTGGTGGCTTTGAAAGAGGTATCAGTAGATAAAGTCTACGAGTCGCAAGCAGGAAATTATCGACACCGACGGGAGGGCTTGGCTGTTAGAATCGGCGTAGCAAAGCAGGAAGGGGTATGGGCCCCACGGAAGCGAGTGCAGGCAAATGAATTCGTAGTGCCTGTACAAAGAGAAAAAATATATAGACTCCGAGAGAGGATAGCAGCCCAGTCCCACATAAGATTCGGCGAAGCCAAGCAGCGTGGAAGCTTTAGTTATTTTTTGGTCAAAATGTTGCCTGTCGAGTTGTATTACTATTATTTGAATAAAAGGCTCATTAAGGGTTGCCTTAAAGTTGCTTATCAATATGCACACTACTTAAAGAGGAAGATCTTGTGATGCGCTTTTATATGACAGGCCAAAGGTCCTTTGCCAATCGCGGGTGTGAAGCAATCGTACGTAGTACAGTAGCAATACTTGCTCGCAATTTTGGTCATGTTGAGTTCCTTGTCCCCTCAGACGACATTGCACTTGACAAGATGCAGTGGCCGGAAGCTGGCGAGTACGGCGTAAGGTTTGTTGAATCGTATTTTCCTGCCTGGACTAGGCCCTGGGCACATATACAGCGTATCCCGTTGAAAGCGATTAAAACGGCGGGCTGGCCCTTTTCTTTTCCTGCTGCGCTTCGCGCTCAGATCGAAGGCGTTGATGCGGTAATTTCAGTAGGCGGTGACAATTATTCATTAGACTATCGCCTTCCATCACTACTGATGGGAATTGATCAATTGGCGATGAAAATGGATAAGCCCGTAATCATATGGGGTGCGTCAGTTGGCCCTTTTGATAGCGACCCGAAATTTCTGCCAGCGATCCGGCGCCACTTGGCGCAGATGACGTTGATTGCAGTGAGGGAAAGCATAAGCTTCGAGTATCTCACCGGCAAGATGGGTTTGACTAATGTAGTCTTGATGGCTGACCCTGCTTTTACTTTAGAAAAGCAGGCTTTCGATGTTGCTGATTATTGGCCTATGGCGCAGAACGGTGACGTTATTGGTTTCAATATCAGTCCCTTAATTGAACGTTACCGTTCCGATAAGCAAAATCTAAGAGCTGAAGCCGAAACCTTCATCCGCATGGCCGTTTCAAAAGGATATGGGGTGCTGCTAGTCCCACATGTCATGCCACTTAGGGGTGATGATGTCAATGACGATGCTACCTACATGAACGGTATGCTTGCCAGCCTGAACGACCTTGGCTCGTCGGTCACCGCTTTACCCCGTGAATCCAATGCTTCACAGCTCAAGCACGCGATCAGTAAGGTGCGTTATTTCATAGGCGCACGCACCCATGCAACAATCGCCGCGTTATCAAGTGCTGTGCCTACGGTTTCGATCGCTTATAGCGTTAAAGCGATAGGCATCAACAAGGATCTTCTCGGTGACATGCCAGTGGTTCTCCCCACGCCTGAGCTAAGCGCAGACGCTCTAATGGCTAAACTTAGTTATCTCATTGAAAATAAAAATGAAATTGTCGGTGCTTTGGACAAAAAACTTCCGCTTTGGCGAGATTCGGTAGAGAAGGCTGCGGATGAATTGAAAGCGAGAGTCTTGAAAGATGCGTAAGTCCGCACCTGTTAGCGTCGTAGTGCCTTGTTATCGCTGCGGCAAAACAATAGGTCGCGCCTTAAACTCTATTGCCGCGCAGACGTTGATACCTAGCGAAGTTCTGCTCGTTGATGACTGCAGCGGGGATGATACAAAAGATGTTTTGGAGCATTTACGCGCGTCTTTTCCCGATGGCTGGATAAAGATCATTTCGCTGGCCGAGAATGCCGGCCCAGGCGCAGCAAGAAACGCAGGTTGGGAAGCCGCAGTTGAGCCGTATGTCGCTTTTCTTGACGCGGACGACAGTTGGCACAAACGTAAAATCGAAATTCAGTATACGTTCATGGAGAATAACCCTCTTGTCGCTCTTAGCGGCCACGCGTGGACTCGGATGGTGTTAAACGAGATATATTCGTCGTACTCAGTGGATGATTATGGACACACATTTACGGATGTAAGTAAAACGCAGCTGATGAGGTCTAATAGATTTTCGACCCCGTCAGTTATGCTCCGTAGAGACATTAAGCATCGATTTACTGATGGCAAAAGATATTGCGAAGATTACGGTCTATGGACTGAAATATGTTGTTCGGGCCTACGCTGTTCACGGTCTCCACTCCCTCTCGCTTATTTGCACAAGGCTGAGTACGGAGAGACAGGACTCAGCGCAGCGCTGTGGAAAATGGAGAAAGGAGAGTTGGATGTTTACCGAAATTTGTATAAAAGAAAATACTTAGGGCTGTTAGCTTCTAGTGGGCTTTGTGTATGGTCTCTGATACGATTCACTTTTAGGCTAGTTAGGGTCAAGCTCAAGAATTGATAAATATGAAACTCGATTATGGCGCCTCGTTTGTCATCTGGAAGGTTATTGCTTTGTTGTTCTTTCCATTTTTTCTCTGGAGTTTTTTGGGTGGACATAAGCAGATTGTCCTCGGAATTAGTACTGATCATTTAGCAACCTTTTTTGCATTTCTAGGTGCTATTTTGGCGATATGGTGGACGGGACGATTCGGTTCTCAAGAGCTGTTGGCTGCATCGCTCATTATCTTAATGTTTTGTTCATTTATAGTTTCGATTTTCTTTGCTATTGATCAAGTCGCCGCTGCGAAGAATATTTTGCCACACGCAATATATGCAACTATTGCGTATGGAGGTGCTCTTTTTTTTAGAAGCCGGCTAGATTTTTTTTATAAAATGATATTTTTATCAGCATTTATTTCCTCAGTTGTTGTGGTTTTGTCTGTCTCTACTTTGGGCATGGGAGGATGGGGGCGGGCGACTATACCTGTATTTTTTGAAGGAAAATTTTCTTACTTCCCTACGGGTTACGAGAGCTCTTCAGATCCGAATGTGCTGTCCTATTTTCTTTATTTGGGTGCGCTAGCTGCTATTTATTGCCGAAGCATTAATTCTACTGGTAAGGTTTTTGTCGCTTTGCTGGTGTTTGCTGGGATGCTAACGCTCTCTCGCAGTGGATTTTTAGCGTTTGTTGTTGCTGTTATATCTTTTCAGCTTGTCAATCTAACTTATAACCTGTGCAGCGACAAAAGTATCAAGGTTTCTATAAATTGGATGCTTTCAGTTGTCATTTTGGGGGGGGTGGCGTTTGCCATTGCACCATATTTTTATGACTTAGGTGGAATGTGGGACACCCTGGCCGAAAGAGCGCTGGATCAGGCCTCAAACGCTGACCGGTTTTCAAGATTAAAAAATACTATGGAGGTGGTCTTGGATCGTCCTGCAAATTTTTTTTTCGGCCATGGCATGGGCTTTGCTAGCGAAACTTCTGACCCGCATTTACTTTATCTTTCAACTGTAATGGATACTGGTTTATTTTCTCTTATAGTATTTATACTGGCTCTCGTAATACCCGCTTGCCAGTGCTTGTGTTATACAAAGTCCATTAGACTAAAAGCTTTTATAGTTTCGCTTTTGGTGTTTTTCTTGACTATATCTTTGTTTTATTGGCAAGTAAGAACTTATTATTTTTTTATGTTTTTAATTTTAACTATTTACTTTCATATGGCCGCGAACCAGCGCGTATCTTCCTTTAACACAAGAACGTCTGCGGGGGTGGGCAGTGAAAAATAGGTCTGGCTTTATTAAAATTGTTCGCGCGCCTTGTCTAGTCGGCAAAACCACCTTACTCCTCCGTCACTCATGAATATATGAGTCGAGCATCAGAGCAACCATTATCAGAGAGGACAATAATGAGAGTAATGATTTTTGGTGGGACGGGTTTTATTGGAAAGGCGATCGCAGATAAGCTGTACTCGGTTGGTTATCAAGTAGATATCCTTAGTCGAACGCGGGAGTCTAATACTCAATTACAACTACGATATGTTGCCGGAGATCTTATTGAAGGTAGTTACCCTGCGTTGAACGGCTACGATGTCATCGTGAATTGTGCTGGCGAAATACGAGCCGAGGATTTTATGCGGCCTCTGCATGTTGTCGCCGTGGAAAAAGCGTTGGACACACTATCAGCGCGTTGTGGAGTTCATTGGGTTCAGATCAGTAGCGTCGGTGTTTACGGCCCGCGGGTAGAGGGAATCATTGACGAGGGCGATGAGTTCAAACCGGTCGGATCTTATGAAGAAACCAAGGCTGAAGGCGAAATCCTAGTTCGTGAACGGTGTTTGGAAAAAGGAATACCGTTTACCGTTCTACGTCCTTCAAACGTTTTTGGTGAAGGGATGCCTAACCGATCGTTAGCACAGTTGTTGGGTATGATACGTAAGGGCATTTTTTTTTACATTGGTAATCCGAATGCCTACACCATGAACTACGTTTATGTGGAAGATGTTGTTCAGATGGTGATGCTTGCGATAACTAATCCGAACGCCCGCAATCAAGACTTCATAATATCTGATTGCGTATCGCAACGTGATTTTGTTCAGATTGCGAGGGAAGAGCTCGGGGGGCGGGGTACGCTCCAAGCGCCAGGTTCTCTGGTTCAAGCTATAAGCCGGTTTGGGACCTTCATCCCCGGTTTTCCGCTTACTAACGCACGTATCTCGGCACTTACACTCAGTTCGACTTACTCAACAACAAAGGCTGAGCATCTCCTGGGTTATTCGGCGAATGTAGGGATTGTCGCAGGACTTCGTCGTTACTGTCGTCATCTGAAGGCCAACGCATGAAGAATATCCGAATAGCCCGTCTCTCGACAGTTCGTTTTTTTATAGTTACCCAGCTTCGGACCCAACTGGAGCAGATAGTAGCTGCTGGCGCCGACCTTACGGTCATATCAAACAAGGACGATGAACTTGTTAATGATGACGGGGCGGCAGATTCAGCAAGATTCATCCACGTAGATTTTTGTCGTGAAATCAATGTCGTGAAAGACATGAAGGCGCTGCTCAATCTGATTAGACTTTTCAAGCGTGAAAAATTCGACATTGTCCATTCCGTAACCCCAAAAGCAGGCTTGTTAACGGCTATCGCAGGCAGAATCGCGGGGGTCCGAACGCGCGTCCATACTTTCACAGGACAACCTTGGGTGACTATGTCGGGTCCGAAAAGAAAAATCCTGATTTATTGCGATCGAATCATAGGTTTCCTTAATACGTGTTGCTACACCGATAGCCGCAGCCAGCGAGAGTTCTTGATTGAAAACCGCATTGTTCGTCGTTCGCGCATTCGTGTGCTGGGCGAAGGTTCTCTGGCGGGGATTGATCTCAGGAGATTCGACCCTGAGAAGTATACGGCCGATGGCAAAATGCAGTTCAGGACCTCTCTTGGCATCCGGCCGGATAGCGTTGTGTTGTTGTTTGTGGGCAGGATCACCCGTGACAAGGGAATCCGCGAGCTGCTCAATGCATTCGAAACGTTAATTGAACAGGGCGCGGATGTTCATCTCTTACTCGTTGGTCCCTTTGAGGCAGATGGACGCCTGCTGTTAGATGAAATGAGCGAACGACTCGACCAGAACCGTTTGGTCATCGTTGGCTTCTCCGCAGAGCCTGAAAAATTCATGGCGATATCGGATATCTTTTGCCTGCCGAGTCACCGAGAGGGATTTGGGACAGTTGTAATTGAGGCTGGAGCTATGGGCTTGCCTACGGTGGCCTCCAACATTTATGGCCTTTCCGACGCGGTGGTAGCTGGCGATACCGGTCTTTTGACTACCCTGGAAGATCCGGCCAGTCTCGCTAATGCTCTGGCATCGCTGGTGATAAATCCAGCTCAGCGTCGCCGGATGGGAGAAAGCGCTCGAAAACGAGTAGTTCGACACTTTGACAGTGAGTATATGGGGGAGCTCTTGATCGCTGAATACGAGTCGCTGCTTGGTCTGAAGGCAAGTAACTGATGCTCGATTCTTTTTTCACCAGTTCCAGAGGTCATCAATGAAGGTGCTTGTAACCGGAGCGTCAGGGTTTATTGGCGGGGCAGTCTGTACGGAGTTCTTGAAAAGAGGCTTCGAAACCGTCGCTGCGTCGAGACATGGGGAGCGGTTGCCTTCCGGCGCGGAGCATTCTGCTTGCGGAAATATTGATGGAGAAACGGATTGGACCTGCGCCCTGATGGGAGTTCATAAAATCGTACATCTTGCCGCGCGGGCTCATGTCATCAAAGAAAGCGCTGCTGATCCATTGGCTGTGTTCAGGCGCGTTAACGTGGACGGCTCGTTGGCCTTGGCGCGGCAAGCTATCAAATCAGGGGTAAACCGATTCATATTCATCAGTTCTATCGGAGTCAACGGCGCCAGCACTGCCGGCGGGCCGTTTACCGAGGATTCACAGCCTGAGCCTCAAGCTGACTATGCCATGTCCAAATTCGAGGCTGAACAAGCTTTGATCGAGCTAGTCCATGGCAGTGCGATGGAACTCGTGATCATCCGTCCGCCCTTGGTGTATGCCGGCCATGCTCCAGGTAACTTCCAACGCTTGATGAGACTTGTTGCGTGCGGAATTCCGCTACCTTTCGCCAAAATCAATAACCGGAGAAGCATGGTTTCTTTGGTGAATCTGGTTGACTTCATAAGAGTCTGCCTGGAACACCCTGATGCGTCGGGACAAATATTGTTAGCGTCCGATGGGGTTGCTGTTTCAACTGAGGAAATAGTTTGCCTTCTGGCCAAGGGAATGGGGAAAACTCCCAGGCTTTTCCCGTTTCCCACATCCATCCTCGCCAATATTGCTGCGGTTTTAGGAAAAAAAAATATGTATTCCCAGGTCTGCGGATCATTGGAGGTGGATTCGAGTAAAGCGCATCGCCTGCTCGGTTGGTCACCGCCTATTACGGTTCAAGAGTCTCTTGTTCAGGCTGGAAAAGACTTCAAAAACATTCGTTTTGGCTGACCTAGGGTTGTTTAAGGACGTTTTCAATGATCGCTACCTTGTTTTTGCTAGTTATCGCAGGGTCATCAGCACTGCTGACATGGGCTCTTAGGCGCTACGCATTGTCTAAAAACCTGCTGGATATACCAAATGCGCGTAGCTCGCATTCAGTTTCGACTCCGCGTGGCGGCGGAGTGGCGATAGTGTTGGCGTTTCTTGTGGCGGTCCCGCTGTTGGCTAATGTGGGATGGGTGGGGTGGTCTTCGGCTTTGGGTCTTGTCGGTGCTGGGGCGTTGGTTGCGGTGGTGGGCTTTCTGGATGACCACGGGCACATTGCGGCGCGTTGGCGTTTGCTGGCGCATTTTGTCGGCGCAGCATGGCTTCTGTTCTGGTTGCCTGGCCTCCCTACGCTCGTTCTATTCGGTACCGGCTTTGATCTAGGCTGGGTCGGGTATGGTCTGTTGGCGGTTCTGCTGGTCTGGTTGCTGAATCTTTATAACTTTATGGACGGCATCGATGGGATTGCCAGTGTTGAAGCGATCACCGTCTGCTTGGGTGGCGCATTGCTGTATGCCCTGGTGGGCCAAGGCGGGCTTGCGGTTACGTCTTTGGTATTGGCAGCTGTTGTAGCAGGTTTTTTATGCTGGAACTTCCCGCCCGCGAAAATTTTCATGGGAGATGCAGGCAGCGGTTTCTTGGGGATCGTGCTGGGTGGGCTGGCATTACAAGCGGCTTGGGCAGCACCGCAGCTGTTTTGGGGCTGGTTGATATTGCTGGGAGTGTTCATTGTGGACGCGACCTTTACGTTGATTCGACGATTGTTGCGTGGCGACAAGGTGTATGAAGCTCATCGCAGCCACGCTTATCAATACGCCTCCCGTAAGTTCGGTGCGCATTTGCCGGTGACCCTGGCTGTATTGGCAATTAATATGCTTTGGCTGTTGCCTTGGGCCTGTGTGGTTGCCTTCGGGTATGTCGATGGACTACTCGGGTTGCTTATTGCTTACCTGCCGCTTGCGCTGTTGGCATTGCGTTTCAAAGCCGGGGCATTGGAAGTGACTGAGTGAGCAAGGTACTAATGGTGTTTGGGGCTGGCGGCTGGCGGTCCCGCGGTCGAGGGAATCGTGCGATGGCTAAGTTTTCTGGATCCCCGCTTTCGCGGGGATGACGGGAAGCGCGGATGTCCGGGTGCCCGGGCGGCGGCCATTGCGGAAGCGCGGATTGTTGGGATAGTGCGATGGTTGGCTTCTGGTGAGGTCCGATTTTCGCACCGGTATGTTTGTCGCTTTGCACAGCCGAAACGGAACTTACCTGCCAAATAACGTTCCACACAACTGGCAGGTTGGCGTCCTTTTCATGGCTCTGGCCTGCGCGCTGCAGGTTCATTTCTGTGGCATGGATATCTGTTCAAAGCTTATCGAATACATGGAGTTCATGTGAAGGTTACTAAAGCCGTTCTTCCCGTCGCAGGTCTTGGCACGCGTTTTCTTCCCGCTAGTAAAGCTATCCCCAAAGAAATGGTCACGGTCGTTGATAAACCGGTGATCCAGTATGTGGTTGAAGAAGCTTTGGCAGCCGGTATCAATGAGATCGTTCTGGTCACCCATTCCAGTAAACGGGCTATTGAAGATCATTTTGACAAGAATTACGAACTCGAAGCCGAGCTTGAGCGCCGGGGCAAGCACGAGCTGCTTGAGGTGCTGAGGGAGACTGTGCCCCCCGGTTTGAAAGTGTCTGTCGTACGTCAGGGCTCCGCCCTTGGCCTGGGACATGCAATCAATTGTGCCCGTGCCATCATCGGCGACGCGCCCTTTGCTGTGATGCTGCCTGATGTACTGGTCGAGCAGTCGGGCACGCTTACAGATCTGGGTGTGATGGCCGAGCATTTCCTGGAAAGTGGCCATGCGCAGATCATGGTTGAGCCTGTGCCCTATGAACAGGTGAGCGCTTATGGCGTGGTTGACGTTAACGGCGTGGAACTTCAAGCCGGAGAAGGCGCGCCTATGCACCGTGTGGTCGAAAAGCCACCGCGTGACGAAGCCCCATCTAACCTGTCGATCGTGGGCCGTTACATTCTGCCGGCTCGCATATTTGACTTGCTGGACAAAACCAAGCCAGGTGCTGGCGGTGAGATACAGCTAACCGATGCTATTGCGACGCTTATGACCGAAGAGGGCGTTGATGCTTTCCACATACGGGGCCGTTCCTACGACTGCGGCAACAAGCTCGGCTATCTCGAAGCGACGCTGGCCTACGGGTTGAAGCATCCTAAACTCGGAGCAGATTTCCGGGAATTGTTGAAGCAGTACCAGTAAAGGATTAAGCGGAATGTATATCGATGTGTATGGAGACACGTTGTGCGCGTTGGTTAGTGCTGCCGGCCTGGCCGCCACCGGGCATAATGTAAGCCTGCATGTGCCGCAAGGCCCTGCTGCAACCACCTTGGCTCGGGGCGGGTGTCCTTACCGCGAACCAGGGCTGCCGGAAATGCTCGCCGAGCAAACCACTGCCGGGCGTTTCAAATTGGCGCGGGTAGACGTTCCACCAGACGAAAAAAGCACCATGATCTGGCTGGCTCTGTCGCCTACCGATATGGATCAGGCGTTTCAGATAATCAAAGGGTTACCCGTCGATGGCGAACGTAGTTGGCTGCTGGTCAATCAGTCGACCTTTCCGGTCGGCAGTACAGAAGCGCTGCAGCAGGCGTTGAAGGATTTGCCCGGTGGCGAATCTACCCAGCGGGTAGCTGCCAGCTTGCCGGATCTACTCATCGAAGGTGCTGCTGTAAGTGGGTTCATTCACGCCGAGCAATGGATATTGGGTTGTGACTCGGACTGGGGCAAGCGGATGGTCGCCGAGGCCTTGCGGCCCTTTAATCGCCGTCGCGATAACATCATGATCATGGGCCCGCGCGAAGCTGAGTTTACTAAACTGGCAGTCACCGGCATGTTGGCAACTCGCCTGAGTTTCATGAACGATATGGCCAACCTTGCGGACATGCTCGATGTGGATATCGAACGGGTACGCCAGGGCATGGGCAAAGACAAACGGATCGGCGAGTCTTACCTGTATCCAGGTTGTGGCTTCGGCGGTTTGAGCTTTTCCCAGGATGTGATGAGCCTTGCTTCTACTCTCCAGCACAGCGGTATTCAGGCGCAGTTGCTTGATCAGGTGCTGCGTATCAACGAACGTCAGAAAGAATCTCTTTTCCGTAAACTGTGGCGCTATTACGGCACCGACCTGCGTGGCCGCAAGGTAGCTATCTGGGGCGTGGCGTTCAAGCCTGAATCAGCACGCATCGATAATGCGCCGGCGTTGAAACTGATCGAGGCGCTTTGGGCCCAGGATGTTGAGGTTCATGTCCATGACCCCCGTGCATTGCCTGCACTGGCTGAGTGGGCTGGCCCGCGCGACGATCTGGTGCTGCACAAAGATCAGTACGCCGCCCTGGTGGATGCGGATGCGCTGATGCTGGTGACTGAATGGAGCGCTTACATGAGCCCGGATCTTCCGCACATGAAGGGCAGCATGAAACAGCCGCTTATTCTTGACGGGCGCAATATATGGGATCCAACGTTCATGAAGCAGAACGGGTTCGACTATTTTGGGATTGGACGACGCTGAGTGATTCTCATGACCGACGCAAAAGAAACACAGTGGGACGAGCTGATTACGCATGGTTCGGTAGTCAGCAAACAACACCTGGCCGATTATTTTGCTGAAGATCCAGAGCGCTTCAACAAGATGCACCGCCAGTTCGGTCCGCTTTTATATGATTTCTCCAAGCAGCGTTTGACCGACCAGACACTCAAGCACCTGATTGATCTGGCCGACGCCCATGATCTGCAAGGCTGGATTCAGAGATTGTTCTCTGGTGAGGAAGTGAACGACAGCGAAGGGCGCGCAGCGATGCATTGGGCGTTGCGTCTGCCAGTGGATGCCAAATGTCAGGTAGGTGACGATGACATCACCTCCCAGGTGCACGAGCAACTGCAGCACATGGAGCTTATCGTGGATAAGATCCGTGCTGGGCAATGGCGCGGAGCGACGGGTGAGGTTATTACCGACGTTATCAATATCGGCGTAGGTGGTTCGGATCTCGGACCGTTGATGGTGACGGAGGCGTTAAACGATTTCACTCGAAAGACGCCCCAGGGTCTGAACGTTCACTTTGCCTCGACTATTGACGGAAGCCAGCTGTCCCAACTACTGCGGGACAAAAAGCCTCAGTCGACAATGTTCGTAATTTCTTCCAAGTCGTTTACCACTATCGATACGCTAACAAACGCGTCGACCGCGCTGCAGTGGCTGCAACGTTCTTTCGGTCGGCGGGCCAGTGCAAGCATTCTTCATTGCCATTTCATCGGTGTGTCCGCTTCACCGCACAAGATGACGGAGTGGGGCATCGCGGAAGAAAACCAACTGGGGTTCTGGGGTTGGGTCGGGGGGCGTTACTCCCTATGGTCAGCCATTGGCTTGCCCATTGCTCTGAAAATCGGAGTGAAAGGCTTTCGCAGGCTACTCGCGGGCGCCCATGATATGGACGAGCATTTCAAGTCGGCGCCTTGGCGTGACAACCTGCCGGTATTGATGGGCATGATCGGCGTGTGGAATACCAACGTGCTGGACATCAACGCCCTGTCCATCCTGCCGTACGACGGGCGGCTCAAGCAGTTGCCCCTGTATTTCGAGCAGCTTGAAATGGAATCCAATGGCAAGAGCGTCAAGCGCGACGGCCAGCCGGTGACTCGTTCAACCTGCCCGATCATCTGGGGCGACGTGGGTCCCAACGCGCAGCATGCTTTTTATCAACTGCTACACCAGGGCACCGAAGCCGTTACCTGCGATTTCATCGTACCGGTCCGCCGGTACGATGAGGCACGGCATCATGAAGCAGCCGAGGAGCTGGCAGCGCAACATCAATTGTCGCTTGCCAACTGTCTCGCGCAGTCTCGCTTGTTGGCGCTGGGCGATGCGGCGCTGAAGGATGCCGATGAACTGCCCACACACATGCGTTACCGCGGCAATCAGCCAAGTTCAACTCTGCTGCTGGATGAACTGAACCCCTATAGCCTGGGCGCGTTGATTGCGCTTTATGAGCATAAGGTGTTCGTGCAGTCAGTCATTTGGGATGTTAATCCATTTGATCAGTGGGGAGTGGAGATGGGCAAGAAAATTGCCATGAGCACGCTGGCGAAGATTCGCGGTGAAGATGCCAGCCTGGAAGACACAGATTCATCCAGCGCCGGGCTATTACGGCGTATCGAGGCAGAATGGAAATCATAGGGGGATAACATGACAAAGCTTACCTGCTTCAAGGCTTACGACATTCGCGGACAGCTTGGTACGGAGCTGAACGAAGACGTCGCCTACCGCATTGCCCGCGCTTTTGCCAAGTGGCTCAAGCCCAAGAGAATCGTTCTAGGGGGCGATGTGCGTGAAACCTCGCCGGCGCTGAAGGCTGCTTTGGCAAATGGCCTGCAGGACGAAGGCGTCGATGTGCTGGATCTTGGGTTGGCCGGAACTGAAGAAGTCTATTTCGCGACCTTTCATCTGGGCGTGGACGGCGGCATTGAGGTAACAGCCTCCCACAACCCCATCGACTACAACGGTTTCAAACTGGTCCGGGAAGGTTCTCGGCCGATTTCTGCCGATACCGGTCTGGCAGAAATTCGCGAGATGGCGGAAGCGAGCAGCTACCAACTGGAGAACGGTCGGGATCCCTCGGTGCCCGACAGCCAGCGTGGCAGCTACGAGCTGGTCGATACCCGCGCCGCATTTGTCGAACACTTGATGGAATATATTGAGCCGTCAGCCTTTACGCCGCTGAAGCTCGTAGTCAACGCCGGTAACGGTGCAGCGGGCCCGGCAATTGATGCGATTGAGCAAGCGTTCAAGGCCAGGCAGATGCCGGTCGAGTTTATTAAGATCTGTCATGAACCCGATGGCACCTTTCCAAACGGCATCCCTAATCCGATATTGACGGAAAATCGCGCTACCACCCGCGATGCAGTACTCGAACACGGCGCTGATATGGGTATTGCCTGGGACGGCGATTTTGACAGATGTTTTCTGTTTGACGAGCAGGGCCGTTTTATCGAGGGCTATTACATCGTTGGGCTGCTAGCAGAGGCGTTTCTCAAGAAAGAGCCCGGCGCAGCAATCATTCATGATCCGCGCTTGGTCTGGAATACGGTTGAGCAGATTGAGCAAAACGGCGGTCGGGCGGTGCAGACCAAAGCTGGCCACGCATTCATCAAGGAGCGGATGCGTAAAGAAGATGCAGCTTATGGTGGAGAAATGAGCGCCCACCATTATTTTCGCAATTTCGCCTATTGCGACAGCGGCATGATTCCCTGGTTGCTGGTGGCCGAGTTGCTATGTCGCAAGGGCAAGGCTATGTCGACGATGGTAGACGAGCGCATAGCAGCCTACCCGTCATCCGGTGAGATTAATCTCACGGTAAATGACGCACCCCAGGTATTGAAGACCATTGAGGCGCAATACAGCGAAGGTGCCTTGGATGTCGACTACACCGATGGCGTCAGTATCTGTTTCGCTGACTGGCGTTTCAACCTGCGCGCTTCGAATACCGAGCCGGTGATTCGCCTGAATGTGGAGAGTCGCGCTGACGTTGGGTTGATGGAGCGTGAAACTCAAAAGCTCCTGGACGCTATCAAGGCGCTCTGAGCCAAGCCTTCGGCCCGGTTGGTCTGCTACAATCGTCACAACTTTGTTGTAGCGGACCTCCTTTCATGAGCTCGAACGTGTTTTCATCCCAAGCGGCCCCATTCTCCCTCGGGCGTTTCCTCTTGTTGCCAGGTCAGGCGGAGCGATGCGGCTGGGGTCGCCTGTGATTAAAGAAAAGCTGATCAGTCTCAGCTACGCTCAAAAACGATCCATACAGATCACCGTCGACGTGGTGTTGATCTGGGCTGCGTTATGGATGGCGTTCTATTTGCGGCTCGGCCCTGAGGGTTGGATGGTTCCTCGCCAGAGCGAATGGTGGTTGTTTGTGCTGGCACCCCTTGTCGCTATTCCCTTCTTTGTACGCATGGGCATGTACCGGGCGGTTATGCGTTATTTCGGCAACGATGCTCTGCGCTGTATTTTCAGGGCGATCACTGCCAGCTTCGTTGCGCTGGTTTTGTTGATGTTGGCCATGCGATTGTCCGGCATAGATGTGTTTCGTTCCCGTTCAATACTATTTATGTATTGGTGCCTGAGCCTCGGGCTTATTGGCGGCCTTCGCCTGGTGGCAAGGGAGTATTTCGCTGGTGAGAGGTTGGTTGCGGGTATACCGCTTTACTTGCAACGAGCCCAGACGGATGGCCCGACGCCTGTAGCCATTTATGGCGCGGGGGAGGCGGGGACGCAGCTGTTGGCCTCGATCCGTGTTGGTCGGATATATAAAGCGGTAGCATTCGTTGATGACAACCCTGCCTTGCAGGGTCGCCTGGTCGCCGGCCTTCAGGTGTATTCGTCAGAAAAGATGAATCGGATGATCAGGACAACGGGGGTGAAGGAGCTCTTTCTCGCTATCCCGTCGGCCAGCCGTGCCGATCGGCAAAAGGTTCTGGCCCGCTTGCAGACCTATGCGCTTCATGTTCGTACCATGCCCGGCATCATGGACATAGCCAGCGGTAAGGTAAAGGTAGAAGATTTGCAGGAAGTCGATATTGCAGATCTGCTCGGCCGTGACGCGGTACCACCAGACCGGACCCTTTTCGAGCGTTGCATAAGCGGGCAGGCGGTAATGGTCACTGGTGCAGGCGGATCAATTGGTAGTGAACTGTGTCGGCAGATTGTTTCCCTAAACCCGACGACTCTGGTGCTGTTCGAACACAGCGAATTTGCGCTCTATGAAATTCATTCCGAGCTGGAAAATTGGATTAATACCAATGGCTTGACCATCAACCTGGTGCCAATCCTGGGCTCGATTCGAAATTCGACCCGCTTGGTGCACGTCATCAGTGCGTGGAATATCAGCACTATCTATCATGCCGCAGCCTACAAGCATGTCCCTATCGTCGAATACAATGTCGCCGAAGGAATCATGAATAACGTGTTCGGCACTCTTAATGTGGCTCAGGCAGCCATCAAATGTCAGGTGGAAAATTTTGTCCTGATTTCCACTGACAAGGCCGTGCGTCCGACAAACGTCATGGGTTCTACCAAGCGTATGGCGGAGCTGGTTCTCCAGGCGCTGAGTAATGAACAGGCGCCGCGCTTATGGAACGATCCTTCCGCTGCTCTGCACCTCAATCGGACTCGTTTCACCATGGTTCGGTTTGGGAATGTGCTTGGCTCATCCGGCTCGGTCATCCCGCTGTTTCGCAATCAGATTCGGGTGGGTGGCCCGATTACCGTGACACATCCGGAGATCACCCGTTATTTCATGACCATACCTGAAGCTGCCCAATTGGTGATTCAAGCCGGCGCGATGGGGCAGGGGGGTGACGTTTTTGTACTGGATATGGGCGACCCGGTGAACATTGTCGATCTGGCCAGCAAGATGGTTCAGCTGTCGGGACTGACCGTGCGCGATGAGCAGACCCCCAACGGCGACATAGCGATTACCTTTTCTGGTCTGCGGCCGGGTGAGAAGCTTTATGAGGAACTGCTCATAGGGGATAACCCCGAGCCCACGGTACATTCGAAAATTTGCCGGGCGAACGAGACATTTGTACGCTGGGAAACGCTGTCTTCAGTGCTGGATACGATACGACAAGCCATTCGCAATGATGACTATGACACCATTCGTCAGACCTTGTTGGACACCGTGCAGGGTTATCATCCTAGTAACGGCATAGTCGACCTGCTCTATGAGCACCATCAGCGGTTGTCTAACAGCCGCTAGAAAGCCGGACGCCACGCCTTGCAAACCATGGATTCCCGCCTTCGCGGGAATGACGGAGCGGGGAGCGTGGCGGGAGGTCACCTCGAACAGCCGCGCTTCCAAAGGCATCCATCCAAGCGCACCTACCCCAAACGCAGCCCCTTCAAACGCAACCTACCCCAAGCGCATCTACCCCAAACGCAACTCCCTCAAACGCAGCCCGCTCTCCATACGCAACCCTCGCTCCAAACGTCATCCCCGCGAAGGCGGGGATCCAGATTTTTGCGCAGCGCAACCTCATGTCTTGCAGACCCCATGGATTCCCGTCTTCGCGGGAACGACGGAGCGAGGAGCGTGGCGGGAGGTCACCTCGAACAGCCGCATTTCCAAAGGCATCCATTCAAGCGCACCTACCCCAAACACAGCCCCCTCAAACGCAGCCCCCTCTCCATACGCAAGCCCTCGCTCCAAACGTCATCCCCGCGAAGGCGGGGATCCAGCTCTTCGCGCCGCGCACCTCATGTCTTGCAGACCCCATGGATTCCCGTCTTCGCGGGAATGACGGAGCGAGGAGCGTGGCGGGAGGTCACCTCGAACAGCCGCGTTTCCATAGGCATCCCATCCAAGCGCACCTACTCCAAACACAACTCCCTCAAAAACAACTCCCTCAAACGCAGCCCCCTCTCCATACGCAACCCTCGCTCCAAACGTCATCCCCGCGAAGGCGGGGATCCAGCTTTTTGCGCAGCGCCTCATGCCTCTGCCAGACCCATGGATTCCCGCTTACGCGAGAATGACGGAGCGAGGGGTGCTGCCACCTGGTGTCTCGCTGGCTCGTGCCTATTCCACCGTAACCGACTTCGCCAGATTCCGCGGCTTGTCCACGTCCGTCCCTTTGACCAGCGCTACGTGGTAGCTGAGCAGTTGCAATGGGATGGTGTAAAGAATCGGTGAAATACATTCCTCGACCCAGGGCAGGCCAATCGTTTCATGATTGGCATCATCAGTCTGCTCGATGGTCTCGCAGGCGAAGGTGATGAGCTGGCCGCCGCGGGCGCGTACTTCTTCCAGGTTTGATTTGAGTTTTTCCAGCAGGCTGTCGCTGGGGGCGACGCTTACCACCGGCATGTCTTCGTCTACCAGCGCCAGCGGGCCATGCTTAAGTTCGCCAGCGGCGTAGGCTTCTGCATGGATATAGGAGATTTCCTTCAGCTTGAGGGCGCCTTCCATCGCAATCGGATAATGCGTGCCGCGGCCCAGAAACAAAGCGTGATGTTTGTTTGCGAAGCGTTCGGCTAGCAGAGTTATTCGCGGCTCCAGGGTAAGCGCCTGGGCAATGACATCCGGCAGCGAGCGGAGCGCGCGGACATTGTTGGTTACCTGTTCGGTAATCCCGTTACGCACCTGTACCAGAGCGGTCGTGAGCCACAGCAGGGCGACCAGTTGTGTGGTGAAGGCCTTGGTCGATGCGACGCCGATCTCTGGGCCAGCGTGGGTGAGCAACCGCCAGTCAGCTTCCCGTACCAGTGAGCTGCCAGCGACGTTGCAGATCGCGAGGCTGGACAGGTAACCCTGGTTCTTTGAATAGCGCAGCGCGGCGAGCGTGTCGGCGGTTTCACCCGATTGGGATATGGTGATCAGTAGCGTGTTGGCTGGCACTACGACGGTACGATAGCGATACTCGCTAGCCACCTCTACCTGGCAGGGGATGCCTGCCTGGGCCTCTATCCAGTAGCGCGCAACCAGGCCGGCGTGATAGCTGGTCCCGCAGGCTACGATGTGAATATTGGCCACGTCTGCCAGCCGGGTTTCGGCATCGGGCCCCAGTAGCGCTGTGAGCACGTGGTCATTGCCCAGTGTGCTCGCCAGCGTCTCGCTGATGGCCAGTGGCTGTTCAAAAATTTCCTTGAGCATGAAGTGCCGGTACTCGCCCTTGTCCAGGCTGTGGGCCGAATGCTCGTAGCGTTTGATCGGGCGATCGACGACCTGGTGGTTGCGGTCCCAGATCTCGCACGTGTTCATGGTCAGACGCGCATAGTCGCCTTCTTCGAGATACCGGAAGCAGTCGGTGACCTGCAACAGGGCAAGCGGGTCGGAAGCGATATAGCGTTCTTCGCTGCCTTCACCCACTACCAGCGGACTACCCATGCGTGAGCAATACAGCGTTTCGGGTTGATCTTCGTGAATGACCGCCAGGGCATAAGCCCCGTGGATTTCGGCAAGCGTAGCGCGGAGCGCGGCTAGGAGCTCGTTGTTCTCGGCGTAGTGATGGGCCAGAAGATGCGCGACGACCTCGGTATCGGTCTCGGACGTGAACACATAGCCCAAATCCTTGAGCCTTTTACGCAGCGGCGCATGGTTCTCGATGATGCCGTTATGCACGACGGCCAGGCCGTGGGAAACATGGGGGTGGGCATTGTGCTCGGCCGGCTTGCCGTGGGTGGCCCAGCGGGTGTGTGCGATGCCAAGGTGGCCGTTTGCCGGAAGCGCGTCCAGGGAGTTTTCGAGCTCGATGACCTTGCCCGCAGCGCGGACTCGCTGAATGCCCTTGCCCGCGGCAATGACCGCTACCCCTGCTGAATCGTAACCTCGATATTCAAGGCGGCGCAGGCCTTCAAGCAGGATAGGGGTGATGTTGCGCTGGGCGATGGCGCCGACGATACCGCACATGGGCATTTCCTTGATATTGGCAAAGCCGCATTCTATCACTGGCGCATGAAAATCGGATAGGCGGGCCCAGGTTGGGTGCGCCGATTATTCTGACCAAACTCTGGATCCCCGCCTTCGCGGGGATGACGGAAGTCTGGTCAAGTGCCGAGTGACGGGAAAGCCGAGGTGGAATGCGGTAGGGTGTCGACAGGTCCGGCACCCCACCTTGATAACCAAAAACCCCCGTCATTCTCGCGAAAGCGAGAATCCAGACTAGGCCCTCGGACAGACTGATTTGCTGTAGGCGGCCCATCAGGAATCATCATCGATCATGCGTTCGCTACTCTCCCTCAACAACCAAAAACCCCCGTCATTCTCGCGAAGGCGAGAATCCAGACTAGGCCCGCGGACAGACAGATTTGTTGTAGACAGGCCAACTAACAATCGTCATAGATCGTGCGTTCGCTACTCCCCTCGACAACCGAAAAACCCCGTCATTCTAGCGAAAGCGAGAATCCAGACTAGGCCCGCGGACAGACTGATTTGTTATAGGCGGGCCCATCAGGAATCGTCATAGATCGTGCGTTCGCTACTCCCCTCGACAACCGAAAACCCCGTCATTCTCGCGAAAGCGAGAATCCAGGTTCACGGCCGGTGCGAAGGGCTCGTTAACAATTGGCAATATATCCTCGTATCAACAGAGCCGTTTATGCTTTTCTCCATTTTTAATCCCTGCGCCTGCTGGGCATTGTTCATACTAATGGCCCGTCGCGCTGGCGCTGCTGGGAGGCTGATACCTGCTATCCCAGACTAGCCGAGCCCTTGAACAACGGGCGCCAGCGGGACAGTCGGCGGAATTGTGGGCAATTGCATTGCTAGTTAACTGACGATTCCTGGTCGATAGGGAGCACTGACTATCCCGGAATGCCCATGCTGGGTGGCAGATTCTTTTTGATGAACCTGGGTTTCCCCGGAGGGCTTGAAGACATGGAGGGAACCGTCAGGCGGTATTTTGTCTATGATGGGTATATCGGCCGCGCGATGCGCCTCTCTGATGCGCAGAACATGTCCAAGCCACCAGTCTGTTGTTCATCCGTACAGCAGACATAAAAGGAGATTAGATCGATGTCCGAAGCTAACAGTCTGGGTACGCTGAGTACCCTGCAGGTAGGAACCAAGACATACCACTATCACTCCCTGCCCAAGGCCGCCGAGCGGCTCGGAAACATCGACCGGCTTCCGATTTCACTAAAAGTGCTGCTGGAAAATCTGTTGCGCCACGAGGACGGTGTGACCGTCACCCAGAACGATATCCAGGCCATGGCCGATTGGTTGCAGAGCCGCTCATCGGATCGAGAAATTCAGTATCGCCCTGCACGGGTTCTGATGCAGGATTTCACCGGCGTACCCGCCGTGGTTGATCTGGCTGCGATGCGCGATGCGGTAGCCAGGGCTGGCGGTGATCCGCAGCGGATCAATCCGCTTTCGCCAGTGGATCTGGTTATCGACCACTCGGTGATGGTCGATTTTTCTGCCAGTCCGAGCGCGTTCGAAGCCAACGTCGAAATGGAAATGAAGCGCAATGGCGAGCGCTACGAGTTTCTGCGCTGGGGCCAGAAGGCCTTCAATAATTTCCGCGTGGTGCCGCCAGGTACGGGGATCTGTCACCAGGTGAATCTGGAGTACCTCTCTCAGAGCGTTTGGGCGTCTGAGGTGGACGGCAAGGAATGGGCCTATCCCGATACGCTGGTCGGTACGGACTCGCATACCACCATGGTCAACGGCTTGGGCGTGCTGGGTTGGGGTGTTGGTGGTATCGAGGCCGAAGCGGCCATGCTTGGCCAGCCAGTTTCGATGCTGGTGCCGGAGGTGATCGGTTTCAAGATGACCGGCAAGCTACGCGAAGGTCTCACCGCCACCGATCTGGTGCTGACCGTGACGCAGATGCTGCGCAAAAAGGGCGTAGTAGGCAAATTTGTCGAATTCTATGGTGATGGCTTGGCCGATCTGTCGCTGGCCGACCGCGCTACGATCGCCAATATGGCCCCCGAGTACGGCGCTACCTGTGGCTTCTTCCCGATTGATGAAGTCACCATTGGTTACCTGCGGTTGACTGGTCGCCCCACCGAAGTGGTCGAGCGGGTCGAGGCCTATTGCAAGGCGCAGGGGATGTGGCGCGAATCAGGCCATGAGCCTGAGTTTACCGAATCCCTGCACCTGGATCTGGGCGAGGTGGTGGCCAGCCTTGCGGGGCCGCGTCGGCCACAGGACAGGGTGGCGCTCGGAGATGTCAGCAAAGCCTTCGATGATCTGATGGCCTTGCAGGTCAAGTCTGCCGCCCCGGCTCAGGACAATGCCGCGAACACTAGCATTCCTCCCATTGACGGGCTGAAAACGCGGCGCGATCAGCCCCAGCCTCCGGCAGAATCACGTCTGGAGGGCGAGGGCGGCGGTGGAACTGCTGTTGGCGCAGATGAAAGCCAGGTGAATGCGACGCTGCCGGAGGAAGAGCCTGCACTGGCGCACGGTGCGGTTGTGATTGCTGCGATTACCTCCTGCACCAACACGTCGAACCCCAACGTGATGATGGCGGCTGGTCTGGTGGCGAAGAAGGCCATCGAGCGCGGCATTCAACGCAAGCCGTGGGTGAAATCCTCGCTGGCTCCCGGTTCAAAGGTGGTTACCGATTACCTGGAAAAAGCCGGCCTGACGCAGTATCTGAACCAGTTGGGCTTCAATCTGGTCGGTTACGGTTGCACGACTTGCATCGGCAATTCGGGGCCGTTGCCCGAGGAAGTGGCGGCCGCGATTATCGACCACGACCTGGTCGTCTCGGCGGTATTGTCCGGTAACCGGAATTTCGAGGGCAGGGTGCATCAGCATGTCAAAGCCAACTGGCTGGCTTCTCCGCCGCTTGTGGTCGCCTATGCATTGGCGGGCAGTACCCGTCTGAATCTGCTCGAAGACCCGCTGGGAATGGATAAGGACAACAACCCGGTTTTTCTGCGCGACGTATGGCCGAGCAATGCCGAAATTGCCGAGGCAGTCGCCCAGGTAGACGACGCCATGTTCCGTGAGCGCTACGCCGACGTATTCAGCGGTGATGAGCACTGGCAGTCCATCAAGGTCGGTGAAGGCGCGACCTATGACTGGAACAGCCATTCCTCCTACGTACAGAACCCGCCGTATTTCGAAACCATCGACCAGCCGCTGGTTAGCCTGAAGCCGATAGAGCAGGCCAGGGTGCTTGCGGTGTTCGGGGACTCGATCACCACCGACCACATCTCACCCGCCGGTAACATCAAGGCAAGTTCACCAGCAGGTGAATACTTGCAGAGCCTGGGCGTCGCGCCTGAGGATTTCAATTCCTACGGATCGCGTCGGGGCAACCATGAGGTGATGATGCGCGGTACCTTTGCCAATATCAGAATTCGTAACCGGATGCTGGGAGGCGACGAGGGCGGAGAGACCATCCACATTCCTTCTGGTGGGCGGATGTCTATCTATGACGCGGCGATGCGTTATCAGAGCGAAGGAACCCCGCTGGTGGTGCTGGCGGGTCAGGAATACGGCACAGGTTCAAGCCGTGACTGGGCGGCTAAAGGCACCAATCTGCTCGGCGTCAAAGCGGTTATCGCCGAAAGCTTCGAGCGTATTCACCGGTCCAATCTGGTGGGCATGGGTATTCTGCCGCTGCAGTTCAGTAATAGCCAGAATGTGGCTTCGCTGGCGCTGGACGGCCATGAGGTGCTGAACATCGAAGGCATCAACGACGATATCAAGCCCGGTCAGACCTTGTTGGTTACTGGCAAGCGTTCCAGCGGGGAGGAGTTCGAGTTCGAGGTTCTGTGCCGGATCGATACCAGCAACGAGGTGGATTACTTCAAGGCCGGTGGCATTCTGCATTACGTGCTGCGCGAGTTGATCGCAAAGTAGTGTTCACCGCAGCGCTTCTACGACCAGCGTAGAAGCGCGTGGGCTGATCTTGCTTATCGGCGGATACGGTACAGGCCGTTATCTATATCTGATCCGAAATAGACCGTGCCTTCAGCATCCACAGCCACCCCTGTGGGGATGCCGCTGGGTGGCATTCCCGGGCTGGCGGCTAATCCGATCGGCAAATTCTCTGCAATGACTTTGCGTTCCCCTGTTTCTATGTTGATCTCTGTCAGACGTTGGGCAGCGGTCTCAGCAATGATCCAGTGGCCTTCTTTCGTCTGCGCAAGCCCCTCGGGCATCGCCAGATCCTTCGCAATGCGAGTCACGTCACCCGATGCCGGATCAACGCGCGTCAGAAAGCCGGCCGCCTCGGTCAGATAGATCATGCCGTCTTGGCCAAGCAGCATCTGTACCGGCCCATGCAGGCCATTAGCCAATTCGGTTCTGGTTTCCAGTTCGTCACCTGTCAGGCGTATCAGGGAGCCGGAGGCCATCTCGCTGACCACGACGCTCCCATCTTCCAGTTCGATGGCATCAGATGGAGCCTTGAGTTCATGAATCATCGCCAGGGTTGCAAGATTGGTCCGGTCGATTATCTGAAGCGTATTGGTGGAAAAGCTGGTCAGCAACAAACGGTCCTTGCCAAGCCCCACCGCCGCTGGATATTCCACATCGGAACCATGCGCGCGGCGAATATCCGTTACCTCCCCGGTGGCGGTATTCACCGAGCGGAAAGCAAAAATGTCAGCAATGTAGATCGTCTTGCCGTCCTCTGAGATGGTCAGACCTGCCGGCACCGCCAGTTCGCCCTTGGTGATGATCCGTGCATCCCCGGTTTGCGGATCCACCTGCTCAATTGAGTTATCGGCCATGTTGGATATGAAAATCCGGTCCTGGCCATCAATCGCCAGGTTGTCCAGGGAGGTATCGAGCTGTGCTACGTCAGTGGTCTCGCCACTGGCGGTATCGACCCGTACCAGGGTGCCGGCCTTGGTGTCGACCACATACAAAGTGCCCTTGGAATCGAAGTTGGCTGCGGCAGGTGTTCCGAAGCCTTCTGCCACCGTCTGAATCTCTCCGTCGGCCGGATTGATGCGCACAACCTTGCCCTTGAACCAGAGCGGACCATAAAGCCAGCCGTCAGCGCCGACCTCAAAGCCGTTGAAACCGCCCATGTCTTTTGCGATCAGGCGTGGCTGCCTTTTACCGCTAACATCCATTTCCCACAGGGCATCACCGAGGAAAACCTGGCTTGCATATAACTGCCCAGTCTTCTGATTGAATGCGGTCGAGTTGATGCCAGGCAGGTTTTCAGCCAGAACGCGGATCGGTGCCTCGTCGTGTTCACGGTACATCAGCTTGCCCAGGTAAAACCCGGTCCAGGCCATTTCACCCTTGGGCCCGATGGCGATGTCATCAGCCTGGCCCTGGTCTGGGCCGATAAAAGTGCTGACGTCGCCATTGGCAATGTCCACGTGGTAAATGCTGCCGCCCACAACGCTGCCCGCCAGCAGTCGATCTTGCTGGTCCATCGCCAGCCCGTGGACTCCTTTGAAGGCGGACGGCGCAACCAGGGCTTCGGGTTGTGCGGCGAGTGCAGCGGTGGAGATCAGGGTGGCCATTAGAAGAAGGGGGAACGCAGGTTTCATCAGTCATCCTTATTATTGTTTGAGCCTGAGAACCATTCTAGCGGGGGCTAGCCGGTTCGGTTGCGTTATCGAGGAGGCTGATAACGGCTCATCTGAAAGACCAGGTTCGATTGCCTTCAGAGCGCCTTGACCTAGCGAGCCGTTACAGGGCCGGTGCACTATTACAGGAACTCTTGCCTCCGCATTCTTTCTACATTCTGGTGCACGTGAATTCCGACCTGAAACGAGAGGAAATTCCTATGAAACGATTAGCCATGATAGTCGGTATTACAGCGATACTGCCGATGGCGGCTTTCGCCGAAGAAGTGAAATTGACTGAAGAGCTTAATGGTCTGGATATCGAAATCCAGATGATCGGCACAGGTACCGCTGGCGGAGCTGGCGCTGCAGGCGCAGGGGGCGGTGGAACACAGGTGTTGCAGGTAATCAACAACAGCGACAAAAAGGTGGCGTGCCGGTTGGAAGGAGGCCCTGCCGAAACCATGCAGGATGGGCCTATGGCACCCATCGAAGCCGGTAAGACTGCGGTAATGCGGATCGAGGGCGACGCGGCTAGCGTTGTCACACGCGCCAAGTTGATCTGTGAAGAAGCGTGAAAATCGGTATGAAATCGGTAAAAGACGGGACGGTGTAGCACCGTCCCGTCGAGATCAGCCTATCGACGCAATAGACGTTGCCACAGGCTTGGGACGGGATCTCGGAAAGCGTCCATCAGGCCGGCGGCGTCGATGCCGCGTCGTTCCTTGTCAAAGGCCAGGGCAAGGCGCAGCCCTTCCCAGCAGTGGGGCGGCAGATTGGGCGGTCGCGTGAGTGTCTTGTCTTGCTCCATGGCCTTGGCTTGTCTGGCCGTCAACCGGCTAAAGGGGTGATGGCCGCTACTGAGCTCATAGAGTACGCACGCCGCCGCGTAGACGTCCGCGGATGCGGTGAGCGGTTCGCCATTGAGCAATTCCAGCGCGGCATAACGTGGCGTCCACGCGGAGATGCGGGAGCGGCTCAGGCGCGGCAATCCGGTCAAGAGCCCCTTGCTTGGTTGGCCCAGACCATAATCGAACAGGCGCAAACCGTCGGCGGCAAGCATTACATTGCTGGGTTTTATGTCGCCGTGCAGCACCCCGTGACGATGCGAACAGGTCAGTGCGTCGAGGAGGGGCAGGGCAATTGACTGGAGCTCTGTCCAGGGCAGCCCGGCCGGCCTTTCGTCCAGCAGTTGATCAAGTGTCGGTCCCTTGAGCAGCTCCAGCGTGATAAAGGCGCGTTGGCAGAAAGGGTCGACATCGAAGGCATAGAGCCGAATGACATTGCCATGGCGCAGGCGGCTGGTCAGTGCGAATTCGCTGTAGAGCAGGGCGTTGGCGTCGGGGTATTCAGCGAATTCCTCGTTAAGCGTTTTCAATGCGACATAGGGATCTGGGTCGCCATACTGCTCGCGTAACAGGTCACGCGCCCGGTATACCGCGCCCATCCCGCCGACGCCGAGTAGTCGTTCGATCTTGTAGCGCTTGCAGAGCACCTCGGGCAGCGGCAATACAGCCGCGGGCATCTGAGCAGGGGGCGTTTCGGCTTCCCGGATTGTGCCTATAAAACGAGTGAGGTCCGAGACATCCGGTGTCGGGTTAAGCATAGAGGCTTCCATTTCATTCATCGGCGAATCACTACGGCACTGAGGTTGTCCCGCGCTGGCCCGTTCAGTGCCTGGTCAAAAAGTTTTTGCACGGCAAGCCGCGCGGAGGGCTGGCCCAGAGCGCTGCCCAGATGGTCTGCCGACATGCCCTGGTAAAGGCCGTCACTGCATAGCAATAGGGTATCGCCTGGGTAGACAGTGAACTCGACTACTTCGAGCACAAGTTTTTCGCTGGCACCGACCGCGCGGGTCAGCGCATGCGCGGAAGGATGGCTTGCGGCCTGCTTGGGGCTGCACTGTTGCTCCTGAATCAGCTGTTGCAACAGTGAGTGATCCCGTGACAACTGAAACAGGGTGCCGCCACGCCAGAGATAACAACGGCTATCGCCAGCCCAGACGCAGACGGCGCGTTCACCTTCGATCAGCAGGGCAACTACCGTGCTGCCGATCACCGGATCCGGCTGCTCGGCGGTGACGGTCAGCTCCTGGCTCAGCCGTCGGTTGAGCACATGCAGGCATTGGCGAATCTGCTTGAGGCGCAGGTCGATATCGCTCTCATGGGGCAGTTCGGCAAGATGCTCCACGATCAACCGGCTAGCCAATGCCCCGTTCTGATGTCCTCCCATGCCGTCGGCGACTGCCCAGAGACCTTTTTCCGGCAGTGCCAGGAAGGCATCTTCATTACGCGCCCGCACTTTGCCGGTATCAGTACGAGCGGCGCAGCGCCAGAGGCTTTCAGTCTCCGTCATCACAACCTCGTGGGCAGCTTGAACGAGCGCAGCACGCTGGTCTCGAAGGGGTTTGGCGAACGCTGGCTGTGCAGCAGGTAACTGGTCCGCAGGCCGCTGAGGTTGGCTTTTAACATCAGTACATCGCGATCGCTGTGGTGATCCACCTCCAACAGGTCAAGCAGGCGGAACAGAGACCAGGTTCCGCTTTTCTGCTCGATACCCACGCGCCGCCCGCCCAGATCTTCCAGCTGCAGACTGATTCGTCCCTCGTCCCCGCCGCTGGGCCAGTGAAATGCTGTCTGCGTGATCGGGCCGTGACGATATTCCATCTGCTGTTTGCCGAACTGGAAATTGGCCCTGCCCAGACTGGGATCAAGGGAATGCGGCTCGAGTTTGAACGCTATGTAGGGCTCGTTCGGATTCTCGGCGAAGAAGCTGCGGCGGATCGTTTGCACCGCGCTGATTTGCTTGAGAAATTCCCGCGACATGGGTAAACCGCGTCCGTCGATATAACGCAAGCGGTATTGTCCGCTGGCATCGCTGAGGAAGGATTTGAGATAGGTATTGTAGAAGCTGTCGGCGATACCCTGCGATTTGAAAAATTCACGGAAATCAGCCAGCGCGACGTCGCTCTCGCTTTCAATATTGAATGGGTAGCGCTGGTGCAACGAGTCTTTGTAAGCGGCATAAAGCTCGCTGCGATACCGCTGATTCAGGAAGGCATGGGCGTCATGCAGGATCATCATCCAGCTGTCCTGCGCTATGACTTCCAGCCATTTACCGACCGGCTCGGGCATCAGCTTGGCGCTGGCTCGAAGCTGGTTGATAGCGTCACGCTGTCCATCCATGCGTGCGCGTGCCATGTCGAATGCTGCCTGCTCCGGAGCGCTGGCCTGGGCGAGGGTGGTCAGCTGGACCTGCAAAGCGTCGAGCGCCTGGAGACTCGTTACCATTTCGGGTGAAGGGCCGCCGTTCTCGTCCAGCAAGCGATGCAGTGCTTCAAAGCGCCGCTCAAGGGACTTGCGGGCATTCTCGGATTGCAGCTGATTGACCTTCGCCTCAAGCGTGGCGGGGGGTTGACTCGCTTCGCTGAAGCGGGTGTTCTTTCTGACTTCAGTAAGCAACTGCAGCATTGGTGAGCTGGATGCGGTCAATCGGCTCAGTTGCAGGGAACCTTGCAGGATGGTGCCCAAGGGCTCCAGGTGCAGGCGCGAGAGGGCGTCAGCCCAATGGTTCGAATAGTCCTGAAAATACAATTCTTCCATTTCGACCATCAAGCGGTTCAGATCGTTGCTGCTCAGCGTGTCGCTGCCTCCCAGCACCCAGTTGTCACTCAGCAGGGTATTGACCAGTCCGCCGCCTTCGGCGACGAACATCTGCTCGTAGCCGCTTTTGGTGTAGAAACCCGGGATGATATTACTGCTACTGGTCAGCAATGATGCTTCCGGCCCGAGGTGCTGCTCCAGTCGGTACACGGGCAAATTACGGGCCTGTTCACGGAGCATACGGTAGACCACGCTGGCCAGTGACTCACTGCGTAGTTGCTGGCGAGCATCGGCTACCAATCGATCATCGAGCTGATGGGTAAAAGAAGTATTCAGCAATCGGGCGAAATGCGCATTCAACGCGGCCTGGGCCTCGCTATCGCCGGCATAGCGCAAGGACCAGTCGGCTGCCAGCCAGTCTTTCAGATAAGCCGGATCCCGACGATCCTGCAGATTCAGCATAAGGTAGGCGCGCAAACTGGACAGCAGGCCCTGACGGTCCCCCAGGCTGCCCCGAATCTGCTCCTCGAGCTGCTCGGCAACGCGCGGCAGAAGGAGTGTTTCCAGATCGTTGCGGTAGGTACGGATCACGGTCGGGGCGACCTTGCCACCTTGATACAACCCGCCGCGCTGCAGCCAGCCAGCCTGATCCCGGGGCGGAAAAACCTGAATTGCGGCGTAGCTGCGATCCAGCGCGTTGAGGGTCGCCAGTGCATCATCCTCAACCGCAATGGTTTGAACGTCACTGGTATGCAGTTGGGCAAGTTCGCGAACCTGTTCGAGGCGGTCATGATTGCTGGAGAAGCTCGCGGCCCAGCTCAGGCCAAAGAAACCGAGGCAAACGACCGCTGCCGCATACAGCGCACGCTGGCCCCAGCCGATGCGTTTGACCTCTCGCTGGTCCAGACCAGCCAGGTCTGCCTCAGGGAAAACGACCCGGCTCAGCAGATTGTTTATGAAGCGCGCCCGGCCGTTGCGGAAGGTTGGCAGATCGTTTTTGGTCGAGCCGAGATTCCGGCCGATGCTGGCGGTCAGTGAATCCAGCCCGTGCTGCAGCTCCGGGGCGCTGGTCAGATAAAACCCCCGTAGCTGGCTGGCACGCTGGTAACGATTGCCGGAAAACGCCAGTTCGATAAACAGGCAGAGGTGTTCGCCTAGCTGTCCAAGCTGATGCGGGAAGTCGAGTATCCGGCCGCGACGCTGATTGTCGCGCTCCTGATGCATGCGCATGATGACCTGACTATTCAACTGGCGTAGCAGCTCTTCGAATTCCTGGCGGACCACCTGCGCGTCGGTGCCGTTCTGGTCTTTTCGGAAACTGCTGCCAAATACCTGATCGCTTTCTTCGCGCGATAACTGATCGAAAAATTCGTCGAAACCCAGAATCTTGTCCGCTTTGCTCAGCACCAGATAGACAGGTACATCCACCCCCAAAACCTGGTTGATATCGTGCAGACGCTGACGGGTTTGCCGTGCCAGCGTCTCGAGCGCCTGTTCGGTCCCGCCCTGTAGCTGGTCTACCGGAACGTTTACCAGTACGCCATTAAGCGGGCGCGGACGCCGCCGCCGTAACAGCCCCAGCAGGGTCTGCCAGCCCATGCTGTCGACGTCGGCATCGGGTTGCACGAGATAACGTCCGGCTGTGTCGATCAGCACTCCATGCTCGGCAAAGTACCAGTCTGCATAGCGAGTGCCAGCGACATCCCGGGTCAGGCGTTGTTGATCGGCCTTGTTCAGCGGGAACTCCAGCCCCGAGAAATCCAGCAGGCTGGTCTTGCCGCTTGCCTGTGGCCCGATCAGCAGATACCAGGGCAGCTCGTTGCGCCAGCGTTCGCTGCGACCTTTGTAAAGACTTGATTTGCGCAAAGTGGACAAAGCGGCCTTGAATCGGCCGTGCAACTCGATCTGTTCTTCAACAATCATGCCTTCACGACGGATGCGGTCCTGTGCGGCCTCATCGTCTTCTTCGGCTTTCTTGCGCTCGGTCGATTTCCAGCTGACGAAAACCATCGCCAGGCCCCAGATCAGAAACAACAGGCTGATGGTGACCAGCCGACTGCTGGCGGGCTCCCAGAATTTGTTGTCGTTGATGGCGAGCAGTGGCCCGGCAATCCACACCAGAGCGGCAATGGCCAGCACGAGACACAGGCTCCACATCCAGCCTCTGCGCATCAGGCCGGACAGGCGTGACAGCTGGGTGAAGCTGGCAAGTTGGTACAGTTTGGATCTCATATCATCTCTTCCCTGAGTACGGCGCTGCCGTTGGGTCAATAATCAGCGGCTGAAAGGCATTCAGTACGGCGGTGCGTTGGTCGTTGAGCACCCAGGAGAAGCCGCCAAACAATGTGCACAGGCATATCGCGGTGAAGGCGACCACCAGCCACCACGGCACAATACGCACCAGGTCACGGCGACCACCCTTGAGCCCCTCCCAGTGGGGCGAAATGTCCCGCGGAATATCTCCGCGCATCTGCCGAATCTGCCGGTAGAGGCTGTCCCGGATCACCTCCAGTTCCATCATTCCGCGGGGCATCACGCGGTATTTGCCTTCAAAACCCAGCGACAGGCACAGGTACATCAATTCGAGCATGGCCAGGTGCTTGACCGGATTGCGTGAGAGGCGCTCAAGCAACTGGAAGAACTTCTCGCCGCCGAAGGTTTCGTTGTGAAAGCTGCTGAGCAGGCTCATTTGCGACCATTCACTTTCGTTACCCCACGGCGTGGTGACTACCGCCTCATCCAGTGCGGTACAGATTACGTAGCGTGCCGCCATGACCTCACTGCTTTCTGAGCCACCCTGCAGTGCGTGGTGTTCGAACAGCTTGATTTCCGCCGCCAGCCGGTCCTTGAGACTGTGAAGATCCTCAGGTTCATAACTGTGTTTCAGGCGTACTACCTCGGATAACAGTCCCGAGGCGACGGCGACCAAAGGATTCAGGCTGAGGTTGTAGCTTTCGGCAGGCCGCAGGCGTGCGGCGTAAATCATTCTCTGCTCGAGCTTTTCATATTTGGGCGGGGCGTCGAAATCAGTCAGCGGCGTCTGCGCCGGCAGGTTGCCGTTGCGATTGAGGATGACGGTCTGATCGTCCTGGCGGTAGTCCATGTCCTTGATCATCATTGGTTCCTTATGGCCCAGAATTTCAGTTCCAATCCGGAAAACTCGCCTGATACATGGAAGGCGAAACCACCGGAGTGTTCGAGTTGTGCGAGTTCTTCGGAGCTCAGCTCCAGAGCGAAGTAGGTTTTACCCGCATGGAAGGGAATCTGACGCGGGGCTACCGGTAGCGGCTTGACCTTGATACCCGGCAGATGCAGGTTCACCAGTTGTCGGATCCGTTCTACCGGTCCGATCTTGAGATGCGCTGGCAGCCGCTTGCGCAGTTCCTCTGAATCACATTGAGCCTGCGCGGCCAATACGAAGGATGCTGAGCCGAGCAGCTTGTGGTCGTGCAACGGCGACACCTGGATGCCATATTGACGCTGCTGCAGGGGCAACTCGACGGCGTGCTGCTCCAGCACCATCGACAAGACCTGGCGGATGGCGTCCAGTAGTTTGCGGAAACTCAAGCCCTGGTCGTTGTGTTGATAGCGGCTATCCAGGCGAGGACGCTTGGTCTCACTGGCGAAAGTGGACAGTTCCCCCAGCAGACCCAGCAGTTCGCGGTAGATCTGTTCCGGATGAATCTGCTCGACGCCCATGTAATGGCGCAGCACCGGCTCATACCGGTTGATCAACTGCAACATCATGAAGTCCCCGACCTCTGCACTGCCGACCTTGCCAGTCGCGCGCACGCGTTCGGCAAGAATGTCGCCCCGGTGGGCGAGCATGCTGATGGTTTCCTTGATGCAGGACTGCAAAAAGCTGCTGGCCTGGAAATGCACATAGGTGGGGATAAACTCTGGGTCCAGGCTGATCACCCCGTCGGGCGTGGTGTCCAGCACCTCGCAGAGCTTGAGTTTGACGTAGGCGTGATCGCTCTCCTGTTCACCGAGCAGCAAGCGAAAGTCCGGCAGACCGCAACTGACCTGACTGCTGCTACTGTCACCCGCATTGGAATCGGCTACCTCGGCATCAAAGGCAATAAACCGCGCCAGGACGTCCTTCTGTTCCAGGCGCCGGGTTTCGACATGGTTGCCAGTCACCAGAGGCAGAGCCAGATACACAGCGGTAGAGGACGTGTTGGCTGGTATGTCCAGGGCCAGCGGATCGCGCTCGGCGCCGAGGTCGAACAGACTGCCGTCCGGTAACACACCGCTGGCATGACTGACCACCAATTTGCCCATGTTCAGAAACTGGCGGTCGATTTCCAGATTAAAGAATCCCCAAGGGTAGATATCCAGACGCTGGGTTCTTGCCTTGAGCTGATTGTCATAATAGCGATCGCTTTGCTGAAAGTGCTGCGGACGCAGCAGCATGCCTTCCTGCCAAACGACTTTCTGAGTCGTCATGACTTAATCCCTGTTCCGGCTGTCAGCGTTTTGCTTGCGGATGCCGTCGGCGTCCAGATAGAGCCTGACGTCATGCCGTTTCCTGTTCTTCAGCGGTATGACGTATCGCCATTCGGCCTCCGACAGGTCGCGGTAGGCGGCAAGGACGCCGACATAACGTGTGTCATTCTGAACCGAGAGCTTCAGATCAAGGGATTCGCCAGGGCGCAGTTCGAGTTCCTCCAGCATCACGAAATCCGGTGACAGGGTTTCCTTGGGCCGCTGATACAGCGAGAAGAAATCGGCGTTTTTGAAAGCCACCGGATGTTTGAGTTCTATCAGGTGGATGACGACTGGAGAGGGCCTGTCATTCAGGTCGGGATTGAGCGTGGGGCTACCTTCTAACGACAGATCCACCTTGGTCAGGCTTGAATAGGGCGACAGGGCTGCGCAGCCATTGAGGAATGCAAAACTGGTCAAAAGAACCATTACTGCCATGCGTGACATAGGAATTATCCTTGGATATCTGAATTGAGGGTGGCGATCAGGCGGACCTGTGTTTCATAGGCCATGGCGAAATCCCGGGCAAACAGGCGCTTGCTCCATTCATCGTCATGCAGCATGGATTGATGCAGGCGTGTATAGGCACGCCAATGGGTTCCGGAAGTCCTGAGCAGTGTTTTGTTTTCGCTTTCGAAGCGCAGGGTCAACTGATCTGGTGAAAGCTGGTCGAGCATGCCTTTGACGGCGGCGCGGCTGGCGGCGATCAGGGCTACCTGATGCGCCTGCAGGTCGCGAAAAGCACGGCTTATCGCCTGGGACGCAGGGAGTTGACCCGGTTGAGCATCCCGCAACATGCCGGTCAGGGCTTCGCTGCTGCCGCTGGTGTGCTTGAGCGGGTTGTTGTCGGTGCCCTGCACGGTCGTCAGGGCCAGGCGCATTTCGCTCTTGAGGTCGCTGCGGGTGCGCAGGCTCTGCTGCAAACCGCCAATGCTCTGTCTGAGCAGCTTGGCTGCGTTCAAGGCGAGTGTTTCGCGCTGGCCTTCGTCGAGATCATTCAGCTCGACGCCCAGAGCCTCGCTGAAACGCTCCCAGAAATGCGCCGTCATTCTTTGCGGTTCGGCGGGAGGAGGCGGAGCGGGAGCTGCCACCGGGGCTGCGACCAGCTCGGGGACCAGCAGGCTTTCCATGTCCAGACGAGCATAGTCCTGTTGGGGGCTCGCCGATTCCTTTGGGTAACTGCCCAGCAGGCCGAGATCATCTCCCTCCGCGGAAGCCAGTTCCTGCTGGTCCAGTGCGCTGATGGGATCCAGCTCAAGAAAAGCGTCGTCAGGAATGACGCTGCCTGACGACTCGGGCCGGCCGAGGTCACTGGCGTAGATCGCCGGATCCTGGATAAGGCGCGCGCGGATTTCGAACTCACCAAGGCAAAATACACTGCCATGTTCGATACGGTGCGCCTGACCCTTGGGCAGCTTGGCATCGTTGTCTTTCAGCTGAATGCCGTTGCTGCTGGTATCGGTCAGAAAAAAGGATCCATCACGATAGCTGACCTGGGCATGGCGCCCGGATACCACACGTTTGCGGTCCGGAATTACCCAGTCGCAATCCTCCGCGCGGCCAATGATTCCACCGGCCTGCTTGAAGGTTTTGGTGGTCGGTAAACCTGATGCGAATTGCTGCGTACCGACCACATCGAATACCAGTTCCATGGTTACTTGCTCCTTGCGTTTAGCTGGCGCGGTTATCGGCCTGCGGATTACCAAGCGGACGGTAGTCGTCATCGGTGAATTTTGTATTGGCACATCCGGCCAGACTGAGAGCCAGGACTATCAGAGCCGGGCACAAGTAGTTTCTATTCAAGAAGACACCTCTTTCTTCTGATGGGAATGCATGATTTTTTCGATTACCAGGAGCCATACGGAATCCCGAATTTTTCGACGTAAGCTTGGGATTCGGGACGAAGTTTTGCTGCATAGACGCCGTTCATTTCGCCAAGGTAGGGGCCGCTGGTCACTATTCCACCCTCTTCCCGACCGATTTCAATGGGCTGGAGGCAGGGCCCGCCAAGCCAGGCTTTTGCTATGCCTCCTGGAGCCAGGCCGATGGTGAGTACGTGCCGATAATCGGTTACCCATTTTCCGGCTCCGTGACAACGGACTCGTTCGGGTTTGATCATCAATTCCCGAGCCTCGGGAGAAATCTCTATATAGGCGTAGTAAGTTTGTGGCTCGGCGAGAGACTGCCAGCGCACATAAATTAAAACAGGAAGGTCTGCGCCAATGACATGTTTACCGGCGCCCATTCCTGGCCGTTCAGGCCAGCCTTTTGGGTTGCCCCGGTTTTCAGGCGGCGTTTGTATTGCGGAGGTCCCGCTTCCGGCGCGTCTGTAGAGGCGCTTGTTTATATCCACCACGTCAGCGGTTTCAATCCAGACCTCCATGTAGTTAGGGGCGAAAAAACCCAGGAACCAGGCGTCGTAGGGCAGGGGACTGCCATATCCCGTGGCACACCCGCTCATTATCAAGCCTGCCAGAAGCGCAATCAGTCGAGTTCTAATCATGTTGGTGCACCATGCGCTTGCCATCCTGCGTGGGTCGGTTGATAAAAAAGATAGAGAAAACGCTGTTGTTCCAGCCGTTGGCTGCATTCCAGTTGGCCGATTGATGGATATAGCGCCTGTACAGCAGTGCTTCTTCCCCATCTGTCAGCGCCAGATGGGCAGACTCTCCCGTGGCATAAGCCAGAACCTTGACGTAGATTGGTTCCAGTTCCGCCGGGAGAGTCAGTTGTGGGGTGGCGGGAATATCATTCATCGGTACGCCTTCCCTAACGGCCAGCTCTCGCATAACCCGGAAATAGACCAGAGAAAGAGCACCTGATACCTCGCGCTCGCTCTGTATGGCGCAGAAAACATGCTTTTCACGGTAGAGGTCGCGCTGTCGATTGAAAGGAAGCTCGATAGACCAGCTTTCTACCGAAAGCCCCATGCCATATCGCTGGAGTTGCCCCAGTTTTCCATCCAGTTCAGCCGCCGTAGAGATGCACGCGTTGGTGTGCTCGTTGGGCGTGGTGAGCCTTGCCAGACTGCTTCTGGGTCGACTGAGAAAAACCTTCTCCTTCGCTCGGGGCATATAGCCGCCGCCTAGATCGGAGTGCACCCCCGGTACTACGATGTCGGATGCGCCGGCGCTATTCAGAGAAAAGTTGTGGCGACGTTCATCGCGGGCAACCAGTTGTACGACCTTTTTAGCGACGCCAGGCGCTAGCTGCAGGTTGAGGCCTGGATTTCTATGATTGTGGGGGCTGAAGTCCAGCGCACCAGGAGCAACGATGCCTGCGACCGTGTCGAAAAGTCCGACGAAGCCGAGAGTTACATCATCAGGATTCCACCCGAAATTAGGAGATAGCATGGGTGAGCCTGGCGGCAGAGCCACCGCAATCAGGTTGTCGGCACCTTTTTGCACCTCATTGGCAAAATCACGTGCGGCGGCTGCGCCTCGGCTAAAGCCGAAAATATCAAATTCGATACGTTCAATTTGAGTATGCGGATTTTGCTGGTAAAAGAAATTTACAGCTTTCGCTATCTTTTCAGGACTTTCTTCGACGCGCGACCGCGCGCCAGCACTGCCCTGTCCAGTACCCTGGCTATAGAGAGAATCCTCAGTGCCGCTGCGTGTACCGATACCTTCCAGATAAACCCTTAAGGAAGCTGTCTGCGCGCTCATTTCGATCTTTACGTCGGACTCATCCCGATATAGACCATACAACCGCGCCACATTAGTCACATCATTACCGTAACTGTTATCAGGCGATCTTCCCTGTCTATCAAATCCATGATTTGCGCAATGTTGACGAATCGCTTCGGCTATTTCTTCCAGGCCAACGTCCTCGGCGCGACAACCCGCCACGCTTTGGCTGTTTTCCTTGTTGTTACCTGTACCGTCGAAGAACACACCGATTCTCAAGGTAATCAGCTGCTCTATTGGCAGATTGGTTTCTTCCTCCTCTTCTTCATCTTCAATTTCATCTGTCTCGGCGGCTTGAGCGGCGAGCATATCGGGCTCGGGTGCGGGGAATTTGGCGGAAGGGGAGAGCCTTGCCAGAGTGCTGCCTGCTTGGTCGGCTGCTGCCACAAAGGGCAGCGCGGCATGCAGGATATTCAGCCCTGATCCGTTGCCCGGCGTGCCACCTATATTGATTTTGATCGCCGGCCCACTGAGCGTGACGCCACTCGGGTCCAATTTAAGAAAGCTGCCGCCACCCCTGGCAGTCAGTTCCATGGCGGCATCGATCACTACTTTGTCGCCGGCGTAGTAATGGATCTCGTCACCCGCTTCGACGAAGTAGCCTGCGCCGGTTTTCAGGTG
>LAZR01000051.1_pt1 | contig 174885 bp, 266 predicted proteins | sample 329461 | NCBI WGS metagenome assembly LAZR01 (sample SAMN03002196, study PRJNA259156) | marine sediment metagenome | biome: sea floor; feature: Hydrothermal impacted sediments; material: marine sediment; isolation source: Loki non-amplified sample from Loki's castle hydrothermal vent sediment ...
TCTCCAAATGTCTCTATAATCTGTGCCCGTTCTACTCTAGATTCTTGTACGGATTGGATCAGGAAGTTAGCATTATCATAACCAAACCCTGTATTAAGGTTGTCTTGAGTAGGATATTCCCAACCAGAAGTAGCACCTAATTTGATGGATCTAAATCCACCAGCTATTTCTCTAACTTTGTCATCAAATCCTGCCTCTGCTACCCGGTCCTCACCAAAATCACCAAAGTTAGAACGTCCCAGCTGGTAATCAGGAAAGAAAATTCCTGCTTGCTCTATTGGCTGTGTAACTCATCAGCTAGAAATCTTTCAGCTCTCTGATCTGTAGAGGGTATACTCTCAGGTTTAGGCCATGAGGAGTTCAAAATCATTATAGGACCTTCGTCAGTAAAAACCGACAGAGATGCAAATGTGTCTTCTTTAATTGTTATACCTGTTAAAGGACGACGGACATATAATGGACGAGCGGTAAACTTAGACTTAGTAGGATCAGCCTTGGTCGCTCTACGAGCTTCTTCAAACCGATCCCTGAACGGGTCGACTTCTATAGTTAAAAATCTTAAAGGAGCTACCATGATTACCTACCTAATAAAAATTCTTTTATTCTATTATCGGTTGGACGTGGGTCACCTTTAGCGCCTGTGACACGTTTGGCTAGATATGCTTTCATCTTAACAGATAATGCATCCTCGACAGTAACACGATCTGATACTCTCATGGTAATAGTATTACCCTGAATCCGAATCTTCATCTCGGATTTCTTACTGTCTACGTCTACATTAAAATCTACTTGGTCCATAACTACCTGACTTCTCCGGGATTGACCGGAGGCAGCACAACCGCACCAGGGGTTCCTTGCCCTTTAAATTCTACGGTTCCTGTAAATTCTGCGTTTTCAAATTTGGCTTTTATACGTCCAGCTGCATCAAGAGCTTCTGCCTTTGAAGGCCTCGCTTGGACTCCGGAGCCAGCTACTCCACCAGAAATACCTCCACCAGGACCAACTTTTATCTCGTCACCAGTTAATCCGTATAGACCTCCTACAGTAGAGACAAATAAAGCTTCTTCTGATGCCTTACCTTTAGCTCCCTTTCTCGTTACACCGACCCCGCCTGCTGAACCTTCTGCAAGGATTTTGGTAACTACTTTCTTTAACTCTGCTTTCTTGGCCTCCGGCAGACCACTGCTTTCAATCATCGCTAAAATTCCTGATAGATCAGGCTTTTCCTTCATCAGTTCTCTGTATACCTTAGTCACAATAGACACGTCAGCTATCATACCTCCTTCGCCACTTAATTCTTCAAGTTCCCCTGCAGAAAGTTTACCGCCCGCCCCTGCAACTTTCCTAAACTGTTCTAAACCTCTACCGCCTAGAACATCTTTAACGCCTGCGTAAAACTCCGACACATCTCCTCGTGTCTCTTCCGAAACGTCGGGAATTATCTTTTCTAACCCTGCTTGTATCGAGCCGATATTTAATTGAGCTAGGGATCCATACCCCTCACCACCAACTCCAGCAAGCTTTTCGAAAGATGCTCGTAAATTACCATAGTTCCTCGCCCCCCATCCAGCAACTTTGTCGAGACTGAAACTATCCGTTATTACCGATAATAAAGGTGCAGCCGCTTCATGCCCTACCAGCTTAATCAACTCTTTCTTTGTAGCGGAACGTAAAGCAGAAAGCTTGGCCCGTACACCAGCCTTCCCTTTTGGGTCTGTAAACCTACCCCCCTTGCTTTTTCCTATACCGATAGCCTGTTTATATGCACCAGCCATCAATTTAGCTATGGTCTTCTGCTGATCTCCATATAGTACGTTACTAAGTTTACTACCTTTTACCGCTTTATCTCCTAATATGTCTTCCAAGTCCTCTTGAACATCACCTACTGCATTCAACCCACTAGTATCGACAGCGGCCCTCATACCCGCAGCCTGCTCAGATGCATTTATTCCTAATTCTCCTCTATTCTCTTTTCCCATAAGTCTGAGAACCGTCGCCTCTATAGGTTCTCCTCCAGTGGCTCTCCGAAGTGCGTGAGGAAGATTTGGTAAGTTCGTACCTAGCTGATCTGCCAACTCTTGTTTGAACTCATTTAATCGATCTATATCAGAAGAATCCAGGCTTAAATTTAAACCTCCTTCGGATTCTTTTCTATTTAAGTCTTCAAGATTGTATGTTTCTATTACTCTTTTGTAAAATTGTGTTTTTTGGTATGTGTTAGTTATTTTAGCTGCTGTTTCACGTCCTGCCGCATCACCACTACGGGCTTCTAAAGCTCTTGTGAGTACATCTCCAAAACCCACCTCTACGTCACTCATTAAATCCTTCATACCCTCGGTACCTATGTTGGCCGCAAAAATACCTCTAAACGCCGACTCCTTTCCCTTAAATGAAGCTTCTCTTATAGATACATCACCAGCGGATAATCTAGCAGCAGACCGACGTATATCAGCATATGAAGACAAATCCGTAACTCTGTACTTCCCCTCTCCAAAGGAAGGTCTAGAAACTTGGTCACCGCCCGCCCCGCCTAGAGACATCTTCGCCAGATAAGATTCTTGTTCAGCAAAAAAAGCTGTCTTCATACCCTGGGTAGACATAACTGGAGTCTGACCTCCAAGAGCGCCTGTTACAGGATCCACTACTTTTTTTTGAAAAGCATTAGCTATATCAGCCGCAGCATTTTGAATAGAAGTAGCGAATTTTTCTAAAACTTTATCTAAGTGACCTCCTATAGAGTATAACTCTTCTTGCCGGTCCATCTCAGCTTTTTTAGCTACTTGGACTGTAGCTTGTTGTTGAAGGGTTTTAACGGCCTGCCTATTAGTAGGAGTAAATTCATCCATAATATTTCTAAAGGCTGGAGTGTCTGCCATATCTGGACCATAAATAGTGGCTCTAGCTTTACCTACCCCAGCTTCCTTAGAAATACCCGCGCCCACCGCTATCTGCCCACCAGTTCCTTGTGAGAACTTCTCAAGAAATAAAGGTAAGTCACCACCTACGTCATCCAGGAACACTTTAGTGTTCTTCCCTAGTTCAGCTAAAAAAGTTCTCCCAAAATCAACAGATTTTCTAGTTGCTAAATCCCTAACTTCCGACCAGGACATTCCACCGTTCAGGAATTTGTTCATAGCCTTTCTATCAACTGTTCCGTTTTTATTCATAAAAGCTATGGCTGGCATTACCGCTGCTCCTGTACCGCCACTTTCTTCGGTCCGCAAAGCTCTCGATCCAGCTTCTTGCAGCAAAGCTGTGAACTTCTCTACGCCGCCGACCTGCTCTATATCTCCCGGTGTTATATACTGTAACTTCTCCATTGTCCCTAGTTGGGTACCTATATCTAAAGCTGCCTTTGCGCCTCCTGCCTTAGTAGCATACCCTCCAGCACCAGCTCCCCGTGAAGCTAGTCTACCGGCTCCTTGCATACCCATACCGGTTAAATTTCCACTCACTTGCATGTTTAAAGCAAACTGAGCAGCATCAGAAGCACGATAAAAACCCATACGGGTTATCTCATCGAAGATATCAACAGCTTCTTCAAGAGAAGTTTGTGTAGCTCTAGCTACATCCTTTAAGGTCTTAAGAGTATCTTTAAACTTCTTGGCAAACTGTTCTGGGTTTTTAGACGTACCCATCATACGGAACATGTCTTTTTGTCCCATTTTTTCCATGACGGTCATTAACTCGTCTGTGGAAGTTTGGGTATCTTCGGCACCCATACCTCTAATTAAACCACCCATCTGCCTCATCTGAGAACGAGTAGCGCCACCACCAGCTCCACCACCGATACCAGCTCCTCCAAACATCTGATTACCATACCTACGAGTAATATCTTGGGCCTGTCTTTCAGAACGCACACCTTCAGCCATATTTCCAGTTAGGTAATCGACTCCTTGATATAAAGCCATACCGGCAGCAAATTGAGGCATAAAAGCTGCTCCACCAGCAAGAGCGCCTATACCTCTTGCGGCAGTCATACCCATACCTCTACCGAGTGCTGCCCCTTTTGCAGCTCCATAAGCACCGGAGGTCACACTACCAAAGCCCATATTGAGAATACCACCTCCGGCACCAGCAGCTGCTCCAGCTGCTCTACTAGCTAAACCAGCACCCGGCTGCATCAAACCAGCAGATAATTTTCCTAACCCTATACCTCCAGCTAACATACCTACGGTAGCACCCATACCAATTGCACCAGCCCCCGCACTAACAGCAGCGCCGCCTAACTGTTCACCCATATATTGACCAGCTGCACCACGCATCTGAGAATTAGAAAATGGAATCGACATAGGGTTTCTACCCATCAGAGACGACATCGCTCCACCCATACCCCCAAACTGCATGTAGGGATCTCTCATACCTCCAAAAGATTGGACACTCTGCGGCATCTGCCAGGGACTAAAATTACCGCCAGCACCGACACCTCCTGCAGGCTGGGACATAAAAGGATCATACCCAGCATACGAATTATAAGAAGGCCCACCACCTCCACCTCTACCTCCACCGTAACCAGGACTCAACGAACTTGCATAAGCATCGCGTTGGCCGAAAGCTCCTACCTGCTGATTAATTAGACTAGCAGTTTGAGAACTAGTTAAAGGCATCAGTCACCGACTAAAACTTTCTGCAGGTAGTCATAGGCCTGACTTATCTTTATCTCTGGAGGAAAGAAGAAGAACCTAACATCTTTACGTAGAGTTAATCTTTTATTTGGCTGTCTTGGGCTACTAACCGATACATCTATAGAAGAGTACTCTTCATCAATCTCTCTAAAATCTACTGGTAGTATCCCAATGAGTCTACCACGTGGCATCATAATGACGCCATCCTCTTTATGTTGAGCCTTACCTCCTTCAAGTTTAAAAACATAACGCAGAGCATTGGTAAGATCGTCGATAGACATGGTAGCTGGTGGAGCACCAAGGCTCTGATCAGCTGTCCCAGGTATCTCTGTAAATTGTGTATCTTTAGGTTGTTCTGTCATCATTTTAAGCCTCCACCACACCAGAGTTGTCAACTCTTGCAGCTTCTCTCTTAGCAATAGCTCTTTTATTGAAAAAGTTTTGAATCACTCTCTTCAAGTTCTTCCTACATCTTACACAGAGATCGTTCATCTCGACTTTAAATGTCTGATCGTCTCCAAGATCTATCTCTACGTAAGCCGCTAAGTCTGTTGGTTGTTCTAAATCTGGGGGGCTGTTCGGATTATAAGGTATAGTGTCTCCGTATTCTTTTCCACATGCGTCACACTCCCGAAAAAGTTGAAGCAGTAGATTCTTCGTCTTTATCGCCATTTTACTATTCTCCTGTTATTAGAGTTGAAGAGCCTTTCCTTAGTGATACCGCATAGTTCGATAAAATGCAATAGTCTAATTTTGCTGCTATAAGTACTGTGGAGGAAAAAAATGCCAGGAGCTTTTTGTCAGATATTAAAAGACTGTTCTACTGATGGAGAGATATGGTGCAAATCCCTTAACTGCCATTCCTGTGACCATCTAGATGAGTTCATTAACGAGGTCCTAGTAGGTCTGGCGATGGGAGAAGTTCGTGGAAATTTCTTTTGGTTGTGCGACTACTGCTTGCGAGAAACTAAAAGAAGAGACAAGCTGTATCTAGGAGTATTCGAAACAGGGGAGTGCGATCATTGCAACCTACCCCACATAATTCTTAACGGAGTAATTTTACTCGGAGACAAATAATGGAAGACCTACCTTTAATCTATGCCAACAGAAAACTTCTGCAGTTGAATATTACAGAAAACATGAAGTTAGTAGAGATACTAAGTGACATATTTGGAGCTACTGTAGACGACAGGTTGGAACTTATAATTAACCTGATTGAGGAAACCTCGTCAAAACTCGTAGTTCATAAAATGATAGACAAAGAGCTTCTGCTAGACCCAAATACTCCAGAAGAGATCACTACAAAGATGGTGATAAAGTTAGAGGAAGGTTTAGAGCTATTAATCCAACAACTTAGCGCACACCTGTCAGAAACCGACATACACGCACTTCTTTCTACACATCTCCCAGACAAATATAAAGGAGTACCGGAACCTGAAGATACATCAGAAGGTTTAGAGTTTGGTGCTCCGGCACCACCGTCAGACGATAATGAAGGCTAACAAACACAGCAGGGATAAACTCCTTGAGCACTACACAAATACAGCAAAAAAGTATCTAGCAGAGCATTGTCGACACGAAGTTATCGCTTTAATATTTCCATCTACAAAGTTAATAGAGTCAGGCCGGTTTGCAAACGTAGTTCCTTTATCACTAGATTCTTCTGAAGCAGAGAACATGAAAAGATGGCGTAAACTGTTCTCATCTATTTATATGCAAACTAGGGCTTATGGCTACGTCCTTATTTTTGAGACAATCTCGGCCGTAAATTCTGAAGAAGAAAATGTTATAAGAGATGTAGACGGTCAAACGTTAAATATTTTAGTGGACGTTCGTGGTGAAAAACCTGTTGTAAATGAAATTGTGTATAAGATAATTGGAGGTCAAGTACATTTTCTTAGCCAACACAAAACAACAACGGTCAGAATAAATCCGTTGAATTCTAAAAGGTAATCTCAATGTTAAAAACTTTAATTGATTTTGGCTTAACCCGAAAGGCAAACATAAGATTAACCAATGTAATAGAGAAAGCAGTAGGCAACATAATAGTTGGAGATCCGAACTCTGCTTTAACCTCTGCAAAAACTCTTGCGGAAACACTACAAAAATTAGCTAACACAAAAACTTATGCCGCAGCCACTTCTAAAAAGGTAGTAGAGAACATACTGAAAATCTTCTTAGAGATGACAGAAACGTATAAGATCGACGATGTTCTAGCAGACATAACTAAGATACTGAAAGGAACAGCACTCTGATATCAGAAGGATGCCCATTCTTTAGGGACAGTTGTTGTCCTTTTAGCGATGGGGAACCCTCATGTATGAAGACAATTTGTATAATTGACGATAGTAAAAGTAGACACCTAAATTCTGAAGAAGAGGACTATCTGTTTGATAACTTTGAGCCTATAGAGTCTCTTCCAGGACTTATGAGTGATGAAGCAGTACACATAAAACAGTTAAAACATAAAGGTGCAGAATATGAAATAGACGATTATCTAAACGGATGGGATTGGTGGTTCTACCACGGAGTCACTGCTGCGGGAGATACTATTATAGTTGAAGAGTCTAGTACTGGAACTAAACTTGTATTCTCGACTAGAGAGGAAAGAGGTTATGGAATCCTCACCGTTACCCCTACAGGTATAGTGACACACCAAGAGTACGGAACGTTCGACGAAGAGTTTATCCACAAACTTCGGAAAGAAACAGGAATTAAATCTCTACGAGAATGGAGAAAACTAGACTTCGTTGTTCTAGTAGATAGGTATGGAAATGAGTTCAGATCAAAACCCGTTTACGCACTTTCTTGCTACGCAGGAGGATGAGTCGATCATAGGTCTGGTAGCATTCTTCTATTCGAAGATGCGGTCTGTTATGGAGGACAAAGTGAGTAGAAAAATTCTTGAGGGCATACTTAAAGAATCTGTTATAAGCTCACGCCTTAAAACAGGAAAGTTGTGGAAAAAATATCAACCATCCTTAGTACAAAACGTACAACTAGAACACACACTAGATAGATTTGGAGGAGATGTTATGAAACTTTGTAATGAACTAAGCGAGATAGTAGACATACCTGAAAAAGCGGTAGTGTTCTGCCTTACGAGAAATGTTAGCGACGAACAGTAAGCACAGCGCACTGCTGGTAGAAGACGGTATTGTGTCAGGAGGAAGGATGATTGCTTCTGCAGATATTAGAATCAAAAGTCTCTCTCATATGAAATTAAACAGGCTATCTATACCAGACGAATTATATAGATGGTGGGTACGTAAGGGAGCAAGATCTGAGAACCCATTAAAAGAATGGTCTGATACTTTTGCCCCTGCATACATAGAGCATTTAAATATGCCCAGTTCTCAAAAAGACCTAGAGAAACTAATGGGTGAGATACAACACAGAAAACACTTAGTCTGGTTGATAGGTCCCCTTGGAATGTATAGAAAGGTAAACGAGCCTCTCAGAATGTGTAGTCGACGGATAATCTACGATTATATAGTGCACGGAGATTATCGCTTAGCACCTAGATACCCGGACTATTGGCTTTCAGGTGAGTACAAAAATACAACTATGTACTCATCCTTCGAGCATTCTGGTTAAGGAATAGAGTACAAATACGTATACAAAAGTACCCTCTGTCTAAGCTCATTGTCTTGTACTGTCTGAGTCACAGCTACTTCTGCCGCAGGATCTAAAGTAGCAAACCAAGTATTAATCTCATCTTCCAGATCTTCTATGTCTGTAGGAGCGTTTAACGTTTTGATAAATATCTTAACAGCTTTCATATCCCTATCCTATTGTGCCTGGCGGTAAGATCATTTATAGATCTGTAAGATAATTTTGCTTGTTTAACCATCTATCTTACTTCAAGTACATTTCTAGGTTGCTCATAATTCATGCATCAACTCAACATCGGCACTATCACCAGCCTGTCCACCAACTGTTACTTTTACACGAATAACTTCTCCAAGTAAATCAAGTACCTTAGCCTGTGAACCATTAGCTATAAATTGTACAGAAATCAAATCCACAATTATTCCTCGATGATTTCCATGATAGCGGCTAACTGACCGCCCGTAACTTCTTCGGGAATATTATCAGGTGATAAAAGGAAAAGATTGATATCAACAGAGTCTTCCAATAGTTCGTTGTATTCCTCTATCTGTTGCTCGCGCGCGCTGATCATATCCGCGTGCTGATCTTGAAGCGCTTTTAGTTCGACATCGAAACTAACACGATCCTGTATAATATATTCAAAGTTTGAAACCTGAGGTTTGCCATCGTCATCTTTAACCGCGTGCTTGATACATAAATCGATTCTTTCTTTCTGGTAGGCCATAAATGCTTCAGGCGGTTTTGAGGCATCCTGTAAACTCTGCACGATCATTTCCAGAGTTCGCAGATTCCTGGCAACGGCATAATTCCATTTTACACCCTTGATATTGGCTACCGCAGACAACCCGGCAGCGATCCGTAATACATCTCTATTTTTCATTGTCTTCATGTTTTCTGTAAAGCCTCAACTTGTTTTGCGTTTATTCATAATATAATCAGTTCTCGTAAGTTAATAAAATCGTAATTGCGCCGCCTGCAATATCGGCGCTGTTAGTTGTGGTAAGTTGAATACGTACAATAGTGGCACTGATAAATACGTCGTATTCGTGCTCAGGCAGAGACGTAAACACAGGCGGCACTCGGTTCCCTGAAGTATTAGTTACCCAGACTTCCATTCCAAGAACTTTTTCTCTTACCAACTCATGAACGATATCGTTAGTACTTCCCTCTGCTCCTGCGGTTCCGGTAAGTTTCTTCATCTTAATTACGGGAGCGCCAGAGCCTAGTTTTATGTATTCGTTTATTTCTACATTACCAGTACTTTGAATAGTCACTCTTGTTGTATCATTTGTTGCAAGTGCTAAATTACCATTTTGTCTATTTATAAGTGTTATATTGTCATTGCTACTTGAACTTGATCCGAGATACCAAAGCTGTTTATTGCCCTGATAAGAATTATGGCCTGTAATAACTGCGCTAGCATTTACAGCGTCAGTAGGGCTTGTTATCTGCAAAGCCCCTGCCGGAAATCCGCCCACATTTCCGGGGGAGTTACCTGTAACATCTAATGTGGCATTCGGGGTTGCCGTCCCGACTCCAAAACGCTTGGTCGTATTATCCCAAAAGAAATTTGCGGCATCGGTTTCAATCATGCTAGAGGCTGTTGCAAAAGCAACACCGCCAACAGTTAAGGTCGCTACCGGAGTATTAATAAGTTGACGCCAATTCGCGCCTGTATAAAAATTGTACCCGTTCCCTGTTGTATTAAAAACTAATAATCCCGTCGCTGGGCTTACAATGGCGTCTCGCTGTGTGGGTGTCATCCGAGGAGGCAGAAACCCCTTCGTAGTGCTATCCATTTGACAGATTGCCGATGCTCCCGGCGCTCCACCTAAACCAAGTCCTGCAAATTGCGGGGTGGCAGCCACCCTTACATCTTGATTTATAAAGGTATGATCGGTGCCATCGCTTGTACGATGCACCGAGTTATCGGAAATCGCGGTCAACTCAGCAGCTGTAAGATGTTGATAATCTCCTGCTGCTCCTCCCTGAATACCCGACAAAACATTATGAGAGGAAATTGCTGCACTGGTTTTAAACCATCTACCAGTAATAGGAGAATCACTAGGGACTATCGGACCTGCGGGAGGCGTATCAACACCAACAGCTTGTTGATCGAACCTATAAAGACCTCCTTCATCCTCTACTAACCGTACTTGTTTTTCTGCACGGTCTGCTATTTCTACATTTCTTAAACCTGTTAAATCTTGTACCGGAGACGAAATAGAATCTAGGATAGAAGAACCTACTGTAGACCCTCCTACAACATCTGGACCATAGAGCAATGTAGCAAACAAAACATTCTGAGTATGAGTTCTGTAGTTGCTCTCTAAAAACTTATACTCTATAGTGACCAGGTCTCCTGGAGACAACGTAAGCAAGAAGGTGTTAACTCTCGCCACTAAGTCGTCTATAGACTCAGGGGTATTATACGCTTCAGAGAATATTTTAACTTGTGCCATAAAGCTTTCTCTCAAAAAGGAATTGCTAGAAGCACTCTAGTTCTCAAACTGATAAGAGTCAACACTGATCAAGTTAGTATAACCTTAAAACCACCGACACGGAAAGGATAAACGTGGGTAAGAAGCACAAACTAAGAGCTAAAAGAAATAAACGAAAAGGAAGGAAGGAACCAATATGTACGTCGCATTCGAAGGCGGAGAAAGATCCGGCAAAGGAACGCAAGCAACTCTCTTAACCACCAGGATTGGTGACAGAGCAAAACTTGTTAAAGAACCATCAGGAATATTTAGAGAACTCCTTAGTAACAAGGAATTAAATTTAAACAAAAGAGCACAGCTTGGTTTATATATGACTTCTATGGCACAGGGACTGCCTGAATGGCCAGAGTTTGGTTTAGGAGGTCAAACCAAAAAAATATTTGTAGGCGACAGGTCTGCTATCTCTACTATCGCTTATCAATGCTTATCGGAGCAGTTGGTGACAGTACAAGACTATTGTAAAACAGCTTCTATATTCGGGATCCATTTTCCATCTGTAGTCTACTTTATGGACATCAAACCGGAAGAAGCTTTTACACGTCCTAATCCAGACAAAGATGACCCAGGCGGCTTTGAGGGACTCGACCTAGACTTCCATACACGTCTTTACGACATCTACAAAGATCTGATGGACGATATCCATGAAGGAAGACTAGCTTCTTATGCAGGCCTCCCTGCCATAAATATTGTCACACTCGACGCCACTAAGACAGTAGACGAGATACACAAAGAGGTATGGGACGATATTAACTTTCGTCTGAGGTCGCGGGGGATTCCTCTGACTGCTCCTGCTTAACTGCCTCTTCTTGGGCTTGTAATTCTTCAGCCTCTTTTTGTTTATACCAGACACCAATACGGTAACAAAACACAGCAAAAGAATTACAAACTGCCAGCCATGTAGACTGTTTGACCACTCCCTCTAAAGAGGGATCTGGTAAATCTCCGATACCATGCTCTTCTAAAGCTGCTACCAAATTCTGCATCATCTTTAGTAAAATAAGGAACGAGGCGTCATGTCTGTTTATTGCTTGTAGTGCCCTAGCGTGCTCTCCCTGCATAGCTTGTAGGGTTTGGATAACATTATTTAATGTCTGATCCATCAATTGCTGGTTACCTACTATAGTTTTTCTGGTAGGTAGTGCCGATTGCTTCTGTTTATTATTCTTTTTACTCATGGTAATATCTCCTTAATCTAATTTAGTTGCCGATCTACCTTTAGATTTAAGATCAGCTAATTTATCTCTCTGTTCTGAAGTTAGTGTCTTGGTTTCTCCACCTGTCGTGTACCACTCTGGAACAGTGATCGCTATTTTAGTCTTCGCTGCATTATCCAACATCTTAAGCATAGTCTCTTCTGTAACATTACGTTTAGCTTCTGCAGACGTAGTAGAACCGTACAGAAGCTCATTTAAACGCTCTAGAGAATCTATTACATACTTGTACGGCTCTTGTATAAGCTCACCCAAGGCAGCAATAGCTATTACTTCTGTAGCCTGTAATTTGGCTAGAGAGTCTTGCATTGTCACTGATACTGCAATGCTCTCCTGTAATGAGCCTACTTTGGGATACTTCTTAAGAGTAGATAGCCACAAACGTAGCCTAGCAAGCTCGTACGGAGAGCTTATCAGTTTTTTAGTGAATCTGGTGTTACAGCGTCTGCAACCCTTTCTTCAAACCACAGCATGTTGGCCCACAGCATATCGATTAGATTACCTGGGAGTTTCACTATCCTCTTAAATTTCTTCTTGAAGGATTCTGTATCAAACTCACTGTTGTGGTCTAAATGAGGAGGGAGGTTATCTCCATTTATAGAGGAGATACCTATAGCGAGACGCCTGTACTGCATAACCCTGATTATGTACTGTCCACTACCGTCGATAGTGTAAGAGTCTTGTTCAATACCTAGAATCGAGACACCATCTACCGATCTAAAAGTAGCCGTAAATCCTTCCATAACTCTTACCGTCTGCTCAACATACCCGGCCACAATCAAATCGCCAATATTGATTTTCGGTAAGTCTTTCTCGATTTCTGCTCGTACCTTTTTAGAATTACGGTACTCATCGAAGAAGTCAAACTCCTTATCTAGAGGAAGTTTGTCAATATCGATATCAGAAAGGCTGGATGTCTCGTCCTCAACTTGAACAGGTTCTTCCTCCGGTATCTCTGTTTCAGGTTCTTCCTCTACAGGAGGAGGTTCTACTTGTTCTTCTTGAAGTATCCCTACTACAGGTAACCCTTCTTCCTCTATTGTTTCAGTAATAGTATTAAGAGCTGTTGGCTTACCTACATTCCCTGGTTGGTTAGCGACGTAGGCAGAACCTACACCTAACGGTCTCGTAGGACCACGTCTTCTAGCAGGTTGCGGTCCATCCAGGTCAGCTGGTGTACTTTTATCTTTAGGTGGCATTTAACTATCTCCTTATTGGTTTGTGTGGGCCTGTATCTTACAGAAGCTTGGTAGCTTCTATCGTGGTTTCGATAACTCTACGAGTCCAACCATACTCATATTTTTTAAACTTCTTCTTACTAGAAACTAGCTTAGCATAAAATATTTGTCTATAGGCTTGGAAGTCTCTAAAGGCTCTCATAGGATCTTTCTTCTTAACTGCTCCTAAAGTTTGAGGACCAACTTTACCGTCAACTTTAACTTTTAAGGATTGTTGTAAAATCTTAAACGCTCGATTCTTACCTTGATTAACAGCACTATCAAATATACAGAGAGCTAGAGAAGAAGGAAGCTCATCACAGAAGGAAGGGGTCCAATATTTATCATGGTAAATCTCTCTAGCCTCTTCTTCAGTAATCATCTTGGCATCTTCAGCATCAACATCTCCATCACCGTCACGGTCAATAGGATTTGCTCGATTACTTATGCCATATTTAGTAGCCCCGCCTGGGTCATCTGGGTCGTTAACAAAACCACCCTCGTGTTTTAAGATAAGTTCAAATGCTGCATCAAATCCGGCATCTTTTTTACTCATGGTTTTAGTTTCCTTCACTGGCGGGGGTTTCGTTACATCTACATCAGAAGCTTTTATAAACTCTGGAGGAACACTGCTTGCGATTGACTCTGCTCTTTTTCCTATAATCGCTAACAGAATCGACTTTATTAGTACAAATAATCTGGCTATCATTCTAAAGCTCCCCAGATCCAGGAGTCCTTAAAGTTAGCGGCAATCTTTTCTACAGTACTCATATTGTCGTGTACAGTCAGTTCAACACCAAGTCTTCGTGACTTCTGTAAAAGCATAAGGGCTTTGTGTGCATCTTTCAACTCATCTTGCTCAATAAATTTTAAGTTCTTAAGTTCTGGTCCAGCTAACGCTTTAGGTCTACCCTTCTTGCCTTTTTTAATAAGTACTCCAGACACAAAAACAGGGTCTCCATCTCTGCGTACTACATTGGTCACCTCAAAAATAGATATACCAATGCGACTACCCACAAGAAAATACTTACCTATCAGTTCGTCCATCTAAAGTCCAGAGCTTGATGCTGCCCCTTTTACAGAATGGATTAGTTGAGAAACAAATAAAAGAGACCATGTTTGACACTTTATTATAAATTCTTCCTCTGTTTCTATTGAGACTTCTACAGGCTCGTTTGTCTCTAAGTAAAGATTCTCCAGAAACATAACCTCCAAACAATTACTCAAAGCTTTCACTAAAGGTAGAAATACGACCAATCTAGAGTCCACACTAAGTCCAGAACTTTCAGAAATAGCTACCTGTAGATCTTCTAGTTCAGCGGAGTAGTTTAAGGTCTTAGATAGGTTCTCGCCATAAGCGTCTATATCCAACATCTGGTTTGGGTCTAAGACAGAAGCTAACCTAGGCAAATCCCATCCTTCAGGGAATTCATTACTGATCTCAAAGAAGGCAGGTATCAATGCTAATTCTACCCACTTACTATAAACTCTGATCAATTTCTCCACATCAATCTTTGAAGTATCACCTGTAATAAAAGAATCTGCAGCATACGTTAGGATCGGCCGTAATATAGTCGATGCCGTGGCAGCAAACAAAGATTTTATATCGACACCTTCATCTAACTTACTAGTTATTAATTCAGAGACTTCTTGTAGAGTCATCTGAGGATGTAACTTAAGATCGTCCATCTATTTAACCTCCTACAATAACAGGAGCTATTGTGTCTGGAACTGCTTCTGGTTCATAAACTACAACTGGATCGTTCATAAAAGATCCTATCTCAAACAGAGCACCTTCCCTGGTATCTGAATAGAACACATTTAAAAGCTCCTCATCTCCTTTAGAGGACGTGATTATCTTAAAAGGTCTTGGAAGGTTCTCATAAATGTCAAGGTCGTAGCAGACTACATATTCAGGCATGAAGTCATGCTTAGAAACATAAGCGTTTATTGCTTCGGTTAAAGCTTTGTGTACCTGTTCGTTATCCACTAGTACCTTCCTCGTCGCCTTTTTTCTCAGCGACTATGTCTTCAGACATTAAGCGTTTCCACATCTTGTATCGTCGTTTTACTTTAGCGGCCCAGGGTTTTCCGGCCTTCCAGGAGACACCACTGTTATAATGGTTGATCCAATAAAGACCCTTCTTCGACCTTCTAGAGTTGTTTTTAGCCCAGTTCCACCAAAAATTCAAGGCGTACGCACCAGCAACAACTTGAATTCCAATATCCGTACTACGTTTTAAACTTTCAGGGAAAGCTTTCCATACCGGGTAGTTTATCTGAGTAAGTCCCCAAGATTTACCGCCATCACCTACCACATGAGGTTTAAAAGTAGACTCTGTATGAATGACAGCTAGTAGCAATGCCTCCTCAATACCGAACTCGCACGAACCTGCACCGACACCTCTAACAATCTCAAGAGCGGTATCTTCTTCAATCTTAGGGTTAATTTCTTGTATCTTGGACACTACCTTTCGAATCTCGACTACATCGGTAGTGAAACTCAAAGGGAATAACGTGCACACAGTGATCAACGTACTGATAAGCATCAGTGCCTCCTTTTTAAATTGTAAGGGGGGTTTGATTTGGGGGTGTGACTTTTTAAAATCTACAGCACAATAATACCAAGAAAGTGCGAACTCTTCAAAGAAACCTTGGCCTCTCTCTTTTAAGAGACCAACCTTGTCAAGGACGACTAGCTTATATCTGTTTTAAAAGACTAATGCGGCGGCAGCATTAATGTCGTCTAAATGATATTGCAGTATCTGCACTTGGTCGCCAGTCAGGTAGGGACTGCCTTGGATCGTAGTAACATCTGCTACATACTGATCGAATGTAGCTTGGTCCCAAACTCCGTCCTTTACAGCTATAACTACCTGAACACTATTGGCTTGCGAAACAGGGAAGAGGTTAGAGTCATCTAATGTCGCTGGAGACACAGAATAATCCAAAGTGACTATACCTATAGGGCCGAGACCACCATTATAGGTTGGAGTGAAAGTTAACAGACCTGTAGCAGTGACTATGGTGTAGTTAGTAGTTTCTACTAAAGGAGTTACTCCGTCATAAGCAATGTAAGAACCTGCTTGTATCGGGAGGCTGGTTGCAGGACCGTAAGGACCGACACCAGTTCCGTCTAACTCTTCAGCAGTAACAACCAGATCGGTTAGCGCCAGGGTTAAACTGTCCAGCTTACTATTTATTATATTTGTCAGATGGCTGTCTGGATTCGGCATAGTCTAAAAATAGTACATTGCCAATCTAAACGCAACCCTTTACTGCCTGCAATTTTCTCATAAAAACTGCCATAAGGATGTTGAAGCAAATTGTGCACGACTCTAACTAAACCAATTATTACGGAGGTAATAAACCAATGCACGTGCGAGTAACTATACACAGGTTCGGAAGCGATAAACAGGTTGTTGAACTCGAATCCGGCCAAACAGTCGAAGACGCTCTCAACAAGGCCAGCATCCCTACGGATGGTCAATCCCTTTCTATCGACGGTGAGGCTGTCACATTAGCCTCACCTCTAACTGAGGATTGCGAACTCTACGTCTCCGGTAAAATGAAGGCGGGTCTTGTAGCTTAAATTTAGCTACACGCTCTGTCTCTCGTGACTTATTGATTATTGTTTAACGGTGTGAGCGTCTACTTTTAGGCGCTCACACCGTGACCAAAACTCACTTAAACTTTAGACCTATCTATCAAAGGAGACTACACAAGATGGATGTCACTAGCATATTACCGGCGAGTATCAGAGAAAAATTTCCTAATATTCCTTTCATGGCTGTAGAAAGTTCTGTCGACCTGCCTTGGGGTACATCAGTTTTAGACAGTATTCGATCTTCTGGATCTTTTACCGGAATGACTATAAATTTTCCGATGTCCTGTGACAGCAATAAATACCCACCATACCAAAATTTTGGTGGAGACTATGTATTCGAAAACGAGTACAACATGGACTGCTACCGTTTTAGAGTAAGAGAACACGAAATCCAATACCCACATTGCTGTATGTTGTTCTCAGAAGATTACTGTGAAGGCGCTGATCACCAAGATAACCGCCTAAGAATATACCTCAAAAATAATGGACCCAACCATGAGGCCGGTTGGGTAGACACCTTAACTAGTACTGTTATTTTATATACACCCCTAGACCTTCTTATGAGTTACACAAATAATCGAAGTGGGCACTTAGGGTACGTGTTCTCAAATAGTTTAAAAAAAATCCATGAGAACGGAAACTTACTAGAAGCGTATCTAGACGATTTGGTAGTTGGGGACTTCGATATGCCTCTAAATCAGTTTTTTACTAGAGACATACCTATTCGTCTAAGATACTCAACACTAAACCCTCCTAGACTAGTTAATGATTACCTAGTGGCAAACATGGGTAAGAAGTTTGAGAGACAAAAATGGGACCAACTACAAAAAACTGTTAATGAAAACACTCAAATGTTATATGACAGCAGAAACAAAGTCTTACATCTACAGAACGAGGCGAGAGATATATTCTCAAAAATAAGAGGTATCGAAATACAAAACAAGTATCTAACATCAGTAAGCAGACACCAGCACCAACAGATGGTTAAAGATATCATCAAGAAGATCGCCAGAGATTTTGTGCCAAAGAAGTTTACCTCTATTTCCATAGGAACATCTCACCACAGTGGTTCTCTTGTCTGTAAATTAAAGACACGTGCCAGAATAATACATTGGGCATGGGATTCTAACGATTTCGGCCGTGACTTCAGATTAGAATGGGGTCCCTTTGAAATTATGATAGATCTGGATAGAAAGACTATTAAAGTAGGATCCTATTCAGATACTAAACGCTGGAGTGGTGAACATTATATACATCCTCACATAACAGGAGGAGGAGATCCTTGTTGGGGAGATAATCTCTCTGAGATATCTCATTTCCTAAAAGAAGGCGATCTATATCAGATAGTGATGTTTATGGATCGGTATCTAGACTCAATCTACCCACCTAGCTGGTATGCTCCTGCACTTTTGTGGGACAAGTCATTAGAGAATAAAGAGGTGGATCGTTATATAGAATGGGATGATTCTGGAGGAGATCCTTGGGAAGACAGCGACTATGACCGCGACTAAAGGAACAACTAGTATGAAAAATATAAGTGTAACAGTACCTATGATAAAAGTATGGTCTTCAGTTCTGGCCAAAATATCTTTATGGACGAGACTATCGTCTCCAAACGAAGTGTCAGGTATAGGTCTTGTCAAAAAAGTAGGGTCAGTGTTTGAAGTCTATGCCGTTTTCCTGCTTAAACAAAAAGTGACTTCTGCTGACAGTGACCTAGATGAGCAGGAAGTTATGAAACTAATGGCTGACTTAAACAAGAAAGATATACCTACTGAGGATCTACGATTCTGGTGGCATAGTCATGGGACTACTGGCACCTTCTGGAGTGGTCAAGATAATTCGACCATAAATTCTATGAGCTATCTGCCTTGGTTTATCTCCTTGGTAGTCAACTCTCTAGGATCATACAAATTACGAATAGATGCATGGGATCCGTTTAAAATAAACTGCGACAATCTTGACTATGTAATACACCCAGACATCCCTATTGAGGACACTGAAAGGTATACAGAGGAGTACAAATTGAAAGTAAAGGAAGATTTTTTCGCAGACGATTATCTCCAGTATTATGGTTACGGAGGTACTTGGAAACAAAGAGCTGCAGCTGCTAAACAGTTTAAACCGAAAACAGCTGCTGGGTTTGCAAAACCTCCAACTACTTCGCACCCCACCAAACCTGTAGATCAAGTCTGGCCTCCTAACGAAGATTCCGACATGATTGATGAATTTACTATTGACGAAGATTCCGACATGAGTGATGTGTTGCCTGTTCTAATAGACACTACAAATCTGCCAGTTCCTCTAGATGGTATCCATAATAAAACAGAGTTCAGTCTGTTTGATAGGTTACCTGAAAAGCTTCAAGAGTATCTGAGTGAAACAGTTCTTGCGTACTCCGATGACCCTGAACGGGCTGTATACGCTTTACTCAATGGATATATAGTAGCCACCATCAGGATTTTACAAGAGGCCGAAGTAATTAAATTTGAAACGGCGACAACAATGCTCAGATTTATGGAAAACGAGCTACAAAGATTAGAAGGGAAAGACATATGCAACGAGACCAAAGAGAATACTGGCGTCAACATGACTTCATTGACAACGACAAACTCCAAAAGCAGCGAATCACCGTCATCGGAGTCGGAGGTATAGGTTCATTCGCAACCCTGGCCTTAGCTAAAATGGGCGCAAGTCGTATGCAAATTTTCGACGATGACACTGTAGAGCTTCATAACCTGCCAAACCAATTCTTTCGCAAGAAGGATATTGGAAGGTCTAAGGTAGAGGCTTTAGCAGACATTGTTAAAGAATTTACTGACTTCGATATCAAAATTAACAACAAACGGTATGAGGACGAGAATCTGTCGGGTATAGTCATCAGTGCAGTGGATTCTATGAAATCACGGCAGGCAATCTTCGACATGGTCAGAACTCAGTCAGAGGTAGAACTCTACATAGACTCTAGAATGGGTGGTGAGGTAGCGCAGATATTTACATTACGGCCTTCCGATCAACTAGACGTTGAAGAGTACGAAAAGACTTTGTTCAACGATGACGAGGCTGAAGAACTCCCTTGCACTGCGCAGGCGATTATCTATACAGTATTAGGTATCGCTCAACCTATAGCTAGGTTGGTAAAGAAGTTTTTAATGGGAGGACTAGAAGAGTCCGACAAAAGATTGATGGTAGATTTCTTCAATCAGCAAATGGTCAAAGAATTTGTCGTATGAGTAACAGTACGGTAATAGTTATACTATCCCTGGCAGGAGTCTACTGCTTTGTTAAACTATTACTATACCTAAAGCGTCGTAAGAGAGTAACTGATCTAAACACGAAATTGTTAAGTGGCTACTTACATAGTGTAAACGCTAGCAGCGGTAAGACAAAAAAATTACGTTGAAATCATTAGACGTTTACTGTTATAAGGGATTAGAGAGTCAAAAGTATTGACTCATTCTGTTTTTGGAGAGTAGAGATCGCTAGTTCCCTCTGGAGAAATAATCCCTGACACAACTGTACAGGAGTTAGGTGCTTTAAAGGTTTTACACGTAGAGCATTTATTAATCTCACCTGAATCATTATACCCAGCAGTAGTCTGTGAAACCTTTTGGTTATCTTGGGCCTCTTTTTGTAACGTCTCAGCTAATTTTTTAGACGGTCCGTCTAGTCTCATAATATAGATTCCTTATCTGTACAGGGATTTTGGAAGTCTTAAAAGCATACATACATTCTAACGGCTGATCAAGCCATAGGAGATCTATTGAACTCATCAAGTACTGCAGAGAAGATACATAACATCCACGAAGCGGTTAATCCGAGAAAAGGTTTAAAGTTTCAAACTCTAACTATATTCGACTTTTTAGGAACAGCTTTAGATATGTACACCGTGTACAGAGCTGGACATGTTCTCAAGAACTGGATAACCGGAGCCGTAAAGCTATTCTCAAGAACTGCTTAATTGAAATTTGTCCAAAAATGTTTTAACATATACATAACTGAGAAACCTTTAAAGGAGTTTCGATATGAAAACGCTTGAACTAATGGAGCTTAATACTCAACTAAGACGTTTAACGTCCGAAAGAGCAGAAGCCACAAATAAAAGAGAGCTAAAAAGATTAGACAACTCTATAGCTGTGACTCAAAGAGACATACAATCTTTAGTTACAAATAGTAGAAATCCGATGTACCAACTCAAGTCCGCCCTAGCTTCCTAAGACGGACCTGAAATGATTACAGTGTCTTGTAGAACTAAGCAGCAGCCAATAGCTGTGCAGCTCTACTCTTTAATTGGGCACCAGACCCAAACCAAGCTGAGTTCAATCTAGAACTGTCTCGGCCACGCTCGAAGTCTGCGTACTCTACAACCGCGTTGTAGACACCCCATCCTGTTCCCCTGACACCAGCAATATCTGTCCCTATACCGTCTTCGTGTAGTTTAAGAACTTTATTACGGATATTCTGTGTTCTCGTAGAAGCCTCTTCTTTGTCTTCTAGTTTAGGGAATAACTCCTCTACAAAAGACTGTAACTTGGAGAAGTTCATCTGCTTAACCGCAAAAGCTTTATACATCTCTAAAGACTTTTCAAACTCTTGATTGGCAATCCCTAGAATATTTTTAGCCTCTTCGACTTTCTCCATAACGTTTTTACTGTGTCGAAATTTAACGGTCCTAGCCTTATCCCTACTGCTCAGAGCCAAAGACAGTGTGTTACAACATACTACTCTTATAGGAGTAAATAGAGCCGTTACAGCTAAAGACCCGTCGTGAGAGTTAGCGAAGAGGAGATACTTATCTACTATATCATCTCTAAGGACTTCCATTACATTAGGAAGCTTGGCTAATATCCAAACCCTCTTACCGCCCTGGAGCGATCCTGCAGTATGGATAGTAACTCCACCGGTCTCTACCAGACTATCTATAAACCCGAAAGCGTCTCTATTTTGTAAAGGCTCGTAAGCATCAGTAAAGACCCCATAGACGTTCTTGTCTCTAACACGACGAACTATTTTTAGACCTTCAACTTCTTTAGCGTTAAATATCTCTGGAGACCCTGCAGGAGAATTGAACTCTACATCAGATTTGGGTCCAGTATGAGCCTTAAGCTCCATTGTGTAAAAAGGTACTTGCTCTACTTCCCAGTCCAATCCTGCTTTGACAATAGCTCCTTCTGAAGTCAGGTTGTGATCTCCTACGTAAACACCTTCTCGATGCCACGGCGTTTCCCCCGCAAACATCATTGATTCGACTTGTGCTGGCATTTTCAGCTCCTTTTGTTAGTGGTTATGTTCTATTTATTTTTAACAGCGAACATCAGACAGTAAATGTCTTATAACTACAGAACAGTGCTTCTAGCACTAAATCCTATTTTTTAGCTATAAGGGATTCGAGGCTTTGACGGCATGGTAGATCGTATTATAACCTGTTTACCCTTTGGCTTCTATTTTCTAAACTCATATGAAAGGACACTATAGAATGACAGCACCTAAGCGGCTGGTATTGACGGATGCGTTTTTGACACCTTACAAACGGAGGAAACCGCAATGGGGCTACGATGCACTAGGAGGAGTGGTATACAAGAGAACATACTCTAGGCAGAAAGAAGACGGTAAGTTTGAAGAGTGGTGGGAAACTATAAAGAGGGTAGTAGAGGGGGCTTATTATGCACAGATACTACATTGCTCCAAATTCAATCTAGAATTCAATTATAATAAAGGCCAGATATCTGCTCAGAAGATGTACGACTTGATCTTCACAATGAAATTTTTACCTCCTGGTAGAGGCTTATGGGCTATGGGGACTAAATATGTAGAGGAACGAGGAGCTGCTTCCCTCAATAACTGTGGCTTTATCAGCACCAAAACCATCAGAAAACACTTCTCCTACCCATTCACATTCCTTATGGACATGAGTATGTTAGGGGTAGGCGTAGGAAGCGATACCAGAGGTGCAGGGACTACTAAGATGCATGAACCAGCACACTCAGAGGAGATCTTTGTAGTAGAAGACTCTAGAGAAGGCTGGGTAGCGTCTGTAGAAATAATACTTGATGCTTTCGGTGGTGCAGGAGCCAAACTACCAGCAGGATTCGATTACTCTAAAGTACGGAAAGCCGGGATGCCTCTCAAGTCCTTCGGCGGCATAGCTTCTGGTCCAGAGCCTCTAGAAGATCTCCACAACACCGTCATAAAGATGCTGACTAGCTATATAGGTAAGGATGTTACATCTACCCTCATCGTCGACCTGTTTAACTACATAGGCAAATGTGTGGTCGCCGGAGGTATCAGGCGTACAGCTGAGTTAATGTTAGGATTCCCAGAAGACATAGAGTTTAACAATCTAAAGAACCCCGATCTGTTTCCTGATGAGCTTAAGGATTATCGCTGGGCATCTAATAATTGTAACTTCGCTACAATAGGGATGGACTATGAGCCATTCGTACCACGAATAATGGCTAACGGAGAACCAAGCTTCTTCTGGTTAGAGAACGCTCGTCATTACGGCCGGATGAAAGATGGCTGGGGTGATTGGGATATATTTGTAGACGGCCAGAACCCTTGCGGAGAGCAATCTCTAGAGGACGGCGAATTATGCTGCCTAGTAGAGTTCTACCCCTTCAAGCACGATTCTTTAGAAGATATGCAAGAGACTCTCAAATTTGCATACCTTTACGCCAAATCCGTAACTCTAATTCCTACACACAATCCTAAAACAAACGCTGTCATAGGAAGAAATCGTAGGATAGGAACTGCTCCATCAGGGATAGTTCAGGGAATACAGAAGTTTAAGTTTCGAAACCTGATGAATAGTTTAGATCAGGGTTATGATTACTTAACAGAGTTGGACAAGATCTACTCAAGGTGGCTCGGAGTACCTACATCGATCAAAAGGACAAGTGTGAAACCTAGTGGGACTATCAGCTTACTAGTAGGAGCGACACCTGGAGTACACCATCCACACTCAGAATACTACCTTCGTAATGTCAGATTCGATAAGTTCTCCCCTATCTTGCCTCATTTAACAGAAGCAGGATACCCGGTAGAACCATCAATACAGAATGACAATACGATAGTAGTATCCTTCCCGGTTCACGAAGAGTATTTCTCTAAGTCAAAGAGCGATGTTACTATTTGGGAACAGTTCGAACTTGTAGCGAGTATTCAAAGATACTGGTCAGACAACCAAGTGAGTGTAACTATTACAGTTAAACCGGAGGAAGCGTGTCAACTAGCGATGGCTTTGTCTATGTACGAAACCAGTCTAAAATCTGTTTCTCTACTTCCTCTAGAAGATCATGGTTATCCTCAAGCACCCTATATAACTATAGACAAAGAGGCTTATGAGGGTCTAGTATCAAAGATTAAGCCGTTAAACATATCTAAACTACAAGCACACGAGTTGACAGATAAGTTCTGCGACGGCGATGCTTGTCTTATAGATACTCAACCTTAAAAATGGAGAAGAAGAAAATGTCGGATGATAAAGTTCTAGTCAAGGCGAAAACAGTAAAAGAGTACATCAAAGAAACGCACGACCTAAACTGCGGTGGTGATGTAGCTGAAGCTTTAGACGCCAAAGTAAAAGAGTTGGTCAACGATGCAGCTAGAAGAGCTGTCGACAACGACCGCAAGACCCTTCAAGGAAAAGACGTATAAGTAATTATAGGTCTTTTGTGTTATAAGGGTACTACGGGGGTGATTTGGGTTCGACGTGGACCAAGTAAACCTCTAATAGCGTGTCGGGGATATCTACAAACCTCGTTAAAAATTGTGGGTAAAAACACAAATGCCAATCACGACAACGTGGTTAACGTGAGCTTCGGTTCTGCCGAAGTTCCCATGCAACTAGCTGCTTAAACCTACCGGGCTAAAAAAGCGAATTGCATGAGTCTAGGGACTAACAGATACCGTCTTACATCTGCCTAGACTTCAAAACTAGTAAGACACCCGGTACTTACGATACCGTTTAAGTAAGTGCTGCTGCCTTCGGATATCTTATGAAGCCGAGGGTGTGTTGAAACGGGCAGTGCATTTCGAATAGTTGGTTCTTTACTTTATCGAAATGTGAGCAGAAATAAAAAAGGACTACACACGTAGAAGTTAGAAGAAGAACAGATCGCGGAAGCCGGTTCGATTCCGGCCACCTCCACCATGCAAAAATTTGTTGGCGAGACTAAGCGTCGCATCGGAGTAACATCTGGTGCGGCGTTTTAGTTACTACCAAAACCTTTTAACTATTATGAGGTATTAATGGCTGAAGCAGCAAAATCTTCACATAAATTTAAGTTCAGAGGTATAGAGTTCGGTAAATTAAGAAACAATGCTTTGTTCTCACACGATAATGTGATGTACAAGAAGCTTAAAGTCGCCGTTGATTGTATAGGAACAGGGGTCGATAGTACTGGAAACAAGATGTATTTCGGAGACTTATTTATGGTTCAGATGGCTATACGGTTATGATAGCAGCTCTTTACTTTTAAGACAGTTCATGTATAAACTCTCACTTAAACCCACAACTACCTTTAAAGGAAAATAAAATGAATAGTAGAGATGTGACAAACCTTTTAGCGTCTGTCCCAAGAGGGGCTAATATTACAGCTATTGTAGAAGCCTCTGCAGACGAAGACCTGTCAAGAATCATCAGCATTGCTGGACCGTCTGGTAACGGTGTAGTTAATATGGCTTACCAGAATGGAGGAGATAAGCGTAAAATCGTTTTCTTCATTCCAGGTAACGCTATACAAACCAAAGCTCGGAAGACCGCTAAAGCAGCTCCTCCAAAGAAAGCTCGGAAGCAACGTATAGTACCTCTTCGTAGAGGTATGTCGCTTGAGCAGGAAATGGAGAAGATGAATGGGTATCTCATAGAATTCAAAGGTGACGAAGAAAAAGCTGCGGAAGCAATGGGTGTAACAGACCTAGATAAATTCCGTAATCGTGTACGACTACACGGACTTCAGAACGTCACTGGAGCGGAAAAAGCACCGGCTGCTGAATAACTTATTCAGTAAACTTACATAGAGAAGGGCTTGGTGTAACAACCAAGTCCTTTTCTCTTTATAGACAACTCACTAGTTATAGTATTATCATCTCAGTAGAACTTAAACCACAAAGGTCTATGAGATGCCTACCAAAAAGAAAAAGAAAAAAGAAGATGAAGCTATTGACGAACTAGAAGGTTTAGTCGCTGGCAACTCTACCGCCAAGGCGCTTCTCAGTTTATCTAAGCTTAAAAAAGCCTCCCTATGGCAGATACTTGCTGTCCTCGTAAGTACAGGTATTCTTGGTACAGGTACTTTTAAAGGAGCTTATGAGCAAGGAGTAGACTGGGGTTGGTGGGGTGAACGTATTGGTAAAGCTGAACAACTTAACCGTGTAGCCTCTGAAAAGTTCGTAGGTGTATCTCCAAATGCGGCTGCGATAGTTTTAGGCTGTAAGCCTAATGAAGAGTGTCCAGTAGGTGCTGATGATCATCGTTTAGAGGTCAAAGTATTCCCAGGGAATATGGTAATGATTCAGTTGACCGTAAAGAAAGAAGTAGGCATATATACCCGCCGAGTATGGCTTACTCCAATTCCTATTGACGAGTACCTTGAAAAGAATATTAAAACAAGCTATTATCCTCCCTTCATAGAAACAGCTTACGCAGAAGAAGAGAAGAAAAAACCTAAAGCTACATGCATAGTAGACAGACAAGAACGAAAATCAACTTACAAAGACAAAAAAGCTATTGAGGTCACAATTATTTACGGTGACGGTTGTACAACCACTCACCTAGAAGATATGACCTCTGGAGAAAGTATCGATGGAACTCTCAAAAAAGATTGTTCAAAGCCTGCACCTAAACAGGCGGAAAAGGATGTTGTGGATGATGTCGTGGGTATACTCATCGACGTCGTTTTATTCCCGGTCGAACTTTTAAAGCCACTCCTCCCTAGCGGAGAAGACTCCCCTAAAAAATAACTGAGGTCGAGTAGCTCAGTTGGTAGTAGCACTAGACTGAAAATCTAGGTGTCACTGGTTCAATTCCGGTCTCGACCACCACAGTGGGTCAGTGCCTGAGTGTGTCAAAAGGACCGGGCTGTAAACCCGGTGGCTTCGGCCTACGTTGGTTCGAATCCAACCTGACCCACCACTGCAATCTTAAAGGAGACTAACATGCAAACAGAGAAGCCTATAATACCTAACCCTATACATTGCCAAGAAGGATTTCATGGACCTGACTATGAAGCTCACCGATTCCCTAACGGGTGGTATTATGTAAAAGTCGACAAAGATTTTAAAAGCCTGCCAGACATAGACGCAATGGTGGCAACCTTTGAAATGATTCAGGACAAAAAAACTCCTTGGGTAGGGCCTTTTAATTCATTAGAAACACTTCAAGCAGCAGTTTAATATAACAGCGGAAGGATAATCCGAAAGATTGCTGGTTACCGGATGCGGTTTTGAAAACCGTTAGGTGTAAAAGCCGTGTAGGGTTCGAATCCCACTCCTTCCGCCAGCAATTATACAAAGGAAACAGGAACATGACAGAACAAGAGAAAAAGGCTAAGGCAGCCGCAGCTGACTATGTTAGCAAGCTATTTAAAGGAGAAGCCGACTATTCCGACGGTATAGCCCTTATTGATTACCTTGAAGAATTATGCCTACAGAGCAGCGGTTCGTCAGGGTAGTAGGCAGAACAATTATAGGAGAACACTATGAAATTAAGCGAATTTATAAAGCAACTACAAGAACTGGATCAAGACAAAGAAGTTATAATGTCCATAGATCCAGAAGGAAACGGCTTCCATGCTGTCCCTGAAGAATTTCTTGGAGAAGGTTTTTGTACTACGGAGTATTGTAGAGAATTTCTAAGTAGTACAGATACTGAAGCAGTCGAAGAATATAAGTGTGAATCCAGCGACAAATGGATTCCGTGCTACTGTATCTTTCCTTAAACAATAACGCCCTAGTAGCTCAGCCCGGATAGTAGCATATGATTACGAAGCCACATGTCGGGGACTATCTTGACTACCAAATAGATCTACTAAGATATTTATATGGTATTCGATAATCCCTAAATACTTGTAAAACTCCTTTACCTTAAAGTGCGTAAGTTTTGAACAGTTAATAATAAGTAAAGATATATTTTCTTGAGTACATCGACTACTCTTCTTAGAATCATTAGTTTGGATCTGCTCTAACTTTTCTTGACCAAAGATAGGTTTATAATGAAAAATACCATTTATCTCAAAAGCTAGATTTAGAGAAGGGATATAAATATCAAGTTCAGATTCAATAATTTTCTTATAATTAAAGAGAATCTCTAAATCAGGATATAGTTCAACAAGACGTCGCTCTAACCAAATTTCCAACTTAGATCTACGAATGCCGTAAGACTTATGAGCATTATTATACTTTGCCGCACACGATTTTGAGCAGAAGCAGTTTTTTGATCTGATACTCTGTGAAAAGATTCTCTTAAACACTTTCTTACACTTAACACAATAATACTCTTTGGTTAATTCTAATCCCTTACTTACTACTTGATATTTTATAGAACAAGATGAAGAGCAGAAACGATTCTTAAATCCATGGTTAATCTTCGACTGTACTCTATTCTTTCTAGCTGAAGCATCTTTTCTACAATACTCACAAAGCATAGGAACAACTTCCCTGGATTTAAATTGAGATAGCAATTTAGGATTTTCTATAAATTGTCGAATTTTATACGTCTTCATGTTACCTTTATATCATAAAGAAAAAAGAAAAACACCTAACAAATCCCTCCTAGGGCACCAAGCAATACTTAAAGGAGAATTAAAGTGGAAAATACAACACAGTACAACAATCATTACGGTTCGCTGACCTTAGACATAGTAGGGGAGGAACAGTTAGCTAGGAATTTCACATCTGCTGACGTTCCCGATGACTGCTTCATCGACCTAAATACTGCTGAAGAGGTAGCGTTAATTACAGAGAACCGGGGCATCCAGATAGCATTTCGTTGGATCACTGAGAAGGAAGTACCAGACCCCAAACAAGGGTATATCCTATTACATCGGTCACCTTCTGTGGTAGTGCTAACAAGGCTTTCGAGTCTTGATTACACACACAGTACCGGACCGCGTGATGCATTGTTTTAGAACACTCGAAGGAACGCCCAGCATTCATTTAAGGAGAACATTATGACAGATGAACAGAAAGCAGCCTATGTAGTCGCCGCAAGCGTAGAAGCTTTTGCAGAGATACAAGGTATGATCACCACCAACAAGGAACGGGAAGCAGACGGTAAAGCTCTAGCCTATGATGAAGAGGCCTTCAGTAAGATAGCCTACAAGCATGGAATAGATAACAATTCCATGATAATATTATTTCACGGCCACTAGAAGCTAATTCCGAAGGAGTGAAAATGAATCAGAAAGTAACAATGCAGGCTAAGTGTATAAACGGACATAAATTTGAGGTAGACATAAAGCAGGCCGAACGAGATGGTGTCGTTATGTGTCCTGAATGTTTTAATCCAGCAACTGTTGAGAGAGCAGAAGTAACTTCCAAATTTAAAGTAAAATAACCACAATTATATAACCACTAGAAGCTCAGTCTGGTTCGAGCACTCGGCTGATAACCGAGCGGTCATTGGTTCAAATCCAATCTAGTGGACCAGCAATTTTAAGGAAATACAAAGTGATTACACTCAAGGCAGTTGACAATATAGGAATAGCCAATATTCCTAGTGACAATCAACCAGGTATATGTATCGACTTTAAGATGGAGAATGGAACCTTTATAGAGGACACCAGTTATACGCATGTTTGTGGGCAAGTGATGATGAGTACCCTAGAAGCAAAAACATTACATAATCTCTTAAACATACAATTTGGATCGGAACGATAAAATGAATCAAGAACCGGGAGAACTAAGAAAACATATTACTTACGAAGACCAAGGTGATGCAGAAAGGTTTGTAAATGAGATTCTCCATAAAGCTAAGATGAAACATGGTCGTGGAGCTTTTATTAACAAACACGAAGCACTGGGAATCTTAATAGAGGAAATATACGAATTAGTTAAAGCAGTCCACTCTAATGACGAAGAAAAAGTAAAACACGAGTTAGCAGATGTAGCTCTAACAGCAATATGGGCTATAGCTTCAATAGATGTGAATGCGGGATAGTACAAAATGTCATATAAAAAACAAGCTGAAGTTTTCCAGGAGTTACGTGAACTAGTAAAAAAGTATAATGTAACTGTTGTAACTGCTATTCAACCCAGATCTCTACATTCAATACCTACACTACCAGATGATCAGGAATTTATTTTTATAGACTATCCAGATACGATCCTGAAGGACAAAAAATGAAACTAAATCGAGTAACTATTACAGGAGTTGACGATCACGTATCTTCTGCCGATATGTACGCTCTTTCTAAAAAATACCCATTCGTAGAGTGGGGTATTTTAATAAGCACTAAACAAGGACGTGACAGGTATCCTTCAAGCAATTGGATTGGTGAATTAGGAAAATGGGCTTATCAGTTAGAGAATAAGATAAATCTGGCTTTACATATTTGCGGCTCAGTGGCTAAAGCTTTTGTTGAAGGTGAGGAAATTTCAGCCCCTCAGTGGCTAAAGTATTTTGGCTTCAATCCTGATTACATGGGAGAAGTATTTTCTCGGATACAGATAAATGTTCAAAAGTATCCTGACGATCTGACCGGATTCGCATGGTGGGTAGATGTAATGCGTAACCGGAAGATAGATATCATCACTCAGCATAAGAGTAATACTGTAGACCTGTGGAAAAAGACAGCAGCTTTAAATATCCGACACCATGTTCTATTTGACAGTAGTGGTGGTAGAGGAGTATCGGTTTTAGAAAAAGGACTCCCTATACCTATTACTGGACACTATTGTGGATGGGCTGGAGGAATAACACCAGAGAATATATCAGATATTTTAGAGGCTTTCGAACAATCTCCAGCAGGTATAGGTTGGATAGATATGGAGACTGGTGTACGAACAGATGATAGATTAGATTTATTTAAGGTTGAAGAAGTATTAGCTGTGTGCGAACCTTACGTACGTATAGACGCGGGATAGACTGGAGTTGGTTCCAGCGTAGGTCTCATATCTTGACAAAGATATTTGAACCCCATAAGCTGTCGGTATGGCCTATAAAGACAAAGAGAAGCAGAAGCAAGCGGCAAAACAACATTACGAAGCTAACAAAGAAATATATAAAGAGAGATCACGGTTATCTAAACGAAAGCAGTTCGCTCTTCGCAAGAAGTTTATCGCAGACTATTTGTCACAGCATCCTTGTGTGGACTGCGGCTTTTCAGATATCCGTGCTCTTGATTTTGACCATGTTCGCGGGGAGAAAGAAGACTCTGTTTCAAATCTTGTAAAGAGATGTGTGTCTATGAATAGGATAAGGGCTGAGATTGAAAAGTGTGAAATTAGATGTGCTAATTGTCATCGGATAAGAACACATAAAACTTTATGGGAAAAGAAAGTAGAGTAAGGCCCCATTCCAGCTACCAGCAATTATAGGAAGGGTGTCAGAACTGGCTATTGAGCCTGACTGCTAATCAGGTGGTCGGCGTAAGTCGGCTTGTGGGTTCGAGTCCCACTCCTTCCGCCACGCAATTATACTCGAATCTTATAGTGTCGGCGTAGCTAAGTTGGTTAAAGCGTCGGTCTGCAAAACCGATCATCGACGGTTCGATTCCGTCCGCCGACTCCAAGGGTCGTTGGTTGTAACTGGTAACACACAAGACTCCAAATCTTGAGTCAGGGGTTCGAGTCCTCTACTTCCCGCCATTGAAATATTTGTACAGTTAGTTTATTATCTCTTCGGGGCCGTAGCTCAGTAGAGAGAGCATCTGCCTTACACGCAGAAAGTCGTCAGTTCAAGCCTGACCAGTCCTACCACGGTGACGTAGCTTAAAAGACTAGGTAAAGTACCTCCCTGTCAAGGAGGTTTATGTGGGTTCAAATCCCATCGTCACCGCCATTTAATTTAGCTACTCTTTATGTTATAAGAGATACATAGACTCCATCGTCTAGCTTGGTTAGGACACCAGGTTTTCGCCCTGGCAACATGGGTTCAAATCCCGTTGGAGTCACCAAAGCCGGAGTGGTGGAACTAGGCAGACACGCGAGGTTTAGGACCTCGTGCCTTCGGGTGTGCGAGTTCGATTCTCGCCTCCGGCACCAAACTATCTTCCTAACCAAAAGTTAGGTAAGATATAAACGTATCGCCAGGAAGTATCCCCTGCCTGTAAGTCGATACACCTATAGGCCCACCTGTCTAGCCCCACCGCTAGATGGGTGGGTCTGAAATTTTAAAAGGAGCTTTTCTATGGAGAAATACGCAGAATTTGCAATACACGCTATCCACTGGGCAAGAGAGACTTTTGGTGGAGGTAAAGAACGGATCGTACCTGTCGTTAAACATATACACAAAGAAGCTGAGGAGTTATTAGAGCATCCACTAGACCCTGTAGAAGCAGCAGACATACTTATACTCCTACTCAGACATTCAGACCTAGTGGGCTACGATTTACTGGAAGAGGCTAAAAAGAAGCTTGAGATAAACAAAAAACGTAAATGGGGCAAACCTGATTCGGAGGGAATAATTGAACACATCCGAGACTAGAGGTAGACCTAGAACCAGGAAGTTTTATGAGAGAAACTTACGTAAAATAGACCCTTGTCTTAAAGATGAAGACATGCTTACTGCTTTAATACTTCTCATAGCTATCTGTGAGGTAGGTCCTTGGTGTAAACCTATAGCGAAGTTTTTAGGTACTACTGAATGGCAAGTACGAAAACGGGCCAAATATTTAAGAGAACAAGGTGTATGGGACAAAAAGGGTCATATATACGGAGACTACTTGGATGAAGAAACAGGAGCTGTAGCTTTCTGGTTGGATGTTCTTGTAGCAGACGGCATTTTAGTAGTGGCCGACCGTAAGGACGAAAAAGGTAGGAATATGTACAGGCGAAGATCTACCACTAAATCTAAAACAAAAAAGAGAGAAAAGGAGATCATTAATGGATAGTGTTTTACAAGATTGGGTAATGAATTTACCTCGCAAGGAGCAAGCGACTCTAATAACTGGGCTACGTGGACCAGACAACGCTAGCACTGAAGAAATTAAGATGATGGTTCGTTGGATACGTAGTATAATGCTTCAACCAGCAGAAAAAATACCTTCATCCTTTTTGATCAACACAGAATTCCAATCCATCAAAGATATAGGTAAAAGCAACCAGCAGGCTATTGACATGTTACCTGTTCATTACTACGGACACCTAATGCACACATTTGAAGTTATAGCCTATCGCCATCCAGAATCAGAAACTAGAGACAAAGCTTTTGGAGTCTACTCTGAAATGTGCGACTATCTCCACCTTGGAATAGAATCTAATGAGGACATGACAAACCGTCTACAAGGAGAAATAGGAGTTAAAGTTATAATATGAAAAGGCAAGAAGCAAATAAACTACTGGCCAAGATGTTAAGTGAACTCGTAGATAAAAACCCCGACTTGAGGTTTGGGCAAATATTGCGTAACTTCGGTTTCGTATACGAGACTTCAGTTAAAATTAATCCTCAGTTACCTGCAATAGAGACTGAAACAGTATACTGGAAAGACGAGTTTTATTTGGAAAGTGAAGATCTTGCGAAACGTATAATTGGTCCAACTGATATTAGTGGCTAAGGCACGGTAGTTCAAATGGTGGAACATCCCTCTCATACGGGGAAGGTTGCTGGTTCAAGTCCAGTCCGTGCTACCATTGGTATTTAGACACTCCAGAAATGTTCACGGGTCCATGATGTAATTGGTAGCATCTTAGCCTTTTAAGCTAATTGTCAGCGTTCAAATCGCTGTGGACCCACCAAGCAATCTATAAACAAAAACGGAGATAATCATGTCGAAACAAAAAAGTATACAAGAATGGCCGAATGACAAAGAAGTACTGAAACTTAGTCCTATATTCTTCCACACAGAAATGGCTGGAGAACAATTAGACCTAACTAGAGTTGATACAAGAAAAGTAACAGTAGCTGCTGTAATAGCTGGATACAAAGCTTATGTAGGTATAGCGGTAGTCCACCCCAACGACAACTTCAGTAAAAGTAAAGGCAGACTTATAGCTGGTTGGAGAGCGAAACGTGCTTGGGCGTTACACCATCATCTAACGACTAGAGGTAGTTGTAGTGACCGATTACTAGGGTACTATGACATCCGTGATGGCGCTCCTGACTTCTTACCTAAATATGTCGTAGAAACCCTTAAAACTAGGTATGAGAATAATTAACTCTTATGTGGATCCTTAGCTCAATTGGTAGAGCGCCGCACTCATAATGCGTGGGTTTCCAGTTCAAATCTGGGAGGATCCACCAAGCACTTCTCTTAGTGAAATAACCGGTAGGTTTGTGTCATAAGATTTATGAAGGCAAAAACCACAACTCTTTACTAGGAGACTAACATGAGTAAAAGTCGACGCGATACTGTCGGGCAGGACTACTGATAAAGCAGATGAAAAGCTGCCTAGTCAGTGGTATTAAAACAGGGGGTAAACACCCCTTAGCTTATCTACATTAACTTTTTACTATTAAGGAACTTCTCATGGGGTATACCAAAACATGGTGTGACTGTGGTAGTGTTATGATCCTCGAATCTATAGACGATGGGGTAGAAGAGTACAAATGCTCAGACGAAGAGTGTACTGAAACCAAAAAAATAGGATTCCCTATAGATAAGGAAGAGCAACCACATGGAAGATAAAAAAAACGACGATGAGATGTACTACAGTATCACACGGGGGCAGGCACGCGCTCTTAGTGACATTATACACTTAGCTTCGTCAGTAGCTGGTGAATTTAGTGATAAATCTTTATCTACAATTATAGGTAGTCTTGGAGCGTTAGAAAAAAGGTTTGACGCCGCATTCAAACCAGGCTCAAACTTAGAAGCATTCCTTCTAACTCTAATGAGAGACTTCGACAAGTCAAACAGAGTTATCAAGGTAGAAATGAGTATCATGGAAGGAGATAGTAAAGGCTTCCCTGATTGCGATAATTGTTTCAAAGCTGATGAGTGCCCTATAAAAGACTTCAAGAATATAATGGAAGGCGATAATCTGTCTCTTAATATAGGCGGACCCAGACCTACTGAACCTAACATCGAGAGTCTCATAGCAGCTATTACCAACCACACCAAAAAAGGTGGTTGCAAACCTAACTAAACACACAGGAGGATACTTTTGGGTTATACGCACTATTGGTACAGACCACTAGTTCTAGAACAAGACTTATTCACAGCGTGGTCTGAAGACGTGCAAAAGATAGTCGACACGGCTGGAGTACCTATTGCGGGCGGGTGCGGTACTGGCGATCCAGAACTAACCAACACCTATGTTTGGATAAATGGAAAATTAGACGATGGTCTTGAGACTTTCGGTGTAGAGCAGAATATTGATCCGGTCATATGGATGGACTCTAAAGATGAAAAATCTGGTCTGTATCACGATTACTGTAAGACTGGTAAATATCCCTACGACATAGTAGTTACGACTGCGCTAATACGTCTGAAAAAGTATTTTCCAGTTGTTGAGTTTAGTGACAATGACGACGGTACCGTAGAAGAGTGGAGACCGGCTGTAGAGTTATACGAAAAACTATTTGGAGAGAAAGTACCTTTTGACGGTATCTTACCCTGGATAGCTCCTATTGAAAAAAAGAAAACAGCGTAGTAGTATCCACAGCTACGGGGTATAGCTGAATCCGGCTTAGCACCGCGTTTGGGACGCGGAGACGTAGGTTCAAATCCTACTATCCCGACCAAGACCTTATATAAGTAGGGCGATGAGTCGCTAGTGACCGTTGTGGCGGCAGCCATATTAAACGGTGTGCTAGACTAGTAGTTGCCCCGTCAAGGAAACGGAAAGTTTATAACATTCCGGTACGCTCCGAGATGCAATCATATTTCGGGAACCGTGAGGTTCCTGATGCATATTCGATAGTATGGAAGACAGGTCAAGAAGTGAGATGGTGGCTAGCTTTAATCATCTCAGCCGGGATGTCTGAAAACATAGAAGCTTATTCTAGAATAGGTGGAAAGCCGGTTATCGAATATGCCTTGCAATTTTAACTAAGTCGTCCGTGGCAGATTGGTAATGCGCCGGTTTGTGGTTTGACATCCAATCCAGCCTAGCTTACCATTAGTCAATGCATATTCAAGAGAAAAAGATAAAAGGGGTTTGGAGAGTTAAGAAGAACTGTGCACAGTGTAGCACAGTTGTATGGAAAGAACGGAGACGACTTAAAAAACGTCCATTAGCTTTTTGTAGCCAGAGCTGTAGTGGAACTTACTATAGCATCAAACACGGGCATGGACTTATTTCCACTAAATGTAATAACTGTGAGAAACCTATTGAGGTTACCAAAAAGAGACTACGTAACAGTAAAAGTGGAAGGGTGTACTGTTCTCAGAGCTGTGCTATTACAATAAACAATCAAGAGAGTGGTGGAAGAAACTTAAAACACGGCCAATATATTTACAGAACGAGGGCATTCAAAGAGTATGGTAAAAAATGTAGTAACTCAGACTGTCCTTTTGATGAAGTCAAAGAAAAAATGTTAGATGTTCATCATAAAGATAGAGACAGAAATAACAATAATGTAGAGAATCTTGAGGTAAGATGTGTCTGGTGCCACGCACTAAAAACCAGAGAAAACTGGTAAAGTCACAACATCGCCGCCCTTCGTCTAACGGCTAAGACACTGGTTTGTGGAGCCAGGTATGTGAGTTCAATTCTCATAGGGCGGCCCAGCAATCATACCTAGTATGATTACCACAGGTGTATGGCGTGAAGTATATGCACGCCCATAGCCCGAATAATACGGGTGGTACTAGGTCGAGTCAGCGGTGAAAAACCATACTACAAAGCTTAGGCCGTTGGTGAAAGGTGACCCGAGTCAGACATAACCGGGTGACACCAGCAAACGGGGGATACCTCACATCGGAGTTACGTCCGAGCACCTGTGGGTTTAACTAATAAATATTCCTTATTCCGGAATATAGAATAAAAGCACAGAATCGTCCAGAGTCGAAATTGCCGAAAGGCTGTATGAAGCTTCCTTCTCTACTCTTGAACTAGGTAGGGCAGTGGCAGACCACTTAAGAGCTTATAGGGCTGTATTGGTTGGTAAGACTGAACAGTACCATCAAAGCAAAAATTGCGTTGGCTCGTTTAAAAGGATTTCGATGTGAGCTGGTAAGGGAGCTTTCCGATCCCGATTCTCAAGGCTCTAAGGGGGTTAACTAAGATAGTTGATGTTCTGCATTAATTACCTTACCCTTAGAGCCGGGTTAAACCAGAGTAGCTCAATGATAGAGGTTGTAAATATACATAAATCCGGGATAGCATAATAGGGAATGCAGCGGGCTGTTAACTCGTGGAGAAATCCTATGCTGGTTCGACCCCGGCTCCCGGAGCCAAAAGACTTATTACGCCGGATTAGCTCAGCTTGGCTAGAGCAGGAGTTTTGTAAACTTCAGGTCCTCGGTTCGAATCCGAGATTCGGCTCCATACAATTTTTCAATATAAGGATACTAATGGGGAAACGAAACAAAAACCTGGTAGTAGGTACAATCACTTACGACAAAGACAAGGAAAGAGCCAAAGAAGCAAAACCTCTTTGTATATTTGAAACAGGCACAGTTGTTAAGCTATGTGCCCAATGCAAAGAGCCATTTGAAACTGGTTGGGCTAGGTGGCCTAGAAATTCTAATTGTCGATGCAATTCCTGTAAAGGGTCTAGAGGTAGCGATATAGGAATGGATCTGGTTAGTAGTTTTTGACGAGACCTTATTAAAAGGTCTATACTATAAGTCCCTCCTCCTCGGAGAGGCTCTTAGAGTCTCTCCCCATCTGTGAGTGTAGGGGCCAGAGTCCCCCAACTCTGGCCCCTCTTTTTTGCCTTTAAAAATGTTATAAGGGTTGAGAGGGTAAAATTCTGATCAGGAGTGGTCTAAGGGTAAGACAACGGGATTTGATCTTGACACATATACCAAAACTTAGTAGGGTTGAGGAAATTTTTATTCGGGGTCTATATGAAGAAGCTCTGTGTTCGGTGCCAGAAAGAAAAAGATGTTAAACACTTTAATATTAGAGGCCAGCTTGCGACTGGTGCTCCTAAGTATGCGTCTTACTGTCGGCCCTGTAATGCTCTCAATCTTAAGGAGCATTACCGGAACAACCCACAGTACTACAAAAATAAAAGACAGCGTTTAGCTAAAAAGCACCGAGAATGGTTTCTCAAATATAAGGATGGAGTAAAGTGTATTAAATGTAGAGAAAGTCACCCAGCATGTCTCGATTTTCATCATACAGACGCAAGTAAGAAGGAATTTAATATCAGCCATGCAGTACATAACCTGAAGTCAATTAAGAAGATAGAAGAAGAAATTCGAAAATGTGTCGTGTTGTGCTCCAATTGCCATAAAAAGCTGCATTGGAAACAAGCACAAAACCTTTATCCAATCAGGAGTAGCTCAATTGGTAGAGCACCAGAATTTGGCTCTGGTGGTTGAAGGTTCAATTCCTTCCTCCTGATCCACAAAAAATCTCCTATATGCCATAGCGGTGATTGTCGAGAACTATTCCTGAGAAAGGTACAGGGGAAAATTCATCGGCTGGACTGAATGCTATTCGTAGGAGACTTTGGGCTGTACAGGAAGCCTACAATCAGAACCACAACCTATGGACCTGTAGAGAGTCGGCATCACTTCTAGGGTGGTGTCGGCTCTTGAACACTCACAATAATCCCTGGAGATAAACTATGACAAAACTAAGAATGCAACTAGACGTAACTTATGAATTAAATGGTGTACGGGAAGAAAATCTAAAAGCCAGATTACTATCTATGGTAGACCGTGCGATAGGTGATGGTCTTCTAACAGGAGATAGCCCTGCAGAAGTAACTAATTGGAAGATCGAAATACAAAACCACGACTCATTCGTCGATGACACTTGGGATGTAGATGACGTTTACGAAGTAGCAGACAATCACCATATTTATATTACTAAAGACATAGCTAAACGAACCATAGCTATGATCGCTAAACACCTAGACGCAGAATACGGAATAACCTGGGACACTCTCTGGACTAATCTGGATCTGTTATTAGAGGAATACGAATTTACTATCGCAATGTACCCAGAAGGGTCTACTAACCCCTTCAATGATGCGATAAAATATTGGTGTGGTGGTGATCCTAGAGGTTGGGTCGACGAGGAACGGCGATGTACCGTGTTCAATCACAAAGAAAAAAACCATTTCACACTCCCTATTATAGGGAACAATAATGACCATACATACAAAGGTAACGTAGTAGTATGGGTCCCTAGAGAAAAAATAAAGGAGGAAACTAGTGGGTAAAAGAGTCAGACAATCCAGTAAAGATGCTTGGAAAAAGATTAAAGAAAATGGACTACTAAGTTGGACCAGATGGAAAGTCTACCACCTTTTGTATATGAATGGACCTCTTACCGGTAGAGAGATAAACGATATACACAAAACAAATAGTGGTCATAAACGTTTATCAGAGCTTCGTAACCTTGGAGTAGTTCAGGAAGCGGGTAAGAAGATATGCTCTATTACAGGTATGAACGTAATAGCTTGGGATGTTACAGACCGTCTTCCTATTGCGTTGCCGGATAAGGATAAACCTATAATGACCTACACTATCGAAGTCTTTCCAGATGGCAATAGTAAGGTCAAAATAAAAGGTACGCCTAAACATCCTACACCACCTAGCTCCTATAAGTACGCTAATTCCAGCTTCGCGCAACAAAAGGGTGTAAAGAAATCAGGAGAAAAATTAGCATATAATGGTAAGGGAGCGATGCAGTTAAACCTATGGACTGGCACAGAAAAGTTTAGTCTAAAACAATCGGAGCTTGATACATGAGTAGGCAACGAAAATACGTAATTGACTCCTGTATAGAATGTGATGGTCATAAAAAGAGAGATGTAGCTGTAGAAGGTAGAGTAGTCTTTGTACAGTTTAAAGACATCTACTGGGGCGAACATGGGTCAACTTATATAGGTCCACTTCTCGAAAACCCGACATGGAGCCATGTACTGGATGAAACCGATAAGATGATAGAAGTTGTGCAAGACAAGCATCATGTATTTCTGGAAGGTATAGGTGAAATAGAAGACAGACCTATTACAAAAGTTCCACAGCTTAAAGATGAATGGTTACTAGCCTACTTCCTATCTGTTGAATCAAATGTTAAGGTCTACACCTTCTACATGGGTTCTTAGCCGGGGTGGTGGAATTGGTAGACACACTGGACTTAAAATCCAGAGTAATAAACTGCGTGCGGGTTCAACTCCCGTCCCCGGCACCATACAATTATAAGAGGAGTATAGATGAGCAAAGTATCTGAAGAATTAAAAGGTTTAATACATCAATCACTGAATATTTCTAGAACCCTTTATCCTGAATACGAACTTGATCTGCGAGATATTCTAAATCGTATATACGACGAAGAAGGGGTAAAAGACCTAGGTAAGGCTATGATCGAAAAGCTTGCCGAGAAACGTGACGAAGGTCGTGGTGGCTGGTTTATGGAAGACTGTGAAATATCAGACCTAAAAGAGATGTTAGTCAAACATCTAGATAGTGGGGATATGGTAGACGTAGCCAACTTCGTAATGATGATTTGGAATAAAGAACAAGATAAAACGTAGCCCGTTTGTAGATACAATTACCCCCTTGTAACTCTAACCAAGAAAGGTTATATTAACGCCATGACGTAGATTACTACATCTTCACGCGATCCTCCGTTGGTTATGAACTTAACCAAAAAAAGTTCCAAATTAACAACCACTTAACCAACGGAGGATTCTATGAATCTTAGCAACCAAGTAAGAAACCTAATCGCTGCTGAATGCGGCGTATCTAAAGCCACCCTCGTAAAATCAATTCGAGAGGTCAAAACCAACTATAAAGAGTCTCAACGTGCATTTGAGCTTAATACCAAACACTCCAACTGGAGCAGCATGGTAAGCAACTTAAATGACAAAGACAGCCAAAGAGATAGGTTTAGAGCTATTCATGTAGTTCAATGCCTCCTACGCGGGCGTGCAATGTCCGAGATAGAGCCTAAGACAGCTATCGACAACAAGATCTCTTCAACAGCTATCAAGAATGCTCTTAGGGCTGAATCTGCTGATGTAGCTAAGAAACTTAATAAGCCTTGGTTAGCAGACGCAGTGATCTTCAATATCCCTACATCTCCTACACCAAAAGGTTGGGATACAGACCCCTGTGTCCAATATGATGTAGAAGTCTCTCTCTCAGCAGAAGCTGTTGGAGAAATTTCAGCGGAACAGATAGCTAAAGAGATCAGGGAGGTTGAGGATGTACGAATTCTCGAAGAGATAGAGACAATGGCTCAGTAGCTCAGTTGTATATGGGAGGTGTTTCGCTTGACTTAACCTGTACAAATGAGCTACAAGTTAAGGATGCAGAAACACCTCCTTGAAAACCTAATAGACGAGAAATTATCTATAAGACAGATAGCAGCTAAAACAGGAAAAAGCGCTACTTCCATTCGTTATTGGATGAGAAAATATAGCTTATCCTCTAAATGGTCACAGAGATCTTGGAGTGATAACAAACTTAAAGAGTTAGTTCCTGAAAGTAAATCTGTGGCTGATGTTTTAAGAGGTTTGGGTCTAGATCCACGGGGAGCTAATTATAAAAGTGTAGGTAGACGTATAAAAGCCTTAGAACTTGACACGTCTCATTTTAATCCTTTTGGCAAAAACTGTTTTAATGGAAAAGGACGTCCAATCGAGTATTATCTTATTAAAGATGGTCCACCTATTGCTTCTTCTAAATTACGAAAAAGATTGCTACGCGAAAAGCTAATAGACGAGGAATGTGCTATCTGTAAATTAGGTCCTAAATGGAAAGGCAAACCTCTTACCTTACGTCTTGATCACATTAATGGAGATAGTGCAGACAACCGGAGGATAAACCTTAGAATAGTGTGCCCTAACTGTGATGCACAACTTCCCACATTTTGTAGAGGCAATAGATGGACCGTCTTTAATAAAATAAAAATAGACAAGACCCGGTAACTCAACTGGTAGAGTAGGTCCTTCTAACAGATTTAGTTGTGGGTTCGAATCCCACCTGGGTCACCAGAACTTTAGGGCGGCTTCCTTCGGGAGGTCGCCCTTTCTCTATATTAGGAGCAATACATGAATATGATAGAAGCTCTACTAGCTATACAAGAAGATTATGTAAATTTATGGGCACGTCCTATACGCTGGAAAGGTCATAAACAGGCTGTAGCATATAAACCAGATTCTATACATGATTCAAAGTGTTATAATATAGTACCTTCTCCTGGCGGGAGAGCAGTATTTATATTAAGACCTGAAGATCTTACAGAAGCATGGGAAACAGTAAACCCAACCGACGTTAATAACGGAAATTGATTTGCTTACGCTGCGGCTACTGCTGTATACGTTGTTTTGTAGTTATTGTAAATGACCCAGATAAAGGTATCGTAGAAGGCAATTTAATCGCTCATAAGGGTCTTGACACAAAATGTAAACATCTCATCGGAGATACTCCAGGGCAGTACTCTTGTGCGATACACGACAAACCCTGGTATGAGGACACTCCTTGTTTCAGTCATGGACAGATAGAATCAAGCCCAGACGCCCCTTGTAGAATGGGTGTACACATACTACCAAAAACTAAAGAGGTTACTTAATAATGGACACATTACAAAACAGATTAAACCAGGAATTAGATAAAATGGGAATGGAGCCTAAAGAGTTTGCTGAACTGGTACACATAGCCCCATCTACTCTCAAAGGATATACATCCGGCCGGAGACTGCCTTCGGTAGAAATTCTGATACGAATGGCAGAAGTTTTAGGCTGCACTCTAGATTGGTTGGTAGGATATGAACTACGGCCTGAGACAGGTCCCAACCTAGTAAGCAGGGTAGAACGTATTGAGAACAAACATCTCGCAGGCATCTACCAGCGGTTAACATTCTTGGAGAATAAAAAATGATACCAGGCGGAAAAGCTGGCGTAAATATATTAGTACGGGAACAGAGTGCTTTATGTAATGTTAGATTACGAGTACGCGGAGATGTAGAAGGTTGGCGTTCTTGGTTCCTTAAATCGGTTGCCTGGATATTTAACTGGGCAACCAAGAACTTACTTGAAATAGAAACTACGAACCCAATGAAAACTCAACATTTTTCAGGCACACAAACTGGACGCACAAGGTGTGATCGACCGAACATAAGTGATACTCCAAAAAGTAGATTAGAGAGTATGGCAGAGGCGACAAGTTTTGGCAAAGAGACCGACGAAGGCAGAGAGGATGGTTAAGTTTGTGATAGACATGTTAATGGCGTGGCATGAAGTAATACATCATCTATGGGTCCAACTGACGACTCTGTTCTTTGCTTTAGTATTAGGAGGTGTCTTCTATTTCATCTTAGCAAAGACTACAGATGATGTAGGAGCACCTCTAGTAGTCTACTCAATCTACTTTAGTATGGGTACTTATGTAGGCATAGGATTAACAAGAATAACATACTGGATAGGAGCAAAACTATGGCCACCGATAATACCAAACAACAGGGGTCGCATACCAGTGGGCCACGGCTGGGACTTGTAGAACGAGCTAAAGAGTTAGCTACAAACGCTCACGAAGGTGCTCTAGACAAAGGGGGTCTTCCTTACATCCTACACCCTCTAACAGTCTCTGAAACCCTCAAGGACGAGTCTGAAGAGATACAGGCTGCTGGAGCCTTACATGACATTGTAGAGGACACAACTACCACCATCGAAGGTATAGAACGTTGCTTTGGGGTACGGGTGGCTGAATTAGTAGACCTTGTAAGTCGTAGAGAAGGTGAGACCTATTTTGACTTTGTAAAAAGATCTGCTACAGACTCTGATGCTATTAAGATAAAAAAGGCAGACATCAATGATAACATGCGTACAGACCGTGGAAGCTATATCTTACCAGACGGTATGAGAAAACGATACGAGAAAGCGTTAAAGATATTAGAGGAAGCTAATGAGTGAATCTATAGAAGCTTTTACAGAAAAGATCAATAAGCTCTACGAGAAATTAGGAGGTCTAAGGAATCAGTACAAAGTTACTGAAAACAAGATCGAGAAGTTAAGAGCAAAAAAGAGACAACTACAAACCGAAGCAAGTATTAAAAAACTTGAAGGAGAAAGTAAACAAAAATGAAGAAACTGTTAATCCTGATGGCAATACTTCTGGTACCGATAGCTGATACAGAAGGGTACCAGGGCTCTACTGGTGATATGACTCCAGTAGCTTCATATACTACAGAGGATGAAGGTGCAGAGGTTAGAGTATTAAACTACTCACACCCAAGAGTATTCTGTATTTACACACTAATAAAAACCAGGACAATCTCATCTAATAAAGAAGGGATTACTACCATAGAGACCAATAGGGTAGTCCCCAACTGTTACCAGAACCCGGCGAGTAAATGGTAAATGGGTTACACGATTTACGGCATTGTCGACATAGATATTGGATGGGAAGACCGCTTCGTTAGCGATACCTTCTACGGCACAGTTGTAGGTAAATTAAACGCAATCGTAATACTTGGTCCCTTACTGTAGGGCAGAACGTTAGGTCAATATGGATATAGAGATTAACTATGTGTCGATAAAAGGAGCAATAGCGGTAGGCGTTATCTGCTTTTTGTTAGGTTGTCTTGCGGGAACAGTAGTGTACGGACCGCAACTTATGAAATGTGAGACCAAACTTATAATACTCGAAGAAGGGTTAAAATAATGTCTAAAAATAAAGAATTAATATTAGCTGTAGAAGAGGCTCGAAAGAGAGTAGATTCAGCAAGGGACGATCTAACTAAAGCTTGGTACGATTGGTCAGTACATTGTTTTGAAGTCCTAGAACCAGACCCTAAAATGTTAGCGTATGTAAAAGAGGCAGAACAAAAAAGACTTCGACTAAAGAAAGAAAGGGAAAGTGTAATATAATATTTCGAGCAGTGTACAGACCACAACTTATGGTATTCGAAGAAGGGTTACGATGAACAAAAAAACTAAATGTGCGATAGGTAAAAATTGTGTATATGGAGACAGTAGTGGCTTCTGCAACGACCTTGAAGCAAATTCAGACTACTCCGATGCTGAATGCTTTCCAGATAATTTTGCAAAGCTTTTATCTAATTCGGATGAGGATCTGAACGAGGACAACAAGGTTCTGAGCGAGGAAGTATTAACAGCATTAGAAAACAGTCGAGTCGAAGACGATGCCGCTGAGGAATGGGCACGTACAGCAGAAATCTTAAGTATGGTGCCACTACTTATTGCAGAAATCAGACAACTACGGGAATTGAATAAATCTCAAGGACGAGAATCTACTTTAAGACATTACTTGTTGATGGACTGTCTTAATTGGCTAGAATTAGACACCGAGACAAACACACGTAAAAAAGTAAAGAAACGTATAGAACAAAGAATGGCCGAAATTGAATACTCTCAAATATCCTCCAAACTTAACCGCCTTCATTACAGCTCCTAAATCTTTAACAGAGATGGCTTCTTTTACAAAGCCTTTTAAGAAATCATTGTTCACTAGTAGAACCTTTTAATAAGTCTATGAATTGTATATTTAATAAATCTTTGTTATCGGCCAGCATCTGTAAATATTCATCAGTAGCCCTGTCTTTGTCACTACCTATAAGCTTACCAAAGAAACCAGGGTCAGGTCTACGAGCAAGGAACTTTTGTATTTGTACCTTACGGTCTTTCTTAGGTAGATGTGCGTGGCTTCCGTATCTGACAGCCCTACCGATAACTTGGTTAATCGCCTCGTTATTCCAGTGTGGCTCCATTATCTGTACAAGATTTGTGCCAACTAGGTCTAGACCCTCTCCGCCTGCGCGAGACAGTAAGAGAACTTTTTTCTTACCAGTATTATAATCCCTGATAAGTTGGTCTCGCTCTTTCTTACGCATCTTACCTGTAAACTCTCCATAAGGTATCTTAGCTTCTTCTAGTCGACGTTTGTACGGCTCGATACCAGCACTAAGGTATTGACTATAAACAACTGCTTTACCTTTTTTACCCTTCTCTTTCAGAACTTTCTTGAGACGTCTAAATGCATCTTCTATCTTAGGTTCTTGTGGGACAGCATCTGGCTGGTGAGCCTTGGTAGTATTAGATATCTGTCTAGTACCGGTAAGGAACGAGTTCAGTTGTTTAGATTCGGACTTGGATGGCGGAAGACCTGCTCTAACCTTCATACGTACCCAAAATGGTGCCTTACCTAAAATAGAATCATGTACTTTAAGTTGCTCCTCGGTCATAGGAACTTTGATAGTCGTGGTAGTCTTCTCAGGGAATCCCTCTCTAGAATTTTCCTGGTAATCGACCCACTTACGCATAACCTCATTAAGCTCATCCCTTTTATCTGGATTAAGTTCAGCGAGTTCTCCTGGTTTAATACCTATGAGCGACTTCCAAAATCCTGGAGATATTTTCTTCTTTAGTATGTAGGCATTCTCGAAGTCCTTCTTATTTAGAGGAAGAACTTTGTTTCCGGCAGCTATATTTACCAAAGGTGCTAAATCACTTGGGTGGTTATATATAGGAGATGCTGTAAGAAGCATTCTCTTTTTAGCTGGGGATGCGGCAAGGGTACGATACTGAGCTGTATCTGGATTACGTGCGCGGTGAGCTTCGTCTATAATCAAAACAGGCTTAGAAGGAACCCTGCGCTTACGTGCGATATTTTGAAGAGACTGGATCTCTAGCTTAATGCCGCTAGTATGCTTCCTCTGTTCTTTAGCGTAGTTATCCTGCAGTGAGGCAGGGACTACTACATCTGTCGGCTGTTTGAGTGCATCTATTACAGCAAGACTGGTAAGGGTTTTACCGCTACCTAGTCCGTGAGCTACTACCAGACCTTCCTGGTCCTCTTCGAGCATCCTCTTAACGACACGTAGTTGGTGCTCTTTAAGGGGGGTTTTTACTTTAGCTATTTTTTCTAGCTCAGAAGTAAAACCACTATAGAATTGATAGTTCATACCACAATGAGTGTATACGACCCACCGATCCTATGTAAAGATCAACGGACGCAATTACAATACTAAAACTGGTATAAGGATTGTGAAGACATGGAAATAACAATAGAATATTTAGAACCTTTGATATTGGTATTAGGTTTTTATCATCTGTTTCTGACAACATTGGGTGCAATTAAAGCTTTCGTACATCGTAAGACTGTCGGTTTTTGGAAGCTGTACGTTATAGCTTTTGTAGAATTATCTCTGACAGCTTGCCTGTTTGTAATGATCAGATATATCCCCCTAAAAACTAACGGAGAAGAGATAATTGTGTACTTCTTCTTGATCGGAATCATATTAGCTTTAAAGAAAAACCCAGTCTACGTAGGAGAAGACGATGATTGACACTATAATATGCAAACGTACCGGATATCTCACCCCCACAGCCCTAGAAGTAGAAGAAGATACTTTACACGATATTGAGGAGGAACACGAACTAAGTAACAACGGAGAACTTAGTAAAATATTTGATATACTATATACAGACCAAACAGAGAGAAGATTCTTACTGTTTGACCCAGGAACAAACGAGATAAATAGGAATGACTTAGAAGGGATGATGGCTGTTCTAGATAACAAAATACATGAAAAATCAGATATTTTTATCCTAGATCACAAAGGAGACGAGTTGCAATTGTATTTGGACTATGTAAGGCTTTTAACCAGGAAGGCGTTTAACGTCTACTTCGAAGTTTAAAGGCCCACAACTAATCTGGAGAATGTATAATGGAACAAGGAAATATCGTGGAAGAAACAGTCAAACCTGGAGAAGAAATAAAGCTTAACAGCGATAAGATGCTGGCCTTTATTGCTACTCTGATCTACAACTGCGTACCACCAGCTGTTGTCGATAAGGTAATCGTAAACGTAGATAATGCCGACGATACTGACGAGAATCTTCAAAAATATCTTGCTAATTTAGAGATGAATAACCCAAACGTGTTTGAGTTCGCTAGACAAGTTACTGATAGAGCTTTATTCTCAGTTAGAAAGTCTTCCGACGTTAACTAAGGAGTCTAATATGTCTGTACAGCAAGTCGATACTGTTCTTGGTCAAACCCCTTCTTTTATTGCTACTACAAAGAAACGTTTCAACTCAAATCCTGAAACCTGGGATGTGTTTAAAAATAATCAGATGGTTAGAGGATTTATCGTCGAGCTAGACGTTACAGACCCATCATTCCCATTCATAGTAAAAGCAAAAGGCCCACTAGCAAAACCAACAGCTAAATTTAAAACGAAGCAAGAAGCGGCTAGTCATGCCGCTAACTCATAAGGAGAAATATACATGTCAGTTCTCAGAAAAATATCACTACAAGAAGTTGTAAGTAGCGGAATGCTACAAGAGATCAACAGGCTTGCAGCCCACGCTATGGGTACCGAGATAGCCCTTACACGCAACGAGAAGGGTGAGTTAATCTTTTTAGGGTTTATCGACTACCGACATACCCCAGAAGGTAAAATATACGACAACCCTGAAGAATTAAACTTTGAGATGGCTGAGGCTATCGCTGAAGACTCTCAGAAAAGAATGTCTGCTAGAGAAGCTAAATATGGTTGGCCAATACAACCGATCCCCGAACCGGCCGCTAAACATGAAGCAGTTGTTCTAGAAGCAGATGCACCACAGGAGATCACTGAAACAGCTTCAGGAGAAGAAGAGATTATACAGGAAGTTCCTTTAGGTGCAGCTGGTATGATGGGCCAAAAACCAGTATCAGACACTAAACTTAATAAGCGGGTCAAAACTGTAGATAAGTAGTCCTCATCGAGAACGGGTGCGGTCCTTGAACCGCAAAATATTCCAACGGGGGTCGTCAATGCCCCCGTTTTTTTAAAGGAAATCTTATGTCTGACAGAAGGCAGTTGCGTATTAAAGCGGCGCTATCTACTTACAATCGTATAGAGGCAGACTCTGTATCTGAATTACATCCTATACTCTGGTTCAACCCTAAAACTGCTGTATTTCATTACGGGATCAGTATGAAGAAGACCCCTGAAGTAGGTAAGACCTTTAAAGGTAAAACAATAGCTGAAGCTATACATAAAAGCGTACAGGGGAGAGCAGACTTAAATAACAAAAAAGTTGCATGTCCAAATTGTGCTACTAAAGGTAAACTGTATATAGGAGTCGGAGAAGAGAGAGTTTACAAAACTAAGAATAAAACTCGAAATATAGTTCGACTAAACACAAAAACCCTTAAATGGTCTTGCATCAAATGTGGAGGATAACATGGCTGTAAAACTTGCTTTAGCGTTCTTACTTGGAGCTACTACCTATAGTATATGGGTATTGCTACAGAAGAAAATCCAGTACTGGCGTAGGTTACACGAGCGAGCGATGCAGATACCTAAAACACTGAACCGAGTAAGACGAGACATAACAAAGGCTGTTCAATGAAGTATCTACTTCGGACCTCGTTTGTAGGTGGATTCGTCTTTACCGTGAGTCTGTATACCTTCATACAAGACTGGATGGGCTTAGAGGCTTTTGTACAGTTCGCTAAAGACAACTGGGAATATATGTCGCCTGGATGGGGTTTTTTAGGAATGTTTGTTGGGCTGTGTATACACTCTATAGCCTGTAAATTGTCTGAAACTACTCCGTCAGAATCTCTTTGATCTTCTGTATCTTAGTTTTCGGCTTGAGGTATTTGCCTAACTGACTTACAGGAGTATTACCTATCTCTACGAGCTTCTTAATAGCTTTTTTGTTTACTACATCTTCAGCTATACCTTTAACAGGCCTCGTAAAAGCATAACCCAATGCTCTACCTGTAGCTCCACCCTTACCTTGTGGGATGTATTGAGCAGCCTCTAATACACTAGCAGGCATCCTCTTCTTGATAAACTCATTAGATGTAATTAACTTTGCAATTTTATCTGGAGCTATCGCTTTAGGTATATAACGAGAAGCTGCTCCTGCTTTATGTGCCCACTTCAATCCTTTGACTAGATCTGGAGTTAAAAAGGTTCCAGCTATATGGCCAGCAAAAGTTGATTCAGTTTTAACCATCTTGATTGGGTTTTTAATGTTGCCTGTAAGAATACCTGGAATCTTAATAACCTTTCCTAAAGGCATACCTTCTCTACCAGCTCGGTAAGCTATACCCCCCAAACCAGCGTGCATCTTTCTGATCAATTTAAAGTTAGAACCGTACCGCTGAAACGCATTGGTGGCCCATAAAGCACTGTGAGTATAGGCATAAGCTTTAGCAGCAGCTGCAGTAGCTGTTAGTGCTGCAATAGCTTCTGGACCCATATTTGCCACTGTCGACAAGAGTTCAGCAGCTATAGAGGCTTCTTTGTCTAAACCTCTATCCCGTATAACAGAAAGTTCGTCCCTAAAGGACTGAGCACGCACTAGTTCTAACGCATACTCCTCCACATTTTTTTGGCTATCCATTGAAATATAAAACTAACATAGAGTAGTCTGCACTTCAATACCGAAATACCCTGTGTTAAAGTGGTATAAGATTAATAGAGACAAAAGAACAGCTCTTTAGAAAGGAGTAAACTCAAATGAAAGTCACGCATCACGGTAAAAAGAGGATGCGTCAACGTATAGGAACCTACTCAGAAAACCTGCTGAGAAAGGTATTAGAACAAGGAAAAAGTGTGAAAGATCTGAAAGGAAGGCTCAAAAGATATATAGAAGATCGAATGAGAGACTCTAGTGGTGAACCAAAGAAAGTTCTACTCTATGGACACCAGATCTATGTATTTACCGAGCAAGCAGATGTATTCATCACTACTTATTCACTACCCAGCCCTTTAAGGAGATACGCTGACGCACAAAGATAGTGAACTACTATGCGTAGTTTGAAAGAAAGACACCTCTAGTAGGTGTCTTTCTTTTTGCCCTGAAATAACAAGCACTTACGTGGTATAAGAATAGTGAAGGCAAAAACACTCATTCTAAGGAGACTAACAATGAAACTAATGACAGGCCTAGAAGTACTCAGCAGTGTGGTTAAGGACGCGGATACGGTCAAATTAATGATTAGGGAAACTAGAAATTCGTCTGAGACCATTATACACGCTGTAGTCGAAGACGTCGAAAGAGAATTCAAAGCAGTGTGCGACAAAGTAGCGAATAACAAATTCTCCGTCTTTATAGATGGAGTCAAGCAATTCACAATAAACGGCGTCGCATACTTAGACAGTTAGGAGACCATCGTGGAAATCTTACTAGCAGCGTGTTTCGAAGTACTGGTATTTATGGCGGCGGCGGTCGTGTACTGGTGCTATCTACGTGTCTGGCCTCGCCTACGGGCGTGGGTCAAAAGGGAGTAAAATCCCTTAGCTATTAGTGAAATAATCGGCTAATTAGTGCCATAAGATTTATGAAGGCAAAAACTACAACCCACATCCTTTTACTAGGAGGAGATTATTATGAGTAGAAAAGCACACTTGAATGACACTAAGGCAAGTGAACGAGTCGATTTTGGTGAAGTCTCTGTGTCCTTTCACGAGGAGTTAACGGAAGACGAAAAGCAAACTAAAATATTAAAATCGGAAGTGTCCGAACGGCGTCGCCACAACCGTGAAATAGAAACTATTGAGCGGGAAGAGCGTGCTGCAAATCGTGAAGCCATCGTTGATGTTACCAAAGATATCATCGGCGCATTCGTAGGAGCAGGAAGACGTGAGTACTAGAATAAGTACTCACGTAACACAAACAAGGGGGAACACCCCTTTAGCCATCGAGGAGCAAGCATGAGAGACCTATACGAGGAATTAACACCAGGCATGGATATATTGAATTTTAATGTTTCTGACGTAATCGATGCTATGAAGTCTCTAGCCGAAAGAGGCTTTACACCAAATCAAATCATACTCACTAAAAAGGTATTAAATGACAACCCTCAACTTAAAGGTGGGAAGTTTTTAGGCCGTGACGTAATTGAAGGCGGTACATGTAAAGTCGCAGACGGCGAGATTTCTGTCGACATAGAATGGACAGGCTGATGAAACATCAAGTAAAGCTTACTCACTTCGAGAAGATGAGTCGATCTACTACTGCAAAGGCATCGATGAAATTGATGGATAGAGCTGCCAAAGAATGTGGTAAGAAATTTCCTACATTTACCGATGTTTTAAATACAAAAGCTGTAGGAGAACTCACTGGGAGAATGTTTAACCTCTATGGATTATCTGAAGAGGACGAGGTATCTTATGATGCGGCATCTATTGTAGCCTCTCTACATATTATGTATCAAATGTGGGGTTTACAGAAAGCCGGTAAAGGTATCTTCCATATACTACCTGAAATGGCTGACAGACTGCTATATACTAAACTCAATAAGGTGCCTACAGAGTCAATAAAGACACCCTTCGAATTCTTCTATATATCAGCTCCACCTATTATGCAGATATGGAACCAACTATCTGGTGAACACAACTTAACTGGTATCTATGTGTGTTTACCACCAGATCAGCCCAAAGAAGATAGAAGGATGTATATCTGTGGAGTTGGTGAAGAAAAGAGCGCTAGAAAAATCGTAGAGCTAGCTGGGGGCACTATAAGAGATGAAGTCATAGACGACGCTGTAACTTGGTTCTATATCGTACTAAACAAGCCTACAGCAGACGAGTGCTTAAAAGCTTTTCTAGCGAAGTACAAGAACGAAGCAAATAATATCATGGGTCCGAATTATGAGCGGACCAAAGAAATGTTCAGGTTCGTCTTGAATACGTGCCTGTACCTAACCTCTAAAACTCCAGACATGATGAAGGTCTTTAATGACGAAGTAGAGATTAGAAAGAAGTTGAAACGGGCTAAAAGCTCCGGGAAGCGTAAAAAGCTTGAGAGAAAGCTTCACAACGTAAGACCTTCTTACATCATAGTAGGACCTAAAACAGAGGAAGAGGTTAATAAACCTTCTGAAAAAACTGGTATAAAGATTACAGTCCAAACTCGTGTTCGAGGTCATGGCCGATGGCAAGCTTGTGGCATTAGATGGTCACAACACAAACTGATTTGGATCGAACCCCATACCAGAGGTAGATACCTACGAGAGTCTAAAAAACAGTACGTTATAAAAGTTAAACCTACTGAAGAGGAGGTATCAAGAGAATGATTAAATCGAGTGATCTTAAAAAAGTAAAAACTGAACTCAGAAAAGAACTTATACAGATTAAGAAAGAAGGTATGTTTGATGGAGATACCCCAGTAATCTTAACCTGGGTGTATATAGAGGTAATAGTCGCATCTGTAGCCTCAGTAAGTAATCAATGTATGCTTTGTGGTCAAGATAAAGAAGGTAGGGGAACAGTGAGTCTTTTATACCACAAGGAGGGGAAGGGCGCTAATGAAGTACGAGACAAGATTACAGAGGCTTTGGTTCTTTACTCCATATGTTATAGCTGTAGGGATATAGAACAACAATTTATGGAAAAAGATTCAGAAGAATATTCGCCTCTAGTAAAAGCAGTAAAACAATTAGATAAGGAAGGAAAGATTCTACATTGGGGTGATTTTTTAGACCCTATAAGTGGTATAGGAAGTAGCAAAACATTAAGGAGTTATTGATGCCTAAACATTTCGAAAAGCTACTCACTAGAAACGTAGGTGCGTCTCTATTCGAGAAGGTAGATTCAGGTGAGTGGTATGGTAGGTACACTGCCGCAGACGAACAGTGTCTGATGGATGAACTAGATTTATGTATGACATGGGTGATGGTTACGCAAATGTGAAGATAGATATACCTCTAGGTATAAGTCCTACAAAAAGAACTACTCTGTCTTCTAAAACTAAGGAATTCAAAGGTAAATGTTTGATGATCCTAAACACAGAACACAACACTAAATCAGAAGAGGGTAAGAAAACTTAGACCAAAAACAGTTATAAGGTGTGTAGGAGGTTTTTATTATGAAAACACAACAAGAGATAGTTGATCGTATCAACAAAATTAAAGAAGACTCCTTTTTAGGATTTGAACTGGATGTGTTATTACCTTACTTAGATTGGGATAACGCTAAAGCCTTCTTAAAAGAGGATGCTTCAGAACAAAACTGGAAAGATTACCCACTACCCTTAGACGGTGTTGAAGCTGAAGCTAAGACTTATATGGAAGACTATGGCAAAAGAAAAGCAAAAAACCACCGAAGCCTTTCCGCCAGCCGTACTATAGAAAAGATGACAGAGTGGATGTGGTTATTAGGTAAAGATGATCTCGTCTATAAGATAAAAAACAAAGAGATCTCTTACCAGAATTATGGTGCTCCTATTCTAAAGGCGATCTGTGAAAAGATGGGTTGGGACTTCCCTACTAAAGGTAAACTTTGGCGTATGTCTCAAGGCCTTAAATGTACAACTGATGAGGTACGTAAGAAACAGATGATAGAGTTTAAATGTACTATGGAAGATCTGGAGTGTGGTTGTGGATAAATCTATTGGGTACTACAAAACAGAGTTTACAGTCGAAGATGCTGCTCAAATCTTACCTATTATCCAGTATATAACAAAAGTATACAATTGGTATCGTCGTAGTAAGGCACGTTATTATAACTGGCTCCTACGTAGGCAGGCTGATTACCGTGAATGTACTGGAGACGGTACGTGTGTACACTGTCATATACTTAGTGCATCTGAGTCTGAGTTTGGTCCTGGCGTGTACTTCCTTATGCGTAGGAAGGGCCAGCTGCTGTAATGCGAAAAAGATTCCTAGGACGCTTATTCGATAAATTAGATAAGCTGTTAGATGAAGGTAACTGTGAACTTTGTGGTAAGAAGTTGGATAATAGCGACTTTACCAGTAAGAAGATTATTCTTAACTTTAGGCCTGTCTATATGGGAGAGGGTAAAGGCCCCTCATATACTATGTGTGCTACCTGTGAGCAGAAGATGTGGGAAGCTGCCTATGAATGGTGTGAATTAAGAAGACTAAAAACAATCGAACGAACGAAGGAGTTGGGACTATAATGGATAACGATAAATGGTGTACTTGTCCTTTGAAACTAGGTTTCATTTGTCCTAGCTGCAACAATAAACCATGGAAAAGGAACTCCCCTATGTCTGAAGAAAAAGAAAAGAAACCACGAGTAGTTAGAGTAGAAGCCTGGGCAGCAACATCAGAGATGTGGAGTATAATCGGCATAGCTATATTTATACTAGCCTGTGCTCATAGCTGCGTGTATTGCTTTGGTCCACTTGGGACAGAAGCAGAAGATAACGCTAAGGCTTTAAGAGAGACTTGTGCAGAGATACAAGATCCGATGCAGAGAGCTGAATGTCTTAAACCTTTGTTTAGGGAGAATAGGTAATGGAATTTTTTCAAACGGTAATAGGTAAGAGATTCTATGAAGGCACTGCTCCTAAAATAGCTAATGCGTTAGAGCGGATCGCTACTGCACTTGAAAGAGGTAGAGTCGACGATAAAGAAGCAGCAAACCCTATATCTAATATTTTAGCTAATATTCACGGAGATGGTGGTCACCATGAATCTGAATACGGAACAACTGAATCTCTTAAACAAGCTGCCGAGTTGTTAAAGTCTGGCGAAATACTAGTAGTCACCGAAGAATATTTACAAGGAGAAAGAGATGCCGAACCAAGACGAAAATAGCCAACGAGCTGATTTTTGGGATATGATCTTTATACTGTCTGTGGTGTCTGGGGTAGTAGGTTTTGTATTCTTGCTCCTGTCGCTTTTCGAATAATGTATGTCACTCCGTGTATAGGTAGTGGATTCTGTTGTAAAAAAGCTCCTTGTGAAGCGTCTCTACGTGCTTACGGTAACCATACCAGATGTCCTGGATTAGCCTGGGATGAGAGTCAAACCAAGTACGTGTGTAGGTTAATGCAGCTCCCAGGCAAACTAGGAGAGAATTACCGTAAAGAGCTGTATGCCGGTGAAGGTTGTTGCGCTAATATAGGTAACACACACCGTAAGGACATCGCTGAGGGCCGTAGACCACCTGAGATAGATTACGACGATATAGAACGTAAGTTCCCTCCTCTATCTAAAGAACTGCAGATGTTCGCTGCTGTGTTAGGAAGACAGTTCTTATCAGGAGATGCTATGTATTTAACTCTTTGTGATCTCGAACATCAACTAGCTAAAGAATTCTCTAAAGAGTACGCTGAATATGTTATAAGGGAGTTAGAACACTTCTACAAACAACAACGCTCTAGCTTTCAAGAGGGATTTATGGGTTAATACAGATTAACGTCCAGCGGCAGGTGACGTAGGTCCCATAATACCTGAACAACAGCCGCCGAGTGAGTATGTTCCTCCTTGATTTGAAAGATGCTCCTAGCGTCTGGGCATACTCACTCCTTCTCTTTTTGTGGTACGGGGATAGTTTACTTAGCGTATTCTGTCCTCGTACCGCTCCTCTAACTAAAGGAACTTGAAGTGGATACAGAACAATCATTCGATCACATCGAATTTATAATAAGATATGAAGATGGTTATCTCGAACACTCAGAAATCGTAAATGGCTTCCAGAAGCTGATTGATTCGGGACTGGTATGGAAGCTACAAGGTAGTTATGGCAGAATGGCTGAAAGGTTTATAGAAGACGGACTCTGTACACAAAAGGAATAGCTGTGGTTTATGATAACGATCCCGATTTTGTGAATGAAGACGAAATATGCTGTGTCTACTACGATGATTTCCTCCACTAGACCCCTGACGCTAAACTATTCCTTATAGATGAGAGAGAAGTGTGGATACCTAAATCATTAATTTCTCATCACGAAGAAGACGAAAAGTGGATAGAACTTCCTATGTGGCTTATACACGATAAAGAACTGGAGCAATATATCTAATGCAGACATTAAATCGAAGAGGAACTAACTATGGAGTTACCATAGAAATGATATTAGAAGAGTGTTGCAAATGTGCTATTCCTTTTATGATACCTCAAGATTTTCAAAAGAGGCGTCGTAAAGACCATGATACCTTTTATTGCCCTTCAGGACACCCACAAAGCTACAACGGTATTACCGAAGAACAGAAGCTTAAAGACCAGATCAGGAAGATAGAGTCAGAGCTTGTAGACGCTAATACTAAAGCTGATCGTCATTACAGTTATTATATAGACGAGAAGAAAGACAAAGAAACTATAGAACGCTCCAGAAACAGCTACAAAGGCCAAGTAACTAAAGTAAAGAAGCGTCTAGCTGCAGGTAAATGTCCTTACTGCGATAAGGAGTTCAAAGACCTTCATAGCCATATGCAGAACAAACATCCTGACTACGGGCGCGTAGGAGAGAACTGATGGGATTCGAATCTGACGAGGCATTCAGCTTCTACCAGACTAAAGGAGTAGTTGCCAGGAAAAAGCATAAATGTAGTGCTTGTGGGGACTTCATCAAACCTGGCCACAAATACCAAAGAACAAATGTAGGTTACGAAGGTACCGCCGAAACTATTAAGAGGTGTTTGAGGTGTCAAACTATCTACCTACACCTCAGAGATGTCGCCGCAGGTACAGATTTAGCAATAGATGAATGGCTGAACTGCGGTATGCTGTACGAAGAGGAATGGGGTGAGTGTCCGGAAGAAATAAAAGCCTTGGCCTTTTTAACACAGACAGAGGTACAAGAATTGATAGCACAGAAGGAGGTGTCGACTAATGGATCCATTCGTATTTCCTAGGATACCTGATGATAATGATGTAGAAGAAGTTATTACTAGGAATATAAGCGTCTACCGAATAGTGAAAAAACATCTAATACAGAGAGGTTTTGACGGTTTAGTTAGCAGCGATAGTGGGTGTAGTTGTCTTATAGAGGACTTAATGCCTTGTAGTAGTGAAGCCGTAATTTCGTGTGAGCCTGGTTATAGAGGACGCTGTAACCCAGACGATTGCTGCTTAGACGGAGATTGTGAATACCACATCTACTCAGCTAATCACTTTAGTAGATCAGATGCAGAACGTGGGGGACGGACTTAACCATCCCCCACTTTCTTTTAGCTTATTCAGGTGTACCGAATACCTTATCAGCGGATATGGTACGTCTTTCCTCTAGAGAGACATCTAAGGCCATCACACGATCCTCAGCATATTTAGACCACTCTAGCTGTATTTCATTAATAGAAGACGCTCCTGCCTGCATAGAACGCTCTACATCAGCAACAGAAGGTGTCTTAGAATGTTCCAAGATGTTACCGCTACCTGTTTGGAACCACCAAAACTCGAAGGCTAATATCTGTGGAAGTATCGACCTAAGAGGGTGTCTGGCAAAATACTTAGTCTCTAAATCGTACAGACAATCTGCTAGTAAATAGAAAGCGTAGTACACGTACTCTATAGCCGGTTTAAGACCTTGATCTCTAACTATAGTATCGAAGTACCATTCCTCATTCCAGGCACTTACAGCTAACTTCGCCGCTTTTCTAACACCATCTACATAATTAGAGGATAATACGTAAACTGCCTTATCTACATCGTCTAACCATTCAGGAGCATTAGGGAAAATAGGGATCCTATCTCCGTAACGCTTAGATGCTATATCGAGAGACTTATTCCAATCTAGAACGTAGAAGTTCTTCGGTACTGGTTCTCCATTATAGAGGAACTCCAAATTCTTTATAGGATCTGGGCCATCTAAAGTAGCCTCTCCATGAACCTGGAAAAGTTGAGGGAAATATAGGGGGCGAAAGTATGGATACATGCTAAACTCCTTTAACTATTTGAGCACCAACCTTGGTGCGGTTACCTGTCTGTGGGCTGTTCTTTTGGACCAGGACTTAGGGAGTATACGATGAGAAAAAGCAAAGACAAGAAACAGATCAGTAAGGCCGTGCATAAGTCTGTAAAGGCTTATAAAAACCTTCCTGGTAAGAAGAAACGCGAACAGGCCGCAGACAAAAAGTCACGCGGCCGGTCACGCTGGAAAGCGAAGAAGGAAGCAGCTGTAGAAGCGGCTTCCTGATAATAGGGGTGTAATGCCCTTAGCTATCTCTATTAGAGATTGGCTCCGATAACCACTACTACAGTCATCGTAATCAAGCCACGACCATCAACTGTCTGCGTTACGTTGGTAGACACAGGAGCTAAAGCCTCTACAGTGTTGGTAACACCGATCCAATCTTGTATCTCAGCTTCAAGATCAGTTAGATCGTTAGCGTCATTCAATACTCTAGTAAAAATCTTAGTTGCGTTTTTTAATACGGCCATTTTTAAGTTCTCCTAAAAAGTAACTTGTTGATTAAATTAGACTGCTGACCCGATAACCACTACTACAGTCATCGTAATCAAGCCACGACCATCAACTGTCTGCGTTACGTTGGTAGACACAGGAGCTTTTGCTTCTACAGTAGTGTCACTGACAAGCCAAGCAGCTATCTCAGCTTCGAGATCAGTTAAGTCGTTAGCGTCGTTTAAAACGCGAGTAAAGATTTTGGCTGTATTTTTCAAGGCCATTTTTAAGTTCTCCTAGAAATTGTTTGTCTGCAGATATTAGTAACCTAATTCTTAGAAACAGTACCACAATATTTAAACCCTAGTCAACGAACTACTAATCAAAAGGAGGTTATATGTTTCTCAACACACAACAAGTCGCACTGTTCAATCAAATGTTCGACATATTAATAGAAGAATGCAAAACAGACCCTGATAGGAGGTCTGAGTTTATAAAAGCCTTGAATGAACCTACATTCAAAGAGTTTAACGTTGGAGGCTGTCTAGGACAAACAGGTGTCTTCTCTCAAGATTACCAAACCTCTGTAGACTTACATATGGCTACCTACCCCAAACGTAAGGCAAGTAATAACGCCAACAAAAAAATAATCCAACTACTTGAGAAAGGGAATGACATGAAAACTCCGCAATCAACTGATAAAAATAAAATGAGTAATAAACAAATTGTAGTTAAATCATTTTTAGAAAGACCGCTCGTTATGAGGTCGGTGCCAGCAAAAGTAATCCATGAACAAGTAAAGTCGTATATACCTAAGATAGCCACCTTATATGGAACTCTAAACAGCTTAAGCAAACACGGTTTCATTCGTAGAAACACCCATGCAAGCCCATTTAAGTACGAACTTTGTGCCAATGCAATACCAAAAGACTTCTGGGCTGATATACAAAGTCCTACCCCTATTAAGAAGAGGACTTTTACAAAGAAGGGTCGGGACGAACAGATAACCAATATCGTACAAGTCTTGTCGGATACCAAAAAAGGTACGTGGGTAAACACAGGTCTAATAGCATCGCATGTCAAATTTAGTTCGCAGACAGTGGTTAGACGTCTGAAGGAATTAGAGTCACGCGGTATTATAGTATCTCAAATGAGTGTTTCCCCTCACGTATTCAAACTGAATGACGGGCATGGTTCTATCACTCAAAAAGACGCTATGGACAAATTCCATAGAAACAACCAACCTGTGAAGGTCAAAAACGTAAACGATCAAACGCTTAAACAGAAACCTAATAAGGTATCTATGGATGTGATCTTCACCGAAGTTGAAGGTGGTGCGTCAGTGCCATCATTTATACCTACCTGCGCCTATACAGGACTGATAATAGTCAACAAGGGTGACGGTAGGTACGGAGTGGAGATTGAGTTCTAATGGCTTACATAATCGGGTTGATGACTCCAGAAGAAATTGAGCGTATGGAAGATAAAGGGTGGGAGGTCGACGATCTTCCACCCAATATGCTTAAGTTCTTTACCGAGGACATTAAAGAAGAAGATAAAATGGGTATGGAATACAAATCCGTCTTTGTCGATGGCAACGTAGATCAAATCTTAGGCGCTATACATTACATAAAGAACGTCTAGCACAAGGAGACTAAAATGAGCATTAGAAATATAGCCACAGAGATACCTGAAGGAGCAACCCGTATACATGAGTTTGGATTCATACGTCTTATAGACGTTATGGGAGACGACTCCGCTATCGTAGAAGCCGCACGTGTATCTTATGGTAAAGGAACTACAAAATTACGAGAGGATGCGAAACTACTTGACTACCTATTTCGAAATGAACACACAGGTCCGTTCGAAATGGCCGAGTTTAAGTTCCATGCCAAAATGCCTATCTTTATTGCTAGACAATGGATCAGGCATCGTACAGCTTCGGTAAATGAGTATTCAGGCCGATACTCTGAAATGAAGAATCACTTCTATGTGCCAGAAGAAAGCCGTATCCAAGGCCAGGATACTAAAAATAAGCAAGGTAGTGATGGCGTAACTGTTGTCGATGCTCAAAACATCCAGGACTCCATGATGGCGCATATGGAGACCAGTTACCGTCTATACTCTTCCTACATAGAGCAGGGTGTAGCTAAAGAATTAGCCAGGATAGTACTGCCGTTAGCTGTATATACCGAATGGTACTGGAAGATAGATCTAAAGAATCTGATGCACTTTCTGAAGCTACGTATGGACTCACATGCACAACCAGAGATACAGGCTTATGCCAACGTCATGTTTAAGATGATAGAACCTTACGTGCCTCACGCTTTAGCAGCATTTAGACGCCATCAACTAGGGGAAGACGTACCTTTCCCTAGCGAAGATGATGTAGCGTGATAGCTATATGTACAGAACTCCCTGACCCAAATACTTCAGGGCATTTCCCTGAAGGTTTGGTGTTAGGGGACATGTATAGACTAAAGATAATCGCTGCCGAAGGTAACTGGTTCGTTGGGATATTTGAACTAAATGGGGAACTTCTAGAAGTCACTACACCTAGGTGGTCTAGTAAATGTTTCGGAGCAACACTTCTAACTCTTTTAAAACACAGAGCTTTAGCTCATAGAAAAGTATAGAGTTTTAACACTGTTAAATCTTTCGATTTTACGTCATAAGAGTATTAACCAGTAAAATCTATTTACAAACACTTTTTGGAGATAAAAGAATGAAACTCAAGATAGAGAACAACGAATTAATTTTAGGTGACGTTTTTAATGCAATTGGGATCGAAACCGATCAAGGTACTTTCGGGGTCGCCCAGAGAGATGGAGGGATAGAGATAGTTCTAAATGGTGAGACTGTATTTGTCTCATCCGACAACGTTAAAGACACGTTAATAGGTATGCCGCAGGAAATTGTAGATGCTGTTGAAGGTATTTTCGATAACTCCATAGACCCTTGTAGGCCTTTTACCGGACAGCCGCAAACTATGTTAGGTGAACGTGGTAGCACTTTTATTAAACCAGATTCTGTTCGTATAAGAGACTTAGCAGATTGTATAGTTAAGGCATTTATCCGTGCAGCAGTAGAGGATCTACCAAGCAAACTAGAAATAGAACGGCTTCGTAAAGCATTAGATGCCAACACTCTCAACTACAATGACCTCTATCTCCTGGATTTATCAAAGATGGATCCAATAGCTTTGATCCAAAATACTTGTGTTGAAATTGAGAAAGTTATGGGAACATACCCCAATATACCTGAAGCTAAAGTTATAGGTGATAGCGTTTGAGTAAAGAGCAGGCTGAACGGTTAGCTAAATTAGACCCTCCATGTCATCTATGTACGGGGATTTGTTGTAAGCAAATGGCAGTAGAAATCAATAGGTCGGAAGCTGATAATCTTATAGGACTGTTACTAGTTCTAGAGAAAAACCCTATAAAATATATCTTTTCTGATGGAGATATGTTTAAGCTTGCAGCAGATCCCTGTCCGTTCTTAGAAGACGACAAATGTGTCATCTACGATCACAGACCTAAAGCTTGTGAGGCATTCAACTGTATCCGTGCTCTACCGACAACAGAGATAATGAAGAAGAACGCTGATCTAAGGAAGCTACTCGGCAAATACTTAAAAGATAGCAACATATTCTAAAGGAGATTTAACAAATGGAACTTACAAGCGATTTAGTCCAAGAGACCATGAAATACTGTCTGTATAACGATGATGAAGTTATAGACGGTAAAACACCTGACGAAGCCGTACTGGTAGATGGTATTACTACCAAGTTTGGATTCCATCCTGGGCGCTTAGAAGAGAAAGCGTCTGTGATTATAGATATGCTCGGCCAATTACCTGAATCATTCCAAGAAGCAGGCGGAGGTGGTATGTCCTTTATTAATGCTTGCCAGGACAAAAATGGCAGACAGTGGACAGACTTCCATCGCATAATGGAGGAGCTATTCTGCTTGGGCGAAGCTATAGGTAAAGTAAGTCAGCCAATGCCTAAAGAGATGTGGAAAGTACTTCCTGGCGGTATGCCTTACTATATAGTTCTCACCGAACGGGCTACAGGAGAGGCGGTTCCTGTCTAATGAGAGACCCATACGTAACCGTCAAGAAGATACAGGGAACCCAACACCAATACCGTTTGAAAATTGACTCTGAATTTGCTTCAATAGAGGCCCATATGACTTCTAACGATTTAATAAAATTAAGAGATCAACTCATTAAAGTAATAAAGAAAGAAGGGCGTGGTAGATAATGGACTTACCTGAAGCAATGAGAGAAGCCTTATGTGTCTTTGAAGCTCTACGTAGGTTAGGCGTACCTTCAGACGATATCTTTATGGCCAGAGGTTCTGATGAATTAGTAACCTCTGTTCAGAAAAACGGTAAAGAACTGTTCGCATTTCGTGTAGGAGACTTCATGTCTAGAGACGAGATGAGCAACATAGAGTTCAATAAGTTATGGGAGAGAGCATGTAACTGGTGGAACACAGGTCCTAAAATAGCTGATCAATGGTACAAGAAATCTAAAATACATATTTTTGCCGAGAAACTTGCTACAGCTACAGTGCTGCACGGCTACAAATCGGAAGGAATGATCTAATGAAAATGTTTCCAAATGAAGATGTAAGTCAATTGATAGAAGACATTATCAACACGGACCCGAATATTAAATTAAGTGACATACTGAAACTTGATAGGATTCTGTCTGATGTAAATTATATAATTTCTTCGAGTAATACTCTATCGTCTGTACACCATAGGCTCGGTATGGTCAGCCAGGAGTTAGAAAAAGATAAGATATATTCAACACTCTCTGGGGCACATATAAACGCTATTAAAGATTTTATCGGGTTAATCTATTTCTGGTTGAATATGCTTTCAGACAGCAAAATCAGAGGAATGGATAAGAAATTCACTCTAGACACTACTATAAAAGGGTTCAAAGAATTGATACTATATATGCGTAGCTTGATGGAAGAAGCGGATATCTTAGAAGTAGTAACAGACGGTTACCAAAAGGGAGATGAAAACACTGACAGTAAAATGTCATAAGTAGTGTAGTCAATCTAAAAAGGCCTTAAGCTCTTTTTTGCCTTATACGAGAATGGGAATAATAAATGAAAATTAAAAGCAGATGCACTAGCTGTAAAGGTTTAGGATCAATTAAATATGAACGTAAACTGCCTCTTAAAACCGGGCAACGACGGGCATGGCACGCAGTATGTCGCTACTGTAAAGGTAAAGGGTATAAGACCTGGTCAAAAGAGATTAGCGTTATCGAATTCGCTGATAAACACTATTTGACTAAGGTCTTACACTTACTCGACAAACGGATCTTCGCATTACCTGAACGAGATAAAGTAGATAGCCATACTGAATTATTAGCAGCACTACTGTCTCTTTGGAAATGGCAGCATAATACAAGTAGGTCGTATGACGGCAACAGAGTCTGGAGATTTGGACACGGCGGTAATACCTGCGCTCTTTGTAAAGTATACCTACATACGAATAATACTTGTGAGAATTGTCCTCTCTTCAAGGCATCTGGAGAGTCTTTTCAACCTATTAACAAACACCAATGTGTAAAAGCTTGGAGAGTAATAGATAGTGGAGGACATGACCGCACAAAGATACTAGAACAACTAGAAGCAGCTGTGTCTCTAGCCGCCAGTGCTGTTAAAGAAAAAGAATTCCACCAAACTTACAATAAGTTTAAAAAGAAGTTCTACAAAGGAGTGCAGGATGATCTACGTAATAACGTGGGATGAGCTTAACGAATGTCCTCAAGTAGGTAGAAAAGATGGGGCAATCCATCTTACACATGTATCTGCTCCAGGTTTTGGTGATGTAGGAAAAGAGCTGGCTATGCTAGAAGTAGGTAAACTTATTGAGTTTGCCGATAGTACAGCAGAGTGTGGTTACTTCTTAGACGGCAAACAAGTGTATCCAGAAGCCACATTGAAGATAAAAATAGATCAGTTCGACGCTTATGTAGCAGAAAGACACAGAATCATCCAAGAGATAGATTCAACATGCTCTTTTTGTGACGGACCCGCTAGTCTGCTTAAGAAATCTGAAACAGGGGAGGATATCCCTGTATGCTATGCCTGTAATGTATTAGGTCCCCCAGGCAAGAAATATGATCCAACCGAAAGGTTAGAATTTAAAGGTAAGAAAGGTTAATACAATTATGGCTATCAAAGTAGCAATACACCCTATGACCTCTGAGCAGCCTTTAGAAAATTGCTGCTTCTGTCGTAAACCTACACCGTATTGGTTTGATCCAAAAGATGTAGCGTGCTGCCCTCCGTGTGCTGCTGTATGTAATTCAAGTGACGTGCCTTCTAAAGAGGTTTGGTTTCGTCGAGAATGGATTGCGAATAAGAGAGGAAAAGTACATACCAACTTAAAATCAGATTAGGAGGTTAAAATGATAGAAATAACATTAGACCTGAGAGATAGGACTACTTACTACGATTCATACATAAAACGTTTCACTAAACGCTTCGGTAATCCTAAAGTAGCTAAGTTTTTGGCTGCAAGGATATGTGGGAAGTTCCGTAAGCATGGGTTTGAGTGCGCTACTATAACTGTGGTCGAGAAAGGTACTTTAGGTTGGAGATCTGAGTTAGAAGACGCCTGGGGGTGTTGTGGTAATGATACATTCAAATTTGTGTTTGAAGACCGTACATGGTGGCGGTGGTTAATACCTAATCGAGTATTCTTAGTACATATTAACCACGGACACTAAAAATGGGTCTAAAGAACTTAGCCAGCTTCCTAATAAAGTTCACACGTCCTCACCATTGTCCTTACGGTGAAAAATGGTGTAGTAAAAATAGCTGTGTGGTACTCAAACACAAAAACCAACAACTAGAACAAAAACGTGTTGCACGCTCTAATTGGATAGGGCAACGACATCTCCATAAAATAGTATATGACCGTTTTGGTGGCCAGCATGGATGGGGGCTATATAACGAAAAAGGAGAACTGGTAGGATTCGGATACACAGTCGACGATGCAATCGACGACGCAATTAGGAGAACAAAATGATAAATATCGACCTAAGTAAGTTTACAGAGCTAGACGACATCAAGAAGAGTATAGAGAAAATAAGGAATATGTATCACACCTTTAATAGACACAGAGCAGAACTCTTGCAGATCTTAAAAAAAGATAAGGGCTGCGAATACTGTTGTAGTTGGCACAGCTTAACTAGAGACGACCGAAGGCAGATCGCAAACCTAATAGAACTGACCAACATCCTGCTGAAGTTCATAGAATCTCTGCATGAATTAAAGATCCCCACCTATCCTTCGATACTGTTTAAGGAAGAAGGCTTCGAAACCAATCATAGAGGAGTTACTATTATTCACAGACTAGAGTTCGGTACTTCTAAAAAGACCTATAAGATTAGAGAGTAAAATATGGACACTAAATACCCTGAAATAGATGTTATCTACCTAGAACTCGAAAAAGCTCGTACTAAGCTGTCTAGACTAAAAGACGATCTTAATAAGGCTATAGATAAGAAATTCCCTGTCGGAACTCGTATACTATGGCATCGACCTGGGTTTGAAAAGGGTCACCCCACAAAGGGGAGAATAATTCAAGTTTCTTATAGTTATTGTGTAGTGATAGCTATAAAGAACCCTGAAGGTACGGGGGAAGTAGTAAGAACACCAACCTACCAACAATGCGAGTTGGACCCAGAAGGAGATAATGATGTTACATTTAGTTGAAGAAGGTAGTGTTTATCGCCATTTTAAAGGTGGTATCTACAGAGTTCTTTATAAGGCTACACACTCAGAGACAAATGAGTTAATGGTAGTGTACGTAACATTATCTAATGAAGATAAAGAGAATTGGAGTAGTGTATGGGTTAGGCCAGCTGATATGTTCTACGGGGAAGTAGAACCAGGTGTAAAACGCTTTACACAAGTAAAAAACCTTAAAGAGTATGAAAAGTTTTTAAAAGAATTAGGTGAGGAGACAGGATGACATTTATAACGATCTTCTTATGTTTAACAATTCTCAGGCATCTGTACATATTCGTCCTTAGAATCTCTTGGCTCAACTTGTCTTATAAAGTCGTTACAGCTCTATACGAGTACGAGAGAGACTTTTATGAAGCCAATAAGAAGTCTATTAACCTCAATCACCAAGAGACATTCATCTGGAGCTATAGAAGGATGGTCTGGACCTTCTGGGTATGGGAACCTATGAAGATGATTCAGAGTGAGTTGGGTTATGATGATGTCCTTTATTGGGCCAGTAAGTACGATATTAAATCCTCTTACTGGTTTAAACCACCTAACAGTTGGGAGAGCAAATCTGGGTCATAATTTGTTATAAGGACTATAGTGTAACAATATTACTTTTTACAAAGGTTTTAATAGATTATGAGAAAAGAACACGAACACGAAACCCGTAAGCCATGTCTATGTGACCGTAACGTAGCCTGTTGCTTACTGATCTCTGATACGTTGTTAGACGCTACAACGCATTACTGTCGTAAGTGGGGCTTCGACCAACAAAGTAAAGATCAAAGAGAGGTTTTAAAAAATGGCTGACGACAGTAAAATAAAAGTTACCCCAATCATTGGGGACATCGTACTCAAAATAACTCCGTCACAGTACGAGGATGAAAACGAATACGAAATAGTTAATGGCGACGGTGAGGTAATAGCCTTCTTTGCTGACTGGTACAACAGTAGTCAACCTGAAGACCTTACATGGGGCCGCACGATAGGGAAGTTATTACTTGAGCTTACGGAGTCTGCCTATAAAGCAGGACTTGCTGCAAAGGTATGTGGATGGTGTAAGGGTATGTTTACACCGGAGCCTGGAACCGAACATCAACGTTGTTGTGGATTAACCTGTGAACACGCACTTCAAGAAGCAGAAGAGCTTGTATGAAACACATAAAGTGGACGTACATCAGAGGTGCTAAAGTTCATTGTACTGAAGGATATGAAGGTTTCCATATCCGACAAACAAAAGGTTTTTGGTACTACTTAGATTTTCAAGAGGTGTCACGTAGTAAAGGTGATAATGTCTGGTGTGGACCTTTTTCTACTCTTGAATTAGCTAAAGAAGCTGTTCAGGCCTTACATGACGATAGAACCAGTATTATGATCTGGACGATCTACGATAAGAAACACGAAGAGTATTGTATATTCAGAACTCGTTGGACACGTCTACTATCTAAAGCTAAAAAACACACAGATTATGTGGAGGCTAAAAATGAAGTACTACTCTTACCTGACTCTGAAGTAATGGAAAGAGATATTGTACTAAGAGGTTACAAGTTATCTCCGTCTGGAGATGATGTAACTGAAGTAAGTATACAAAAATATTATAGTGATCGGCAAAAGGAGTTACTTAAAGCATGACTCTCCAACACCCATTCCCTAGTGGTATCTTCGATCTGACCCATGACGGTAATCATGTAATGAGAGGTACTAGTATGGATATCCTAGAATATTTCGTGCGGCACACCTCATTCTCATTAGAGTATAATCTTCAATATGAAGGCTACTCCGTAAACAAATTAACCATCCAAAACTTACCTAGATCTAACCCAAGAGAGGTATAGAATGATAGAAGAGCTGGTATATAATCCACGTGTTAGACAAGAGATTACTAAATTATGGCCTAAAGCTACTTTCGAAGACGCATCCGATATGGTCCATGAAGGTAGATTCTCTGTAAAGATTCAAGATATAGAGGAAGATGAGTTTTACGAAAAGGCTGTTAAAGAAGGATGGAGTGTAGTCTGTTTAGGCTTTATGTTAAGAATCAAGGATGAAGAGTTTAAACGAAAAGTAGAGGGTTGGTTAGGTAGACCTCTTGTTAAAGTTAAAGAAGTAAAGCCTGTTGCACCCGCTAAGATGCATAAATGTTTCGAATGTAAAGATTATGGTATACACGACACTAATGGTGGATATTGTAAACGTACTGGGTTGAAGCCACCTAAAGAGATGGGTTGCTGGTCATAATGGATAAGAAATACCCTGAGTTAAAGATTGGTAAGATTGAAAGCTTCTCACCTACAGGACGTCACAACCTTGTGCCTGAGATACAACATCTAGGTTTTAATCCAATACTGGTAGCTCTAAATAGGAAGAGGTTTAACATGAAGCTCACTAAACTGAACATAGATTACAAGGCTCTTGAGAACACTATTATGGATAAGAAGATACGCTAATATGAAATACTTTAAAAATCTTCATTATAGATCAGGAAATATTCATACCGAGATAACATGGCACCCCTTTAGTATTGAGTCTTATCACTATAATACTACTACCCCAGGCCATCCTCGATACACATTAACGCTTCGAGTATCTGGATTATTTAAGCTTGAATTTAGTCTTCCTCCTGTAAGCAAACACACAAAAACAATGTCTATAGGATATCCGTGTACTAAACCAAATCCCTGTCCAATGTGTGACGAAAGGCTTGAAGAAAACACTAAACTAAATCGTTTTTACCATGTACCTGTACAAGAGAAAATAGTCAATGGTGTCACAAACATTACCCCTAAAGGGACAGTAGGACATTTTTCGGTAGTCTACTTAAATGACAATAGCTGCTTAGTTAAAACTAAAGATCAACAGCCTAGTCTTAATTCAGCACGTATAGACAGGAAAGAGGCACGTAGATATATAGTTCACAAAAATTTCCAGGATGGAACGGAACAGTCAGAATACGAGTTAGGCTGGACATTCGACTACAGCTGTAATAGATGTAAGAAATTCTTTGAAGTCAGTTGGGGTGTAGGACCTGAATGCCCTGACTGTGGTGGTAAACTAATAAACATATAAAAACAGGAGTCGACTAATGTACTACACATTAATAGCCTATAAAGCTGATTCAGAGGATGTTTGTCGCGGCTGCTCAATGGACCGCTTTTCGTCTGATTTTGAAATATATACAAATATTTCAAAGGATAGACTAGTTGATCACATTGTACGATTAGAGACACAGGAGCTATCTCAGGGAGAAGATGATTGGGAGATATTTATACTGTTTCCTAGTAACGTTGATCCCGAAGAGCCGTTTGTAGAACTTGAATGGCCTCAGATTTTATATGCGTCACAGTTAAATGAAGCTCTCTCTGAAATACATACAGAAGCAGTGGAAAAGATTGCAGCCGTTGAAGCAGCTCGAAAGAAGACAACCGAAGAAGCAGTACAGGCTAAACAAAAGAAGCGTAAAGAGGATGAAGAAACGACCGCAAGAGCTACCTATAAACAACTTAAAGAAAGATTTGAGTAACTATGGTAACAGAAGGCTACTACCAAACCTTTTGTAAGGAGTGTAAAGGTACAGGTCAAACACCTCATTACCCGTTTACGCCGCCAAAGAGGAAGTTAATACCTGGTCCTAATCATGTCATGGGTCCTTTGTTCGATTTGTGATGGTACTGGCTGGGTTCATCCAAAGAAAGAGGTTATTGGTTGTGATAGCTAAAAGGGAAATTAATCCCTTTTAGTCATATAACTTATCCTCCTTTCATAGTGGGAAATACTCTACGTACTCAACTTTCGGGTCTACTTCTGATTTTACTTTTAATTCCGATAGTCTTAAGTTCCTAGCTGTATATAGAGCACCATCTAAAGCTCCCCACCACAAAAGTTCTGCAATCCCTCTTAAACTTACTACTCTGTATTGTTTCCAGAAAGGTGACCACCATCTACGAAATTCAATATAGTATCTTGAACCTCGGTCGTCAGTATAAATAACCTTCTTAACTCGATACTTTGTCTGTTTCATATAAGTTTCCTCCTTTTAGACTATCTTTATCTGGTGTATGCTCCAGAACTTGTAGTGCATACTCACACTCTATTGAACAGCAGCGTTGATGTTGAGTCCCAGGCTCCGGTGTAAACATACCCTTACACCATCCACACTTTGGTTTTTTGTTTGTCATTATGTCTCCTACATATTTTCTTTAGCAAACTCTTCGATAACCCGATCAACTTCATCTGGTGTAAGAGCTTCTTCTATAGGGAACAGTGAATCAGTAATAACACGTAGCCTTTGTAAAGCATTGTTTATTATCTTTAACTCTGCTCCCTTAGCTTCTTGGTAACCGCTACCAAAACTGTATAGTAGAAGATCGACGAATTCACCTTCTAGTGCTCCGATCTTCTCTTTTAGCCTAGAGTTAGGAAAACGGTTAGATTGAAGTTTACTCATTTTTATCTCCTTTGATTATAACTACGGCTAAGATGATCAGCAGAGCTAGCTTACTAAATCCATACCGAAGTATATCTACAACCACCTCTGATTCGTACATATTTACCGCACACCAGATGTAACCGATTAAGAGACTAGCACGTAGTATGTTCATTGTACTCATTTTTTCTTTACTCCATATCAGGTTTCTGTACGAGGTCTTAATATACACTAAAACCTTATCTATCCATGAAGATGATAATAATGGGGCCATTGTACTCTCTTTAGTAAGTGAGTTGTTTAACCTTTGCCTTCACTATTCTTATGTCACAAACCAGGAGGTTCTTTCACCTTAAATGAAATATTATAGTATTAATTGGTATAAGGACTGTAGATAACCCTTAACCACCGGAGAACAGTGATGACTTTTATATTAGTTCTAGGAGATATGCGTTCCGCGAAGTACGAGAATTCCTTTACACCCATCGCTATCTCTGATAACCCAGACAAATTAAGGCAATGGGTGAATTCAGAGAAAGTAGATAAATACACTGATGGTAGGTTCCGTAAAGTCTTTAAGCAGGGAGGTCCTTTAGAGTGGTACAATCCTCCTGATGACTTAGGAGTAGACCCAGAAAACTCAATTAGACCCCTCTCTCCATTGGATGAATACATAGAGGTGGCCGTAAAGGAAACCACCAACTGGTACAATACATTAGTCAACCGGCTTATTACGGTCTAACTTTAGGAGTATAAATATGAATGGATTTAAACCTACTCCAGATGATTTAGATATCTCACCGCCATCCTTAAAGGACATCAACCGATTCGCCGCCGCAATGGATGAGCGTACAATTAATCTTATAATGCAACTTACCGCGTTAGGTTGCGAGGTAAATCGTATCGGTAATGAGTACTCTATTAAAATACCGGAAGATCCAATAACTAAGAAACAGATTCTCGATCTTATTAACATGTACCCGTAAGGAGTAAGAAATGAACTGGTTTGCTAAACTATTTAGTCATTCTAAACCACCTAAACCACCTAAGCCTCCTCAACTAATGACGGATGAGGAGCTGGCGGAGAAGATACGTAAAGAAGATAAATGTCCTTTTTGTGGCCAAGGTCTCTACAGTGGGCCGAAAGGCGGATTGTGTGTGAACTATCTTTGCCACAACGATATATGTTGTTTTCGAATCAACGTCACTATCATGCCAGAAGGCTTTCCGATAGATATAGAGATCACCGATAGAGGCAAACTCGCTAACAAAGAAAAACAACTAATATAAGCACCCATCTGACAACATTAAAAAGACACAGATTATGAAAAACTTATTACTGCACGTAGCATTAGTGCCTATTATTTCACTGTTGTATTACGCTGTTTTGGTATTAACAGGAATTACAAACGAAGTGTTTGTAATAGCACTAATGTTTCCAGGTTTCTTGTTATTTGCTTTAGGAAGCTCTGTTATAGAGCACATAACCGGACAGAGCTGATTACGAGTATATTAACAACAATAACGTTGGCAACACATTTGTTGTAGACAACCGGTAAGGAGTAATGATGAGCAAATTAGAACAAATGGAGATCGGAAGCACTTAAATACTACCGCGAACTAGTGGCTAACTATAAAAAAGGAGATAAACATGAGTGATGAGAAACTAACTGAAGACTGTGTAGTATGTGGATCAACTATTAGAGACTTCATGGCCGAAAAGACACATAAGTTAACCCCTGGACAGACAGATCATTCAGTTAAAGTACGTATACGTATTGGGAGTTGGAATCCTTTATCAGTTGAAGAGGCTGAGAAGTTCTGCTCCAGTTGTGCGGACACCCTTATAATAGAGATCAACAAAGCGATTGCCCCTACTCTAAACATCCTACTAAGTAAAAGGCTTGTAAAAGCGGACATGGCACGATTTAAGGACCCAAGAGAAAGGTAAAGATTAAGAGATGAATTTCGTACATAAAATAAGACAGTTCTTCAACAAAAAAGAGAAAGAATCGCTCAGCGAGATTGAGCAGATCAAGGACAACATACGACGTATACAGCTTTTGACTAATTCACATGAGGAAGATTACATAGCTAGATTACGACGGATGATCGTGGAGCAGTATGAAGATCATCCTACAGGGTGTGGAGGTAGTTTTGGTGAAATCCTTTGTTGGGAAATTCACTCGAACGGTCTGACCTTTAATTGGTTGGCTGAAAAGTGGGGTATAAGTGTGACTGCTATCGGTAAGCTTATCTACGATCATTGTAAGTGTTTAGAAAAGTTGCCAAAGGTCGATCACTCACGATGGCCATATGTGACCACAAAGGACGAATGATGAGAATACCACCTATTTGGAGAATAAACCAAACGCTCGATCACTTTTCGGACACCTTTTTTAGGAAGGCCGATATGGTACAATTTTATGTGTTGTTAGTTTTACGTAGCGTATTCTTTCCACCTTTGCAGTATTTATTAGTCAAAGGCGGCCGAGAGAGGCACGAACCATCACTCAGAGCTAAAGGATTAACAGTAAGCATGTGCTTTCCTTTCCATGCTCTTTGGATATCTTCTTTGGTTCATCCGGCGGTAGTATCTCAACCCTGGATCATTGTGTTTGCATTAATTTGGTTTGCTCTTTGGTTCGGGAAGTCGCTTATTTATATGTGACCTGCTACCCACTGACTATTATACTGTACATTGTACAGATTATGGACAACTCATTGTACAGATTTAGACAGATTGGACAACCGGCACCCTATATTGACACACTAGAAGCTGTGTACTACCATTTCTACTTGTACACTAAACTGTCCAATTCTGTCCAATAAATGAAAATGGTAGCTAGATAACGTTATAAGGAGTATGTACAAAGAGATACGGTCTGTAAGATCATAAACAACTGCGTATCTACGAGCCTGGGTACGCTCAACCATAAACACTGTCCACACAAACCTTTAACCCTTGGAGGACTAATACGTATGTCAGTAGAAGAGAGAATACGAGAAATCACAGACAACCCAGCCTTAAGTGCAATCTCAGAGATGATTATATGGGGTGAAAGTGATGAAGGGATACGTTGCGTACTAATAAGAGAAGGAACAAATCCACCAGAAGTGTTCTGTGATCAATTCGAGATATACAAACACTTTAGGAAAAGAGAACCTACACCATTCCCGTCAGATGGAGTGTTACAAGATATCCTTCTAACAACTTATATAGAGCACATCCATCTAGCAATGATGTTGGGAAACATAACAGGAGAACTTGATGTATGACCTAGCTACTATTAAACGTATAAACGAAGAGGCAAGAGCTACTGCTATTAAGAATGGTACAGGGTGTGTTGTCTTTGATACTGTCGAAGAAGCATCTTATGAGGCGTTTCGTAAGGGTACTAAGAACATAGACCATGCTCCTGAAGAGTATCTAGACCGTGAGGATGATCTGATCGACACCCTCTTTGTAGATCATTCGGGGTTCGGTAAACCAAGTGAGCCTGCTCTTACACAAGAACAGTTGTTTAATCGTTTACAGGCGATTATCGAAGAACATGGTCCTATCGAAGTAGGAATTACTGAGATGAACCAATTTCAGCTATACGTAGGTGTGTGGCCTTTTAAAGGAGATGACGATGAAAATCACATGCGGGGATAGAGAAGTCACTATAAATGGTGATAAAGGTTGTGGCTGCTACTGTCACAGCATGGACGTTATCATAGGTAGTGGTAAAAATGGCTTCTGTGGCTGTGGATGTCCTAAGACAGAAGAAGCATTTGATAAAGTATGGAACGAACAAAACAAAGAAGGTAACAATGGCTGATGAAGAATTCAGACTTAAAATCTCTTTAAGGAATAACCGCCTTATTGAACTCAGAGAGGATTTAGGTTTAAATCAAGTAGAGATGGCTGAAATGATAGGTATAAACGGTGCTACTCTAAATGGCTACGAATGCCTTAGAGATAAACCTTCTTACAGTGCTAAAGGTATAATAAATCCTGTTGCTAAAAAGATAGCTGATTTTCATGGAGTATCTGCAGATTGGATTTGGCCTAATGTAGTTATGCAAATACAAAAGAATTTAGTAGAAAAAGCTATTAGGGGCGATCAACTACAACAAATAGCGGCTATCAGTGAGCATGAATTTAAAAGATTAACCGAATCACCAGAATCTAATATAAAATCGGACAAACTACCTAAGAAAATACGAGTAACGATACACACCCTAACTAAATTAGAACAGTTCGTTATAAACTCTCGTATGGGTATCGATTGTAAACAACTTACGCTCAGCGAAATAGGAAAGAAAGTGTTACTTAGTCCAGAAAGAGTACGTCAGATAGAAGCTAAAGCTTTACGTAAGCTCAGACACCCAACTAGAGCTAAAACACTTAAAAAATTTGTTGATTAAGGAGACCTAAATAGTGAACGGTAACAAAACATCAATCTCAGTACGAAACAGGTATGGTAGCGGACAAGTAGAAGATAAAGTAAACATTGACTTTGAAGGCTCTGGTACTGACGTAACACTCTACAATAACAGTTCTAGCAGTAATGTTAAATTCACTGTCCAGATGTCACGTGAGAGGGCTTCTCGTTTGTCACAGTACCTTACTAATTACCTTATTAAGAATCCAGCAATCGAAAAATTAGATGAATCTTAAAGAGATACAGAAAGTCCTAGCTAAAGCTTTAAAAGGCAGAATACCTTTAGGTACTGAGATGGATGAGGCTAAACGTCTGGCTACTGCTATAATAGGTGATGTTTTAATGGGCGGTACAAAGCCTGAAGATCACTGGGAGTGGAAGGTGTCTGCTAGTGAGGAGGATGATCAAAAAGTAAATATACATATGTACCCGAAGACTTTACATGGGGCGCTGATCTTAATAGGAATCTACGTACCTCCAGTATTAACTGAGAACATGGAGTACTATGAATTAGAGAATGGAGTGAAGATCAGTGTTAAAGACGGGCAAGTATATATAGGTATGCTTCAACCCGTAAAACATTTAAACTTAACCATTAACCTCGGAGATACCAATGACGACTAAACTATGGAATAAAAACCCTTTAACTAAGCAGCAGATCAGAATCTACCTGTATGAACTACAGAGCATAGTTGGAGCACGCAGTCCTGAAGACACTAGAGGCAAGCTAGGTAAGTTTGTTATCGTCTTAAAAACCGGAGATCCTAAAGTGTATCCGCATCGACAGCTGTCTAAGAAAGATCGTAAGACGATCAAACACTTCTATTACCTAGAGTCTAGAAAAAAAAGTTACGATCATGGTTTTAGTACCTCTGTATCTGACGCTAAACTATTTAACACCAGAGAAGTAGCTGAAAGAGCTGCCGGTAAAATACATGAGACTAGTCAGGTAATGCCTTTATCTGAGGCTTTAACCTTAGATTTTAAAGCACACCTTTACGGGTATCCTTTAGAGGAGCCAGACTACAAGCCCACTAAAAAGAACTTACTAGACAGTATTAGCACCGAAATAATGTTCTTTGGCAGGAACCCTGGGCAAAAGATCAGGTCTCAAACAGACACACTTGTTACAGCGTTAGCTAAACGAGTTAAAACTGTATCTAAACAAGTAGATGGACTAGGAAACTATCTACAGTGGCTTGGTAAAGCTGCCAGTGTTGCAGAGGAGTTAGGTAAAAATGACTGAATCATATAAAGGTATGCCGGTAAACGATGACGGTACTCCTTACTGCCCCTCCTGCGGTGCATATAACAGTATGAACCGAGCAGAGTTAGCGGTAGAGTATTCTACTGTCTGCGTTAACGACGGTCAGATGGAAGAAGTCAGCCATGAAGATACTACTTACGAAGGTCAGGGTTGGTGGATCTGTAATGATTGTGGTAAGTACTTCGACAACAATGGTGATGTTGTCAACGTACAAGTCTTCGCCACTATAAAGGGTGAAGATGCTCCTGCCCAGAAGTCTGAGAGTGTCTACCTAGAGCTTTATCATGGCCGGTCCGATCCTACCCAGGATATGGATGACTGGGGCACTCAGGGACCTGTACTAGGTCCATTCAAGTGTATTATCACCACCTATATGTTCACGATCAGGTGTATGCGTGACGACACGGCTGAAAAAGAGCTATGGCTAGATGTACATGGAGATATGCTTCTCTATAACGGAGTCTACTACGGTGACTGGTGTATATCTACAGAGTCTTGGCTACCTAGAGACCTTAAATCCAAAATCACTGAAGGTAAACCGGAAGTGTCTGACATAGATGTCATACCTCCAGGCGAATGGGAGAATGATATAGGCCCAAAATCATGGTGGGCAATTTCTAACTCTAAAGGCATTATAGCCTACGCCGGTACTGAATATGATGCTTGTGAACTTAAGGCAGCCTTAAGAAAGAAGAAAAGAAGGAAAAGAGATGTCACGAAAACTTAAAGGTAAAGACGAATCACGTATGGACAAAATAAAGAGCGGTATTGCCCTCTTTATAGTGGTCGTAGTCGTTGTAGTAGTAATAGGAGGATTCGCCTACTTAATGTTTCAGGCGTATCGTCACTTCAACTACGCTTGGGGTTATGAATCAATGGTACAAGAGACTGTTACAGAGATGGTTAAACCTGAGTGTTTACTTCCTCCAGAAAGTGAGTAGAATGTGGCCGATCGACAGCAGGACAACTAATCTACCAACTAAGGCAAGTCCCTTGTGATACTCCAGTACATATCTCTGTGGATGTCTCTACAGACGCTCCAGACGATGATGGGTGTGACAGAGTGTTTACACGCGACTTTACAGGGTGGCAGAGACATGATCTTTATCTTGGCGGTCCTATTAAATAACCTGGGCGTAGCTAAATTGGATTAGCACCTGTCTTCTAAACAGGAGTTATGCGGGTTCAAGTCCCGCCGCCCAGGCCAGCAATTATAAAGGAGAGTCTAATGCTCAAGTTAGCTGCTTCACAAGTAGTAAAGAAATTTGGTCTAGACACCGCAGCCAATCAAGCAACAGGGTTCTTAATTGAGCCAGAAGACCATTTCCATCTTACTATCGGTAAAGAGTTTCTAAAAGTGCCGCACGATTCATTAGTTTTATGCCTTAGCGTAGCTATACGTCCTTGGAGATCTTGGGTTGGTGAAAAAGACGATCCCTACCCATTTCGACTTAGAGGAAAACAAAACCTGAGTCAGATGAAAAATTACCTAGGAGAGTTCCAACAAGCTACTCTCAATATAGGGGCTTATGTCTTTTTCTGTCCTAACTCATATACAGCCAAACAATGGTGGGAAGAACGAAGATTAGGCCAGCTCTCGTTAGAAATACAATACTAAAGGAGAATAATTATGAGCATGATGGGTATGAATATATGTCCCGACTGTAACCTCCCTAAAAACTTCCGTACTGATGGGTGCCGCTGTCCAAATACTGAAGATTTTAAAGAAGGGGATATTATAGAAAACATACTAATAGTGGTTGTTGGAGTACAGCTTGTCGGAAAAGAGATAAAAGAAGTCAAAAAATCTAAAGACGAGTTCGTAATCTTTACTGAGAAACATAGATTGACGGTTACAGTCTCTGATTCTGGAGAATTACACTACGTGCTTGCAGACCACGAAATCGACTACGACTCATTAGAATAGGAAAATATAATGGCTAATAACTACCTACAGTTCAGTGAAGAGATAAATAAACTAACCGATGAAGAGAAAGAATGGTTGAAAATTGAATTGGAACCTCCAGAAGATAAAGAGAAGTTTGATAAATGGGTGGAGGAACGTGGATTAGAAGAGCATGACGTAGACTGCTGGCCTGATTTTGATTGGCAGTTAAAGGAAGACACGCTCTGGGTGTATGCAGAGGAAAGTGGCAATCCAAATAGCGTGTCTGAATTATTTCAAAAATTTCTAGCTACATTCCGCCCAGAAGATACACTTTCACTTCATTGGGCAGCCTATTGTAGCAAACTACATATAGGTGAATTTAATGGAGGATCTTTCATAGCACATTCTAAGGGTGTTGAATGGAGTAAACCAGCTTCTTTAGATACAAGTGGAGTAAAAGATGAGTGATAAAGATGACGACATACTAGGTAGTTTAGGTGAGTTTGACGTATTTAAAGAGCGTGACAAGCTCTCAGACTTAGCTGATACAGCACTAACTGTAGTAGATGAGATACTCGACCATACTACGTTTCGCCTAGATGAGACCTCAGATATTTCCTGTCGATTAATAGGTGAAACTTCAATATACCAAGATGAACTGGAGGCTATACGAGAATTAGCTCTCCATGTGAAAGGAAGTCTTTAATATGGCTGATAAAAAAATAGATGTTATTGTTCTGGGTCAACCAAATTCAGGAAAAACTATTACCGCCAAGTTGATAGCAGAATCTCTAAAAGCTTTTTCTGTATTCGATAGTGTGGCTCTTGAAGATCCAGACTGGCACACACAGGAAGTTAAACGAAAGATAATGGAGCAAGAAGGTCTTATAGATGTTGTAGTAAAGACTTCACAAGTAGTTAGGTCTACTAAATATAAAGACAAGCCTCGTGTCCTAGTACTTGTTGATGGTGGTGTGGTGCAGGGTATTAAATCCGATTCACCTATTGATGCACAGATAATTGACCTAGATGATTTAGAAGAGCTGAGAAGTAGGTTTATAACTGAAGAAAATAAGGCTGCCATAGACTATCGAGAGAAATTAGAGGATGAATATGAATCCCTACCAGAAAGTGTTTGAAAGGTATGTGATGAATATACCTAATACACGAGATCTATTCCAACACCCTAATACTTACAAAGCAAACGACGGTCTTATCTGCCAACTTCCTATACAAAGTATAGTAGGGAAATGGTATGAAGAACAGTGTCCAGGGCATTTTGCAAAACCTTACGGTCAGCATAGAATTTGGAATATAATTGAAGTCCTACATGAGTGGAAATTAGGACTAGAGGACGTTTACATCATAATAGATCCGTGGGGTAGGCATACACGAGATTCTCAAATGAAAAGGAAGATGAAATGTTATCCTATCGGTTCTGGACATAACGCTGCAGCTAAAAAAGACCCTAAGTCTAGTATCGATCTAAAGAACCGTATCCACACATTCTATCTGGTAAAAAAGGAACTCAAAGACATGGCTGAAAAAACATTTGATTATAAAGTTCTACAGATACCTAGGCGACAAACTCCTGCACTCTGTAGAATACCAACCTCTGCTGCTACAAAGCTGTCTGTAGTAGCGAACTTCAAAAACAAAGAAGATGGTGAACTCTTCGCTAAATATCTGGAGGACCTGAAAAATGGGATTGGATCTGAGTAACAGAGCTAAAATCTTCGCTGGCCTGAAAGAGCATTATTGTCACGAGATTAAAGTCGTAGCTTACGGAGAATGCGATGAAGAGCCTATAAACATGTCCATAGAATGTTTAGACTGTTCCGTAGTCTTGATAGACGCAGATTCAGATGAAGTTGTTAAGACCCAGGCGGATACAGATATTACTCGTGACGAGTTCGAACGCCTAAACAATATTATTAAAAGTTTAATGGAGCTTGGGTATGATCTTGTTACTTCAGGCAACAGTAGTCCTAGAGCATCAGCAGCTCTGAAACAGACTATTATAGACATAGCTACCTTAGCCTACGGTAGTGAATTGGCTCAAATCAGTATAGATACTGAAGGTAGATGGGATGCTAACATAGATATAAGCGAGGAAGACTTCACCTGGCTCTTTGTAGAGGCATCGGACGGTAACGGTCGTAAAATTACAGCTGACCCACAACTAGTAGAGGGTATCATTGCCGCCGCATTAGGTTTTGAAAGAACAGATTAAATATGGCTAGGTATGAGTATGAATGTGAGTCCGGTCATATCTCAGAGATAATACAGAGTATTGCTGATGACCGGCCGGAACATATTAAGTGTCATAAGTGCGGTGAAAGATCAAAGAAGATCTTAAGTAGATCTAACTTCGAACTTAAAGGTGGTGGTTGGTATAAAGACGGGTATTCATCTGAATCTAAACAACAAACACCTAAACCACCAAAGAAAAACCCTACTAAAAAGGAGTAATTGTGGCACTATCAGCAACTAAATTAAGAGAGGAAGTTAAGGCGGGTAGGATTCTTATAGACCCCTTTAATGATGCTAACATCAACCCGAACTCTTACGATCTTACTCTGGGAGATACTCTACTGGTTTATAACTACCCTGAAGGGTCGACTATAGACCCACGCAAAGAGACTCCGACTAAAGAGATTAAGATACCTGATGTCGGGTATGATCTTAAACCTGGAGTTCTTTACCTAGGCCATACAGTAGAGAGAGCTGGTAGTGATATGTGGGAGCCACAAATTAATGGTAAATCATCTATAGGTCGTATAGGATTATTGGTACACGTTACAGCAGGTTTTGGGGATGTAGGATTCAATCAGCATTGGACACTTGAGATAGTAGACCTCCATATAACCAGGAAGTACAAAATACGTCTCACTCCTGGCATGAAAATATGCCAGATAGCCTTTAACGAAGTTATCAAAGCTGACAGTGAAGGTGAAACGCCTGATGTACTATATCGAGGAAAATACGCAAAATCTGACGGTGTCGTAGCTTCTAGGAGTCACGAAGATTTCGAATGAAAAAGGTAGTCGTACCACTCACACAGCAGCAACTTGACTTCCTACACAGGAAAGCCAATGAACTGCAAACAGAGGCCCCTGACATCACTGTAGAGGATATCATACGAGCCTTGGTCGATAGATACAGACTAGTAACTAGAGACATAGTTGAGTTGGGAGACGACTACTCAGAGATCGATGAGGACGCTGAATCCGAAGAAAGACAGATCTTGGAAGATTCTAGAGAAGATAACCCCCCACTTAAGCATAATATACGCACCTTAGACCTCTCAAACTTCTTATCCAAAAAAAGGTGAAAATCGAGTAAAGTTTGTGTAATAAGGTAAATGTATAATGTATTACGAGCGTTTGCCGAATACATACTGTAAAGTCAATTCCTATCGAGAATTGAGAAGATAGGTTCAATTCCTATCCTACTTGAGTACTCTACTAAAACAATTTATAGAGGATTCTTGTAGCCCGAAAGTTCTCAAAGCCGAAGTAGAAAGATCACAACACAACCATTTGAAACGACGCTTATATTTTTGTGTTAAAAGATCCCAAATAATCGGCTATAACAGTTTGGAGACCCTACAAGTTCGGTACACAGCCTTCTAAATCCTCCAAGGATGAGTGAGTTTTGAAGTGTCGAGCATGTAGGGTCTTCCATTAACAACCTAACCATAGCTGAGAAGGAGATTTTACATGGACAGAAAATTGTTGTTAGCAATCATATTTGCTTTAACCTCAGTCTCGTTGAGACTCTCTACTGGCAAAAAGAGAGGATCGCTACGAACACTATTGAATAAATTGGATCGATTTATTTTCAGCGTAGTACCGGTAGAGGCCAGAGGTAGTATCAACTTCTTAAACTCAATCAAACAATACGAGTACAGACGTGTGGGTGATCTCTACGAACTGGTGGACGGACCTGTGACTTTACTTACAACAGAAGATAAGCGAGTAGAATTACTCAGATTCAAGCTCTATCGAAAAGCTCTCACAGTAGTAACTAAGAAGTCCCCTAATGTAGAAGTACTGATACCCTACGATATAATATCTGAAGTGTTAGACGGACCTGTGGCTGCTCAAGCTTGAGCGGCTTCTGGTACTTTGTCTTCTGGATCTTTAACAACTGTTGGTTTATTATTGATCTTTTTTTTAGCCTTCCCTTTTCCACCGGCTATTACTACTTTCATACCAGCTGTAGCTACTTGAGACCCTGACAGTTTAGTTAGTTCCCCATCAATATCTTCGGTCCAATCATTTAACTCACCTACGACATCTTTTATAATAATAGGATCTATCCGTTTACCACGGCTGTCGGAAAGATTCAAAGGTGCTTCCATACCTTCAGGTGATTTAATAAAATCAGATAATGCCGAGCGTAGATGCTCAATGACAACCTTTTTGTCATTGAGTTCAGATATCTCAGTGACTATATCTGCTACAACTCTAGGCTCTGATGGATTGACCACGCTTAACGTCCTCTCGAACCTCTATAGACCTTTTGACAATCTCGATAAGGTCTTTAAATAGAGGGTAGTGATTAGTAAAAGAGCTACGCATGTCTTCTTGAGAGATATAGACGGTATCGTACGTAACCCAGCCCTTTGCCAGTTCATGCTGGTTTGGGTCTAAGATAACTGGATCCTGACTTACTCTCCTAGAAGGTGCTTGTAACACTGTACCTTCCTCAAGTTTAATCACAATATCGGCATGACTATTGCAAGGACCCTTCCAGGTATCGAGGATCATTTTCATATACTGATCGACGCTCATGTTACCATTTAACAAGGTGTCACTACCATCCCACTCCTTAATCTTCAATGGTGAGTCCTTACGTTTCTTACGAAGGCTGTAATCAGTAACGTGACTGTACTTCTGCTCAATTAAGGGATCGGTGACCCTAAAAATCTGCAGGGCGATGACATCTACGTCTTGCCTTGCTTTATTCTTGAATCGTCGGTATCTTATTTCTAGTTTATCCATAAGCGGTAAACACCATAGTAAACAGGTTTAGGCCTTTGAGTCAAGAGTTATGGATTTCGCAAAAGTTCTAGCAGCCCTAGCTAATTTAGTCTCACCCACAGGGACCAAGGTTGATATAAAACCCGGAGTTTCTGTAAGGATCGATGTAAACGCTCTCAAAGATAATGCATCCTCTCTGATCTCTGAACTTAGAAGAGTTCCAGAGTTGGTCGACGGAGCTTCTCATCTGGTCCTACGAACACATGTCCTCACCGATGAGAATTGTTACAACCTGTTGGCGGTAGGGAAGCTACTGAAGCTCTGGGATATACACCCAGGTAAGTTTCACTGGGATGAGAACTACAAAATCGAGCAACACCACCTACCTACCTTAATTAATATTAAACTGCCAGTGAGTAGGATCCTGAACTGCCGTGGGTGTGGGTCAGAGATGGGTAGGGTAGACGATGGCCATATATATCTAAAGAATAAAGAACTAGGTCTATGTAACCTGTGTGCAGATTCTTTAGACCCTCAGAAGCCGGTGCAGACGTTTTCAGCCCCTAAGAAGGCATCTATACCCCCTAATATATCTGCTTTCGTACCATCTGCAGCTGCTAGTGCTAACGCTGTAGCTCCTCCTCAAGCCTTCCTGGATGCCTTAAATAATATGAATAAGCAATAAAAGAAAGGGGAGCTGATAAAGCTCCCCTTCCCAGGCCCACAACTCCCAACAACTTACTAGAAGCCGGAGAGTAGTGCTTATTTTATTTTGGGGGCCATCAACTTCTGCATCTTGTTGTCTTTGGCTAAGGTAGTATATGAGGATGCAGCATTTTGAATCCTCTTACTGTTAGGCTTCATCTTAGGGCCTTCATGGACTGCAGATAACGGAGGAAGCTTAATCACCTTCGGAGCTGTAGCCATAAGTGTAGATCCCAGCTTCCTGAGTTCATCTATACAAGGTGTGAGTACATATAACATCAGCCTCTAGGGACACCTATTACAGGGATCATAAGTTTACCAGACAAGATCTCTCTTTGTATCTGCGGGTTGTTGATAAATTTCTGGTACCCACCTAATAACTCTTGTGTGCGTTTAATCTTCTCGCCAGCTCTTTTCCTACCTTTAGCTTTACCAATTTGGCTGCCTATAATGCCACCCGGTAACATACCTAAAACACCTCCAGCTAATCCTCCTAAGAGTGCAGCCTTTGGATTCTTCTTTAGTAAGGCAGCTGCTCCAGCTCCAAGTCCCGCACCTAAGCCACCGCCTGCTAAAATACCCTTACCAGCACCCCTACTTGTATATCGGCTAATAGTCGGGTCAGAAATAGTCGCTAGCTCTGACTTGTTAAGTGTTGAGCCCTGCCTTACTGCAGAACGTAGCCATTTATTTCTGGCTATAATCTCTTGACCTGACAGATTCTTTTTATAACCAGCACGTCTAAGCATAGCTCTCTGATCCATCAGAGATCGATGCAACTGCTCTCCGGTCGTAGGACCACCATGAGCGGCCAGTTTGATGATTTCATCACCACAACCTGAAGTTATGTGTACGTGGTTACCCATCTTACCGTCTGCCCTTCATACTGAATGCTTGAAATTTCTTCTTACCGTACTTTTTACGGCCGATAGCTGCAGCTACTGCACCGGCAGCTTGTTGCTTAGTCTGTCCTGCTCTTGGTTTAATGCTTTTAGCAATATTCTTCTGCAAGGACTTGAATCTGACACCAGAACCTAATCTGGCTTTCCTAGCAGCCAGTTTGTTGAGTTCAGAATGGAATGCTGACTCAACAACCTGACTAACAACTAATGCTTCTACTTGGTCCATGAGATTAACACCTTATTTAAGAGCTGCAGCGCTCAAGCCACCAACACCTAATGCAGGTACGCCGATAGCAACCGCTCTCTCTAATTGAGCATTAGAGACTCTGCTCTTCGCCTTATGAAAAGCCTTCTGTTCGGGACGTAATCCAGATTTTTTAGGATTAGCTATATTCCATTTTGCACGCCTAGATTGTGCTCCAGACCACATCTTCTTTGTCCGCTTAGCTGATGCTACGTTCTTGCCTTTAACAATATCTTTGTAAGCAGTAATCATTTTTTTGATCTGCTCTTTTTTAGGTAGGCGCTGTCCGATAGGTAAAGCTTCTTTAATGAGAGAGGCACTTTTCTTGATACCAGTAAGCTTACGCTCTCTGGCAGTCATGCCTTTGCCTCCACGAGCTTTTCTACCAGCTAAACCTCTCATCTGCTGACGCCGACTTAGTGATGTCACTCCAGCTGCGCCAAGACCAGCAAGACCAGAAGCAACTGCTCCACCTATTAAAAGCTTCTTAGGTAATTTAGACGCTCCACGAACAGCAGCTTTACGGCTACCAGCAAGACCGAGTTCTTGGCCCAATCGTGCCATAGCTTGCAATCCTTTTCTAGTCTTGACTATCTTCTTAGCACCATGTGCTACTGCTCCTGTAATTCCTAAACCTAAACCGGTTACACCAGCACCCTGAAATGCTGGATCAGTGGCTGCCCTTGAAAAAGGGTATGTCTTCTTGTCCTTAGCTTCCTTTAAAAGGAAATCGGCCATTCCAAGCAATTCTTCTCTATCGATATTTGCATTCATTGTTTAATCTCCTTATTTTCCACGAACGCTTACTAAGACTCCAGTACCAGCTCCTGCAACTGCTCCACCTAAAACAGTAGAGGCCATAGGGATAGCTGGTCTAGAAGCTAACATAGCTGTTTTGTTTTTGGTTAATTTACTTAATATTTTTTGTAATTGAGGTCTGTACTTCAGTCCGAGAATCATACCACCAATACCACCAAGCAGCCCAGTCGTTCCGCCTAGAAGTTTAGCTAACTCCTCATTTTTAATCTTGTGTCCTTTTTTGCTGGCAGCATGAGCCGCTAGTCCTGAAGCTTTCTTTCCAACATTAGCGGCTCCCGATAAAGCTATGGCCGCATGAGGTATATTAAAATCAAAAGGACTTAAACTTATGATGGCTATCTTTTCAAGTTCTTCCCTAAAAGCAGCTGCTTTGATCATACCTATAGTAATCTCTGCTTGAGCCTGCTTCTTAAACTCAGAAGGTTTTACACTCTTATCGGTATGTAATTTATCAGGCATGGTTTTGAAGCTTTTTCTACCTTTACTCTTCTTCTGCTCGTCTGCCCATCGTCTAGCTATCTTAGGGTGTTGTGCAAACATGTACCTCTGCGCTGAGCTTTAGACTTGAAGGGCATTACTTACTTTTCTTCGCAGCGTTCTTCTTCATAGATTTACGCAGTTTATGTCTGGTTAAACCACCGCCTGCACCAAGTAAAGCTCCTGCTCCACCGATAGCTCCAGTAGCTAATAAAGCTTTAGGTCCAAGCTTCTTGATAACCTGTTTAACAGTTCGGGCTTTAGTAGATAACCTACGACTTGGTACACCAGAAACTTTTGCTTGTAGACGAACTCTTAGTGCTTCTCGAGATGCGCCGTACATCCCATAACCTTTAGCAGCAGCTGCACCACCACCTACAGCTACACCACCAGCAAGAGCGCCTATACCAGCTTCAGAACCATAAGAGCGTTTACTCTTCCTGGCCTCTTTCAGTAAGTAGTCAGCTATTTCATGTAACTCTAAAGTAGTTGGTGTACTCATTTTAACGATTCCTTTTCGGCTTAGATTTTCTAGTGAGGACGTATGTTGCACCAGCAGTACCTACACCGCCTGCAGCTGTCGCACCCCTAGCAAGGTTTACAGCATCTATTTCTTTCTTAAGTTTACCTACAGGTTTAACACCTCCCAGTAACCTGCCTAATATACCTCTAGGTGCCCTGCCAAAATTCTGCTGCTTTCGCAACTTACTAAGAGCTGACGTAGCTCGAAGGTTTTTCACACTAGCGGATCTGAAGCGTGTCTTACCTGTCTGACCAGTCACAGAGCCTGTAAACTTCTTACCACCAGCCATCAACGTACCATAACGTTTCACCTTATCTACGACCTTTTTCAAGATAGATGGGGGAATGGTTTTAGTACCGGCTGTAAGCAACTTAGGGGCCGCTGATGCCTCCTTTAAGAGGTAGTCAGCAAGCCCATGTAGTTCTTCTGTTGTCAGGCCGTCGTACATATGTCATCCATTAAGAAAGGGGATACAATAAACATATTACCGCATCCCCTCTATTCTCGAAAGGCTTTATCTGACTACAGTAGGCCAGATATCAGAGCTACTTCGCTGGTGGCTACAGGTATTGCTCTTTCGAACTGTATAGCACAACTTTCCTGAATCAGAACACCTTGCGCGTCAGTAGCGAAGGTATGATTCGGGACGTAGCACTGTTCGAAGTAGACTGCACCTACTGTACGTTCATCAGAGTCCTTAACATAAACTAGCAGACCCATAGGTTGCGAGAACATATCGGAAGCTAAATTTATGAAGAGGTTCTCATACCCTGGAGGTATCTTCACATCATGGTGTACGAAGGCTGAACCTACGTTTTGCCACAAGGAAGGTACAATTCCTGGGGGTAGGAGGTCTTGGTAGTATGCATAGAGAGCGCGTAGCAGTGAAGGTCCGTGGTATAAAACCCTACCTAACGAAATCTGACCGATGGTTCGACCAGAAATAAAGTAGGAGCGTTCTGAACCTATCTCGAATAAACGAGTGAACTGCCTGTTATGGCTGATGTTCAGGTTCTGAACCACACCAATCGGGTACGCTACTGTATCAACTGCTGCGCCGCCAGCCTGGATCAAAGTACCTACTACTAATTCACCGGCTAAGTTAGATAGACGAGGGGGTCCAGCAGCGATAAGCGTAAACGCGCCCGACATAAAGAGGCCGTCTTGCAAGCCTCCCTGCACATACTTATCGTATTGATCCCATTGGCTAATTGTGCCCATTTATCTACTCCTTAAATTAGTAGAGTTAGCCGGATGTAGTTCGCTGGGAACGGAACATCCAAAGTTACGTCGATTATCACGGTGTCAGGTGAATCTTCATCTTGCGCGATGATATTAAGATCAGCACCATTCAAGATGTTTGCATCAACTAACGATCTTAAAGCGCCTTGAACAATCGTACTCAGGTTGTCTAAGAATCCTTGGTTAATGTTAAAGAGGCCGATGTACGGCACTAACAGGTTCCGAAGGAACTTAGCTGTGTAATCCACAACCTTCGTGATCGAAAGCTCACGCTTTTCGATTACGCTGACATCTGTAGATAACTGATGACGGCAAATTAGAGGCTGTCCTTGGGCATTTTGAATTACCGTATAGACTCCGCCTCCAGCTATCGTGTCCAACTGGCTAGTTGAGAAAAAGCCAGAAGTCTTGTTATTGACTCCCAAGAACCCTGTAACAGGATAGTTGGTAAAGCCTTGTTGAGGAGGTAGTTGCCCAACCATGCCACAAATAGCTGAAGCTAGGTAGTAGCCTTCTACTAGAGAGGTTACACCAGCTACGCTCTGCTCTACTTGGTCAGGAATAACTACAAATAATCTACGGTTTTTATACGCTTCACCGAACCCTGCAATGGTAGTAGCCATTAAAGCTTTGTTCGGGAAACCATTAATTACCAGTAGATCGCCTTTAAGGACTAGTTTGAATTCTTCTAGTGACGCTTCAGTACCCTGCCAAATCTCGTAAGGTTCTGCATCAGGAACAATAGTCCAGGGAAGTTCGAGCAGTAACGTATTAGCAAAGCTGGAAGCCGAAGAGGAACTGCCTATGATTTTTCTAAATTGACCTGCTGCTGCTCCGCCAGCCATTATGTAGACCCAATAAGGTTCGATAGCGTCAACATAGTCTCCTTCTAAAGCTATCGGGTTAATACCGTCATCTTGTAGAAGCAGTTCGAAACCTGAAATCTCGTAAAGGTCGCCAACTACTGGATTAGCAAGCCAGTCAGATACTACAAAAATTTCATGGTCTGTATTGGAAGTAATTAGAAAAGTTTCTGTACCACTTCCAACTCCAGTAGGGTCTTTAATTAACGTTAATCCTTTAAACTGATTAGGCTCAAAAGTATCGGTATTATCAACCAACCCATTATTATTGGGTGATGCCACGGATACTGCCCCATTAAATACCGGATCGGTTAACGCCGCTGAAGAATCTCCTACTACTTCCGCTACTCTACCGAAAGAGGCTAACGGAGGTAAAGGACCAGGTAAAGTATCGTCTCCTACAAGGCTATTAACTTTGATTTCAGTAAGTGGGTGCTCTACAGCATGTAACTCACTCTCAAAAGTAACAACTATGTTTGCAAGATCGTCAACCGGATTAACACCTAACAACGCTAAGGATGACAAGAAATCTACGTTGGAGTATATGTCTAACGGATTTCCAGAACTTGCTGAGAAGAAATAATTATCCTGTACCAATATCTGATCTGCAGCATTAGTAGGAAACAGTGGATTGACAAACCCAATACGCTCTTTCTTTTCGGTTGATGCCGATAAAGCAGTTACGTGGCTAGACAACGATTGATGCACACTTAAAGCGTGAGTTAGAGTTGAGATAGCGTAAACGTCTTCACTCTCTAAAGCATCTAAAGCTTCTTGGTAAGATGCCACAGTTCCATCAGGCTCGTTGATCGGATCAATATCATTAACACCTAAACCTGCTACAGCATTGGTCTGGGAATTAGATAATTGTTGTGCCATACCCCAAGCTAAGGGATTCTCTACAGAAATTGGTCCAAGAAAATTATCTAGGTCTTCTAGGTTTTCAGCGACCACTAATGTTTCAGAAATGTCGGTTCTAAGGCCAAGCCACTCAACAAGAATCGTACCTATAACCGGGAAGTTAACGTTACCTGCGCCAGGACCTATAATAATCCCATCGTTCGTAGGATTTAACACGTACTGATAGTTCGGTACCTCGGCAACTGTCCCACCAAGTTGTATATATACCTTGATCGGGTTTAACGGATCTGTGATATCGGTGTGCTCAATCTTGTCTGTGTCTATAAACTTCGGGAAACCTACTTCGATTCCGTCACCAATATAATACTTACTGGTAGCGTCTAAAGTAACATCCCAAGCTACACTGACTTCGATTTCCTGAAGCGCGTTGTCTGTATCAAGGATTTCACGTAATTGTCCTGCACCGGTACCTGACCAGATGAAGACATACTTACCGTTAAGCTCGTCGTCAACCCATGATTGAGTAGTATCAACTAAATGGGTAGTTGGAGTACTAGCTACACCAGAGGACTGGCCGCTATATCCGCCAGCTCCTACATCACGTGTATCTGGATAGGCTCCGGCAATCGAGTCTGCGTCGACCGCACCTTCTGGCGTAAAAGCCTTAACTATCCTAAAAGCCGGTCCTACGGAGCACGACAGTAAAGAGGGAATGCTGAAGCTAGGAGATGCAGAAACAAATTCCTGTATGATCTCAACTCCGGGTTGTCTTATTTGACCAGGCATGTGCAAAGTCTCCTTAATTAGTCGTCAAGGGATATGACAATTCGTTTTCCTATTCGTGTTCTAGAAGTCATAGTAATATCTGCAAGTAGTGGATCGGGTTGTACGTAACCAGTTCTCCATTTATAAGCTTTGTACCAAGTAACTCCTACGGGTACAGCAATATTTTCTGTATCTGAGCTAGGAAACTGTCCTCCTGTTGAGGGGCGTCCTACGGTGATACGTCTTTCTATTGCATGTATTTGACCCATTCTACATAGTGAAGGCGTGTACGCCAAGACGATGTTGCGCACCCAGTTGGCTAAGATACGTGCTTCGTTCTTAACACTGGAATATGCTCTTAGTTGTAACTGACCCATAACCAGGTCTCTGTGTATTTTATCTTCGCCTGCCATAGACCCGCCTTCATACTGGTCTAAACCTAAACCCAGAAACTGAGAGGACACCATGTCTATTACTATAGCCGGTCTTTTAGCATAAAGGTCTGGATCTACTGTGTCAGAATCAACTATAATAATACCTGATTTTTCTAAGTCCATACCTCCTTCGGAATCATAATATAAACGATAACGCTCACTAAGATTTGGCTTAGATTCATCTACTTCAACATCTTGTTGAGTAGCACCATAAGGTTGGGAAGTAGCAAAAAACTCTCTTAAAAAAACGATAAACGTATCTATTACCGAATCTTCAATACCGAAGTCGGGGTTTAATACTTTAGTTGCCCTATAGTCTTTAATCCTTTGACTAAGATTAGAGTTAGGACCAAACTCTCTATCTAGCGGGGTTGGCATTTACTTTACCCTTCTTAGGTTCCATAGATTGTTTATGGGCTGCCCACTGTAATCCGTGATAAAGAGTACCTAAACCTGCTGCTCCACCGGCTGCGGCCGGTAATCCATAGGCAAGAGCTTTAGATGTTTTAGGATGTGAACGTATAAACTTGCGACCTGTTTTAGATACCAAGGCACGAGTTACAGGGTACATTGCGTACCTACCTAAACCAAACCCTATAGCTGGAGCAGCAGCTATAATAGCAATGTTCTTTAACCATCTTTTGGTTTTAGAATCATCACCAGTAGCTAACTTAGTCAGTTCGTCTTTAAAGGACTCTGACGTAATTAATGTATTTGCTGCTGTATCTAAGTTGCTCATATTGAATGTGGGTTAGTGTGAATACGTTCTTCTTCGTACACTATTTTAGAGAGGTCTAAGTCTGCAGTCAATTGATACTCAATATCACTTTCCGGTATTTGATGCAGACCTACATGCTGCATAGTTATGTGACGTATGTGCTCACTCTTAGCAACCCCTCTAACCTTCCAACGTATATTAGATTTAATCTCTACGATAACATCTCCTAGATTTACCGGAGGGTAGCGTGACAAATACATCTGAGTTTCTACCACATCAGCTTTATTCTGAGAAGTAAAGGTGTATTGGTGCTGTTCAGGAACTGCTCTCATCCGAGCTGTATTAGGAGGTAAATACCCTCCAGCATACCCTGTGTCGTAACAGGTTTTGCAGTGAGAGAATCTTTGTTGATGTTTTATAGAATCCCAACATTCAGCACACCTGGCTCCAAAAGACTTCCTGTTATAAATGATAATACCTACACCCATATTGTCCAGAAGTACATCGTGGAAGTCGGAGATAGCTCTGGTCTGTAAATCGGCTGGACCTTCGATGTCGAACGGCTCAGTCTCTATGTCATAGTTATCGGACTTCCTAACAGCTCGTACTTTATAAAATAACCGTATATTACGTTTGTAAGGGAATACATCTGGATCTCTAAACGTGTAGAGACCTGACAGAGGTCCAGCTATTACTTTGTACGGACCTTCTAAATTGTTCTCGGACCTAAGAACATAAAAATCATAATCGAGTTCAGCCTCACCACCATCTATAGTTACTTCCCAAAAAATATCTAAAAAATCTTGAACTAAAGATATGCTTCTGTATTTGGTAAATGTCAGCATTAGCCTACTCCTGGTAGGACTGCCCCACTTCTAACATCTATAATCATCTCGGCAGCACGGCCAGCCATAGAGCGTATCTTGTGCTTTTTAACTATCTTACGTCCTATAACCGCCTCTACCTCTTCAGCAGATTTGTGTCGAGGAACATTTTGTCCTTCTTCTAAACCTCTGGTAGCTATAAAAGCTCCAACTGCGGCGGCTGCTGGTATAATTCCAAATTGAAATACTCTGGATCCAATTGTTTTCTTAAGCAGGTTAGGCATTTTATCCCAGAGACCCATCTTCTCTGCAGAATGTCTAAATAGAAAACCAGCTCCACCGGCTGCTGCTCCGATACCTGCACCTACGCCTAATCCACGTGTTAATTGATATCGTGGATACTCACCAGGTCTTTCGGCTAAATAAGAAGAGCCTTCACCAATGAGTTGTTCTCTCATACCCGTAGGTAGATTGCGCTCCCTCTGAGACGCACGAAGGGATGCCATAGCATCCGAAGTGCTACGTACAAACTGTCGAGGAGGAGCAGCTGCCAACTTCTTTAATTCGTTACCAAATGCTGAAGCGACTACTGCTCCTCCCACATACTCATATACTAGAGAGGAAGACATAAGTTTCTTACTTACAGAGCTTTTCCGATACCTACACCAGTGGCTAAACCAGTACCGCCAGTCAAAGCAGCTCTAGCAATAGCTTGTCGTTTCTTGGCACCACCAAGAGCTTTGGTGTAACCCACAACTCCGCCGATATCTTTAGCTCCTGCTAAACCAGCTTGTGCTTTGGATACATTACGGCCTCCGATATCTTTACCAACCATTCGAGCTTTCTCTCCTGCTTTGGTAGCATATCTACCAAGCTTACCGCTTTTCTTTCCGCCCCATTCAACAAGCTTCTTACCGGCAACGGCTATCCCTTTACCAATCTGTCCGTAAACAGCTAATTTCTCAAGCTCGTTTCTAAAAGAGGCTGCCATAACTTTATCGTTTACTGTTTGATCTAAATCCATTTTAGACTCCTAACCTAAAAAAGTTATTCCGCACCTTGTTCGGCAAGAGCTGTTTGGACTTCGAGATTGAGTCTCTCGATAGGGGAAAGATTTTCTAAATCTACTCCCTCTTCGTCAGCCGATGCTGTTTTGTTTAAACGATCCATAACCATTTCTCTAGCAAGCGCACGGCCTGTTGAATCTAAAGAAATAATCGCATCGTGGTCTAATACTGCCGACGCTTCTTTATAGAAATCATTATCGATAGCGACTTCTTCGCCTTCGTCGAGTTGGATTAAACCGGCTTCTGCCATCTTGATTAGTTCTTCTTCAGCTACCGGTGCAGTACCGTACATAGCGGATAGAAGTGCATTTGGTTGACTCATGGTTCATGTCTCCTTCTAGTTATTTGGTTTTTTTGACTAATGCTTTTTTCTTAGCTACTTGTACTTTCTTCATAGGACCTCTAATTGTCATAGCGGCTCTACGTCCAGTAGCTTTATCATATTTAGAAATATGTTTTACAAAGGTAGGTCTAGAAGCTTGGTCAGCTCTTTGCTTGGCCGCACTTCCTGATCTTAGAACACCTAATCCTGCCATACTAGCACCGCCCCCGATGCCTAGAGCTTTAATACCTTGCAAAATTTCTTGCCTAGTAGCTTTACTCTTAACTGCCTTCTCGGTTGCTTTTTTAGCAGCACTACCAAAGAGAGCTAATTTTTCAAGTTCACTCTTGAAGGAAGCTGCTGCTACCTTGCCCATCGTTATATCTTGTGTATCTGACATTGGTTTGTCCTTAAGAAAATGCTACTAAAGCTGTTAAAGTTCTTTTAGAGCCTAGTGTTACGATTGCTTTCAAATCTCCAGAGTATGTTACCTGACCTCTTTGTAATAAGTCAGCAAGACCTACACCTTTCTTTGCTGCCGTTTCACCGGCAGGAGAGAACTTTAGTACACCAGTTGCCTCTTTATGACTTGCTGAGACCTTCTCTCCGGTCTTCGCATCATAATACCTAAACCTTCCTTGGCCGTCTACAACCTTTATAATGGTACGCTTAAAAATAAACGTAGGTGCCATTGATTCTCGCTGCTCTTGCATACGCACTTTTTGTACAGTGCTTTGCAGACTCGGTTTCTTTTTCTTCTTCGATTTAGGTTGGAATAGACTCATTTTTTATCACCCTTTTTAACTGGTGGTTTATGTTTAATCTTTTTCTTTAACTTCCCTGCTGCTAAAAAAGCTATAGCTAAAGACAAAGGCATAGCAGCATAAGTAGAGATTGCTGTAGTAGCTGGCACTAATCCTTTTAACATAGACTTTAAACCATGCTTTTTCTTGAGATAGTTTAACCCATAAGCACTGGCTCTTGCTTCATTATATAATTGAGGTAAAAATGGGGCTGCAACTAAGGCAGGAGCCGCGTACTCGTTGTCTGTTGACATTGCTATAAGACCACCACCTATACCAGCTAAATAGGCAGCTCTATTTGCACGAGATAATGCTTGAGTCAGATTTCTACTCTGACCCCTAGTTAATTTACCACGCCATTTATGAAGTAAGGAACGTTGTTCACCAACCACGTGCCCAACCTCATGTGCAGGAGCAAACTTGCCTGTATCAGTAATTGCGAATTTAGCTACAGACCTTTGTGGTTTTCGGGGATCTAAATCAAGATAAATAGAGGTCTGTCCTGATCCTGCAGATCTACCTACTTCGATAGATGATTCAGGATTTTTAAGGATATCAGACAATCCATATTGATTTAACATCTCTGCAATAACTGAGGAAGCTTTAGCTGCTTCGTCCTTAACCAACTCTTTGGTGACTTTAGAAACTAGTAGTTCGTCTGCTTTACGGGAAAGGAGACTAGTTCCTACTCCTGCAACACCTCCTATAGCCATAGCACTGGCACCTAACTGCCTGCCAAGCATAATATTTCTAGTATCCCGGAAACTGTTGTCTGTCTGAGCTTTGATCGTATGATTATCAGCCAACTTAGTGATCTCATAACCAACATTTGAGAAACTGCATTCCATCACTCAACGCCGCCGCCTGTTCCGATATTGGAAGTGTTACCTAGAAGAGATATCTCACCAACATCGTAGTAGTTATTGATGATGTAGTATTCTGAATGTACTCCACCATAGGCTTGTTCTAAATTGAGAGACACTTTGTAACGATCAAGAGTCTTCATATACTGAGGCTTAATCATACCGATCCAGTTCTGGATATCCGGCTGCTTATCAAAAATACCCACATGTACTCCACCATCGTTGTACGTGAGGCGGTTACGAATATTTAAAAGCGTAACGCTTTGTAGAAGATGTATGATAGTACCTAACTTGAAGTTGGTTAGGTATCTAGTAGGTATTTTGTTTGGTTGGAGGTCACCGATAAACGGTGGAGTCATATTATAATCGCCAGCTGCATCCTTCATAGAGATAGCAATATCGATATCTTTATGCTCTTCCCCTTTAATAAGGCGGTTAAGTTCGGGGTAGTCTCTAAGATACCTCCGAACCTCTTCTGTAAAGGCTTCTATGGTGGTAACAATGTTTGGCATTTTCTACACTACTCATCGGTTTGTGTGTTCTCGCTTAAGTAGGCTTTAACCTTCTTGCGAAGAGTTTTGGTCTTTATATCAGAGCGAGTCTTAATATCAAACTCTTCGCAGAGTTGAAGTAACTCTTCTCTATTTAAATCGGTAATATCGTTAAGGCTGATAGAAGAGATCTCTTCTTCTTCAACAACTTCTTCAGAGTCTTCAGTTACTTCCTCTTCCACTACCGATTCTTCTTCCTCAACAGGCTCTTCTTGTACTACAGGTTCTTCTACTACCTCTTCTTTAAGAGGAGCTGGGGCTGGTGGAGGAGTAGTAGCTGCTCTACGAACAGTTTTATTAGTAGTAGGTCTGTCGTATTCAACAGAAATCATACGGAAAAAAGATACAACCTTATTCTTTTGATGTCGACGTAAACCTGGTGTAAGAATTGAGTCCTCTACATCAACAAAAAAACCGGGCCTTAAAACAAAAGGTCCGACAGAAACACCGGTACGAACTATCTTAGGGATCCCATTTATAGTCCGTGGTTGATCTGTTAAATTAGTTACTCGATATATCCGTCTGGACAAGGTGACCATTACTTATCCTTTTTCTTACGAGTTTTCTTCTTCTTTTTGGGTGTTTCTTCTACAGCCTTTTTAGACTTCTTATCTTTAGCTGCTTTTTTAGGCTTGTCTTTTTTGACAGCCTTAACGATCTTATCGACTATTGAAGGTTTTTTCTCTTCTTCTTTAGGAGCTTCTACAGTCTTTTCTTCGACTTTTGGCTCTACTATAGGTTCTGGTTCTTTTTTAACTTTAGGTAATTTTTTGCCACCAGATTTGATAAAAGTTACTGCATCTTCTGTAGATAGTACAGTCCCATCTACACTGACTACTGCAACGTCAGCTTTTAAACCCTCTAACAATCCATAAGAGACAAGCCCTAAAGACTCAACATCAAAAGCAAACTCCCTAGAGGGAGCTAATTTCATCATGCTGCCTAACTGAATACTCTCAAAAGGTTTATTCGAAGCAGCTGTACCGGAAATATTACGAACTGAAATTTTCATTCTAAAGTCCTTCGAGTAGGGAGGCCCGGTTAGGACCTCCCTACTTAGGTTGCTAAGTCAGATTAAAAGGTGACCAGCGGCTGAACCTGATCAGGCTCAACGTAAGTACCACCCAGTTCATCTTCAAGAGCAAGACCGACTGCAGGACGGTTACCAGCAAGAGTCGGATCGCCTTTGTAAAGCTCCATCTTAGAGATCGAAGCTACATTAACGATGATCATGCCAATATCTTCCCATGCCCACCAAGTAATAAGATTACCGACTTTGTCGATATAGAACTTGGTGTTGTTCAGGACGTAACTCTTACCGAGAAACTCTTCCTGGGTGAAGAAGTAGATATTACCCTGTTTCAAGATGTCAGTCTTGATTGTACGGATAAGCTCCATGCCCAGGAATAGGTTGTACTTGTAGCCATCTACGATGACTTCCGACGCGATCTTGTCACCGAAATCCGTAATGGTATAACCGGTGATATCATCGAAATCAGGCTCTGTCATCAGGATGCGTTGCGCACGGCGACGACTACCTGACAAAAGTTTCTTACATTCGATGAAGTCAGCCTTCACGTTAGGTGTCAACTCAGTTGTACCTAGCGATGATGTACGGGCTGGCTTAAAGATGTTGTTGGCAGCTGTTAAAGGATTGGTGTAGTTTCGGACTGCTGCCTCAATATAATTGAGGAAGTAGAAGTCTTCAATTTCTTCAATGTCTTTAACAGTGTTTTCTTCGATTACCTTTGTAAGAGGCATCTGGTACGCCAGAAGCTCTTGCTCAGTTTTCTCGAATTTCTCCGAGGAGATGGAGAAAAACGGGCATTCAACACGCGGGGCGCTGATGAAGCGCGAATCGGCTTCACCTCGGAAGGTGATGGCCATCGCTTTACTGTTCGGCTCGATCTCAACGATTTTAACCAGTGTGTCGTGATTAACAGACACTTGGCAATCGTCTTTAGTAACCGTTTGGGGGTTAATAACCTTTCGGTTAAATGCTGACTCGCGTAGTTTGTCGCGCACATACGATGTCGTAGCAGCGGCAAGCTTTTCACGAGAATCCTCACTGTCCAGCTTTTGCATGAACAGATCATTTAACTGGGAAGCATTTAGTTCCATTATAATTGGCTCCTTTCTTTCCAGTTATCGCACGTTACAGATGTAACGTAGCTTGCCGTTATTGTTTGCCGGATCTTTTGTGACGTAACCTATAATGGCATCGGTGCCGATAATAGCTGTAGTCAAAACACCCGGTTGGTCAGTTGTGACCGGTGCGCCAGACGTTTTGTATCCACCCGTAACTACTGTGAGAAGTGCGCCGATATCATAAAGATCTTCGGCAGCACCGGCTGCACGGACATTGGGGTCGTCTACAAATTCGTCTGTCTCAGCTTCGTATGAACCTAGTTGAAGAAGGGTCACTTTACTGATTGCTTGAGAATCAGAGCGACCGGACTCCATGAATACTTGGTAGTAGTTCTGGTGGGCTATAGCTACATCGCTAGCGCCAAGAAGAACCACTGCCTTGTAATCAGCGTCCAGACCAAGCCACATTCCGTTTCGTAATGCTCCATTAGCTTCCAAGATGGTCGGATCTCCGACAATTGCATCCAGGCGCTTTAGGGACAATACAGGATTGCGTAACTCGAACATTGTCTGTACTCCTAAAAAAGGGTTAGTGGTTTAGAACCTGATTTATCTCTTACGAGACTAAAAACGCCGTTAGAGCATCAGGCTCTTCGGCACCAGCAGAACTAGCCTCTTTGGAGAACGAAGAAATTTGTCCTAGAGGTGTGAACTCCGGACGCAGTTCGACTGACTGCTCTAGAACATCTATTGAGGAACCCTTATCGAGCGACTCTTTTAATGCATCTACAGCATCTTCGTGTGTTCCAGCCAAACCTCTAGATACCATGCTTGATGCCAGCTTAGACAAACGGTCCACACTTTCGTGGTCCGTCAGCTTGGCACGTAACTCTACGTTCTCTGCTGACAGAGTACGCATAGTTGAAGCGGCTTCTTTCAGTAGGGCTGAAGCTTTCTGCGAACTGATCTTTTTCATCGTTTTCTCCAAATCCTTTGTGGACTAAAACCTGTGGGTTCCTAATGGTGTAGGAAGCTTATATTATAGTTGTCCTCCAGCACGCATTGTGTCGATTTTTTCGACTACGCGCTGGGCTGCTGTTTTCATAGTACCAAGATTGGCTTTTACAACCGGATCCCCGTGTACTCCAACTGCCGGTTCTTTTAAAATTCCGGCCATCTGAGACTTAACTTGGGCATCGTTGACTTTTTTGCCAGTGCTGGCTACTGCTGCACTACTGGCTAAGCTCTTAGTAGCTTTATCTTTTGGCTTTGTTTTATCTGCTACAGGCTCTTCTTCACTTAAAAAGGCCGGTGGACCGTCAGTAATTGACGGCTCGGGAGCTACAGCACTTACTTGTTCGCTAGACTTCTGAGTAGGTGAACCAGCTACGCCTGATGATACAGGAGCTGTTTGATCGTGAGTTGTAGAGTTGCCTGAGTAGGCTGAAGCCTGCTTGACAGTAACCGTAGCACTATCGGCTTTCTTTTTCTCGTTATCTTCTACAACACCTGTGTCATCGACAGCTGTAGTAGCTTGCGGTTTAGGTTTGTTACCAGGTTGCTCACCTTGGGTACCTGCTTTATTGGTATCCAATTGGCTAACAGCCTCACCTTTATTAGTAGGTGGGACAGGAGCATCCATAGCTACCTTAGAAAGAGCAGCTCCAACTTCGTCAGCTCTCTCAACCATATTAAGGTTATCAGCCAGAAAATCTAAAGCAGACGCAACCTTCTCTATAGTAGAGACTCCAGGAGTTGTAGATTGTGTTTTTATTGTAGTAGCTATCTTTTCGAAGCTGTCTGGCTCCAAAGTAGCTTTCACAATTTCTAATAAAGATGAGCCCATTGTTCGAATTCCTCTCTTAATAGTAGGTAGGTGCTCTACCACCACCGTAGTTAGGTTGCTTGGAACTGCCTAGTAACTTCTTACCTCCGTAATAAGCTCCTAAACCTAGACCTCCAGCGATCAATCCTTTGACCCCTAGAGACTTTAATTTTTGCTTAACACGACCAGCACCACCAGCTGCTGCCGATCCCGGTTTCACTCTATGTTCAGGTGTTACATCGAGAATTTTAGTTCTTCCTGTAAAAGTACCTTTAGTTGTATGAAACTGCTTACTTACATCAGACAGGTTTTTTTGGTGCTGTACAGATCTTTCTCTAATTTGTTTCCCTAAATTAGCTACCTGTACAAGATTTTTAGAGGCTCTTTGTTGAGCCTTTAATTTTCTTATATCGGATCTATACGTAGACGCTACTGACTTCTGAGTAGCTCCGATATCTTTTTCGATGCCCTTAGTAAGCTTTCTAGTAGCTCTTCTACCTCTCCAGTTACTGGGACCACCTGATCTAGCTTCTCCTAACTGAAACGCACGCTCACGCATACCAGGAGTATCTAGCACCCGGCCGCGTACTGCTTCTTTAGTGAAGCCTATTAATTCATGCTCAGTCATAATTAGTTCTTTTAGTGTGCCGGAGGAGTGTTATCTCCCCCGACGACACTTATTTATCTTAAGCTAAGGAAGCTTCTTTTCTGAGCACTTCGAGGTCGCCACCCGCTTCGATAAAAGCGTTAACAACACCGATAGCCTCGGAGTCGGTTAGATTATAAGCCGAAGCTTTCTTCTCTTGACCTTCTTTTTTACCGGCTTTCTTTTTCTTCATCTCCGCCATGTACGCTTTGTACTCTTCGGGAGACATTTTTTTCTCGTCTTTTTCTTCGGCAGCTTCTTTATGAAGAAGGTCTTCCGGGTCTACACCAAGAAGTTCTGCTTTAGCGTTTAACACTTCTAGTGCTTCACCTTCTAAAGCCTCTGCGATTTTTACATAATCTTCTTCAGTGATACCACCGGTCGCAAAGTTAATCTCAGCAACTGAAGCTGCTTTAACTAACTCACCTTCGGCTTCGACGACATCTTCCAAAGTAATACCTTCACTGTAGTCAGCGATCTCGGCATCTTCCGGGATAAATCCTGCCATTTTTGCTAGGCTGGGATCCAACTTAGTCATTTCTTGCACGAATGAATGTGCCATTACACGACCAGCCATATCGGCTTCCGCATATTTGGCAAAGTCTTCTGGATTTTCTGATGAAGCAACTTTATCTAAAACAGCGTCAGCTAGTTCTAGAGGGTTGTCAGTATCAACATCTGTCGATTCACTATCATCAAAAGCTAAAATTGATTGAGCTAGCTTGGTCATATCATTATCTTCTTGATCTTGACCTTCACCGTCTGGGTAGAGTGAGTCTAGAAAAGTACTCATTGTTTTATTCTCCTACAAAACTTGTGTTTGGTTTTTTAAGGCCAGGGGTGTAGGCCAAATCTTTACAACTATCCACATGATACACACTCATTACTAAATCCTCAATGCCGCCTTGCTCACATTAAATAATGTAGCTGACGTAAAACTTGGATTGTTAGTAATAAACTTCTGTATCACGTTTAATTCCTCGTTATTCTTAATACCTGCTCTCTTTAAATGAGCAGCATATAAATATGTTAAAGGAACAATAGCAAGTAAAGCCTGCCACGGAACCTTTTTTGCGTCAACTCCTACTGCAGCTAACTTCCAAAGTTCGTCTGAAGTCTCTACACCCAATGCACCCAACAAGTAAGGGTTGCGTCTAGATATACTCTCTAGATGCGCCACCTTTATAAGGTCCGACCTGTATTGGGCGTACATCTTAGAGAATCCGTCCAGTATATGTTTATACTGGTCCGGAACATCTGATGATGCGGTTTTAGTTAAAGGAGGAGCTACCTTCTTTATATTTAAAACAACCACACGCTTATTTAAAGCTGGACCAAAAAATGATCTTTGAGGTAATAATTGTTTAATGGATTCTAAAATAGAGGAATCAAAAGAAGGTATTAAAGAACTGTTTGTAGGTGCGGGTAACTCATCTCTAGCTGGAGGATCAAAGCAAACGTTATTACTATCCATAACATCTGCAACGTCCTTATATCCTTTAGAAACAAGCACCATTCTTTGAAACTCTCTAGGTTTAACTAGAACACCACCGTACCCAAGAGAATCTAAAATAGTCTTTAAAGGAAATTGTGAACTTAAATTGTCAAGAGTGTTCTTATTTATGTCAGGCTCACAACAAGTTAGTGAGTCCATTTTTGACAAAGTACCCCTAATTACTTGTACATCTTTAGCTGGAATATCTTTAATAAGTTCAGCAACTTTACCGATGTTTGCTCTCTTTTCTTGACCTTTATACACACCAAACTGCTCAGCTAACATAGCAGATGGCATAAAGAAAGGTTGACCTGCAGTAGCTACTTTTCGTAACACTTTTGCAGTAGAGTCTGCACCAATAAAGACGAAACTTATATCAAAAAACTTCGGGTACATATTGACAGCAGTAACAATTCTACCGTCGTGCCATATCTTACCTATACACCCTTTTAAGTGTTCGCAGTAATCTGAGAATCGCTTGGCGATACCGTTGAACTTTTGTGGGTTATTGTTTGGTAAGTAAGCTCTTCTGAGGATTTCTTGTACTGGTAATTCCCATAAAGTCTCAATTGGGGGGCCGCAAATGGAGCAGACATCAAACGGTACTCTAGCGCCCATTGAGACATCTGGTAGTTCTCCTTTAAGTATCCTATTGATGACATAACCAGCACCGACAATCCTAGCCCTTTTAACATCAAGTTGCAGCAATAGTTCGACCCTATGCATACGAGTATTGTACACAGAAGCCATAACTTTTCCGAAAGCGAACTCATCAGATTTGTTACGGTGATGAGGGAATGGACGAGCGTATAACTCGAATGTTTTATATCCATAACCATTACCTTCGTGACCCAGTCCTCTCTCAGGAAATGAATCCCCGTTTACATTCGAACCCCAAAACTCACTAGCGCCTAAAGCATTTACTAAAACATAGGTGTAGCTTGGAGATGGTACAATACCTTTAATTAAAGCAGCTATCTTAGGATCGTATTCAGTAGCAACTTTAGAAAAATCTCCAGGGTTCACTACCTCAGTAACAAATAACTGATACATTCCCTCCTCATCTATCCGAGAAGGGAAGAAGAGGCGTTTATCCATTAAAAGCTTTACCTACGTTGCACAGGAAGCTAGTTCGTGCCGAAGCTGATTTAGTCATACCTCCAGGACGAGTCTGATTTACCTGAGTAGCATCTTCTGGAAAATTTTCTGGTCTCCTCACACCTGTTGGTGCTGGATGAAGGTCTTTATATTTAGGTACAAAAGCTCCGAGTCCCGCACTTAAAGTACCGGACATTATAGCCTGTGTCCCAGGATGCATAAATGGTTTAGGCTCTTGATACATCTTACCCATACCGGTAAGTAATTCTAGATGCTCTTCGTCATGGACACCTAACATCCTTTTTACTGCAGCTGAAGATGCAATAGGGTCTCTAGCTACTTGAGGATTAAAATTCCAAATAGAATTAAAATACTTCTCGACTTTATCACGATTCACCTTTTTAGCTAACTCCGGTGAATGATTGAGCATAGCTTTATAGGATCTAGATTTTTGGATTGCTCCTCCAATACTTTCGGCAGCAACTTGGCCACTAACAACAACTCCACCACCGAGAATGCTACCAATAATAGCTGCTGGCATAGTCGCCATCGTTTGTGCTGCGGCGGTTCCAACCACTTCAGCTTTCGGGCCTGATTTAAATCCTTGCCAGAACCTAGAAAATGCTCCACCTGTTGGTATCTTTGGCATTATCGATATCTCCTGATCGTAGTCGGTTGAGGGGCACTATACCTGGCCCCTGATTTAATAGTTCTTCCAGCCTTTTGAGCTGCCGATATTCCTTCCATCCCTATCAACCCTCCCATGCCTACACCCATAGTACGTTTACCCATACGTTTAAGAACTCGGGCAGGATCTTTAAGCATTTCTTTACCTATATTTTTAGGAGCGCCAGTAACTGCCCTAGTAGTTCCACCAGTAACTTTACCAACACCCTTAAGAAGTTTAGATCCTATCCCTATAGCTTTCTTGGCACCCCAAACAGCTAAGCCAGACTCTTTAATAAGTTCATCACAGAACCCTTCTAACATCGCTTGATTCATAACCCACGTATTCTATCTAACACATAAGTTTTAGCGTCCTTAATTTGACGCTTAGAGTTCATAAAAAATAATTTTGAGTATGCCAGTTTAACTAAAGAGTTAAACTTCATAACCAGAGGGTGTTCTGGATTAACTTCCTGTAAGATGAAATCATCTTCTACAGACCCAGCTTCTTTAATAAGCTTATCTTTCCTGATGACTTTGTTTGAAGCAAGCTTAGATAAAACTATAGGAAAGTATTCTTTAGCTACAGAAGGGTCCACTGAGTTCATTGCTGCGGCTACGTCAAACACTGAGCCATTATGGTCCAGGATATGAGATTTAGCTTCTTTATAGAAATCCTCTACAGCATCATAGTAGTAATTATCTACTTCACGAACTTTGTTGTCGAGTAGATTCTCTGCTCTATTTAAATCACTCAATGTAACAGAGGCTGTTCTTGCTGAAGCTGTCTTCTCATATTCTACCGTCTTATTACCGTCATCTTTACCTACACCAGAAAATAACATCTCCATATCTTTATCATCCTTTTCAGCTGATGGAGTCCAGGGACGGTCTTTAGAAGGAGAGGCCTCTAAAGGCTTAACCCCTGGTGCTTTTAAATTTTTCTCTAATGCACCGTTCACACCATCGAATGAAGCTAGAGGGAACTCAAACGTTTTATCCGCCTCTGCACTAAACATATGAGAGAAAGTAGATTTATTTGCGCTCTCAATTACCCTACGCAGCTCTTGTGGATTCAGTTTTGTGTCACCCACAGCTTGGATGATTGAATCATTCAAAGCAGCGCCAGTAGCTATAGCAATATCCTTGGCTTTCTCGCCAATAGACTTGAGGTTGTCACTATCGTTGTGTAACGAAGAAGTAGTAGAAGTAGATACTAGACTCACCATGAGATATCCTTTAAGCTATTAGGGTTGAAAACAACATTCCTACATCTGTAGGATAAATTTAGGTCGCACAACTGTCAAGAACATGTAACTGGAGGCAAAAACTGTGGAAGATAGATTCGTAACTATCCAAGAGGCATATAAAAGCACAGGAGTATCTAGATCTTCTATATACCATCACTGCGATAACGGTGTATTTTTAACAAAGAAGGCTAAAAAAGGGACTAAGCTGGTAAGACTCAGAGATGTCGAGGCTTACAGTAACACTTTTGGTTTTGGTGATGCTGTCGACCAGAAGGTGATGTTACTTAGAGAAGAGGTAGAAGAAAAGATCTCTAAAGTAGAAGAAGAGATGGAAGCTACTTCAAATCTAGTAAATGAGTTTATAGCTATAGCCCAGCTCTATGACCCTAAATTATCGGACCCCTTATTTAAAGAGCTAAAAAATAAAGGCGAAGGGTATAAAACTATACTCTCTGCAGCAGTATCTGAATTAACTTTTACTAGCTGGGACGATAATAAAATAAATGTCTGGGCTACCTTAATGAAGTCTATAACCGAAGTAGACCTCCAACGTATGTTAGAAGTTGGGTTACAAAACCCTTGGGTTCCACTACTTAAATTAAACTTGTCGATGGCATCATTTCTATCGAGCAAACCATCCTTTCACCAAAGCCTTGTAGCAAAGAATCTTTCGACTAAGTTAGATACAGGTAGGAGAAATATACGATCAGCGATAGCCTTAATAAATATGGCCAATCGGAAATCAAACACATACGCTAAAAGAATGTCTCAACTCTTAGTAGAAACTAGAACAATTGGAGATGCAATGGACGATTTTGTCATCCACCATTACAAAGACAATTCCTTAAGAGCACTATTCTAAATATTTATCTGCCCCGTATCTTTTAAATTCATCAACAAGAGATTTCATAATACCTAAGTTACTGGTTTGTATCCTCGGTAACTTTTCATCCCATAACCATTTACAAAACTCAACAGTCACTTCCGAAAATTTACAAACAAAAGTTTCCTGTACTTCCGAAAGTGTGATTAGTATATAAATCAAAGTATTAACCCCTAACCTATCGACTACAGGTAAACCACTTCCTGTTTTAGAATCTAAATGATGTAAGGAATGAAACAAGAGTAGAAATTTATGAACACTCAATACAACTCTTTCTTCTACTGTATTAAGATGACGCTCCTCTATAGGGGTATGGGATATACGAGACAAAAGTTTTGGATGCTTCAATACCCAACTAACTGATTCCATAAACTTACCTGAATAGTCTGCATCACCTTCCATCATCCTTGTTATAATTTCGTAGACCAAAGTAAATTCCTCGGAGAAGAACCATCTCTCTTCTGTTACTTTAGAAAGAGTATTCTTATAGTTATAGAGGAAGTTTTGTCCTATAGTATAGGAACTTTTGTCCCTACTAGCTTCTTGTTTGTTAGAACTTTTGTCCCCTCCTATAGGAACTTTTGTCCCTAGGGAACTTTTGTCATATACCTCTATATCATGGTTTAGGGAACATATAGTCCTACCTCTTATAATACGTCTTCTAATAAATCCTGAGTCATCTAATTGTTTTTTAGCTCTAATAATAGACTTTAAAGAATACCCTGTAAGCTCACTTAAATATTTATTAGACGGGAAAGCTTCACCTTTGATATTCATGTGCTCACAAAGAGCTAAGTATACAGATAACTTAGCACCCTTTAAAACTTTAAGATGATTTTGGACGAAGCCATGCTCACCTATATACACTTGAAAGAATCCTGGATTGGTGTTCTCTGTCAGTTCTACCATCTTAGCTTGTAAACTATTGTAAATACCTACCCTTGGGTGTCTAGGTTTACTCATTTATTTGATGTCTCCTTTAAACTGAAATATTTAAAGATTTAGTGTTATAAGAATTGTGAAGGAAAATCACTCACCTTAACGCTTATGGAGGATCCTATGAGCACAGCAGCAGCAGCTAAAGATAAGGCCACGAACAGTAAACCATTAGAAGATCTTCAAAGTTCTGCCGCCATCTGGGCAGTAACCAAAGAAGTATTTTCTGTTGTCGACGAAGTGATCATTCACGTCGGTTCTTACGCATCGTTCCTCGGACTCATCCGGGGCGGGTATCGTAAAATCCGTGGTGGCGACATCGACGCCGGTTAGATACTCGTGCCTTACAATTGAATAGCGCAAGCCCTCGCAAGGCTTGGCAGGGGAATCATTTATATGGTTCCTTTAGCTTATGCGATTTTTTTAGTCTGACTGAATGAAATCTTCACGCATAAAATCGAGTAGTGATACGAGTACCATGTATGTGATTGAGTGAAATGTGTCATCAGGCTTGCCTGGGGTTTTACTGTACACCTTCATATGTAGTGAAGTGTTCTCTTCTGAAAATATAGAGAGGACGTCTTTAGCGAAAGGTTCAAAGTCCTTCCATTTAAATAGTCTAAGACCAGGCCCTTTTTGTTGCCCTCTCTTAAGTAATTCAAACATGTAGCTCATAATAGAAGTTCTGTTTAGAACAAAGCGGCCGATCTTATCATTCCACCTTACCTTCTCTCTTTGTGCACCTGTGTACTGGTATCTAAAGAATCTTTCATACCCAATCATCTTAGCTAGTCTGTCATTAAGTCCAAATCCAAATCCATAATCAGCTCCTACCCTGTTACAATTGTACATATTAATATACTTAGCCATGTCTGGAATCATTACTTCAGGTAGAGCCTCTCTGCCTTCATACCTCTTTATAAACAAGACATCTATACCTCTATTTATAGAATTAGCTACCCCTATTGTAAGAACAGAGAATCCTCCTTCACCCGAACCTTCACCCCAATCAATACCTGCATAAGTGGGGGCCGCAGCTACCCCTGTTGTAGGGTATGGTGTATTAGACCGGCCGGGGTCACATGTGTTTTGAAGTTCTTCTAGAGTAATAGGTTTAGCACCTAAATCGAATGGGAGTGCTAAAACTTCATTATAGAACTTTGCTATAGGGTAGTTACGCTGTTTATTGAGGATTTCTATCCATTTACTTAAGGGTTGATGGGATGGAACTATTATCTGAGGTATTCTGAAGCCTTCTACGAACGTCTGGTGGGCTTCTGTACCTAATTCCCTACCTGTCCTAATCCACTGACCATTCAATGGGTTTATACGCTTACCGCAGTTACTACATATCAACCCGGTAGTACCTATATTATCTTCCCCAGGTAAATTCCAATACCATTTTTTACACCCACAAGGTATCATCCACTCTTTCATAGTAGAGCGTTGCCAATACTCATGGATTGTGTTGTCTTTTGTTTTAGGGGTTCCTGAGTATTGAAACTTAGGGTCAGGAGAGTTCGCAGCACATTCTCTAATAACAGGTATACCGTCTACGGCTACATCTTGAATCTCATCGATGTAGATATCGTCAGCTGGTATACCACGAACACGGTCAGCGTTAAGATGTGCGGACCTCAAAGTTATTTTAGATCTAGTAGCGAACCTCTTCTCAAACACATTCTTAAGGAGTGAAGTATTTGTAAACGGGGCTAAGTTAGGGGACGATGTCATAGGTTCTTTTAGCCTATCATCGGAGAATTGTCTTACCTGTGGTTGGGTAGGGGCTGTATAGACGCTTTTTCTATAAGAGTTTATGATACTCCTACTCAACATTTTGTTACCACTAGATGTAGATTTCTCAACCTGCCGACCACACATTAATAAAATCTCTCTGGCACTGGTGTCATAAATCTCTCTCAAGTAAGGTCTGTTAGTAAAATCCATAACCTTACCGTCTACAAGGATAGCGTACTCCACAAAATTAGATAACTTTACTGGGAGTCGTTCAGTTCTTTTTTTATTTATACGGTCTACAACACGCATAGAAGGAGCCTATATAATGTATGTCGATATTTCAAGTCTAGAATCTTTCACAGAAGAAATACCTTTTCTAGATGCTGCCCACCCTATACGAGTGAGGCCTGAATTTTATTTTACCTACCACAAGATTCCAGGCAAAGATGCCGGGAAATTACAGTGCGTAACCTTTGTTGTAATAGTCTCAGCTATAAACACCAGTAACCAAATAGTTAGATTGGAGATTATAGTTCGATCAGACATACCTCGTACAGAAAAAAGTGACACAAGTGACGCTAGAGTAGAGGCATTAAGGGTCTGTGATGAAGTTAAAGACAGTCTCTCTAAACACAACGATTTTGTGATTAGAGAAGGTGCCTACTTCATTTCACTAATCGATGTCTACAACAAAAGGGATTTTACCGAACCCTAGTAGATAGCTGTTCGAAGATCCTCTCTACAAACATCTGTTCATCTGCTATAGCTTTACTCTTAAACCCTTTGAGATCAATAAAGAAACAGTGAGCTGGTTGATCCAAGCTCTCATCCCCTGCATCGAATGTCGCAGGGATAGGGTACCCTGTCTTATCGAAAGTCACTACAGGTTTAACCCCTAACAACTCTCCAAATACTGTATCTATTTGAACACTGGTATCGTGTATATTTCTGAAATATTTACCAGACGGAAACAAGGAGTATTGAACGTCCTCTCCTCTGGTAGTTATATCCAGAGTTATAGTGTCTCCTTTTTTAGAGACAAATCTAGGTATAATCTGGCTCAGTGCTTCTGTCGGTGTTCTTTGGCTTTCTATTAAAGCTCCATTGTCTTTAGTCATCATTAATCTCCTGCTGGTAGTAGCCTGTCTTCTCTAACAGCATCTGGTAACAGATTACCATCTCTAAGTTCGGACAGGCTGGTGAGTGTGGGCGCTGTATTCTCTTCGATAAAAATACTCATGTCTTCTATAATATTTTCTGATCTGTCTTCTGATTCTATATACACTTCGTGTAGCTTGAGGTAAGTCTCAACAATTTCTTTTCTTCCTCTAATAGCTCTACCGTCTACACCAGATCCTAATATAGGAGGTATATCAGAAACCTCCACATAGGCAGCATGTAAGTCAGCCATCATCATTTTAAGAGTAGTACTTGGGTCTACAAATGTCACCTCTCCCAGACACTTAGCCAACATCACAGGATCGCTAGAGTGAGGACTTAGTCCTATAGATACAATTCTCTGATAAGGGCTTATGTGTCTAAACTGAGACCAGGAAGCATCTGTCATTATAGAATCATTACAAAAATAGTAGTAGAACATTTTAATATCTTCTATCGTCACATCGAAGTCTCTACCCACCAAACTATCTCTAAACATATGAAAAATATTCGGTGATCTAAGACGTCTGTAGTAGAACATGTAAGACGTAAAAGCTCTCCAAAAGTCCCAGTCAGAAGCTAGTGATGCCAACTTCTTGGCAGATCTAGATGGGTAGTGTAGAGACAACACACCTAAACTCGTTAACCATTGTTTATAGGAAGGGTTTGTAACGCTCTGTAATTTTTCGGATACAGGACAGCTACCTACTTGTATCTGTATTGGAGCGAAAACTTCATCAGACAACTCTGGGCAAAGATACTGCTTCAGTTGTGCATTAATATCTGTTAACTGGAAGACCCCGGTAGAGATCAACCACTTAATAAAATACTCAAATGGAAGTCTATACTGTGTAGACGGTACTCTCACGTTAGGTCAGCAGTGTCCTATTCTGCTGCTCTAATACTGAGAGGCCTTTCATTACCTCATCTATAGCTGTAATAGCTCTACGGACAGCGGACTCAGGAATAGAAGGAATACCTAACCTTACCCCAATAAGTAACTCAGATAATCTAGACTGAATAACTTTTAACTGAGGTAGAGATTCAATAAAGACATTTATGTTGTCGGGATTGATAAAACTTAATGATAGTATCGCATCTACTGACGCTTCATCTGGAACTACAGCAGCCTCTTTTACCAGGTTTCTTTTTAGTTTATTGGTGAATTCATACACCGGTTGAATAGCTTCTTTAATCTTAGCTACTTTGGACATAGGAGGATTAACTATTCTGACGGCACCATCAAGATATTGTGTTCTTCTAGTTCTGTCAGCAGTATCTAGAACAGGGTTGGACATAGAAGAACTAAACCCCGCAGCTCCTAAAACCATCCTGGCAGCTTCTTTGTTAAGAAACTCTTTGTCCTTCGAATCTAGTGTGTCTACCGGATTACCACTAAGAGTATAAGAGCCTCCAGATGACTTAATAACTACACGTCTAGAAACACCTTCTAGTGAAGCTATTTTGTCAAACTCAGCAGAATCTTTTATTAACCCCACAGGTTGGGTGCCTATAGGTAGGAACTTTAATTCTGAAGGATATAAATAAGATCCTTCTCCCGTAGCCATGAACTTTGTAACATTAGAATCAGGGATAAGAGTAACTGGATTGTCTTCGATAGTGGTACAGACGTATTTAGTAGCACCAAGGTCTCGTATAACAGTGACAATTTTAAGAGGGATTGTCACCACTGAGTCGTAGTTAGTGGCTTTATTTTCGTCTACTACAAAAACACCAAGGTCACCAGCAGCAGGAATCTTAAATAATTTCTTACTACCTCTGTCATCTAAATATAACTTTTTCAGACTATCTCCAGCGATACTTTCTTGGTAGCTGTACTGAGAAAGGTTTGTGAATAAACACACAGGGAGTAATACGTTGTCAAAATCAACTATCCTATTGAAGTACATACCTATAGTAGACCTGCCAGATCCTGCGTCTTTAGCGACAATAATATTACTGTTATCTAATTTTTTACTCTGAGGTTTTTTAATCAAATCCTCTAACTGAGCTGGTCTAGAGGTCTTCTCTACAGAAAGTGGTGTAAGGTCTGCTTCTTTAACAAACTCTTCGTTAGTTGCAAGGACAGCTTCTGCTTTGTTTATATTAAGAGTGATAGGGGCATAACCCTCTGCATTAGCTGTCTTTAAGATGTACGAATTAGGACGTGTTTTACGTAAAGAAATAACGTCAGGGGAAACAGACAACACAGCAATTGCAGACGCTTCTTTTGTAAACTTAGGTTCTGCTGCAACAATAATGTCTAGTGAACCAATTGTGTCATTGTTCGTCATTGCGTGCACAATATTGTCGTCTAGCGAATTTAAAAACACATTCTTATCAGTATCTATCATAGACGCAGTAGCTTCTTTAAGCAAAGAAATAGGAGTAACGTTTGCTGAACCTTGTTTAAGGAGATTAGTTACCCCTAAACCGAACCCATACCTATCCTTCACTGCTGGCTCTAAGACATCTAGAATAGACGTATCAAAGTGACGATTCTTGGTAATCAGTTCAAAAATGCTGGGATTGAAGAGAGCTTCAGCTAAACGATCTTGAGTAAGCGGAAAGAACTTCGTACTAATTCGTAATATATCTAGGTTAAAAAGCTTATTGTCTTTAACGATTATAGGAATGACTACATCAAAGTCCTTAGTGGTGGCTCCACTAGTGCTCTCAGTAGTACCTGTTTTTGTTTTAACCGAGATATAACCTAACGCTGTTCCACGCTCTTCATCTTTTCGGTCCAGTACAAGTGTAGTTTGATAATCACCTAGATACGGAACCTGTTTGTAGGCCTCTTGCAGAATCTCTTGATCCCATTTGCCTGCATAGTCACTCAGTTGAGCAGCAGCCATTTTTTCGAACTTAAGTTCGTGGTTTAAAAATAGATCCGGTCTTATTTGGGCTTCCATTGATATCTCCTACGGAGTTGGATAGGCGAAGTATATATTAGTACATACTGCCATAGCTAATGTCTCAAGTCCAACACCAAATGCAGCCTCTGGCATTGAAGCTACGTAAGCAGTTTTAAACGTGGTTATCATTTTTTCTGCTAGTGGGTGTATTGGCGGTCCTGGATTCGGTGGAGCTGTTGGTAGGTATATTCCTTGACTCTCTGTAAATGTTGCTTCAAAGGCTGCGTCTAAAGCTATACCGGCCTTTGTGGTCTGCATTGTAGCCGGAAGAGCAGCTAAAAGCGCGAATCCTTTTGCTTGTAATGGTACAGCAGCTACTAGTATTGCGTCCATAGCAGATAGAGCAGCCATAGATTCAGTTACAACGTTCGTAGGACCTGCTCCTACTACCGGAGTAGCCTTCCCCCATGCATCTATCCAATCAGGACTTCCTTGAGCTAATGGCATTATTCGATCAACACTTTCAGGGAAGCTATAGTGCTTACTTGTCCTAGAATAGTAGTCAGCTCAGTAATAATTGCTGGATTAGTGACTACCGGAGCACCCATATTGCCGAGCGTAGATATCTCTGAATTGTTTATAAAGGCGTTTAAGAAGCTAGTAAGTAGTTGAATAACGGCATCACCTTTAGCGGCCGGAGATGAGGCAGCTATTGATCCGAATTTTATAACAGGGGCTGTGATTGTCTTACCTGTAAGCCAGGTCTCAGAACTTTCTAACCCTTTCATCTCGCAGTTACCTACAGCGTCTATTCTCATCGTAAATAGACCTTCGCCAATAGAAAGTAATCCGTGAATATCTGCAGGAGCTGTTACACCTGTCATAGGTAGCTCATCTAATAAGCCTGTAAGATCTCCAAGAGCAAACTTTATTGTAGGCGGTAATTCTGCTTGTGTCTTAGCTCTTAGTTCGAATGCTGTTTTATTTAAAAGTGTTTTGTTAACTACCCAAGTCATAGTTCCTCCAGCACTAAATAATTGGAAGTTTTCACAGTAGTCTTTAATGAAGTTGTTAATAGGTATAAACATCCTCTGGCAGATAGGTGTAGACATTATCTGAGTCACACCACCTTTTCGTACTATAACACCGTTACCATCCTCAGAAATCATAACTTGATCTCCTGGATTGAGTTTTTTACTTCTACCACCTCGATAAAAATCGGTACTCTGAGGCATTATAAATGTCAAAAAGAAAGGGTCTGTGTTGTCGGAGGGTATTACGACATATCCGCGAGAACCTACTTCTGGGATACAATAAGTTCCTTGCCCTTGATTTATGTTGACATAAGGAGATGCCCACGGAAGACTGAAGAAGGATCTATTACCGATGTCCCCTACAGCTGTAAGTGTGTACTTATCAAGATCCACATTACTGACTCTACAGTAAATAATCTCCGGCATCCTGTAATCTGAAACAGGAAACCAAGGTTTTGATTGGCGTCTCATCGCTAAAATTCCGTCCTAAAAATTGTTATAAGAACTATGAAGGCAATTAGCCTGAAACTCTAACACTCTCCTAGGAGGATAGCTCATGTCAACAGACATAAAAAACCAATTAGAAGCGGCCGGATTTGAAAAAAGCGAAGTAACCGAATTTGTGAAAGAAAGGTCTGTGTGGATCAGAAACAACGGACACAAAAATGCGTCGTGGCTGGTAGAAAACCTGAAAAGGTATTTAATCAACCTCGGTAGATTTAAGGCCCCTGTGGAATTTATTACATACTCTGACTTTCTAGACATCGAACAAGGGGTCCAGGTCTTTAGAGATTTTAGAGGCCACGGTCTTAGATGTACCATCTTCCTACCGCCAATGCCCCACATGGGTATAGATGTGGAGGTGCAAGCCAGAATTCCTGACGACAGGGCGCACATTGAATTCAATAACAATGTAGATAGGGACTGGCACGCTGAGACAAAGATGCTGGTTATCGCTGGTATACTTGAAGTCGCCATCGGTGCCTCAAAAGCATCAGAGGATCTCTCAAAAGGCAAACCAATAGATACCAGCCGACGTATGATTGATATCTTGATGCCTGGTCGCAGCCTTCTACCAGAAGAAGCTTCTGGAGAAGTAGAGCTAGTCCAAGTAGCAGGTCTGACAGTATCAACGGACAAAACAACCGGTAAAGTGGTGTCGGTTAAAGAAACCAAAACCGTTGAAACTAAAAAGAAAGCCCCGGCCAAGAAAGCAGCTAAAAAGACTGCGAAGAAACCTGTAGCTAAAGCAAAAACCTCAACCAAGAAAACGAAGAAGAAACCGACCACCAATAAAAAAGCAGCTCCTAAAAAGACGATGGCGAAAGCCTCGTAGGAGTCTCCTAGTAAGAGTGGGAGGGTGTGGGGGCTTAATGTCCCCACCCCTCTTTTAGCTAGTACGCCCAAGGTTTATCTTCCGGTGGTTTACCTATCTCAGCTCCGTAAGCTAAAGCCGGTATAGGGTTAGAGCTGTGTACATCAGAAATCCAACCTTGACCTGCTGCTTCGAGCACAGTCTCTTTTAAACGGTTGAAGTTCATTCTGGCCATCCAGTCTTCACTAACAGCTAACGGGGCCATCTCAACCCCTTTGAGATTAATTTCAGAAATTATAGGATCTGCAGCTACCTTAACAGTTTGTATACCATGCCTCTTAAGTTTTTGTATGTCGTCTTCATTAAGACGTTTACCTCTACTCAAACCAGCAACTGGTTCTAGTAAAGTAGAATTGAAAGCATCTACCGGAGCTACAGTTCTAATCCTGCCTGTGCGATTAAAATTCTCTACCAAAGTCGTCGGTACAATATCTCCGGGAACCACAACCTCATTACCTCCAGGGTCTCTGACCTGAGAGATATTCGTAATACCTCTAGTCATAATCTCGGCATGTCTACGATTAATAGGCCCCTCTGTCTTGTAGGAATCGTACAGTGAACCAGCTATATAATTCTGGGTAGCGTCGATACCTTTTAATTCTAACAACTCTCTTGGGTTTATAACCCCACCACTGATAGGTGACCCTTTTTTAACTGTCTGACCTTTTTTTATTCTCAAACCTCTGTCTTGAGGGATGTAATGAGCTATACCTCCTAAACTTACATTCCACCCACCGGCCGGAGCTTTGTTGATACTTTCAATAGATCCGTCAGAACCAGCTAAAGTAGCAGATCCCGGTACTGTTTTTGGTAGGCGTACTAATTGAGACACCCGGTCAAAGGTATTTAATACATTACTCTTAGCAGATACAGTACCTCCTGTATGGAAGGCTCTCATTATTAACTGAGTTGATGGTTCCCCTAAAGATTGTGAAGCTATGGCTCCAACATTAGTGCCTATCTCAGGGAACGCTCCAGTCTCATTTTTTCCATAACATTTTTGGCATACGCCGTTTATAGATTCGCAACGCATAGGTGATCGAACAACTATCTTAGGTATTCTATTATTAATCAGACGGGTAATAACTTCTGGAGTTATAACAGTCCCACGCCTGACTGAGATGGAGCCTACTTTAACTCCATTAGCTAGTACCCGACCTATGATCTCAGGATCTTCGGTCTCTAAAGAAATACCCCTTTTAGTACCACAATCAGCCTCAGATATTACCATACCTATCGTTGTGTTCATCAACTGTTTTGTTAAATATCCAGGATTACGCACCTCAATAGTTTTCTGTATCATAGTCTTACGTGCAGCAGACATAGAATTCCAGTAACTACCTAAATCCAGTCCTTCAGAGTAGGATTTTGTTACTGGAACTGGTAGAGGTTTATCATCTGGTCCAGTTACAACACCAGGAGCACTGATCATAGATCTTACTTGAGCGGGCTTATTTACAGCACCAGATAATAATAAAGCACCTATCCCGGAGTCAGAACTTTTAAAGTGATCGATCATCTTTTTGTCTAACGTTTTAACTACCTCCATAAATACAGCAGCCTTCTTTTCATTACGCTCATCTTTAGATAAAGACTTATCTTTGTCGATCTTGGCAGCTTCTTTCTCAGCAGCTTTAAACAGTCTATCTCTTGTGCTTTTGTTAATAGGTTTAAAATCGGCTAACTTAAATGAGTACCCAGTAGCCTTCTCATTACCTAGGTTCTTTATCTTATTGACTATTACCCCGAACCTTCCTGGATCTCGTTTTGCAGCTATGTTTAAGAATTCAGTGAGCACGTTCCTATCGAAAGTCTTCTTCACAACCCTTAACATTTCTTTAGTCTGCATACCTTTAGGTAACATTCCTCTTATTATCTCTTTACCGATAGTTGTCTTTCTACCTTTAAGGGTAACAACATCGTCTATTTTAAGACGGCGTTGTTTAAAGGCTGTCATAATATCTTTTTGGGATGTGAAAGACAGACCTGTCTTCTTACCTTCTTTAGTAAGTAGGAACAAACCTAACTGTGCTTCTTGTGTCGGTTTGTACATCAACTTACCGTGAGCTGCAGAAAACAGGTTATTAGAAGGCTTTAATCTATGTGCTTCTGCAACCGCATCTTTAGAAATAGGTAAGAATATAGGCATTTTATCACCATCGAAGTCAGCGTTATAGCTACTAGTTACAAGAGGGTTAATCTTGATAGCACGGCCAGCAGTAATGATAGGATCAAACGCTTGTACGTTATATTTGTGTAAAGCAGGATCTCGCTTAGCCAGTACTGGCCTATCTTTCATCACTCTACTTAACGCTGTACGTGCCAACTTACTCTTCTTCGAGACTTCCTCTCTAGCTCTAAGAGGGGCCATAAAAAGAGTTTTAGTCAGATCTTTAATGATAAATGGTTTGTATAGTTCCCAAGCAAGGTTCTCAGGTATACCTATCTCATCTAAACCTAACCTTGGTTCTGGAACAATAGTTGTTCGAGCTGTAAAATCTTGTCGACGCTTCAGTACCTTGTTCTGGAAGAAACCTTCTTTAGCAGACACACGTTGTTCTGCACCAGATTTACTGGCACCTAGTATTTCCATGATACCTTTTGGTCTACGACCTTTGCCACCAATACTTATATGACCTCCTATACCTGTAAATGCTTGTAGAGCATCGTATATTTCAGTACGTAGCTTATTTAAATCCTCATCAGGTAATCCTACCTTCTTAGCCTCTTTGAATTTGTCAGCCAGTAAAAACACTCCTTTGTAAATACCATTGAGACCTCGATCTCGTATGTTACCTTCTTCAGTAATGGTCAACGGTCTAAAAGCTGGAGGTAATACAGGTAGAGATTTTTTAACGTAAGCCTCTTCTGGTCTGATACCTAACTCTTTCAAAGACTTCAAGTATCGAATACGACGATGAACTTTGGATGTCGTGGCTGCTTTAGACTTTCTAGCTTTCTCTATAGCTTCTTTAAGCTCTTTATCTACATCTACCTTTTTCAGCATATCGTAGAAGAGATCTCCTCCAGTTTTGCCTTTAACTACAGTCTTACCATTCTTAATATCCTCGAACTCCTTCTCAGATATATCTAGAATATACTTCAGTGGTTTCTCAAATACAGGATTAGCGAACCTCTCTCCGAGATCTATATGAGTCCATTTGGTTCCTTCAAGGCCTCCAGTCAGCTCTTCATCAAACAGGCCATTTCTAATAGGCTTCAAGCTCTTTCCTTTAACCATTTGTCCGGCGTCTTTGAGTTCACCGCTACTCATATCTAGTATCTGCTTCTCTGTGAAAGGGATTAACTGAAATTTAGTACCTTTCTTTTCTACATTTACTCCGAGAGCGTTTAGATACCCGGTAAACTTGTCAAACACAAATGCTGGTTTAGTTTTAGGAAGTGGAGCGCCTTCAACTAAAGCGTACCAAACATCATCGTTTCGCTCTGTTTTATAGTTATAGGCATCAAACAAGTTAGCTTTAGCTCCATGAGCCAGCATCGCGTAGTTGCCCAGTTCTCCTAACCTACTAGCACTAGCTTTACCTCCACGAGCTGGTGCTCTTGATGTACTCTCATAAGGGCCTGTAGAGCGAGTAGAAGTACCCTTATCTATCTGGTGGATAAGCTTAAGCATATACTGCTTACCTACCATTACTTTACCTATTGAACGTCCGGTCTTTGGATCTAAGACGTCTTCAGTGTCAGATAGTTTATGTTTCTTAAGTTCTTTAATTAAATGGTCAACAGCATTCTTGCCATCAAAGTTAACCATTTTTAGAGGCTTTCCAATCTTATCAGCAATCTTACCTGCCATAGTCTCTAAGACCTGGCCAGGGTTAATACGTCCAGGTACACCTGTAGGGTTCAATAATACTTCTAAAGGTTTTCCACTCTTAGTTGTAGGCATCTCATTTTGAGGTACTATCATTGTGACAATACCTTTGTTTCCGTGTCTGCCGATCAGTTTATCTCCTACAATCATAGGCTCTTGTGTTTTTACATAGACAACTACATCTTTACCAGATACCGATACATCAGTGACAGTTCCCGGAAATCTCTTATCCCACATAATACTCTTACTAGTACTATAAGCAGAAATCAGAGAGCTTTTAAACTTACGCATCATTACTTGCTCTTTAGTAAGCTCCACTTTATTGAGGACCGCTACAAGATAATCTTCCTCATAAACAGTCGACCCTTTCTTTACAACACCTCTAGAGTCTAGTTTCTCTAAGTTTTTTACTGAAAGTATATTAGGACTGTGTGCAGTAAACTTCCTAAGACTTAATTCAGTATTTGGACCCACAGTAACTAAGAATTTATAAAGGTGCTCAGAGGTCAGCTTCTCAGCAGCTTTTTCCGATATAACTATACCATCTTCATAGTTGTATCCTTTGAACGGCATGTAGCCTACATCCAAATTTACTCCTAATGACAACACACCATTTTTAGTAAAGTTAGAGTCAGCCAATAACTGTCCTTTTGTAACCGTGTCCCCAGCCCTTACAACTGGTGTGGCGTGTAACATCTGTTTACTATTGAGCGGGAAATTATTGTAGTAAGGTACTTTTATACTCTTACCATTGTCCCCTCGAACATAGATGTCTGTTTCAGTTACCCTTGTTACTTTGCCGTCAATAGGGGATATGTGAGCACTGGTTCGTCCTACAGCTCTTTCAAAAGTATGTTCTGATTTGTCTGACGCTCTTACCTGAACTAAAGGTTCTTCTCTGTGTACTAAACTGACAGCTTGCTCTATCTGTTTAGAAGCCATGAAGGCTCTAGCACCTGAGTTGTTACTCAGAAATGGTATCATGTTTGTAGTGACATCAAAAAGCACGGACGGGCTTGGTATAACATAATCAACCGTAGTAGCTGGGACTTTTTGTATCTCACCATCTTTAGAGACTACTTTTACTATTTTTTCTTTAGGAGTATATGTCCCATCAGACTCTTTAATGTATTGATCAGCAAAAGCTACTACGGAATGAATGGACTCCAGAGGGGACACCTTCACAAGTTTTTTGCGTTTAATAGAGTAAAAAGTTGTACGTAGCTCATTACCTTTTTTACTAGCACCGATAGGTAGGTTCAATGTTATACCGGTCTTATCTCCTTCTGGTGTATGGATAGGGTCTAGGAATCCTAAGTGAGAAGGATTAACCTGACGCAGATTCGGTCGTATTTTATTGGGATCAGTAATACCTCCTCCTTCTCCCATAATGGTGGTTTTTAATTGGCCGCTAATCATCTCAAGAGGGTTAACCTGCTCCGGCTTGTCCGACAACTGTGTACTAGTAAAGAAACTTCTTACAGGTTCGGTAAAATAGGAAGACGAGACTATATCCCTAATAGCAACTTTGTCATTAAGGTTATTCTTGATCTTGCGATGGATCGTCTTCACCTTTGCCTCGATATGTTCCGAGATAAAATCGTCTATGTCAGCAAAGTCTTTGAAGGCCAGTGAATCTGTGTCATCCGGTTTGGCTTCTCCTTTTGACAACTTAATCAGCTTAGATGAAGTAAGCAGAAGAGCTTCTCCATCTAGCTTAGATACAGCCTTACCGAGAGTTATTTTTGTAGAGTCTTCCCTAAGCTTAGTACCTTTAAATGAGTCTAATAAAAGACTCTTTACTGCATCTTGGTCAGTAGATTTCTCACCAGTAAGTTTTGCGTATAGCTTGTTTAGATTTCGTTCTTCTTTACCAGAACTAAAGGTTCGATTAGTTTCTAGTAATTCCTTACCCCAATATCTTTGCATCTGGGCATCACCGATACCCATCATTTTGAGTATAGGGTACAGGAGTATTGAAGTACCTGTAGAAGTCTCAGGCAAGAAGTAAAAGATTCCGTTGGCCTGATCTAGTTTTACATGTGAACTTCCTCCCCATCCTTTAAGCCCGATTACCATGTTTACCTTAGCTATAACTTCGCCCTTACCACTGATTGTGGAGTACACACCAGACTTAAGCCTGAACTGCCCTTTAGGTTGATACTCTGTTCCTCCAACAATAAAAGAGAACCTGCGAGTAACCTTTGGAAGATTCATAATACGGATCTTCGGCCGCTCGTCTATAATTTTTCCGGTCTTCGAATCTTTGAGTACCAGGTGAGCGTTTACAGGTACAGTCCAGCTACCACCTTTTAGTTTAGCATCTTTCTGTGATCCTAAATCATTGATAGATAGTGAGTCATCAACCCAAATCTTTTTAGCCTCTAATGTGTGCTTACCACCTGTTATAGGGAACACAGTAGTCTGTAAGGTTTGGACTACCCTTTTTTTAAGAGATTCGAATTGGTCGGCTGGGTTTAGATGCGCCATTATTACAACCTTCTTGGTGTTGGAGGTAGCGTATAAGTTCTCTTAATAGTAATACCACATCCTAAAATGTTAGGTCAATCTATGAAATAGAGTAGTGGTTTTATGTCATAAGGTAATTGAACGTAAAAACCCTAACTTTAAGGAGTTCCGTAATGGACGACTACGATCCGTGTGAAGACTTACAAGATACATTAGAAGATATGTGTGGTATCAGCGGGGCTGAGGAGTGACCCTAGATAGGACTACAATTATCCTAATCTCTACAGGTTTATTATCTGGATTATTTATGGCACTGGCAGAAGCGTTAATAGAGTGGAGCGACATCGTAAAATTTTTTAACAGTCCACACTCTATCAATGACTATGTAGAATTTAGAAGCAGGTTTAGCTAGTAGAACCAGCTACCTGACCTCCTACTTTTCTACGTGGCGGCTTGATTTCTGGTAGTGGTTTGTTTTCTGACTTGGAAGGATCTCCTCCAGTGAGCATCTGTATAAGCTTACCGTGAAGTTCAGGCATCTCACCCTTCATTTTGTCTAGAACAGCCTGTTTCTGAGCCTCATTCATTTCAGACATCTCTTTAGCGTAGTAGTTAAGAAGATTGCGGGCATCTATATTCACAGCACCATCTTCGGCTTCTTGACCTCTGTCTAATACTTGTTGGGCTTCTTGGGCTTGATTTTGTACCCCTTCTGGCACAGTTGCTCCAGCCTCTCCGATACTTCCTATAAGCTCTTGTAGCTTTTGTTGGTAACGTTGTTGTATCAACATAGACTGCCCTTGCAGCATCGCGTTGATGTCGTTCTCTACCTTCCTGAAATGAAGTTTCTTTTTTAGCTCGTCCTCAAGCATGGCAGATTGTTCATCATAGTCGAAACCGAATTCGTCCAACAAAGCGTGATCTGATATCTTCTGCGATGCATTAAGTGTAATGAGAATCTGCTTCTTCTGCAGATCATCAGCCATTTTGAAGTCAGTCATTCTAGTAGATACAGAAGGCCATCCTAGGTACACATGGACACGTTCTAATACCCATTTGAGGAAACCATTTTGAGAGGTACGATACCGTATAAATAAGTTCTCCAACATTCTAATACTCATACTAGAACCAGAGTATGTCAGGCCACCAAATACAAATTCTCGTGGTACACCCATACCGGCGATAGTTTCTTCCATCCTCATACGTATTTCTTGTGTAAGCATCATGGCCTTACCCTGGCCACCAAAAGATTGCAGTCCTATAGGTAATGGGAAGATAGGGATATGATTGGGGTCCAATCTCCAACGTTTAATCTCAGTCTCTACGTTAGTCTTCCAAGTACTTAAGCTTAACGATGAATAGGCTGTACCGTGCTCAGTTTGGCCGGATGGGTAAATAACACGTAGAGGAACAATGTGCTCCATAGCAATGGCTTCATTAGCCTTACGTAATACCTTTAAATAGAACAGGTCTTGTAAAACAGGCATAGGTAATGGAGTTCCCCATCCATTGAATTTACCTGAGATACTAGGTCGCTTGAAATGATAGATTGATCCAGGATTAAAAATAATCGGTTTATTCTTAATAGCAGCCTCAATAAAAATGTTAGGTAGATCTTTTATAGTATTACGATCACCTTTTTTTATTAGCTTTCGGGTAGCTGCCGGTATAGTGTATGTGTACACATTTTTATGTGTAAGAGGGTTGTATATAATACCTATATCATGCGGGTTCCAACGTATCAGATTCAGTTCCTTCTCTGATTTACGGTAAACATCTTCTGGATCCATCAAAGATATTTCTTTGCAGTTTGGACAAGCGCCTTTAAATTGAAACTTACCTTCAACCAACTTAAAGTTCACTTCTTCGATATTGCTGTACTTCTTACAGTTACGGCACTTGAGCCTCTTCTGTAGCGGGTAATTAATAGAGGCAAAGGCATTACCATAATTGAAGTAATCCATACCTATCTCTATTTGGAAGTCATAGATCTTTAAGTTTTCTTCAAACAACAATTCGTATCTAGAAATAATGTCTTCATTATCGTGCTCGAAAGACAGATCAGTTATAGGGTAAGCGGCCATATTCATTATAGCCGCGTTTAAAAATCCTGTAGAGCTAAAGTAATACTCTAAAAGATCAAACAACTCTTTTATCGAACTAGGAAGATATGTCTGAGCTACATTAAAAAATGGGTGAGGGTAACGAATGATCCCTCGACTAGCTAAGTCGGACCGGGTTCGTCTATTAAACCTAGAAGTACTACCTACAGTTACCAAAGAAGACATAGATCATAACTCCGCTATCTGACCATGCAGCTCTGCACTCCTCTTACTAACATAGTCTCTAGCTAAAAGAAGTTTTTGTACCTGTATACCAATAACATCCTCTTCAAATCTTACAGAATCTGAAGGCATTTCTTTAACCTGATTGTAAGTTTTAGATATTTTAGACGGTTCAAAGGCCGGTAACTCGTTCTGTGTAGCTAGTATACCTAACAGAGGTTGTGCAAATTTTATTAAGGGAGGTGCCCACCATAAACCACTATTGAAAAAGGCAGCAGCTATATAAGCTCTGACCTCGTGGCTAAAGGTATTTTTCTCAAATAGGTTGGCTAACGTCACACTCCAAAGAATTTGAGATATAGTCGCCTCTTGTCTTAGAGTAAATATAGGAATGTTATTATTAAAAGCTTGGGTTATCTTCTCAAATATATCTATATCGTTCCAATAATCGTCTGAATTACGCATCAACTGTACCGCAAGAATCTTGTCTTTTGTAAGCCTAGATGGTTCTACTCCAAACTCTTCCTCTATACCAGACCAGATAGTTTCTGGAGTCCATACATCTTCATACAAATCATCCGGGGCTATCCAGTTATTGCCGAACAATCGACGCAGAAGGATTTCGTAAACCAATGGAGATATATCGTCTTCGACGAATATGACTCCTACTTTAAGTCTAGAAGAAGAAAGATCGTCGGCCGGTTTGTTTATGATGGTAGCGTAAGAAGTCTTTTCTTCGACCGATTCTGCCTCTTTTTGAAGATCTGCTTCTATAGGCGCAGCAGGGTCGGAGAGACGTGCCATAAACAGGCTCTCAGGAGTAGGTATGGTATCAGCGGGTATATACTCCTTACCTGGGACACCTATATAAAATTCAGAGTCTTTATCGCTCATGTCTATGCTGGTGTGGCGTTTGAAGTACCTATATCGTTAGCTACACGGCACAGAACTAACTTCTGTGGCAGGGGTAACGATTCAAAGATGGTAACTGGGTCACTTTTAAACGCTGACACAAACTCCTCGGTAAAGTTATTCTTTAAAACTGTAGGGTTCTCAGCTAGTATACCCAACTGATCTCCGGTAACTCTGTCATTTCCGTGTAGGAAAGTAAAGCCTGCTTCTTTAGCTAAACCAAACACGCTTTGGAAGGGGTCAGGTACTTGAGTATATTTATAGTCAAACCCAGCTCTACGATCTATCTCTTTAAATGCATCAACAATCTCGCTGTCCTCCAAGTCATTTACAGCCGATGCTAATTTATGAAGAGCTTCTCTGTGAGGTTCGTTCTCTTCAATATCATTTAACCGAGTTAGTCTAAGGTTTATGCCAACATTTAAATTCTCTTCAGACCTTTGATTAGAGGCATGTTTAGAAATAAATTCGCTAGGACTAACACCCCAAGCCTGGCATCTGGTAGACAGTTCTTTGGCTACCTCACGCTTGTTATCAGGAGATAGTGTATGAGCCATCTTCTCAAATTCTTTTATCGAACTTGTAGCGGCTTCTTTTGTAGAAGTACTGAACAGACCCTCTTCTTTATAAGCAAAGTTCTTAGGAACACTTGCTTCTTTTAACAAATAACCTGAGAGATCATCAAGAGAGTAATCGTTCTTATCCCTAACCACAACATTTAAGGTATCTTCGTCAGCATTAAACTCGCTGATCATTGAAGGAACTTTTAACCCAAAACTTTTACATGCTTCAGATAAATTTACAGCCGCTGTTTTAGCAAGAGCTGTAGGTATATGCCCAGTGCTTGCTGCGAAATAAACTAAAGAAGCTAAAGTCGTCTCTGGATTTATACAAGCGAACTTTCTAAGCGTCTCACCTTTACCTGCTACTACAAGAGCGAATGCAGAATCAGGGAGTTCTTTATAATTAACCTCGGCTACTTTCTGCATTACAGCAGGGCCGAGAGATGGACCTAAGTTGCTTACCAGGATTTTACCAGTAGGATCGTCAGAGTGATCGAATAAACCTTCTAATGCCATGACTTTTGCCTCCGATTATGGATACAGGGTTTCATTATGATTCTCTACTAATAGCCTTCTAACGTCAAGTAAGGGTACGGATTTAATAGCATAAGATGTTTACACGCAGCAGTTTGTTACCCACTTTTAACCAAGAGGAGCTACACCTTACAATGAGAGATAGAGATAATCGAGATTACTGTTACAGTATGCACTACGAGGATGGTAATTCTGAATGTGAATACTGCTTCGAAAAATCTAGTTGCAGAACTGAAACTATAAACAATGAAGCATCGAGACCGTTGTTAAAGAAATCTAAGAAAGCGAAAGGAGCAGGCTCAGTATATGATACTCACCCATGTTATGGAACTTATGAAGAAGGTCACCGTGAGTGTGTTAAGTGCGCTAAACGGTCCTCTTGTAAAATATCTGCTTGGGGAGGTAATAGTGGTGCTACAGATATTGATCGCACAAACCATAACCACCCAAGGGAAATACCTCCTTTGCTAGAAGCAGTGGAAAGTAGACCTTTTAAAGAGGTAATGATTGAGGTAGCAATAAGATCTATTGAAAGGGCTATATCTGCCGCAGCTAGAGAAGTTTCAGACTATTTTCTAACCAGGAGATTTAAAGTTGCCAAAACGAAGAATATTACCCCTAAAAAATGATACTGCGTACAAGATATTCGACCTACTGTTGCCGAAGAAGCTGGTTAACGTACAGGTAGTTAAAAACTCGTTGACGTTTTTTCCATCTACAGGAACAGTTAGGAGTATAGCTATATGGAAAGAGACAGATACACACCTAATAGTTCCTCGTAATTTTTATACCCAGGAGCAGCTACTTAAAGCCGGTATACCTTTTGTAGACATAAGTGTCTATAAAGAATTTGAAAAGGTTAACGTACACTCGTCTATAGAACCCAGGGACGATATTCAAAGGGAGGCTCTAAAAGCTATAAGAGGTAAGGAAGGTACACTAGTTCTGGCATGTGGTAGAGGTAAAACGGCTATATCATTAAAGGAGGCACTAATCGCTCCTACTCACCCTATTATAGTAGTGGTAAATAAAACACAGCTTATGAGTCAGTGGTCTAACGAAATAGAAAAACTAACCCTCTGGGATAAAAGAGACATAGGGCTGGTGTCGGGAACCAAATCAATCAACGATAAAAATTTTCTAAAGCCTATCGTTATAGCGATGATACATACTTTAGCTTCTAGCCGTGGGAAAGTTAGTATGCGCTACAGGTTAAGATTCGGAACAGCTATCTATGACGAAGCACATCATGTAGCGGCCGAGGTATTCTCTAGAGCAGCGAATCTCTTTATAGGCCGTAGATTAGGTATAACAGCTACACACGAACGGTCTGATGGTATGGAGAAGATTTATCAGTATCATCTAGGAGAACCTCTATACATAAATCTGGAACAGCCGTTAAAAATAAATATCAGGTTTTTAAGAACAAAAACAGAAGTAAAGAATCTAGATGATTATGTAAATCTAGATACAGGACGTATTATATCCTCTAAGATTGTTAAATTCGTCCTCGAAGATGAAGATCGAAACTCTTTTATTTTACAAGAGGTTATGAAAGCGATTAAGGCAGGAAGAACTATAATGATCTGTACCCCTACAAAAGCTCACGCTGAATATCTACACGAACAGTTGACTAACCTTGGTGTTGATGCCAAGCTGATCTATGGAGTAGTTGGTAAGGGTAGGAGGGCTAAGCGACAACAAGATATAACGGAAGGCAAGGTCTTAGTAGCTACACATGAGTTAGGATACGAAGCGTTAGACAAGGAAGAACTAGACACTATTTTTGTCACCATACCTTACTCTAAACCGATATTCTGGAGACAGTTGTTGGGAAGAGCGCAAAGAGAGTATGAAGGAAAGAAAGACCCTCTCTGTATTGTATTCGAAGATCCGCTTATTGCCCCTACTTACAGCACAGCCAAGAAAGCTAAGAAGGTCTTAGCCGAAATGGGTTACGATTTTATATCAATCAAGGTTTAGGAGGCCTACAAAATGTCCAAACTATTTGTCATAACTGATTCAGTGGCTAGAGATTACATATCTGAACTTTCCGACGAAGAGGTGGGAACACTTAGATCCTCTTTCGGACAAAGATATGTTCTAGAGAAAACTGCCAGACTTTTGGTTCAGATGGGTATGGTTCAAGGCCCCCAAGGGATGATGGCTCAACAAATCACAGTGGTTCTATCACTAGAGCCTGGTATAAACGAACTGGTCAAAGTAGAAATAATGCCAGTGGCTCTACAAGAGATAACTGACTCCCCAGAGAGTCAGATTCGAAAAGAGTATCTAAGTTTTAGAGGCCGTAACAGTGGACTAGAATTCGCACCAGCCAACTCAATACCAAGACCTAAAAACCCCTAGGAGGAAAAAAGGGTGCTATTAACTAAACAAGAACGATTACAAGAACTTGAAGCCCAGTATAAAGATTGTAAGAAATGCTCGAACCTGTATCAGTGTAGACTAGACTCCAAAATTGAAGACGAGGAGTTAGGTAACACCGTTTTCGGTACGGGCAACTTAAATGCCAATATCCTGATCGTAGGTGAAGCACCTGGATTGGAAGAAGATTTAACAGGAGAACCTTTCGTAGGTCCATCTGGTAAGATGTTAGACAAACTATTACATCAAGTGTGTCTAATATCTAAAGATTCTCCCAGAACTGAAGTTTTGTACACCACAAATGTTGTGATGTGTCGACCTCCTAGTAACAGGAAGCCCACCAAAGATGAGATCACTAACTGTTGGAAACGTTTGTGTGAAACTATTTACATCATAGACCCTCTAATAGTCTTATTATTAGGGAACGTAGCTCTCTCAGCGTTCTTCGGTGATAAAAAAAAGATAACATCTTCTAAGGGAGAAATGCATACAGTAGAGATTCCTGGGATGTTCGGTCCAGTTCGTTACCCAGCCTTCCCTATATTTCACCCATCTTACTTACTACGTAATCCGAGTGAGAACAAAAAAGATGGTCCTATAGTATCTACTATTCTCGATCTACAAAAGATGTTGGCATCACTAGATACATTTCAAAAAATTGAGAACAAAATTGATATACCTATAAGAGATATAACAGAATTACGGGAAGGATAGAGATATGGGAAGGATAGACAAACTAATTCCTAAACCGATTAAGGAACACATAAAGGCTCTGAAGCGTGTACGGGGTTTCGAAGAAGATAATGCAGATATTCTAGAAGAATACACCCTGATACTTAATGAACTTAAAACACTTGAGGAAAAGTCAAAAACTTGGGTGAAGTCAAAAGGGATCGCTAGAGCGTTTGATGATATTGAGTTCAAATTAACAGAAAGAAAGACCAAGATAATTGATGTAAAAGCTTTGTTAAAGAAATTCCCTGGTCTAGAAACCGAGACTATAGACGTAGAAGGTAAAGACACCTCTATTATAGTGAAAGAAGCAAATCCTAAAGCCTTAACTATATGGGCAGACAATAACAATATTGACCTGTCGGACTTTATAACTGTAAAAGTCAGTAGTGTGGCAGTCACAATTGAGGAGAAGGTGCATGTCGAACAACAGCATAGTTAAGTTGAGACCTAAGTCTACTGAGAGAGTTGTAGGCTTCCTATCTGCTCACGAAGATGAATTAGAACGTGTGGCTATAATTGGTTTAACAAAAGACGGAGAGCACCTTATAGCTTACACAGAAACCAGTGTCAGCAGTCTATTGGGTGATCTAGAGATTCTCAAGGCAGACATTCTCAATGGAGGTTCTCAATGAGTGCATCTAAAATTACTGGAATAAGGCTTTCGTCTGTCCACATAAATGCCAAATCAGGTACCACTAATTGTGAGTATGAATTGATAGATGATAAAGGAGTATCATACGGAGCCGGTACATGGCCTTCTCTAACATCCAAAGAAGTACACGATGCTATACTGGTATTAGTAAAAAGTGCGATCAACGAACTGCTACCTGTCTTATTCGAAGATGTGTCACCGGCTACCGCAGAAGAACTAACTATTGATTTGAGGAAAAAGACAGATTTGAGGCGTAAAGCAGAAGAAATAACAGGAGAGGACATCTTTGCACACTTTGAGGAGTCTGAATTAGATGCCGGTTAACTGGGAGCTACTCTTAATCAGTAAGATAATTTATAGTGGACAACTGAAAGAGGTTATCAGACGAGGAATTACACCCGCTGACCTGACTAATCCAAACTGTTCCGAAGCTCTAGAGAAAATACTGACCAACTATATAGATTTTGGTACAGTACTTTCAAAAGAGATGTTCTTTGAAAAGATGGGTCCTGTCGAACTACCTAGGCCTACTAGAGATTCCCTGGAAGCTATTCTAGACCAAGTCCAGTCTGCTCTGCTGGAAAATGATATAAACAATCTACAAGTTTCTATAGCTGAAGTAGTAGAAGCTGAACCATTCTCTGCATTAGATAGGCTACAGGCAGGGTCTACTACTCTTTCTGGTAGGTACTCCGATCCAGATGATATGGTTATAGGCGATGGGATGAGTGAAGTACAAGAAGAGTACTACATGGTTAAGGAGCAGAAAGGACTCACGGGTATACCGTGGAGATTCGACATTCTAAACACCGAGTTGGGTGGTATACACGAAGAAGATTTTATTGTTTTTTACGCTCGTCCTAAAAATGCGAAGACATGGATGCTACTAGCTGAGGCAGTACATAAGTTTGAGAGAGGTTATAAAACGTTAATAGAGACAAAGGAGATGTCTAAAAAGGCTTTAATGCGTAGGTGTGCTGCCATTATTGCTAAACTTGATTACCGACGATTCAGACAAGGTAAACTCACTACTCTGGAAGAACAGCGTTTCAATCAAGTAGTAAAAGATATCTCTAAGAACAAACGGTTGATTATCAGCGCCCAAAAAAGCGGAGGTCGTAGAAGACAGTCTGGCGGCGGTGTAACAGCATTAAGAGCTAAAATTGAAGAGGTCTCTCCAGACATAGTGTTCTTAGACGGTATCTATCTTATGCGCGATGACCGTAGCACCAGTAAGACTTCTGACTGGAGAGCTATGTATAACATCACTCAAGACCTTAAAGAGTTAGCTCAGTCCACAAAAATACCTATAATAGGTACTACCCAACAAAATAGGTCTGCAGTTAAAGCTAAAAATAAAGGTGGGTCTGATGTAGATGATATAGCGTACGCAGACAGTTTTGGTCAGGATGCCGATCTGATTATCAGACTACGGTTCAACAAAAGTGAGGGCTACATAGATTGGGTACTAACTGGTGCCAGAGAGACTGCTCTATACGGATTTAGAGCAAGAGCTAGGCTGGCTCAAGACCTAAGATTCTTAGGCCTGATTGAAGAAAACTACGAAGAAGACCAGAACCGGAAAGATGGTGTTAATGAGAAACGTACGGCAGATGTATATAACCCAGGAGAGTTCGACGAAAGTGATATGGACTTAACAGTAGAGATGGGTAGAAGGAAAAAACCTAAGTGAGTATAGAAGATCTGGTATATGGTTTCTCTGAATCCAACCTAGATGGGTATAAAGTGACCTCTAGTGGTAACGTTATATCGAGATGTCCTTTTCCTTGGCATGACGATAATACGCCTAGTTTTACCTTAAATATTCATGAAGGAGTCTTTAACTGTTACGGATGCCATACTGCAGGTCCATTCCAGTACCTATTGAAATTAATGAACTCACCGACATCTGTAATCAACAGAGCAGCTAAAATTATATCAGAAGACACTCAAGACAAAGACATAAAGAAGCGTATAAGAAGGAAGAACGAACGTTACGAATTAATTGAGGCCCCTGTTATCCCAGAATCCTACTTAGGTCTGTATGACTTTTGTCCTACAAACCTTATCGAGATGGGTTTCAAAAAAGAAGTGCTTCAGAGATTTGAAGTAGGTTTTGACAATAAAGGGTATCGAATAACTTACCCAGTGAGAGATCATCAGGGTAACTTACGTATCGTTTATGCAAAAACTATTTTACCTAATATAGTCCCACAACTAGTGATGTATGACCACTTGTACGATATCGTAGAAGCTAGTAAAGACAAAATTATCAAGGGCGGTTATCTATATAATCTTCACAGAGTCTATCCTAAGTTACTCTTAGGAGATCTTAAAGAGATAGTTGTAGTAGAAGGTCAGAAAGATTGTATATGGCTTTGGCAGAAAGGTGTGCACAACGTAGTCGCTACATTGACTTCGGTTATTACAAATCGACAGCTGGAGCTACTAGGTATGTTTGATTTGAAAGTAATACTGGCATTAGATAACGACGAAGCAGGTCAGGAAGGGACTCTCAGATCTTTAGGTAGACTTCTAAAACGAGCTGGTATAAGGGTAGAGATAGCATCATATCCAGAACACAGGAAAGATGCTGCACCAGAAATCGATGCACAAGGAGAAGTTAAAGCTGGTATGACTAGAACAGATATAGAAACTCTCTTAAAACAAACGGTGACCCCATTGGTCTATAAAACACAAACCAAGAGAAAGAAAAGGAACCAACTAAATGAACAAGTTCAAAACCAAGGCACAAAAGAATCTAAAAGGTTCTGGAGGTAATTTTCCTAAGTGGCACGGAATCCCCGCATTCTGGCCACCAAAGAAAGATTCTGACTCAGCCAAGGTCAGATTTATAAAGAACGAGATTACCATCGAAGTCCCTTACGGTGACGGTATAGATACAGATCTCTTCTCCTATAAAGAGCATTGGATCAACAGACCCAGCAAAGATGGTAAACGTAAAGGCTTTAACATGATCTGCTCGACAGATACAGACAAGCAAGGAAGATGCCTTAGCTGCCATTACGCATCTGCAGGTAAAAAACACATCAGTCCGTTTAGGATTATGACTCCCCTACAACTGATCGACTATACAGTAGGGCATCTAAAGCCTAACGACGATTCTAGTAAGAAGCCTCGTTTCGAACCCTGTACCATGTCCAGACCCTGTAAAGGCAGTTGCGAGAAGGATATGGACATGACTATCGCTGGTGCCCGTATGTTAACTCTCGGACCATCACACCTGTCGCACCTCGGAGAGTTTCAAGAACACATAGGTAAAACCTGCAGAAGTTGTGGAGGAGATATCCATGTAGTATCTTTTGACTGTCCAGCCTGTGAAGGAGAGATAGTTTCTGCTGACGATCTAACTGAATGGTCACCCAAAGAAATTAATGAGTTCTCTGGTCGTGAGGGTTCTTGTTCTCACTGTGACTACGAAGGTACACCGGAGGAAGTCATAGACTGTGAAAGTTGTGATAATCCTGAACGCACCGAGATTTATGATGTCGACGTACACATAAAGAAAGCCGGTGAAGGTACACAATCGGCGTTACAACTCCAGAAATCGGGTCAGACAGGAAGGCTTGGTAAGGAGTTCAAACAACATATCGAGTTGTTCGAGTTCCAAAGCATATTGGTAGCGCCAACACTAGACGAGCAAGCTGCTATACTCGGAGAACCAAATATCTTCGAGGGTAGTAAGTCGTCAAATTACTAAACCACACGACGATCTAGATAGGGGTAGGTTTTCCTACCCCTATCTTCTTCCAGGAGTTAATTAATGTTTACCCCACAAACTTTTGTGGCGGATTCGTTTGAGCTAGTTGCTCTTAAAGAACATTCCGCTAGATTCTGTACAAGGTTAGCCGAAGCTCTAGAAGAACTAGACACATTGACCGGAGTAGAAGTCAAAGAAGACTTCCTACAAACAGTCTCTAAATACAGAAGTAATGTAGAACTGGATGTGGCAGTTATAGCTCAACGTAAAGACCTTAAAAGTGAAGTATTGTCTCTCCCTGCATATGAAGAATTAGGTTTAGGTAAAACAGACACAGTCAGAACGGACATCGGAAATAACAAGCTGTATACCCCAATACGGTCTGAGATGTTTAGGACTATAGCTATCAATCCACAACTACAAATTAAGTTGTACAGGCAAGCCTCAATAACTTCTCCACTCTTAGTGAGAGGTAAAGACTTACTAGGACTAATCAAACCCTTAGAATACCCATACGAGATACAAAAAAAGTTATGGGCTGATAAAGACGCACTCTCAAAACTTCTACAAGAGGTATAATATGAAGTTTGTAAAACTTCCTGACCCAATAATTATAGATACTAGAGAAGAGGTAGACTGGTTACTTGAGCAGCTTGTAGATGTAAAATTGGTTGCGATTGATACAGAAACTGACGGCGAATCTGTAAAGAAAAAAGTATCGGCAGTAGGTAAAGATAGAATTTACTGTTGGTCGATGTGTTGGGGGATTAAGAATAGGATTCTCCTTACTAGACGCACAGTACATATGATGAAGAAGTGGTTAGAAGATCCATCTGTCGACCTCATAATGCACAATGCTAAGTACGATATGCACGTCTTTGCCAATCACGGAATTATGTTAGGCGGCATACTCTACGATACCTTTATGATGGATTGTTTAGTAGACGAGAACCGCTACGGTAGTCATAACCTTAAGAGTTGTGCCACTGATTATCTAGGTCTACAGATGGTCTCTTTTAAAAAGCTGTTCGGGAATGTTCCGTTACATAAAGTTAAGCCTGACGTGCTAACCGATTATGCCACAAAAGATGCTTGGGCTACCTACATGTTATTCAGGTGCCTTCGTATCCTGTTAAAGCTCATAGATTGGCAAGACAGCACCTACTGGGATTACTACGTACAGTACGAAGTACCATACACTCGCGTACTTTGGAATATGGAACGTAGAGGTATCTCTGTCGATATTGATATGTTGGCCGAAGTCGGTAAGAAGATGGCTAAGCGTATCACCGAAATAGAACGAGAGTTTACTAAATTGCTAGGTAGAATTGTAAACTTGAATTCACCTACACAATTAATAGGAGCATTGTACGGAGATGTTAACCCAGAAGATGATGCTGATGCTAAAGGTTTCGGTTTGCCTATTCTCAAATGGACTAAAGGAGGTAAGTCAGGAAATAAACAGCCATCGACAGCTGCCGGTGTATTAGAAGACTTAGCTGAAAGAGGATACGAGCCTGTGAAACTATTGTTGGAACACAGGGAACTCTCTAAAGCAAAAGGAACTTACTCTGATGGTCTTACTAGAAATGCTAAAGATCACATAGAGCATCGGATACACACGAGCTTTAACCAGGGTGGTGCTACTACAGGGAGACTCTCAAGCTCTCAACCAAACCTGCAGAATGTACCAAGACCTGGGTCTGATCAGTTTGGTCTTAGAAAAGCTTTTGTACCACCTCCTGGTCGCGTTCTAGTTGCTGCTGACTATGGGCAGATAGAACCACGTCTTACTGCACACTTCAGTCAAGACGAGAATATGCTATCAGCTATTAGAGATGGCCTAGATAACCACAGCTACACAGCAGCTCTTATGTACGGCCAAGACTATGATGAAGTTATCTCAGCTAAGAACGCAAAAGAGAGTGGGGAGCAGCTAACTCCTAAACAGAAGGAACTATTGGAGTTCAGAAACCAGGGAAAGATTACCAATCTAGCTGTTACTTATGGTCAGCAAGATAATTCGATGGCCGCTAATTTAGGAAAGTTTGTCGAGTACACAGATAAAGAAACCGGTAGAGTAGAGAAACGTCCTGACAAGCAAGCTGCTCAAGAAGCTAGGAAGAAATACTTTGACGGCTACCCGATGGTGTATGAGTGGATCCTTGATGTACAGATGGAAGCAGAGACACAAGGCCGGGTGTTCTCTCTATTAGGAAGGTACCGCCGTTTAAACGTACCTGATTCAGTCTTCGCAAATAAGGATGGTGTCACTAGAGAGACCTACAAATCCATGCAGGAGAGGGCGAGTATCTTTCGACAAGCTGTAAACTTCTTACCTCAAGGTTCTGCAGCAGACATCATCAAATGCGCCATGATCGAAATAGAGAATAATGAACGTTTACGTGAACTAGAAGTTGAGATGTTACTCCAAGTACATGATGAACTAGTGTTCTACATGCCAGACGATGAGAGAGCAGACGAAGCTATGGAAATCATTGAGAAAATTATGATTTCACAGTTCTCTGACATCCTCACAATCCCTCTAGTAGTCGATATCCACAAAGCTTATGCATGGGCTGATGCCCATTAAGGAGTCAATTATGAAAACATATATGTGTTACCTAATCTTCTCTGAGTCTGGTATTAAACGTCAGACAAGAAATAAACCTAGTCTGAAGGCTGGAGAGTATGCAGTACAGGTCAAACTGAATCTACCTAAAGGATTTCTTAATAGAGCCTTTCCTGTAGCTTCTGTGACTATACCAGAAAATGCTATAGTCGAACCTGAAGTAGAAGTCTCTGTAGTTAAAGAGACTAAACCTAAACAGAAGAAGAAAGGATAAATCATGGAAAAATTAGGAGTAGATCAAGGTCAAGATGATCTTACTAAACAAGGAACATCGGACGTATTATGTCCCGAATGTGGAGTAAAAATGGAACAACACGGACAGGTTATGAAATGCCCTGTCCACGGAACCGAACCTTTAGAGAAGGGATCAAAGAATGTCGCCAAGGACAAAAAGTAAAACCCCTGTCAGCCGAAGAGCTTCTAAATTTAAAGCTGCACAGGATTTAGTAGATCAGCAGAACGCTGAACTCAAGAAGCGTAAGATTAAGGCAGAGATAGTAACTGCTGATGAGATGGTCAACACGTTCACTGAGAGGACTTCTACAGGCCTTCTAGGACTAGATCTTATAGTGGGAGGAGGTCTACCTGACGGAGCTGTGGTTCAATATAAAGGTAAGCCTTCTTGTGCTAAGACTACAGCCGCCTACAGACACGCTGCAGAGGTTCAGAAGAAGTTCGGTGGGTATGCTGTCATAGGTCATATAGCTGTTGAGCACCCAATAGACAAACCTTGGGCTAGACGTAACGGGTTCCTTGTAGCATACAGCGACGAAGAGATAGCCAATATGGAGAAAGTACGTGGTGCTCAATTTAGTAAAGCTGTCCTAGCTACTCTTAGAAGTCAGATAGGAGCATTCTACGAAGTCCATGCACTAACAGGTGAGGACCAACTGCAGATACTTCTTGACTGGGTAATGTCGGGTACTTTCGATTTGATAATCTTAGATTCAATTGGAGCATTGACTACCAGACATGCAATGGAAGTAGATCTTGGCGGCGAAAAACCTGGTGACGGTGTTCCTCTAATGATGACTTCTTTTACTAAGAAGCTACACTCAGCTCTTAATATGAAAGCAGACGACGGTGAACCTAACAGAACTACAGTATTAGGTGTTAATCAGTTCCGAGAAAAGATTAATACGATGGGCAGAGGACCTACAAAAAGTTCACCGGGAGGTAACGCTTGGAAACATATAGCTTCTCTGGATGTAGAATTCTCCCACATAGAGTCAGGAAAGCTTTATGATGGCACTAAAAACGATCCTAAAACTTATCACTTGTGGGGGAAAGAGATCAGAATACACATCGGTAAATCTAAGAACGGTGCTCCTGAAGGCGGGATAACTAGTATCGAGCTTATATTAAATAGGAAGAACCCTCATAACTTACCAGTAGGTTCTATAAACCTGGCGATGAGTATACGTACTGCAGGCGATAGATTCGGATTGTTTAAAATTAAAGGTAGGAGCAATGAGATAGTCAAAGAACATAAAGTGTTCTTTAAAGACAAGCTCCCGGAAGGTCACTCTATGGTATGGACAAGTAAGGGAGACCTATTAGCAGACCTCAATAAGTATAGAAAGTTTAGAGATTATGCCCATCATTATATCTTAGAACTTTCTAATGTTAGACAAACAGGGATAGGTATTGAAGAAGATGACGAACCACAAGAGGAAGAAGTCGGACAGGCTGACTAAGCAGCTTGCTTCTAAAATAGGTGCTAGAGTAAACATTAATAGCGGAGCGTTCCACACAGATAAAGGTGACCTATCCCTAGAAGATGACTACGGAGAATCCTGGAAAATAGAGCATAAGTATACTGACGCGGCCCACTACACCCTAAAACTATCGACGTTCTTAAAGGCGGAACAAGAAGCTAAAATAACAGGCTCACACCCAGTGATGGTTATTGAATTCACTGGGGGCAGAAGCAGCCTCAAAAGATCTCTGGCAGTGTTAGACGGTTCTTGGTCTAATGAGATACAAGTCTCAGAAGAACTAAGCACAGACAAAAAATCTGTGAGGATTTCCCCGTCTCTAGTGTCCATTAAAAAACCGCTAAAGATCTTATTCGAATCAGATAAGAGAACGCTACTACTTACTACAGCCATAGAATGGCAACAATTACTCGAAAGAGATAACTAAATGTTTAACGAAGATGACGTAATACAGGTATACCGTAGCTTATTGAGTAATCTTGGATACACACCTAGGTTCACCCAAGAGGATGCCATCAAGCGAGTAACACAAGCACTTAATGATTACGACGATGTGATTCTAGAATCACCGACTGGGTCAGGTAAGAGTGTTATAGCTATGGTGTTTGCTAAATACATCAGTGATACGCTCGAAGGTAACTCATTTCTACTGACACCTAGAAAAGAATTACAGGATCAGTATAGTGAGTCTTTTTCTGACAATGTATTTGTGTTTAAAGGAGCTGCCAACTACCCATGCCACTTAGGCATATCAAGTGGTATACCTGATGCTGATTGTGGACCGACAGCTCAATGTGCTAAAGGAGGCTTCGGTGGTAGAAATTATGGGTGTTGTATTGGAACACCGTTAGCTGAAGTAGATTTTCCGCTAGGTCCTGTACCTTTAAACACACAAGATCTTGACTCAGAAAAAGTGTACTGTAATTATTTGTACAATCGTCATCTGGCATTACAGAGTGAAATACTGGTTATGAATTTCGCACTGTTTCTATCTCATGTTAATTACACAGGTATCTTCCATAAGAGGTCTCTATTAGTATTAGACGAAGCCCATAGATGTGAAGAATGGTTAGTTTCATTCGCAGGAGTAAAACTAAACGAAGATAGACTTAAGAGATTAGTTCCAGACCTTGATATACAATCTTTATCTCAATACATTGAAGCTGTAGCAGATGATGACCCTTTAGGATCAGCTTTTATGAAAGACTGGTTAGGATCAGAATTACTTAAAATACGTAAAATAGCTGAGATAATGGAAAAAACAGGGGGACGCCCCTCAGATATACATTACCTATTATCTGACGTAATACCTGGACTGTCTCTTATGAATTCATCACTAGATCATACGAAATGGGTAGGTGACCGTGTAGAGATTATATCTAAAGGGTTTAAAAATAAAATTGTTTCGTACAACTTTTCTCCAGTATTTGTAGATAAGTTCGCTAAATATATGTTGCTAAATAAGGCACCTAAAAGATTATTTATGTCGGCCACTATCTTGGACTCAAGAGCGTTTTCAAAGTCTCTCGGTATAGAAGAGCACGCATTTGTTAGGATCGCTTCAGAGTTTCCTGCAGAGAACAGACCTTTCATTATTTCAAATACAATAGGATCTCTTGCTTACCCTAAAAGAACTGACGAGAAGATGGCGAAAGTAACTAAAGAGATATGTGACATTGTAGAGCACCATTCTGATTGTAAAGGTATTATTCACACACAATCCTACAAGGCGACTAATATAATAAGTAACGCTTTAAAGGAAAACTCTACTACTAGAGATAGGGTAATCACTCATCTATCTGGTGCTAGAAGACTAAACATGTTCAAAGAGTATACCGAACGAGAGGATAACCCTGTATTTATTACACCATCTTTTACCGAAGGAGTTGACTTAAAGTTTGATCTGGCTAGATTTCAGATTATGGTCTTTGTACCTTACGCCAGCATTAGTGATAAACGAGTAAAAGTAAGGATCGGACTTGGCGGGTGGCCTTGGTATAACTGGTTAACAGCCCTGTCAATAATGCAGACATACGGAAGAATTGTACGTGACGTCGAAGACACAGGTGTTACGTACGCACTTGATGAAAGATTTACCGATTTTATCAGTAGACACAACAGTTTGTTTCCGGACTGGTTTACAGAGGCAGTAGAATATTATGAGTAAAGCTCTAAGAAAAGCAGTACGAAACAGGAGTAAAAGGAAGTTAGTAGGTTTTACTGATGAAGCTTTAGAGATAGTGTCTAATCTAGATAAAGCACTTCTAAAAGATGTTGAAGAAAAGAGTATCAAACACAAACGACGCACAGGAGTATTCCATCCTAGTGAGATAGGGTCTATGTATCCTTGCAATAGACGATTGTACTATTCTTACCTGGACGCTCCACGTATAAATCGCTTCAGCCCACAACTTCATAGAATTTTCAGAAATGGACACACTGTACACGACAGGCTACAGTACCTTTTTGGTAAAGCTTATCCAGGAAATTTCGAAGCAGAAGTCCCTGTCTCTGTTAAAGAGTATGAAATATTTGGACATGCAGATGGTGTATTAACAACAAAAGTAGGAACCTTTGTTATTGAGATAAAAAGTGCAGCTAGTGGCTCATTGGCAAGTTTGACTAAGCCTAAACTATTCCATGAAAGACAAGCTACTTGTTACGCTAAAGGTCTTGGGTTAAACAGAATACTGTTCTTGTATGAAAATAAAGATAACCAAACCCTCATACCCCTATTTGTTAACGTCAGCGATATTACATGGGGTAGTGTCGAAAAACTAATAAACTCTGTTAAGTCTGATATTGAGAAGGGGGTACTGCCTTTAGTCAATAAAGGTTCATGGTGTACTACCTGCGCCTTCTTAACTCAGTGTAAACAAGACAACAAGGAAGGATAAATGGCAAAGTTACCACTAGGTCCACGAGACCTCTCTAACGAAAAGATATGGTCAGAGGCTCAAGGAAGGTACTCACAAGTATCTAATATTGAAGAAGAGCTTCACAGCTTAGGTCTAGAGCTTCCTACACTACCTCATGCCCTACAAGTAAATTTTATCGAATATACAAATGAAGGTATGGGACAGCCCAAAATACCTACAGATATATCTCGATTAACACTGTCTCAGATCAGTACTCTTCAAAGCGTCTTTGCTGAATGGTTTGAATACGTGGTTATATTAAACACGAAGTTCAACGTACAACTAAGTGCGTTAGAAGAAGTCAAAGATCTTACTTGGGCTGCGATCAGGAAAGAGCATACCGATAAGAGTATGACTGTGTCAGACAAAAACGACGCTGTTAGAACTGATATCAGGTATGTAGAAATCAACGCCGAGTATTTGAAAATGAAGTACTTACATAATGTAGTAAAGGGAATAGCCACTGCTATGGAACGAGGACTAAAGGTAATTTCCAGGGAAATTACTATTAGGTCCAGCTCATACGATACGTCGACCAAGATGAAATCTCCGGAGGCAGTAAAGAGAGGTTTGACTAAAAGGAGTAAGGGAGTAGCTAACACTGCAGTTTCCAGAAGGGGTGCCCGTAGAGATGGAGAATAAGACACTAGTATCCGACTTCTTTATACCGTTCATGCCTCCTAGTGCTAATAAAGTGTACAGCCACAACTGGGTTATGAAGTACACTTATCTTTCTACTGAGGCTACTGAGTTTAGAAGTAAGTTTAGAAACCATGTTATAGACAACTATTTGAAGGAGACTGCTCTAACACCTTCCTCTTTCCCTAAAGACAATGTGCCTTATCGAGTAGTGATCTGCTTCGTAATACCTGACCTGATCAATAAGGGATGGCCTAAGACGAAAACCAAGTACAGGCGTAAAGACCTCAGTAACTGGGTGAAACTGTTAGAAGATTGTGTTAAAGACTTATTCGCTTACGATGACTCGCAAAACGTACAAATAATACTGGATAAGAGAAGAGGTAATAAAGATTTGTGTGGAGTTAGAATACAGATTTTTGAACTAGACCCAGAAGATGTAGACACCGTGATCGTAGACGAGGACCACTTAACGGAGATTATAAATGGCTGGAAATGACAAACCAAAAAAGATAGGTACTAAAGAACGAGGAGCAGCTATAGCTGTTGCTGAACACCTACTTCAACGTCTAGAATCTATTGGAGGTTCACTAATCTCTATAGGCGACGACGATGACATGCAGCACCAGATCCTCAGACAATGGGGTACTGAACTAATGGGTCTAGCTGAAGGTTTCTCTCAAAATATACAAGAGCTTTCTAAGGTATTTGTAGAAGAGCAAGCTGAGAAAGCGATCAAGAAGATTGCTGCCTCTAAACGTAAACGAGAACGTGAGTTAGAAGCCTTAATACTAGACGAACCAGGCTTAGATTTATGTAACAAAACCGAAATCTTACAGATACTGGGTATGCATGGATACTTCATTTCTAGAAGTACCGACCTAGAGACTTGTAAGAAAATTTTAAGAGGGGAGAAGGATGTAGAAGAGTTCAGTGTAGTAGACCAATTGAAAGGTACTATAAACAATCTCATTAGACAGGACTGGAAGAACATGGAAGGCCAGTTGTCGTGCGATGCAGATTGTTATATGTGCCCAAGTTGTAAAGTAACTGAGTGTTATTTAGATAATAAGGCGCACCTAAATGGCCGTCCAGATATGCCAAAATTCAAACTCTAAGGAGAACATATAATGTCTAAGAAAAAAGGCAGTAAATTAGCCCAACCAGATGTCACATTGGAGAGCCTTGAAGATGGTTCCTCTACTCGTATAGACCTCAACCGCTTCCTCATATCGAGAGGTATGAAATACAGTGAGGAGGTAATGGGTATGGATCTAAAGGAAATGAAGAAGAAAGCTGCTGAATTCATAGTTAAGGAATCAGAAGCAGATGGTCAGAAAGAAGATCCTGAACCTAAGAAGAAAGCTGCTGGCAAAGAACAGGAAGATAAGCCTAAAGTTAAACGAGAACCTCGAAAGAAGGCTGTAGAAGTTCCAGACGACGCTATAGCGAAACTACAAGAAGAACTAGCTGCAACTAAGTCTGAGTTAGCAGCCTTCCAAGTTAAAGTTGTAGACCTACACGTATGTGTAGATCAGTTAACCGACTTTGTCGGAGAAGCTCTTGGATTCGAGAGACCGAAAACCGAATCTGCAGAAGAAGTAAAATCTACTACCAGGAAGAGAACACGAGGTGCTGCTAAACAAGCAGTAGAGTCTGAAGAGTATGGAGAACAAAATGACCCAGGCGGCGACGGAGAGTATGTGGAAGGTCAAACACCGCCCGATGTTAGACTCACTGACGAAGAACTCAGGGATTTGACTATACCTGATGATTTGAAGCACCTTGACCTAGAAGGATTGATCCAATGGACTGGACTTAATCTAGGGATCGAGTATGATGAGGGTGACACCGATTATGAGAGTCTAATGGTACAGATAGACAACTACCTAGCGGATATGTTTGCCTAACATTAGAGCACGCCGCAAAGGGAAGGGAGAGTTTCGACTCTCCCTTTTCTTTTAGCTACTAGGATTCTTGTCTGTTACTACTAGGCTCTTTGCTCCGTAAAGACTTCCAGCTGCAGCTGCGGCTAAATACTCACCGGGTATAGTTACCTTACCCATTTTCGGTAATTTGATAGTAACCGGCCTAACTGATTTTTTAGTCTTGAGTATTGCTCTACCTATACCAGTTGCTCCTGCAGCTACACCAGCACTTAGACCTACGTCTTTCAGAACCTTATTAACTTTCTTGGGTGGAGAGATATCCGCACCACTAGGAGCAGCCTCTATGTACACAGGAGTCTTGAATGTTCTTGGAGTGGAGAGGGTGAGAGGTTTATTAGAAGATTCAGCGGTCTTCATTAAACACTCAGCGAATTTATCCCAGTTGCTCATAGCAGTATTATCGCAATCAGGAGAACAGTTGTAAAGCTAAAGGAGCATGTACCACCCCAACCAAGGTATAACCACATACCGTCTTCAACACCTTCAGCCTCTACTTCAGCCAATTCATCTACCTTTTCTTTAAGGAACTCGTTATACTTACCCAGGCGCTCATTATCTTTGTCGAGGACTTCAATAATACCATCCTTGGTTTCTGATATCCGAGAGTCCAACTCGCTTCTCTTTTTTAGCGTACCGTTTTCGATTCGGAGTAGTTTATACCCTTCTTCGAATAGTCTAAGTTGTTTATACTCCTCAAACGAATAAGCTTGCACAGTCTTATTATCTATAACAGCCCTCTTCCCTACAGGAAAGTCCTCTGCTAAGGAATTGGTCGCTAAGACCAGTATACTGATCGTAGTAATTAAACCCGGTCCAAGTCGTCCCATGATTTGGCCTTTTTAATGTCTTTGATAGTAGCCTCAATACCTGCTTCAATGTTATTACTAGCATTCTCTGTAGCTTCTTTTTGGTCTTTGAGATTACGTATTCTGTTATCCAGAATAGATTTAGCCTTAACAGTATACGCAGCAGCCTTAGCCTCTTGGATGGCTCTAATATTAACATCATTCGTTAAGAGCTTCTTCTGTAAAAGAACAAGCTTCTTTTTACGGAAGTAGTTTAGAACGACAAGACCGGCTACCAGTATTGTCGCAACCACTCCAGCGTTTACCTTGTCTGTCATTTTTTATGGCTTTCCTTCGACGACTTCATATCATTAGACATTTTACCTATAGTCGGACCTAACACTACCTGTACAATAGCAGCTTGCCAAACCACACCAGCTGTTACAAGACCTAAAACCGCTGCTGTAGTACTAAATAACATATTTAGTATAGCTGCAGAATAAGGAACTAAGGAAGGGCTTACCTTCTCAAGTAGAGTACCAAACTGTTTGTGTACTTTATATTTCTTACAGACCTGTGTGAGTAGCTGTACAACTACTATAGCAATAACTACAAAATCTCCTCCTGGGACGATTTCGATCAACTTATTTATTAGTCCCATTTCCGTAGCTTCTGTGACAGCATTTACAGCTGCCCACACTAACGCCGGAGATATAGCTAAAAATGTCAGAGCTAGGTAGGTTATTTTTTTCATTTTGTTTTCCTATACTATACGGGTTTCAGCACTAGGTATTAAACAATTCACAAGTCTCTGAGCTTGTTCAGCCCCAAGATTTCTAATTGCTGCAACAAGCTGTGCCGATAATACTTTAGGAGCTTCAAACTGTTTTTGTAGTTCTAAAGCTCTATCCTTTACTTCGTCAAGTGTCTCTTCCACGAGGTAACCTCTCTTTTATGGTTGTTAGAAATTCCGATAATACTTCTGTATTACTTTGAATTGTAGCTAGTGCTTGAGACTGTAATCCCCTCATAGCTTCAAATATTTCTCTTACATCAGAGGCCCATTGTTTACGCTCATCAGCACCAGTCTTAGCCAGGGCCTGCATAGTTTCGTTTAACTCCTTAATAGTTTCACGATGAGATAACCTTTCACGCCAACGGAAAACCTCTACCACCACCACTGTGATAAGAACAGGTCCACCGATCTTTAGAATATCTAATATTGTACTAGGGTCGTCCATACGATACTACTCTTCTGTGTCAGGTTTCTTTTTCTTCTTCTACATTATCTATCTTCTCTAATACTTCTAGAGCTTGCATAGGCCAGTCTTGCTTGTTTCCAATTATATTTTTGAAGAATTCAAACTCAGTCGGATTAAATTTCAGATCTACTGATAGGTTATCTTTCCAACGTGCTTGTCCGTTAGGAAGCTCTTCATACATAACCCCGTCTTTTTCGTCATCAGTTAGTTGAAGTATATCTAATATACTTCCTCCTTGTCTTAAAAGAATGAGTGATCCTTTCAATTCGTTAAAGGCTCTCGATAGTAATATCCTTTCAGCTACAGTTAGGTTTAGTGTTATAGAAGTCATAGTGGGCCTTACTTTCTTTCCAGGGTTAGAGGTTTAATGTGATGTTAGGGTTTACGGGTTTACTTTTAACATTGTACTTTCATTTTGACCTCGTTGAACTATTACATCAACTTAGCAATTAAAATTCTTCTATCGAAACGTAATTAGACGTTGTGCTAGCTAAGATGATTCGCGTACTACCTGAATTTTGGTATATTCTAATATCTATCCACTCTTCGTTCAGCAGTGACACAATGTCACAACCGTTAAGGGACGCCCTCCACGTTGCAGGAGAGCTGGTAAGTTCGTTTCGCGTTAACTGTGAATACGGGCCATCGCTTTTATATATCCATAATTGAATTTGCTCGCCCGCACTCCAAACACTCGACGTCTCAAACTGCACTGCTGCGTTTACACGAACTTTCATGTCCCGGTCAGCAGTGAATTTCCAGTGGTTAGTTTGATCGTCTGGAGGACTGGCTATTGTGACTCGATCAGTCCCCGGATCATCAAAAGTTTTGGTTTTGAAATCTACAACAGTATAGATTTGATGAGTTATACTTTGACCCCCGTTAATTATATAACGGGCGGACACTAAATCCATTTTAGGAGTTGTGACAGCTAAATCCTCGATAGCAACCGTCGGGACTGAATTAGCGCCAAGATCGCCGCCCTTGCCCACTGTATGATCGTGAACTTTTAAGCTCGCACCGGCATCAATTAAAAAATCTTCGCCAACACCTACTTGTAAGGATCGATTGCTTAGAACAGTTGCGGATGATCGGATAATTGCTGGCAAGTTGTTGTCACCGAGAAGCAATTGATTTAAATCATTTACTGCGGCAAGAATTTGAGTGCCGCCGCCAGTTTCTTTTGCGAGAAGAGTGACGTTGTTTGCCAGAACAAGAGATTCGGTAAGAACGGCAATTTTAGCTCCGGTAACTGCATCATCGACTAAAGCATCTGTATTTATCAGCGCACCGTCGCCGCCAATGTGGTCGTGCGAATTACCGTTTAATACGCCCTCTCCGGATGGTGCAGCACCAATGTCAGCGAGGGTCACGACATGAGGATTACCGGATACTACTCCTCTATGAGTCGTATTAGGCGTAATCTGAGCTTGCAACCCTGTACCACCATTGATTCTATAATCCTTTCCTAATGGGACATTTATCGAATCACCCGCCTCAATCCGAGCTGAAGTCTGGAGAAACAACGGAAGACTTGGATTACCGACAAGCACCTGATCGGAAGAGTCTACCCCAATAAGGCTATACGAGGTATCTTGAGCTGCATTATGTCCCTCAAGATAAACATTATTTTCTAGCAGAGGCCGGGCAGTAAACAGCACAATCCCTGCTGCCGTAGTCGGCGCATCTGAACGCAAGAACGATACGGCGTGAAGTGAATCCACGGTATCTGCGTCGGCTATACCAACAATAGAATCGGTATTATCTAATCTAAGTTTTAAATTATCGAATGCGCCATAAGTATCGGATAGACGGGCATTACGAAGTTCATCATATATCGGGACTAAGGTTCTAAAATTATTAAATGGGGTAGGTAGTGTAGTTTCATAAACTGTTTGCCTGGACCACTCTACTTTTAATCTGGCAAATTTCTGTGTATCTAATGTTTGACCCATGCCTGTGTTACGAATAAATACATCTGCTTCTATTGTAGTAGTACCTGTAACAGTAGCAGGTACTGTTACACTGCCCCACAGTTTATACCAATCCCAAACTGCACCGAATCCACTAGTAATAGTAAAAGCTACAACGTCTTGAAAATTGGCTCTACCGATATCATAGAACCTAAGCCCTACTTCTATAGGAGATCCTGGATTTGCCGATTGTGCATATTCAACTGATAAAAGTAACTCATCTCCCAGAACTAATGTTCCGGTAAAAATCGCGTAAGAAGGATCTGAAACAATATCCCATACTGCTGGAGCGCCAGTATTGAGTTTTAAGAAAGGATAAGCATTATTGACATTCGCAGCAATAGTAGTACCACCAGCATTATTAATCCAACCTTGAGGTACAGCTTGGCCTACACCTTCAATAAGCATAAAGTCACCATTGACAACCAAGTTAGGTGCTACTGGTAGACTTTGACCGTCTAAGTTTATTCCATTCGCTGTAGGAGGTGCTATTCTAGAAAATCCTGCTGAAGGTGTAGGGTCATCTACATGAGAATGTAGAGCTATACGAGCCTCGTGGTTAAAGAGGTCTTTATTGTCATCTACAGGTGTTTCTAACGAAGCGCCTTTTATGTCGACAATGGCTGAGATCAAATTAGCATCTTCTATTACACCAGCTATAGACTGTTTAATAAGAGCATCTGGAGGAAGAGTGGAGATATCTCTCTTAACACCGTACCTGAAGGCATACTTAACGCTAGACGGTATAAAATGACTGAAGCGTAAGTAAGGTCTAGGTTCTGTAGGCGAACCACTAGTTCCATAAAAACCATCAGCATTACCGTTTACAGTATTGCCAGCCGAATTTATACTGACATCGCCTATGACTAAATCCATAATTATCCAGTATTCGTCAGTAGTATTATCTGGATCAGCCCCGTTCCATCCTTCTACTGTTACCACACCAGCAATAAAGTCTGTGATTCGTTTAAACTCCCAAGTCCCGTCTAAGCGTGATAAATGTACATAACCATTATTATAAAGATCATCAGCCCCAGCTAAATTACCGCTGCTATCCTCTAAGGTAGTAGCTGTACCTCCACCGATCCAAGCACTTCCCCAACCTCCTGAAGATTTTACACCGTTAGTTTTGTCTCCAATACCTGGAACTGTAAGGTTAGCGTCGTCAGGATCTTCGTAGAATGTTAAAGCTACAGGAACTACTGGGTAAGGGTTGCCAGGATTGAGATCGTCTCTTAACAGAGTGACAAAGGTTGTAGTATCAACAATATCCGATAAGAGAATAGCGTTAGTGAACTCAAAAACATCTACCCAAATTTGATCGTCTAGAACCCTTAGAGACCACTCACCTACACTAGTTAGTTCTCCAGTGATATTAGGATAAGCTATAGGAGCATCCTCAACAGAGGACATACGTATATCTAGATTATTTGTGTTGTCTGCTAAAGCGTCGTGAGGACGGTTAGCGATAGTCTCATCAATTACGTTCTCGCCAGAACGTATCCAATCCTGTGACTGTAATTGCTGCTTCGTTTTAAACGCCATTATACTTTTATTCCTAGTTCTGTATCCAAACCGATACTTTCAAAACCGTAGGTTAGGGGTATGTCTAGCTGCTGGCCATAAACCAAAGAATCGAAGTCTATTACTTCTGATATACCACCATAACGGAGCACCGGACGCCCGTCAATATCCGTAAAAACTTGCCTAGCATAGGTTGGTCTAATGAGATGTGTAAACACTAGAACGTTCCTAGCAAAATCTTCCCAAGGTAGATTTAATGGACCCAATCGCACATTAAAGGTATGATACTTCTGAACTTCGGACATACCTAGGATCATATGCCGAGCTAACAGTATAACAAAATCATCCTCTACAGCAGAAGCACGTTTAGAAAGTTTAACTTCACCAGAACGGTAGTTGATTCCATAATCACTGTAGCGGGTTAAAGGTGTAGTAACTACAGCTAGCTTGGTCTGCCCAACTACAGGCTCTTTACCTATAGCGAAACTCCCGTCAAGTCCTAACTCTGCTATATTACCGCCAATAAATGTATAGGAATTAATCGTGTAGAGAACAGGTTCGGCTCCAGGCCCTTCTACAAACACTATACTAGAGCCTACTATACCAGCTGTAAAATTTGAGTCATCGTGCATATTTGCCGCTTGATAGTCTACTCGGATAGTCATTGCGTCAACGTCGACAGCAACAATCGAATCCTCTTTGTTAAGGCTGTACATACTAGCTAAGTATATATCTTCAGATTCTATGACAATGTTAGGTACGTAGAAGTGGCTCAGTTCAATGTAGCTGTAATCCATATCTGGAGGATTGGTAGTAGCTATTAAAAGAGTTAAATCTCCGTTAGTATAATCTACTGTGTAGTTAACAGTTTCCACTAAGACAGCAGCTCCATCCCTCACTGTTACGCTCCCAGGAATTATCGGACTGAACTGGGTTCTGTATGGACCTAACCCTCCACCGACCGGGAACTCTCCAGTTACCGTTATATCAGTCGCAAGACTGTGCCTTATAGACTCTAGTATGTACCAATCAGGGTCGTTTATATAATCACGTATTGTAACCGCATCTGCTGTCAATGGGGTGAATTTAGGTAAGATGTCTCCAACACTAAATTGCGTAAAAGAGTCTGGGAGGTATCCGTGACGCAGTCTGGTATCGTATTCATAGTCAATACCTTCTACAACGATAGTCCCTATACCATTCCCAGGGAAAGTTGTGTCAATCCTAGTAACCTCCCCTGCTACCTGTACAAATGGTTGCCCTATATTAATCTGGATTCCGGATTCGATGTTCTCAGGAGTAGGTCCATTTAAATAAACAAACCACAACCCTTGAACAGAATTTAGATACCTCTCAGAGTTCTCCTGAAACAACCCGACAGGCCAACCAAAATTATCCCTCACCACCTCTAAGTTTAAAAACGAAAACTCTGCCCACAATCCATCAGGATCTTCTTCAATAAAGAGATTTATACCTCCATCTTGTATAGTAAAATCTATCCCGTTCCTATAAATATTAGGAGGGTTCTCAGGAGTATCTTGGAAGTACGGTACCTCTACTACCTCTGGGTACACCGAGTAATCTTTGTAAATAAATCTAGAGATCGACGCATCCATAAAAGCATTAGTTAAAGGCTTGAAGAACGTCGAAACAGGATGTGTGAAAGAAGGTATAGAAAGATTGGAAATACCATAACTGTCGAGTATAATTTCTGCCTGTATTTTTATGCTAACATTAAAAACAGTGGCTCCAGCTAATCCTACAGCTACCCGAAATTCATCCCCTAAATAAGAACATCTAACTGTATAAGTTCTCTCATCTACAGTAAATACGTCAGGGAATCGTATAGTTTTCTGAACCCCTTCCTCGTCAACAACTATAGCCAATAAAGACCTGTCATCAGCTATAGCTACAGATGCTGAATTATTTAAATTATTACTCCTAGAATCAAAAGCTCCTACTACAATAGCTCCGGTGCCTCCAGAGAAGATACCAAAATCAATATCGACCTCCCAAAAAGCTTCTGCTGTAGTGTTTTTGAATGGACCTCTCGTACAAAAATAAGCTTTGTCTTGTGATGTCTTGTTAATAGCCTTTATATCAAAAGACCTAGTGGTTGCATTATACACAAAGTTTTGCGCTGACTTACCTTTAAAAATTACATCTGTTGGAAAGGCGTTGAGGTCTAAGAACTTAGAGAATTCATACCACACCCACTTACGCTGGTAATAGACAGGTACTCTAAATAACTCCCTTGCCGCATGGAGTTGGTGTATATCTAAAAGAAGGTCAGCTCCTTCTTGAAACATAGCTTTCCAAATCTCTTCAAGAGAATCTCTGTCAGCTTGTGGTAAATCTACAAGGGCACTAGGAATAAATCCCCACAGAAAATTAGTATCTACAGTTCCGAAAGTCTTAGTAAGTTCGAACGGAATGTTTGTAATAGAAGCACCTTCCGTTATCAGAATTTCTGACCCGGTATCTCCAGCTACAATGAAACTCATTGTCCAACACCTACTATCCTGTCTAGTCTACTGAATCCGAAATCGGCCGCGTCTGTACGTCTAACAGTCCTGCCATTTATAGCATTGAGTTCGTGCACAGCATCTGTAGTAATGATACCTAGTAGACCAGTAGTAGGGTCAATTGTCATCTTCTTAATACCAGAATCTGTAGAGTCTATGGTGTACGTTTTACTGACTCCGGAATTGTTAGATGAGAATAACATCCGTTGGTCTGATAAATCTAGAGTAGCTTCGATCATACCTCTATTAGTCGAAATATATAAACTGTTCCTAAGTAGGACTAAGTCCGTCGCCACTACAGTTTTTTGCGGATCGCTAGTCAACATCAATATTTTGTACGGGACTGTATTTTTAGGTAGGTCTTTCCACCAATCGGCCCATAAAGCTAAGTAAGATACATTCCCTTGATTATAAACGAAATATAGATGCCCGTCCTTCTTATTTACAACAGCTTTTATCACCTGACCAGGAATATTTAAATGATGTTTCCTGGTCTCTCGACTAAGAACTGTGATCCCAAACGACCTGAGTAAAATAAAATAAGGATTCTCGTCGATAGAATAGCTAAAAATTCCGTGACTAGCTCTACCTTTTGCTGGCCAATTATCTGCCTGGAAGAAGGGGTGTCGTACTGATTCTTTCCCTACAGGACTTTCTAACGGCAAGACTATTACTGTAGAACCTTCAAGCTTGTTTCTATTTACTATCTTATTATCGGCATATCTAATCACTACTTGTGGGAGAGTAAAAGGATCTCCTCCAGCATAGCTCGTAACTTTGTCATTTATAAAATCTATAAAAGTTAAGGAGTTAGCGTAGTTATCTAAGTAGTCCTGATATCCTGAAAATCCTGAATCTATTGACAGAACTGTATTCGAGTTTAGTACTGCTAGTACTCCATCTGCAAAGGCTGTAAATAGCCTTGGATGGACTACCCCAGGAGACTCTATTGGACCTCCACCGTAAGGAGGTGGCGCATAGAGAGGGACTGCGGAAACAGCCGTTGTAATAGAAGGTAGGGGATGTACTATAAATCTCATCCAGACATTTCCAGACCTGGAGTTGATAATAGTTATCTCCCGCTCTGTAGAGATAACAAAGAATCGCTCCGGCATTTTTACAGCCGAACCTCTATGTATATGTGGAGTTTCAGTTGCCCACGACGCCAGGTTTGTAGCAATTTGGTTGCCGTTGATATACTTTACACCATCTGCCCCATAACCAGTGAACTTTGGATTTAAGGTAGGGAAGAAGAAAGAAGACTCTGTTATTTCAAAATATTTCCAGTCAAGAATTTTCCCGGAGATGAGGTGGGGATTTCCTCTTTCATCTCTAGTATTGACATTGTACAGAGTGGTAGGCATAGCGACTCTACGATACCTAATCAGATCACCTCAGTCAACAGACTAATGTAAATGAATTTATTACAAATTTGTCAGCATAAGAATACTACCAAACAATCGTTAAAGGAGCAATATCTTGATAGTAGCCGGTATAGATGAAGTAGGGTATGGAAGCTGGGCAGGTCCTGTCACAGTAGCTTGTGTCTCCATTGAAGGGGAATTATATGAAGTAGGTCCGCTGGAAGATGTTAGAGACTCTAAAAAACTTTCTAAGCCTAAGATAAAAAAGCTAGCTAGAGTAATCTCAGCTAAAGCTGACTACCTCGGTTTAGGGTGGTCGTTCCCAAATGAGATCAATTTAATAGGTTTAAAGGCAGCCACAATACGTGCGGTCAACAGGGCTATACTAAACTGCAATATACCAGTAGATCTAGCTATTATGGACGGTAGTTATAGAAAAGACTGGCACCTTAAAGCCAAGGAAGTTGAATGGGTAGTCAAAGGAGACAGCAAGATATTCAGTATTGCCTGTGCCTCTATCGTGGCTAAAGCTGAGCGAGATCTATATATGGAGAACCTAATACACTCAGAGTACCCTCAGTACGGCTTTTATAATCATGTAGGCTATGGTACAAAAAGACATCAAGAAGCTTTAGAGGACCACGGATTTATAAAAGGTCTTCACAGAGTAAACAATGGAACTAAAAAATATGTCTGACAAACAACCGAACCCGCCCGAATCTGTGATGGACACTGATCTGACCTACAAGTTACTCAAAGGGTTTCATTCTGATAACAAAAAATCCTCTTTACAACGAATAGCTGATAAACAAAAGACTCCTCAGCACAAAGTACCTTTATGTCCTAAGTGTGGTAGTGAGAAAATTCTAAAGGTAGCCTTCGAACCTAAAAGGTTTTTACCTATACCTGGTACAAAAGGAAGTCGAGTTCTTTGTTTTGAATGTTTAACTTAAGAAATATCAGTTAACTCTACCTGATCTGTGTCTAATAAAAATCTCTTAGTTCTAGAACTCAATATAATTTGTGATATAGAACGTATAGTCTTGTAACTACGCTGTTCGTCAATCTCTATCACTACTAATTCGAACGGAAGTTCTACAAAACTAGCCCCATTACCTTGTAAAACTTTTTGTACTTCAAAAGCTTCTAAAGGATCTAACGATCCGACCCCTTCTATATACTCCTCCATACCATTTACCACAGCTAGCTCGTCAACTATAGTCTCAGTCTTGTAGTTAATTTTTAGCCTCACGAACGCAGGTAGGAAGTGACGTATCATTACATCTTCTACAACGACTCGGTTAATATCTGAAGTCACGAAATCTTGGATTTCGTTTAAACCACTACCATACTCATAGTTCAGTCGCACACTGTTGTTTGAAATAAACAACGTGTAATCATCAAACGTCGATGTGAAACCTATAGTTAGTTCTTCGTAAACAGAAAAGGAGAATTTATCATTGGCCGTTTCTAAGTACCAACCTTCACTGAAGTAATTACCGTCTACAACCACTAACTCAGTGTCTTCTGAAAAATTACCTGTGTTGTCGATAGGGTCTGCATAGCAAAGCATGTCGAAGTAATAAAGTCCGTTATCTTTACCTCTGGCTTCCATAAATGCTTTACTGGTTCCTGGGCTTATAACCCAGTCAATGATTGTGTCGGTAACAGGAGCAGCAGTAGGTCTGTATCCATAGTCAGTAGCTACAATCGGAGTGAGGTCTTGTCGTACGATAGTAATCTTCGCAATACCGGATATGTCTGTGCTAGGTACGATATCGGTAATAATATATTGAGGTGATTGAGGAACACCGGCTATTACATCTGTTAAAATACTTCCTACTTCTACATTATCCCACGATGTATTGCCGGAAGGAAGCTCAAATATAGTAGCATTCCCTGAAGGGTCTACTGTACCTTCTGCAGTTGCTTGAGCATAACCCGAAGTAGGGTTACCAAAATCGGCATCAACACCAATACGTATAGGGAACACCTTGATACCATCGTCAGTTTCAAATTCAGTTCCTCCATCTAAGTCTAAATTTGTCGAAAACGATGTCGGATCTAAAAAGTAAAACCTAACAGTTCCTGTAGCGTGATCAGTGCCTGGGCCAATACCATTTGGACCTCCACCGCCTACGAAAGTGGCAGTACGTATATCAACAGGATCCTTTTTAGGTATGATCTCTCCAGTAGGTTGGAGACTTAACTGATCTATACGTTCGACAGAAACCATTCTTACTAAGGGTTTACTGACCAAATTCAAAAGTGACTCTGGGTCTTGAACAGCTATCACCTGTACAGGGTTTGTAGGGCTGATTGTCACAAGGTCATAAGATCCAACAGAAAGGTCGGTCTCTTTGATGTAGATATCGGTCTTACCGCCAACAGCGACCTCATTAGGATCTGTCAGCAATGGTGCTGGTCCTAAAAAACCTCCAGGGATATCTGAGATAGATAACTGTTCTAAATCAGTAGAGAAATTATACCGGTATGTCGCTTTGATAACGTCCGACACAATTGGTGCTGAAACATTTTCGATAAAGTTATAGTCAGGTCCTGTACCGAAAGTCCAAGTAGGGTCTATAACATCGTTAATATATACGTCTAACGGTAAACTTGGATCAGCAGGACCTATAGGTAACCTAAATTTCTTTAATGGCTCTCTAGTCCAACTTCCTGTTTCGTCAGCTACAAAACTTATAGGGATGTCATACGTATGTGGAGTCACGTTTGATAGAACACTAACTCCGTTATAGCTGGTTGTTAATGTGATATTAACTTCGTTTTCATTCTCTAATCCATGATCGGGCGAAATTACGGTAGTAGTTAATCCTCCTCCAGAGGAGATAGTTCCTGTAATAGACCCCGCTGGGTCAGCTGTAACAATAGTTACCGCTATACGTTCTAGTATCACAAAGTCTTCAAGAACCCCCGTTATACGGTCTCTTCGCATTTCAGAGTTGCCGTAAGCTACTACCTCAATATCGTTAACAGCAAGAAAGTTGTCAGGTAGAACAAAGTTGATTCCTTTGAGCGTATTGATATCCCGAACAGTCAAACTGTTAGCAGCTACTGCTGCCAGATCCTCGTTAGTCTGGGGAGTTCTTCCGTCTTTAAACTGTTCTCTGTTAGTGACCTTTATAGGGCCAGGTAAAAGTCCTTCGATAGTAGTTACTTGATTTATATCTATGTTGTACTCATCACCCTCGTTCTCAGCAATTACAGCTACATCTACGTAGAACCTTGAACCGTCTACATTAAAAGACATATCTTCTGCCGAAATATTGGTAGTAGTAGATGGGAAGAAGGCTAAGTCATTTATAGCTAGAACTCTGTTCAATGGAGACACGGATAGAGCGACCGGATTTATATAATAGATTCTGATATTCCCAGTAGATTTGTCTCCCGAAATTCTTTCGATGAAAAAATTGGCTACTAATGCGTCCATCTCATCTTCAGACATGATATCAGCATTTCGTAAAGACATACTTTTACGTAGAGCAACCAACTCATTCCTCAGAGGAGCAAAAATATGTGTAGCTATATTTACAGAAGTAGCGCCTAAAGCGGACCCTCCATCTGTAGATAATTGAGGGTCTATAGTTTTTATACGATCCTTAATGAGTTGCTCGACACTGACTTCTACAGGGTTACTACCAACACGATCCAACATAGGCTGAATCACGTTAATGTCCCATTGAGATCCTACAGAGGTATCTACCGTGCTATCCATAGTAAGAATTAAGTCTTCTATAAATGACCGTAGTTGCGTATTAACTGCTGGCATTTTTTTGTCCTATACTAATATACCGACTAGGCTGAACACGCCTTCTGCGTTAACCAGCCTAACCTCTATAAATATCGTTGTTAAAGCTTTCACATACGAAGCCTGTATTAGCGTTAAACTAAGTAATGTTTCACTAAGCGATACAGGCTCTCCAGCTTGTAAATTAAAAATCTGACGTTCTACCGTAGTTACGGAGTTACCTATAGCGGTCATCATACCAGCTATGTGAGGCTTGTCCATCGTCTTACCTATAAGAGACTTCAACCCTCCTCCTAAACCAGGATTAAGAATATCAGTTCCTTGATCAGATAAAAGCAGCATCACTACCTTCTGAGTTAATTTGTCAATCCCAGATAACACACCTGGATCTGCACCAAATCCCCAGAGAGCAGTTCTCTGGTAATCTCCGGGTCCTGGTATGAATGTAATTAAACCTAAATCTAAACTCATAAGAAAGACCCACTAGAAAGTACTTGTTCAAAATATTCAATAGCCGCATCCAGCCCATTACTTATAAGTTCTAATCTAGCAAGTTTACCTGGCTTACCTGTATCGGCTACTACCTCATCTTGAATAACAGAAACAGCCTCCTGGACTAGCTCATCTATAGTTAGCGCAGAGATACTTTCAGTAGTCTGCTGACTACGTGCAAAAGAAGCTGCATTAAAAGCTCCTATTAGAACTACTCTAGGTAATACGCTCACTGCACAAGTCCTTCCATTTCTTGCATCATAGCATTAGTCGCAGAAGTAAAATTAGAGTTCGTCGACGACTTTTCAAAGGTTAAGCCGAAGAAGGAAAGAAGGTCTGCCTCTAATAGAATTCTAGCTGACCTGTCTAATCCTTGGTCGTCCAATATACCAAAAATACTGTCTACCTCAATAGCTCTGGCAACAGGCCCTAAATACGTACTTGCTTCAGATATCCACAAGTTTATACCAGAAGATTGTGAATCGACTTCTGCTTGAGCAGCTATGATATCAGCAGAGTCTTTAGATCTAACAGCTGCAGCAGCCAGTGATCTTAAATCGTCGAAAGAAGATTTTAAGCCAAACGAATAATACCTGTAGTCAGACTCAATAACAGTGCCCGCTACAGGAGGTGTGCTGAAAATAATTTTACCTTCTAATTCATCGACAGAGTATAAAAGTTGACTGACTTTTACAGAGTCCGCGTAGACAGATGTAAATAATCGTACAACAGTACCTTGAGAAGATTGGGCTGTAGGTAAATCAAATTCTGTAATAAATTCGTCACCAGACCCAAGAGATTCCAAAAGTACCTCAGTTGAGATGCTATCTATAAAGGATAAAAAGTTTGGGTGAAAAGGGCTTCCTCTCTTAATAGAGAACGTTACTTGATTGAACTTCTCATAGTAGTAAGTAACTAAAACCTCAGTACCTATTGGTGACGCTTTTGGGGCAAACGATAACTGATCTGTGGTAGCTGTGTAATCAACTATATAGTAGTCTTTCCTTGAAATCAGAACAGCACTGTCCAGATAAATGACCTCTGACCCATCTTTGATTTCAATAAATGTCCCTGTAAGACTAGCTGTAACATCCAGATCGAATATAAGATTAGAGTTATCTGGTATCGGGGTGACAGTTTCTCCGACTATAGCACTCTCATGTCTATACACAATCTGATTAGCAGCTGTAAGTATGGTTACAGTTCCGGTACCATAATCAATTAAATAATCAGTTCCTCTAATTAGGGCAGGTCCTCCATTTGTCACTACTTCACTACCGGCAATAACAGGAGAGTACACAGTACTTTGTGGAGAACCTGTCAAGGCCTCTGTCTCCTCTACAATACGTATGTAGTCAGCCTCGATTACTTGACCTACATCTGGGGCAGCGAAGGCTGTAATATCTACTAAACCTGTTGTAGGGGTAACAACTGTATCTGCATCTGGTACAGGAACTCCTCCGATGGTCACAGACAACTGGGTCTCATCTAACTCAACAAAACCACCAGTAGGTGTAACAGTGTAATCAGTTACATAGGTAGGGCTGGTGGGGCTATTGATAAAAGAATCTGAGTCTTGAAACATCATCGGTATCTGCCGATCTAACTCAATCGAGACACCTGAGATAGAAATGTTATTGAGAATCTCTACTATTTCAAACAACTCCCCAGATAAAGCTGCAGGGGTTATGATTTCTAGATAATCTTTAGCTTGAACCCCTTGAGCTAATAAATCTTCTGAAGCTACATCTACAATCAAATCTCCTACCTGTTCACCGTCTATGAAATCTAAATCACCAGTAAACGGCCCAGCCAAAAACTCGACAAACTCAGGTGCAGAGAATTCTAAAATAGTAGCTAAAGAGTTTTTCCCAGACACCAACTCTAAGAAGTAATCCCTACTTAATGCAGCTTGCTCAGATATAACACTATTAGCCAAAGTATCTCTAATAAGGATAATGCTTTCTCGTATCTTTATAGTCATACTTTTAGAGGCGCTAAACTTCAGGTTCAACTGATTATAGGCCGCTAAGACACTGCTGATAATATTTATCCTATTCCATAATATAACCAGAGAGTCCTCAAGAGAATCTACTCCTGAGATGACCCCGGCAATAGAGTTTGTTGCTCCTTGTGCAGTAACATTCTCTTTTATAGGACCGACCAGGAACTCGTCTAAGTCCCCAGTAAATTCAGATAACTTATTAGTAGGATCTAGATTACTGGCAACTGCTGACGTAACACCTACTAGAGACGATAAAGCATCATCTAGCTTGTTTAAGTTAGTGATTTCTTGGTCACCTGTAATAGCGTCTATTTGATCTATATTGTCATACAAATCAGACAGATCTTCTAAAACCAGACCCATAAAACCACTCCCTAAATTATCAGAGGCGAGTTTGGTTAAGTAAAATATGGCTGTAGAATTAAGAAGGAACCCAAACGTAACGAGGTCTATTAAGTTAGTGTATAAAGACTCAACATCTTTGGCTGTACCCTCAATACGGATATAGTCTAGAGATTGAATAAAGAAGTTAGACAGACTATCTACTACCTCCTGTTCTTGATATTCAGCCATTAAGATGAGACCTCATAAACCTGTAGTTCGTTTTGTGGGAAAAATAGTTGAAAGTCATCATTAGGTATAGAAGTTAGTAGGTTCGGTAATTTAAACCCACGCTCTGCACTGAGGTAGGTTTTTAAGGTAATGCAGTTCTCTTTAGTCAGTTTCAAGAGTTGTTCTTTTAACGCTTGCGGGTTGTAGTCGACACTCTCGCACATACCTTCAAATGTAAAATCGTAGTCTAGAGGATTGTCGGCAATATTGTTCTTTGAGAAGATCCATGTGTAAGCCTGATACCCCCACTTGAGATCACTCTGATGCTGTCTGCTAGTTTCTTTTATACCTTCGTAAGTCATTATAGTGAACTGGAGAAAATCTCTTACAGCTCGAAGTAACGTACTCTTTTTCAGATTAGTAATACGTTCACTCTCATAGTTTTCTGGAAATTCATCTTCGTCGACATCACCATCGTCGCGTACTACACCTACTTCAAGTAGGTCACAGAAGATTTCTTGAATTAAAATGCTTCTAGGATACCACATTTATAAATACTTCCGGCGCTGGGTCAACATCTGGTAGGGGTGTATAAAAAATCCCACCGCTTATTGACGAAGGACGTACATAGGAACCATCAGTTGTAAACAGAACATAGTTCCCTACTTCTGGATAAGAGACAGTCCCATTAACTGTTATACTAGAATGTCGGTAGCTCATTATTGGTGCTGTAGGAGCTACCGTAAACGTAACCAGACCTGTCTCATAGTTGACAGTGTAGTCAGTATCTCGTATCAAAACTACAGATAAGTCTGTGATAGTCTCACTCTCTGCCAGTAGGTCATCGTTAGCTGTACTCCACTCTTCAGGAACTATTGTAGCAGTCAAACTCTCACCTAAAATTTCGGTTGCCGAGTTTATCTCAACATCTCTTGTAACCTCTCTTGTTTGCCCATCTGTAAACAACCCATTGACTATTATAGAAAGACTCTCATCAATAGAAAGAGTAGTCTTCTCTACTTCAAACTCTATACTTAAAAGTTCAAAAAATACGAGATCGATCAGGTTAATAGTATCGACACTAGGTATTTCTACTTTATATACTGCATCTTCATGACGTTGAAATACTATGTGGTAACTTGCTCCTCTAAAGGCAAAGAACTCTAAATAACCAAGCTGGTCAGTAGTTACGACCTCTTTACGTTTAAAGATTCCTCTAGACTGCACAACTCCAGGAAAGTCAATCATTTGTACTTGAACACGATACTTTATTAGCGGAGTTCCTGTAGCGTCTATGAGCAGGGCTGTAACCCTACACATATCCTGATCGATAGGTAGAGGAGCTTCGGAGCCTCCTCCTAACAGACCTCCACTAAACCATGCTAAAGTATCCATTAGACAAGCTCGATTACTGGAGTAGAGTCAATAAGATTACCACTAGCGTCATAGGTAAAATAGTAAGCGATTTGCTTAGTAGGAAGATGTTCTAAAGGAAACACAATTTTATTTACAGCCCCTGATTTCACATTACGTATATTTACCGGCACATCTGCAAAAACCACTGAGCCTGACTTAGAGAACTTCGCATACTCGAACGGACCTCTTAAAGATTCATAAGTAATCAGGGATCCGTCTACTGGAGCTGTCTCAAATTCAAAAGTTCTAGCAGAACGATTTAATTTAACCTCGTCACCATCACCGGAAAATATTTCTCCAGAATCAACCACTTTTAAGTAAACAGGATTGTCTGTAGCATCTGAAGTCACATCTGCTTTTACAAGTACTAACTCTAATAGCGAATTGAGGACACTCAGATCCTTGATAAAAAATACAGTAGTTACACCGTCTCCTAGAACAATTCCAGGAGCGTTCTCGCCTTGTTCTGCATCATAGTATGGAACCCCATCTATAAATGAAGACCTAGTACCGTTAATAATTAAATCAAGATCTGGAAATACTACTGTCTCATTGTACGCTCCCATACCCAGATTAAGCTGGTGAGGAAGAGAGGCTACCATTTGTGTAAGGGCAAATGTAACAGTAAGAAAAGCATTATCCCAATCCAGTCCTGTATTGGCATCTAAGCCTAACGGAGAAACGAACCATTGTTTTCTAATAACAGGCGGCATTTTAAAGCTCCAGTAATTTGTTAATGTCTGTAGTTACTACAGCTGAAGTAGACGCTGTGGTCTCATCGATTAAGCTGCTAGGTGAGGTTTCAATAGTGCTGAGGAACACGACTTCCTCATTTAACCTAAGTTGTTCCTTCAATTTCCATTCTGAGAATGATACTTTTAAGATGTTCAGTTGTAAAATAGCTGTTTCGATACTCATGTGTATACCTGCATCTTGTTAGCAATCTTCTTCTTTATTCTAGACACCTTCGCTGCGGCCATATTTAACTGTTTAGCTATCGCAGTAGTACCAAGCTCTTGTTTACCGTGAGCGCCTAGAGTGTATTCGTACACCAGTTTTTCCTCTGGGGTCAGTTCATAATAAATAAGTTTTAAAATATCAGAATCCTTACTTCGTTCGAACGTAGTAACAGCCCCTGTTTCTTCTCCTCCAGTAATGTCGGCTCGTATCTCTATTTCTAGCAAAGCTACTTCAGACATCGGCCAACTCATAAATTCAGACATCTCTTGAGTAGTAGGTTCTCTGCCGTGCATATCATGTAACTCAGTCTTTGCACGTTTAAACTCACCAATCCTACGTTGTCTTTGTTCAGGTATCTTACCGAAGTTATTATATTTTTTGATGAATCTCCCTACAGATTTTAATTGATGTTGGAGATGTGTACTTAACTTAACCCCATAGGAAGGGTCGAAGGTGTTTAAGGCTTGGAGAGTCTTTATCTTAACTTCAGCTTCCACTGCGCTTCTTGGTATAGCCCAACTGGTAGCATGTCTTTGGGTATACATATTCGTGATGTTAGACAAAGACTTCATCAACGGAGTTAAGTTCTGCTTAGTCGGAGCCTGTTTCCATGTATCGTAAAGTTGAACTTCTTTCTTCTGGCGACTTCTTAGTTGAGTAGTAGTTAGAGGGGCAATAGGAGTCATCTTCTTAGCGAAAGACTCTTTCTCTAATACCTCTTCCTCACCATCAAAAAGAAGGTGAGCAAATTCATCTAATGCTAGATCATTCATCGATGCTTATAAAACCCATTTACCGCCACGGCGTGTTTTAGTTACAGACCTACCGCCCATCATCATAGTTTTCTTCTCACCTTCTACAGCAGCCTTTCCGTACCTAGCTGTAACTGACGGCTTCACTCTAGACGCTGTCTGACCTGAGATGTCGACTATACCACGCCCATACGCTTGAGAACCTCTCACAGCTCCAGCAGGCCTAATTGTGGTAGTTGCGGCAGGAGATAATAGTGTCTTAGCTTTCTTAGCAGCTCCTGATAATAAACCGGCTTCTTTTTGTAGTAAGAATCCAGCTAAGATATGGATCTCTTCGATAGATCCCTCTTTAACAAATTCCTGCTCCGGTTTTTCTACCTCTAATATAACAGCGGCTAATTTACGCATTTCTTCAATATTCATTGTTCTTCTCCTAAGAGACCTCGAATGGGAAAGTTCTGGAACGTTGCGGTTTCCAATAGTCTGGAGCCTCTCCGAACAATTCGAAGAGGTCTACTCTCAGATCGCCAGCCGATGCAGGTAGTGTGAGCCTTCTATACATACCTTTTCGTCCTACTACTGAAACCCCTACTGAGGCTCCTTTAGGAAGAAGTGTTTCTGCGTATCCAGTATCGTCAGTCTCTATAATCACATTTCCGCTAGTCGAAGTAAAACCTCCAACTGTGCCAGAAGGTACTGTCTCTATCTCAATCAGAATCTTCTGGAAAGGTATAGCCTTTCCAGAAGGGTCTACTAGATTAACATAAGCTGTTAAAAGATTCTCGTCTGGAGACGATACTGTAAAGTCCAGACCAGATCCTTCTAAAATTTGTTCGAAATCAACCCCAGCTACTACAAGAGTTACTACGTTCGTAGAGAACGCATAATTAGGTTTGTGTAAAATTAGAGAATAAATACCATCAGGGAGAGACACATCTGTACCGATTACAGAATTGATAAGGAAAGAAGCAAGTTCTTCGTCTCCTTCAAATATCGAAAGTGTTACACCCTCTATCGGAGTAGGGTCTGGTACAGTAGTAGAATCTTCAACTTTAAACGTCAGGATAGCCATCACATTGCCTTTTGAAGCTTGATGTCTTTAATAGCTTTAGACATATTTATCATTTTTTGCATCATCTGCGGGTTACCTAAAACTTTAGATCCAAGATCTTTAGACGCTAAAGAATTTGGAGCCATTGACGCTGTTAGACTACCCATCGTAGGAGCAGGGCTGTTTCCAAGTATCCTACGTTGCCCAGGATCAGCTCCTGGAGTCACATGGAGACTCTTAGAAGGCAATGCTCCTAGCTTAGTTAGTTCGTCTTTAAACGATGTCCAATATGTAGAGTCCATGATTACCTCAGTATTAAAGAATTACTCAGTACTGTCAACGATTTATCCTACAAAACCTCTAGACCGTATAAGCTGTCGCCTATATTTTAATATTATAGTCTGGCGGGCTTTTAGTACAGGGTCTTTTACAACTTGGACGCCCTCAACTTCAACAGCTCCAGTTGAGGCAGTAACTGGGGTACCAGATACTGGATCCCCTTCCGTTTGTGCTCTAGCAAATGGCCTACCTACATATAAGACATTGAACTTAGGAGTTAGCTTGTCTGACTCAAATTGAATAGTCGGACCTGAAACAAATTTTGGATCTCTGTCATCATACCTAATCTCATTAGCTAACTGAGCCATAGTAGCTGCATCAGCATCCCTAGGATTTACTTCACCAGCTGTGGTTAGTGCTATGTCTTCGAGTATACTAGTTGCTTCTTCTATAGGATCTGAGAGAACACCTATCTGAATTAGAGAAGCAGTAATTGCTTCAGGATCTATAATATCTAACAATTTCGCAATTGGTCTGAAAGTAATTGTGTTTATAAAATTTTGTATGTCTGCTATTTTTCCTCTAGACAGACGACTGTATGCATCTGCCAATACTTCTATAGACTTGTTAATACTCACAGGAGTGTTAGACAATTCTGCTGTAAGTGCGTCTCTAAACTCACCTACAGTAGTAGCAGTATTTAAAGGAGAATCCGCGTCGTGGATACTGGCAGAAGCTCGTTGAGTAGCATTAGTACGAAATAATATATCTGAATCCTCTGTTTCACCTGGAGTAAACTCTATACCAAATAAACCGGAGTTGCTGGTAATTATTCCTCTAACTACTGTCTCGGCCACTTCTCTAGCTTTGTCAGCTTCCTCCTCCTCATCCAAGTAACCTACTTTTACAGAATCAATCATACTACCACACCCTAATAATGGTGCATAAAACTTAGGGCCTATATTTTCATTCCCATACACATCCTTATCTAACCACTTTGGGGCAATAATTTTTTCAATCGGTATAACAGTAGGAGCTGCGGTACCTAAACGAGCATTTGTAACCGTTAGGAACTTATATATCTGGCCCTCAGTTCCGACAGCGTACCCACTCAAAGACTCATCCCACATTCGTACCTTTTCTAAAGTAAACGAAGTGGTACCACCACTAACAGCATCTACACTGTGAGTAAGAGTAATGATACTACCAAGTAAGTGAGACGGATGAGATTCATCTAATTCACTTTGTAAGACAGGTTTATCTATTACAGCGGCAGGCAACCCACATACTAACCTCGGTAAGAACTTGGCAGTAACATTTGCCATTCTAGTTCCGAATCTCATTTTATAGAATTCATAGTTGGCTGTATCTGTTATGTGGGGAGTTGGTTGCCCTGCTGCAGCTTTAGTAGCTGTATAGCTAGGGTACTGACTTATAGATTGCCAGACCGGGATTGGGCCTGTGAACTGTTCGTGTGGGTGTTTTAAAGACAGAAATTTACTGAAAGCTCCACTACCAGGTACAACCCCAGGTATATTCTGCCCAGCCTCTATCTTCTTGACTGATTCTATTACAGCAGTTGTAGCTGGTGCGAAATGCATAGGTTGCATATCTTGTGCGCCTGCTCCACCAGTAGCTACAGTAGCACGCTCCTGAACCAATAACCTTGTAGGTTCAGCTAAGTAATTACGTGCGTAAGATACAGATGTGTACTCATCTGGAAATATTAAGTTACACGATGGAGGGGGAGCAAAAAACAATTCCGGTTTCATCATCAATGTATAAAGAGAGTCTTTGTCTGGATTATAATACGGAGTAGTTATAGGAGCGTGCGTGTAATATATAGGAGTCAGCGACAGCTTTAACATATCTCTCAATGTGGCTTGGTTAGCTCCGAGTTCTGAAATAGTGTTTTGTATAGATTGAAAAAAAACAGTAGTTTCCATAAGTTTGATGGCTGTATCGTCATTTTCAGCTGCGTAAACTTGATCTAGTATTCTATTTCTAAGAAGAGCTTCTCTGAAAAAGATATTAAGTATTCTACCCCCGGCAGGTCCTGGATCTACACCAGATACTGCTGCTATAATCCTGACAAACCCGGCTAATAAGCCATTAATTCCTTGAAACTTCACTTTGTATCTGTCGAGTAGAAAAGGACTACCGCCAGGGCTGAACAATCGTGTGATCCAGTTTGTTGCTTCAAAGAATTGCGCCGCCAAAAATGTATAATTATGATCCTGACCTTGTAGAAACATAGTCATTTGGGACTGGGCAATAGAACCCACATTTAAGTACGTCTGGTAAATGAAATCGAAATAGTTGGTATCGTCTAAACACTCTAAAGATATAACCCTATTTCCTTGAGCTGACTTAGACCACTGCCACCCAGACACTTCACCTTTAAACAATACCCTATACTTGTTTAAAACATCTCCAGAATACATATTGCCAATATCTTTACCTTCGCCTAATAACGCCTTAGTATCGGCAGTTAACTTTGACTTAGTTAAAGGCGCATCATTAGGAGGGTCTGTAGAGGTTATATCTAATAGATCAGCTTCAATAACACCGGATGAGGCACGTTCTGCTGAATCTTCAGTCTTTATTTCAATACCAGTATAGTCATAGTAAAAAAGCTGTACAGTAGTTCTAGGCTGAATGTATTTAGCCAAATCTGTAGGGATGATTCTAATCTGCGCTCTAGCAGGCGCGTTGATTGTAGTAGTGACATTAGCCCCGACTACAGGAATCTCAATACCATCAAGGAACAATCGTAGATGAAGTCTACCTCCGGCACCGCCACCCATTATGTCACCTTAATTTTAAAGAAAGCTGTGTTCACTTTAGCATTGGATACTACTATTAATCTAAGTGTGTAGTCTCCGACAACGTTAGTAATTAGAGCTGTCAAAGGACTTAAAGGAGAGTCTAAAAATCCTGCTCCAGGTATAGGTTCTTCTATTATCTCCCATAGATATGCTGGAGTATACTCTCCAGATTCTACCTCAGACGCAACAGGTACGTATGTATCGGCTACTCCCCCATTAGAATCTCCAAATACCGTACCAGATACACTTACAGATGGGGCTACTCTGATTGGTATCTCTACAAATTTAGCCGCCACACCAGCTCCTATAACTTTACAACGCATTGTAAAATCACCCGGTTGCCTAAACGTTACCGAAGTTCGTTGTTTAGTAGAGTCATCTATTTCAGGATCTCTACCGTTCGGAGATGTAACAACTGTCCACTCAAACGTATAAGGATGCTGCTTACCTACTGTCTGTACCATTATTTCATAAGGCACACCGACTATAGCATCATAGACTGTTGAGAGACCTCCTAAGCCTATCGTTACTGGAGGAGACTGTACAATTGCCCCAAATATAGACCCATTATTGGGTTTAACAGTAAAGAACCATTGTTCTCCTATCGAGGTCTCTACATCAGGAACAACCAGTAGATCATTAAGAGAGGTAACTATTGTGTCCGTTACTATATTATCTCGAACAAGGGGCATAGATGTAACTGGATCTACTGGTGTAAACCAGCCAGCTCTATTGTTTAGAGGACCTTCACTAATAGTCGAGAAATCTTGTGTGTACAAATTAGAGATAGCTGTCAGATCATCAAAAACAAAATCGTCAGCTAAGAACTCTACGTACCCACCAGGAGTATCGTCTCCTGTAAAAGTAAATGATCTCCTAGTGAGATCTATAGGTCCACCGCCAAGAGGGGTATCATCCCAAGCAGACTTGTCTGGTTCTATAACAGGGTTAATACCATCATCAAAAGAAAAGACAGTAGGCAATCTTGTGGCCCAATCAACAGTAAGTATCATAGTATACCACGTATCCGGTAAAATAGACCCAGGTATGGCTCCGAACAGGCCTACAGTTACATTACCCCCTAAACCATCAGTGGTAAAGAACATAATCTTAGCGAAAGTTCCGTCTCCATTTGTAAGTATAACCTTAGTGTTTCCTGCGGTCGAAAACGATGGGGATCTAACTCGTAACCGATATTGAATAGTGTTTGTAGTTAAACCACCACCCATATCTAAAATAGCTGCATCGGCTAAAGAACCTCGTCGTCGAATCACCATACCTCTATCATAAATAGCTTTGTGCCACCTTATCTCTGAACCGGATTCTGGATCGGTAGGATGCGAATAGGTATAATTAGCGGTGAGATCATCTTCATCTGCCGGAATAAAAGGAGTAATAAACGGATTTAAAGCTATCGGCTGAACTTCAATTATTCTAGCTTCGGTCGAAGTTACCCACTGACCGAAAATAGTTCCATCATTAGGATGGACTCGGTATCTCCATACCTCTCCTATAGAAGTAGCAGCGTTAGGTACAATTGTAAGATCGTCATAAGTTGATTCTTCAACAGCCTCCCCTCCAGCAGACACTACTCTAGGAGACGCAACAGTAGGATCACCGGAACTTGTCCACGAATCCTGAGATATAAGATCCCCGGTCTCCAGCCCACTAAAACCTTCAGAAAATATTACGACTGGTGCTCCTGTTATATCTTGTATATCAATATTGTCTAACAACATCTCACCAAAACCATTAGCTAAAAGATAACCTGCCACAAGAATAATAGATTGAGCAGCTGGACCACCAGCAGCATTAGCGGCTGTAGAAGCTATTACAACCGGACCACCGGCATCTACTTCTATACTTCCAGAAAAATTAGGGTTATTCCAACTAATAGTGATAACTAAATTGTGCTGAACTCCTGCTGTAGTCGATACAGAACCTACTACTGTACTATACCCTCCACTATAGACATCGACTTTAACATTAGCCCCATCCCAATAGTATCTGACCGGGATTTCATATCCTGTACCATTTACTAAAATCATCCATACAGAAGCATCAGTAGGTAATCCAACAGGAATAGTAAAATCAAATGTATACCGAATAGTTTTGAGATTTACAGGACCCCCTACTTCTCGCATAACAGCTTCCCAGCCCTCATTTTCAGGTGTCGTACCGTAAGCCTTTAATTGTAAATATCGATTACCGGAAGGAGCGGCTATACTCTCCCAACGTATTTCAGATCCAGACTCTGGATCACTGTTTGGATCATAATAAGTATAATCAGCAAATAAATCGTCTACCACAAAAGGTACTAAAGGATTTATAAATGCCGGGTCTGCTGTAGGAGGAGGGTTAGTTAATGAAATAACTTCAGTAGGGAATGGTGAGACATATGGTCTACCGCTAGTAGTTTCAGAGTTTTTAGGTATAACTTCAGCTCTATAAAAACCTTCTACTGTAGAAGCAGCTGGAACAGTTAATAGATTGTTCAAAGCCGGAACTACATTACCACCACCAAGTGGGACTACATGTCCTACATCATCTCCGAAATTATTAATATTCCCAAGATAAGTCCAGATTTCAGGTCCTACAGCAACATTTTGTCCTTGTATAGATCCTACATTTAAACCCTGAAAGTCTTCTGTAAGTATACTTGTAGGTCCTCCTGTTATTTTCCTAACTGTTATCTGACTAAACTCGATAACTCCACCATATCCTCCAAGTTCTTGATAACCGTCTCCTAGATCATGTGGTCTAGCATCAAAGAGAAATGCGTGAGTAAGTCCGCCATCTGGACCTTCTACAGGCCATGCTGGTGAATAAAGAGTGCCGTTTATATCTAGAGTGGCAGTGGATGAAGCACCATCCCAAGTAGGTAGAATATATATATCGTGTACAGTGTCTAAGGCTAAAGTAGTTACAAATGTTCCAGTGGAGTAATCGGTTGTATAAACACTAAGAGTGGTTCCGTCATATTCAAGCATTAACTGGAAGAGGTAACCTCCACTATCTACAACCCAAATAACTACCACAAGAGGGCCTGTTATAAATCCTTCACTCGATGATGGTATAGAAAATTTTAATCTATAATCCCAATCTTCTGGGGTTGAGGTAGCTGTATTGATATTAAATCCAGCAGACTGTCTATTGGGATTATCCATACCCGTAAAGACACTGGGGCCTATATCACGTAATTCCAATGCTTTATCTATAGGGGATGGGGTATGTCTCCACCTAATTTGTGACCCTGCTTCTGACTGACCATTAGAATCTCCAAAGAGATATGAAAACAACAAATCTTCAAAACCTTCAGCTGTAGGGTTTGGTGATTGATTTATACTAGTAGCAAAAGGGATAGAGAGATAATCCACACTTACATCGGCCATATAAGTAATAGCAGCTCCGTAAGCTGTTACTTGTACGTTGTCTGCACCACTTCGAAGTACGTCATCCAACTTAGCAGTATTTTCTAAAACCGTATCTACATAACATTTGATATCAGAGTTTCTATAATCAAATACTTGTCTTACTGTCACCCAAGCACTAGCAACAGCTCCGAGAACTACTTTAGTAAAACCGTCTTCAAACGTAACTAAGACATCAGTACCGTTTTGATCTTCAATAGTAACTGAACGTACTTCCCCTTTCTCTAGTCCTACTTCAACCTTACCGCCGAGAGCTATATATACTTTTGCAGTAACATCCCAATCACCAAACCCTACAGGAGATCCGATCAAACTCTTTGAAAATCCAGTAGAAATTCCACTAGTCATTTCTACTACTTGTCCATTACCTCCACCTGTGGGATCAGCGATAACAGTAAAATTAGCAGGATTTCCTCCGGCCCATCCATCTTGCCCATTTAGTGTACCTAAAGAGTAAGTTGGGCCTTCAAAAGCTCCTATGTTAAATACGTTCGTAGCCATGATTTAAGCCACTGCCTCCGGCGCTTCTTGTGCATTAATAAGCATCAGTGCTGCATCTCCATAAAGTCCTGGAGTATTGACATAATTAACTTTGAGTCTAACCAAATAACTACCTGGTTTCGACGGAGAGAACGTAGTAATTGCAGCTAGGGAATCAGCTACGTCACTAAACTCCTCTCCAAGACCTACGCCAGTCTTTTCATTACGATATACAATATTAGTCGTTCCAGGATTAAATGCTACAAGAATAGTGACCGTACCGGTTCCGTAATCTACAGAATATTCAGAAGAGTAGAACTCTTTGTATGTATAGTCTATAAATACTGCTGCCGTAGGGACACTAGAGAAGACTACCGTACCGGTTGTATAGTTAATAATATAATCGGCATTGTCGAACAACGTTTTTGTGAAATCCATAGTAGGGTTCACCGGTTCAACAGCAAACGTGACTACCCCAGTGATATAGTCGATGGAATACCCAGGTACTGGTGTATTTACATAATCATAATCTACCACCGGGTTTGTAGGGGAAACTGCAAATACCAGCTCACCGGCTATATAGTCTATGTTGTAGTCAATACCCAGAGTAAGCGGTCCAGCGTCAGTTGTAACAACCTCACTTCCAGGTTGAACATCTGTACTAACCAACTGCCACTCGAACGCATCGTATGTGTAGTCAGCTCTAATGTCTGTAGGAGGAGGGTCTGCTATAGCATCTCTCAAGAAAATTACTTTACCGATTACATAATCAATCGTGTAATCGGTGTTCTTAATTAAAGCGACACCTTCTTCATAAATTGTTTCTGAGTCAACTACAAGATGGCTATCGGGTGCTAAGAAATGTAAGTTGTTCCCTATGTCGCCAAATCCTTCTACATTAGGAACCACACCTATCAGTTCTCCCGTCTCTTCATCATATATCCCCTCTTCAAACTGTTGTGTCTCTTCGTTAAATACAGGTGCAGCACTAGGAGTACCAACTACACCAGGAACGTTTGTCTCGTCAGCTACTAAAATAGCTTGAGTAACAGCTACAGGAGGTAATTGTGTCGGGATTTCTCCTACTATACTTTCTACAGTCTGTGCTGGGGCAGCATCTAACGGAGTTCCATCATCATAAACTGTTTCCGTATTTACATTAATAGGGCCAGGAACTGACCACACAAGAGGATCGCTACCAACCTGAACCAATGCCTCACCAATAAAGGGTGTTACAACAGCTTCTGCGTCTTTAGAGGCAGGTACTACGCCAATATAGACTGTCTCAGGTAATGATGTAACTCCTGTGTCTAAAGTAATACCTGGTGGAATTAAATCAGTGTTGGCCGTAGTAAACACTAAAGGATTACCTGTCGGCGTTAATGCTTCTCCTACAACTTCTGTGTCTATTTGAAATGGTTGTTGTGAGAGGATAGCGTTTAAAGGAGCTACTCTAGATGCATCTTCTATAATTATCGAACCTAGTATAGGAAGCTCTACTGTGACATGCGGAGAAGCTACAATAGCCTCAGAAAATGCTTCGACGACATTACCGTCAGGTTCACTTATCACTTCCCATAAATACTCTAGACCTCCGGCAGCACCGGCTGTGGGATCAATACTATCACTTCCGTTTAAATCTACAGGAGTTGAGAATAATACTTGGGCGTCAATCTGCGATAGCTGATTAGGGGTTGCTTCATTAGCATTAGATCCCTGCTCATCATACCCAACAGCATCTATCTCAGCTGAAGGTGGTCTATATGCACTGAAAATCGCAGGAATGGCAGAAGGATCACTATCTATAGGGCTTGTGAGAGGGAACGGTTCAGCGCCTCCTGTAGATAATAAGGTGACAATTAACTTAACAGTGTAGGTTAATTCTCTAGTGTGATCAGGGACAAACCTTGCTACACCTAAATCAGCGCCTTCTATATACGCATTGTGATCGGTCACAGGAACAAAAGATCAGTCACAGAATCTATAAACCACTTATACCCAAGAGGATCTCCTCCACCCACAAATTGATCTATACCATTTGCATCCTTACTCAACCTTCCATCGAGTTCTAATGTAGACCCTACAAGGATGGCTCCTATTGTTGCTGGATCGATAAGAGCTTCTGGAACACCACCAGCGAACACAGTAATTATATTTTCACTCCAACCATTGAATTCATCTTCTACACGCAACCTGATTGTATAATTTCCTGAAACATCTGCATCAAATGAAACATCTTCCCCATAAGTACCTGATGGTGTAAGTGCCCCACTAAACCCTGTTGGAAAGGAATCAAATGTCCAAATAATATTGGTAAAGGAAGCTATGTCGTCATTCTCTTCATCAGTGCTATTAACGCCGGTAAAAAGGAATGTACCTCCGACAGGAAGTACGTTTGCCGTAACTAGTAGACCAGACACAGGGTCAACAACTGTAGTTAAATTTTCTAAAACAGCTACTGGAGGAGTGTTAAGAGCTTCTATAGTGACAAACGCCTCTTCACTATCTTCAGCGTCAGACACTCTCGTAACTACAAGTCTTACAATATAAGTTCCAGGCTCTAACAAATCTAAAACAGCTACCGAGACAGTACCATTCAATAGAGTAGCTTCTACACCAGAAGTAAAATTAACAGGAGTCCATTGGTACGTTAATTCCTGTTCTTCGATCCCTGTAGACTCAAACTGTTGTGTAGCCTCGTTAAATACCAGAGAGATACCGTCTAGACTATCTAGTCCGTTCAATACCACAGATTGTCCATATGAAGCAGCAACTGCAGGCCCAGGATTAGCGATAGGCTTAATATCTGGGAATGGGGCTACCGTTATAGTTTTAGTAGTCGTACTTTCTACAAGAAGGGGGCCATTAAAATTAAACGCTCTGAGTAGAACCACATAATCACCTGGGAGTGCTAGTCTCCCTAAAGTAGTATTAGGCCCTTCACTACTACCAAATAAAGTCACACTAGTATCTGGCCCTGACAATATAGACCATTCATAATTTATCAAGTCACCGTCCGGATCTGTTACGTCAGATAAAAGACTAAGAGAAGAGCCAGGGTAAATAGTCGGAGGTTCGTTCTGTATAGTTATAGGAGTACCTCCAAAAAGAGGGCCTTGATTATCTGTATCAATAACATTGAATTGAAAGTAAATAGGCTCTCCTATTTTTACTACTGACCCTATACCCTCTACTTCCACTACCTTACTAGGGACAGCGGATAAATGATAAACTCCTTGTTGTAGGTTAGTTATACCTATTTTAAAAACCCCAGATCCATCAATTCCTCCAGCCGTTCCTATTGTCACTAGCCCTTCATTAGGATTTATAAAGGCCTTTCCATCTCCAGCTAACGGAGGACCATAGTCCTTATTAAAAGATACAGACACAGGTCCTTCAGGATCATTACTGGTTGCGAATACATCAGCGAAGATTCCCGCTCCTAGAACATCTTCTCCTATAGGTAAGTCCATATCGACGACGACTCGGTTACCTACAGTCTCTGCATTAACTATGATTCCGCTAAACGAGGGTGTAAATTCGTATGATAACGTTGGAGGCTGAAGTAAATCAACTGGGCGTCTTCCTTCCTCCTCTAAACCGTATCTAGGCTGAGGAGCTTC